>Ga0208078_1000228_pt1 | contig 14891 bp, 9 predicted proteins | sample NGESurdeep072012_3_FD_184468 | JGI IMG/M metagenome (GOLD analysis project Ga0208078, IMG submission 184468) | Arctic peat soil microbial communities from Barrow, Alaska - NGEE Surface sample 53-2 deep-072012 (SPAdes) | ecosystem: Environmental > Terrestrial > Soil > Wetlands > Peat ...
GGCGCTTCCGCTGTCGCAACTCCCCGCCGACAGCGCCGGTGCGCACTGGCGCCGCGCGCAGGCGACCGGCAGCTACGACTTCGATCATCAGATCGTGCTCAGCGGGCGCACGCACGACGGCTCGCCGGGCGTGCAGATCGTAACGCCGCTGCATCTCGAGAGCGGCGGACCGGCGGTGCTCGTCAATCGCGGGTGGGTGTACTCGTCGGACGCGGCCACCGTGGATCTCGCCAAGTGGGACGAGCCGCCGCATGCGGCGGTGTCCGGATACGTGGAAGATTTCGTTCATGGCGGGCGCGGAGTTGCGCGACTCCCTTCGCACACGAATGCGTGGACGCGGCTGGACGCGGACGAGCTGCGCGCTGCCTTTCCCTTTCCGATTGCGCCGTACTACGTGGTCGCGCTCGACACGATGGCGGAGTACCGCGCCGCGCACGAGCTCCCGACCGTCACTCCGGTGCGGCTCGCGCTGCCGCAGATGGACGACGGCCCGCACATGGGCTACGCCATCCAGTGGTTCACCTTTGCCGCGGTGGCGCTGGTAGGGGTGGGCACGCTCATCGCGCAGGACATTAGACGCGGCTGACGCGCCCGCCAGGCCCCCTCCAGGCAAGGATTTCCCTCTCTTGGGGCGCCCGGCGGATGGTAAGTTGGAGAAACATCAATCCTTCCTTCGAGACGCACATGGGAAAGATCACTCAGGAGCTGGCCACCGAGCAGGAAGCCCGCGACGTCGCGGAAGCGGCTCGCGAGAGCGACTGGACTGAGCCCAGCTTTCTACGCGAGCTCTTTCTGGGGCGCCTGCGCCTCGATCTGATTCACCCGTTTCCGGCCGAGAACGAGGTCGAGACGGAGAATGCGCGCCCGTTCATGCAGAAGCTGCGCGCGGTGCTCGAGTCGGTCGACTCCGATGCGATCGATCGCGATGGGCACATCCCCGAAGCGGTAGTGCAGCAGCTCCGCGACATCGGCGCCTTCGGGATCAAGATTCCGCGCGAGTACGGCGGGCTCGGGCTCTCGCAGGTGAGCTACATCCGCGCGATGGGAATGGTGACGTCGAAGGATGGCTCGCTCACGGCGCTCCTCTCCGCGCATCAGTCGATCGGGCTCCCGCAGCCGCTCAAGCTCTTCGGCACGGACGCGCAGAAGAGGAAATTCTTCCCGCGTCTTGCAAAGGGCGCGATCTCCGCCTTTGCGCTCACGGAGACCGATGCCGGCAGCGATCCGGCGAACATGCGCACGCATGCGACGGTGTCCGAAGATGGCTCGCACTACATCCTCAACGGCACGAAGCTCTGGTGCACCAATGGCACGCGCGCCGAGCTGATGGTGGTGATGGCGCGAACACCCGATGCGATCGTGAACGGCAAGCCGAAGAAGCAGATCACGGCGTTCATCGTTGAGGCGAACTGGCCCGGCGTCGAGATCGTGCATCGCTCGCGCTTCATGGGGCTCAAGGCAATCGAGAACGGCGTCATCGGCTTCAACAACGTGCGCGTCCCGAAGGAGAACATTCTCTGGGGCGAAGGGAAGGGACTCAAGCTCGCGCTGATCACGCTCAACACCGGGCGGCTCACGCTCCCCGCGAGCGCGGCGTACGGCGCGAAGGCGATGCTGCAGATCGTGCGCGAGTGGGGGAACGATCGCGTGCAGTGGGGCCAGCCGATCGGGAAGCACGAGGCGATCGCGCAGAAGATCGCGCTCATGGCGGCGAACACCTTCGCGATGGAGTCGATCGCCGAGCTCGCGAGCGCAATGGCGGATCGCGGCGGCTACGACATTCGCCTCGAGGCCGCGATCGCGAAGCTGTGGAACACGGAGGCCGGCTGGCGGATCGTCGACGACGCGCTGCAGATCCGCGGCGGCCGCGGCTACGAAACGGCGGACTCGCTCAAGGCGCGCGGCGAGGCGCCGATTCCGGTGGAGCGCGCGATGCGCGACTTCCGCATCAATCTGATCTTCGAGGGATCGTCGGAGATCATGCGTCTGTTCATCGCGCGCGAGGCGGTCGATCATCACTTCAAGACCGCGTTCGACATCGTGAATCCGAAGGCGTCCGGCAAGGAGAAGTGGGACGCGCTCGTGCGCTCGGCCAAGTTCTATCCCACCTGGTACACGACGCGGTGGATGGGGAACATGAAGGGCTACGGCGAGTTCGGCGCGCTCTCGCGCCACGTGCGCTTCATCGATTCCACCACGCGCAAGCTCGGCCGCGCGATCTTCCACGCGATGGTGAAGCTCGGGCCGAAGCTCGAGCGGCGGCAGATGGTGCTCTTCCGCGCGGTGGACATCGGTGCGGAGCTCTTCGCGATGAGTGCCGCGTGCGCGCGCGCGCAGATGATGAGCAAGTTGGGCGATGCCAACGCGAGCGGCGCGTACGCCGGCGCCGCGAACGCAATCGATCTGGCTGATCTCTTCTGTCGCGAGTCGCGCCGCAGAATCGCCGCGCTCTTCGAGAATCTCTTCGGCGAGAACGACGCGGCGATCTACCGCGTGTCGCAGCAGGTGCTGACGGGCGAGTTCGAGTGGCTCGAGCGCGGGATCATCGATGCGCCGGAGCCGGCGCCGAGCGGGATGGCGGAGGAGGCGAAGAGCGCGCGGCCGGAGCCGGTAGCGGTTTGAGGCTGAGCGGGCCGGCTACTTCTTCTTGAAGCCGTCCTGCGGAAGGTCCGGGAATGAGATCTTGTGATTCCCGGGCTGGATCCCTTCTACTCGACCGAGTCCGTTCCCGTCGGTCACGCCGTGGATGATTTTTCCGTCTGGCGTTTCGAGCTTGAACTTCGTGTTGGCGACGCCGAATCCGGCGCGGTCGTTCATCTGGATCTCGATCCAGGATGTCGTCACTGACTCGATCTTCGCGCCGTCGTCCTTGCCGCCCGGCGCAGCCACGCCTGGCTTTGGAGTGCCGCTCCCGCTCCCCTGCTCGCCGATGATCACAGTCGGCGCGCCCGGCGGAAGGATGGTGCCGCCGTGCATCGTCGGGTCGCCCACGCGCGCCGCGGCGCGACCTGCGATGAGCACTCCCATCGAGCCTTTCATGACGGCGGACGGTGGGCCGATGCACATGCACACATCGCCAACGACCGATGCGGGCATCCCCTCGATCAGCACGTTCGGCACGCCGGGCCCCATGATCGGGCCACCCACGTGCGGAATCGGCACGACGGCAGGAGTCTGCATCGGGCAGATGTGATTGTCGTTCACGCGTGCAGCTGGCGGCATCGCAGTCCCTCCTGATTTGCCTCTTCGCTCTGGCCGCTGAACCGCCAGAGCGATACAATCTGACTAGCGCCTCACTCCCCCGATAGCCAGACGATTCAGATGACTCATTTGCACCCGGTCCTGTCCGGAGAGACGATCTCCAGCATCGCCAAGGACGAGGGTTTTGCCAACTATTTGACCATCTGGAACGATCCGGGGAACAATGGTCTCCGGACGATCCGGCACGATCCGCACATTCTCGAGGTGGGCGACCCGGTGTTCATCCCCGATCTCCCCGAGAACGTCAATCACGGCAACGACACGCAGCGACATGTATTCGCGCTCGAGTCGCCCGCCTTGCTGCTCAACATCCAGCTGCAGGATCTCGACGGCAAGCCGATCGCCAAGCAAGCAGTGGTGCTGAAAGTCGATGCGAAAGACAAGAACGGCCGCGAGGCGGTCGAGGATGTGTTCGAGCTCGATACGGACAAGGACGGAAAGTTCTCGCAGGAGATTCTCGAGGACGCGGACATCGGCGAGCTCACCGTCGACGACGACAAGTTCGTGATTTTCATCGGGCTGCTTGGGCCGATTGGCTCCAACGAGGGGATGCGCGCGCGACTCAACAACCTCGGCTACTTCGCGGGGCTCGCGAACGACACGGATACCGAGCAGCTCCGGTGGGCGCTCGAGGAATTCCAGCACGACAACAAGATCTCGCCCCCCAACGGCGACGTCGACGATCCAAGGAACAAGGTGAAGTTGAGGACGACGCAGACGAAGCTGGGTGTTATCCACGGCGATCGCGACGTGCCGACCTGATGTCGCGCTGCACGTTCACCCGCGAGTGGAGCAGCACGTATGTCTGAAGGAATGTTCATTCCCGACATGGTCGAGGAAGACGACGGTGGCGTGGCTGCGGAGCACGCACCGAAGCTGACGTTGCCCGTGATCACGGCGCCCTTCCCCGAATCGCAGAAAGACAACTTCAACGCGCTCCGCCGCTCGCTCGTCACCATCGCCTGCAAGGATGTGCCGGGCGCGCACTACGCGTTCGACTCGTCCGTGCTCTCACCGCTCGCGCGGGAGGGCTTCAAGGCGCTCAAGGGAATCATCGATCGCCACTTCGGCGCACCCATCTCGATTTTCGGGCACGCCGATCCCGAGGGGAACGAGATCTACAACAAGTTCCTGAGCGAGCGCCGCGCCGAAGTCGTCTTCGGGATGTTGATCCGCGATGTTCCGACGTGGGAGCGGCTCTTCTCGCACCACGAGCACACGCCGGGCGACGTGTGGGGCGATGACGCGATCGAGTTGATGCTCGCCTCGCTCGGCTTCGTCGCGGACGCTACAAAGAAGGAGAAGCTCGGCGACGTGATCAGGGAATATCAGAGAATTCGCGGCTTCCCCATCACGGGCCGCAACGACGTGGCACTGCGCGCGAAGCTCTTTGCGGAGTACATGGACTTTCTGTGCAGCGACGTGAATGGAAAGCCGTTCCAGCTGACAAAGGCCGATTTCCTCGGCGAAGGCGCAACGCACGGGGCATTCCAGGGGTGCAGCGAGTTCAACCCGCGGCTCGTGCTCGCGCAGAGCGAAGAGGATGGCTTCAAGGCGGACAAGGTGAATGGCAAGGATGATCGCGCGACGGCGAATTTCGACAATCGCCGGGCGATCATCTACTTCTTCGAGAAGGGATCGAAGATCGATCCGAAGAAATGGCCCTGCCCGCGCGCATCCGACCCGGACAAGGTCAGCAAGTGCATCGCGCACTTCTGGTCGGATGGAAACGATCGCAAGGGGCTGCTGCTCGCGGACAAGCGACGTCGCTTCGGCAAGGCGGTGCGCAATCGCACCGAGCGGATAGCGCAGGTCGAGAAGACATTCGCGTGCCGATTCTATCACGGGCTCGCGCTGCACTCGCCGTGCGAGGGCGATCTGCAGATGTGGGTGCTGCAGCTCATGATGGACGCGCCACACGAGAAAGGAAAGGACGTCGAGCCGATCCCGGTGTCGAACGTCCGCTACGTCGTCATCGCGTCGGCCGACGATGAGGCGCCCGTCATTCGCGGAACGACATCGGCGAATGGCGTGATCGGCATTCCGCTGTGGTCCCGGATCGCGAGCATGCGGCTCAAGCTCGATGTCTTTTCGGCGATCACGGGCTCGCCGGCGCCCGACGGCTCGAAGTCCGATGACGACAAGAAGAAGCCGGTCAAGTCGATCGACATCGAGGCGCCTGCCCCAGTGGCCGACGACGATCTGAGCGATCCATTCAAGGACGAAAAGACGTTCGTCGAATTTCCGCTTTTCGGCGGAAATCTCAAGCGCATCGTGCTGAAGTTTCCGCCCGGTCAGGAACCGATCTCCCTGGAGCCGGATTCAAACGAGCCGCCCGTCGCGCCAGACGAACAGAACCTCGGCGCCCGACAGCGGCTGTTCAATCTCGGCTACGGTGTCGCCGAGCCGCAGAAGTGGACAGACGCGCAGCTCGCGCAGTTCGTGAAGCGCTTCCAGAAGGACAAGAAACTCAAGGAGACCGGCGCGCTCGACAAGGACACGATCGATCGCCTGCGGGAAGAATATGGGAGCTAGCTCGCAGGACACGAGCGCGCAGGATCAGGCTGCGGGAAAGCCGAACGTCGTTGCCGCTGCACCTGCTCCGCTGAAGAAGAACGACAAGCCGTTCAAGACGGATCAGAAGGCCTACGATCCGCTCTTCCGCCCGTTTCATCGACTCAACGCGCGGACGTACGACACGCAGGTCGATGTGGGCCCGACGCCGAGCAAGCTCGGTCCCACGGGGAAAGGGCGCGACTGCGGCTGCAGAAACAGAGACGATTTCAAGTCGAGCGCGCTCACGGGCGCGGTCGTTGGTGCGCTGCTCGATGGACTCGACTCGGCGGTGAACAAGGCGCTCCCAGGGTCGCGTGATCTTCGCGAGTTCCTGGAGAAGCAGTTCAATGGCAAAGGGAAAACGCTGAAGGAAAAGCTCACCGATTTCCTGTCCAACCTGATCGAAGGTGGATTGTTCGGCGGCTTCCTCAGATTCATCCCTTCCTGGGTGCCGGTGAATCGGACGGGATTCGGTCCCACCTTCGATGCCAACGACGCGCACAACGTGGGCACGGATGGGAAGGAGGCCGAGGTCGAGATCGAGGGCGTTTTGAGCCGGAGCTATCAGACTCATCACCATCGCCCGTACACGCAGTGGAGCCGGTACTACCACTGGGCGTTTCACGTCGCGCCCGCGCGCGGATTCGGCCATCTCGTGCGGAGGGGCGTTCTGCGCGCACCCGAAGATACGAAGTTGCTGAACGACGGCGACAACGACGAGTCGATCCTCATCTACGACGATGCGAGGAAGCTCGTCGACCCTCTCGCGACCGACGCGCATTTCGAGTGCCTGCTGGACATCGGCGCGTTCTCAAAGCCGCCTGGAGATTCGGGGCAGGTGCTCAACCACCCCGGAATATTCTACGAACAGGGGTGGCCCTTCTGGCCGCAGCACGGCGACTATTTCTGGGCCACGGGCCGATACGTCTACGATTGCACGCACGTCACGCCTTCGAAGGAGACGGATCCCGACAAGCCGGGCGCAAAGCCCGTCGATGTGGAGCTCCACCCATCGTTGCTCAATCCGATCAAGGCATTCGCGACCGCGCGCTACGAAGGCGTGCTCTTCGACGAGTCGGATGAGCCACTCCCGGCCACGCGCTTTTCCTTTTTCTCCTGCAGGAAGGCGGGCTACTACGACTACGATGGCGACCATATCCAGTTCGGCACGGTCAACTACGAGTTTGCGGTGGACCTCCCCCCGGTGCCGGCGGGAGAAGTGGCCTACGAGATCGGAGCGGTGGGAGACTTCGCGCTCAACACGCTGCTGATTCGTCCGCGGCTGTTGCAGAAGATCGAGTTCGCGCCGTACGGCTCGTTCGACAAGACGGTCGACTGGCACACCGAGCCGCCGAGCATCCAGGTGGTGCGGCCGACGGATGGCTCACTTCCCCGAATGGTGAAGGTGACCGTTCCGATGGACACCGTTCCGAAGGAGAAGGACGGCTACGGATTCACCATCAGCTTCGCGTGGCTCGCGCCCGGCGTGCCGACGGGGATCAAGAAGGTGACGGTCAAGCTTGATTCGATGACCTTCAACAACAACCGTCGCGACCTGCGCATGAGCATCGCCGTGAATGGGCGAATGATCTTCGTCCCGACGGCGAATCTGGTGTCGAAGACGCTGCTGTCTCCGACCGATGTCATCCAGAAATTCCCCGACTCCACGGGAATCGTTCTCTTCGTGCCTCAGGAAAAAGGAGTGCGCATCTCGGCGCACGGAGCGCAGCGGCGGGGCTTCGGCGAATTCATCGAGGAGAACAGGACGATCGATCCGGCGCGACCGAGCGACGACTCCAACGATCGCACGAAGGACAGGCGGCTCGCGGTTGGAGGCTTGTTCAACGTCACGAAGAAGCAGGAAGACGAGATCAGGAAGCTGGCCGATCAGAAGCTGAAGGACGTGATTCCGCCTCAGTTACTGGGAAGGTTCAAGAAGGTCGAAGAGACGCTGGACAACGACGACTTTCGGAAGCTGCTGAAGAAGGCGGTCGAGGATCTCGTTGGCCAACGCCGGCTCGTGCAGTGGGAGAAAGACGTCGATTTCCAGGAGAGCGACGCAGCCAAGAAGAACGAGATCGCGTGCGCGGTCGCGCGCGAGATGTCAATTTTTCCTGTCGATGCGTTGAACAAGCAGAATACGCCGATGGGATTCGTGGAATTTCTCGGATCGCCTGCTGGAACGTTTCCCGGTGATCAGTCGCGGCTCGACGTGCAGGCGATGCTCGCGCGGCAGAAGTCCACCGGAAGTGCGATCACCACCGTCGAGTTCAACGCGCGTCCCACAAGACAGGTGGAGGATGGTGGGTTCATCGTGTTCCAGGTGAATCCGGGAGACGTGGATTACGTACTGAAGATCACGGCCACGATTGCCGATCCAGACCCACCGAAGTAGCTCGCCCCTCATTCCGGATCACGCGTGACGCTGGTGTCTTCGCTGCAACGTTCCTCGCTTCTGCTCGCCCTGCTCGTGCCGCTCGCGCTGCACGCGCAGTCGCTCGCGCGCGACTCCGTGCCGCCGCGCGAGGGGCGCGGAACGCAGCGCGCGACGGTGGTGGGCGCAGTCGCCGTACGCGCCGCCGCGCCGCCGGCCATCGACGGCAAGGACGACGACCCGATCTGGCGCACCGCGCCCGAGATCACGGCCTTTCAACAGTTCTCTCCCGCGAGCGGTGCGGCGGCGTCGTTCCGAACGTCGGTGAAAGTCTCGTACGACGATCGCTATCTCTACGTGCTCGTTCGGATGTACGATCCGCACCCCGATAGCATCCGCGCGTATTTGAGCCGCCGCGATGTCGCGACACCGTCGGATCGCGTGAAGATCATGATCGACTCGTACCACGATCGCCGCACCGGCTACGAGCTCGCGGTAAATCCGAAGGGGGTGAAGAACGACTTCTACACCTTCAACGACAACGAAGAGGATCCCTCGTGGGACGGCGTGTGGGATGTCGCCACCTCCATCGATGCGCAGGGGTGGATCGCGGAATACCGCGTCCCGTTCAGCCAGATGCGCTTTCCGCGCGGCTCGAGCCACGTCTTCGGCTTTGGTGTCGTCCGCGACATCGCGCGCCTCAATGAGCGCGACAGCTGGCCGCTCATCCGCCGCGATCGCACCGGCATCGCGTCGCAGTTCGGCGAGCTCTCGGGCATCGAAGGGCTGGGCACGCCGCGCCATCTCGAGGTGATGCCGTACGCGGTGACGAAGAACATCACCACCACTACGCCGCAGCTCGCGTACGGCCGGCAGCAGCAGCTCACCGGCGGCGCCGATCTCAAGTACGGCGTCACATCGAATCTCACGCTCGACGCCACCGTCAATCCGGATTTCGGCCAGGTCGAGGCGGATCCCGCCGTGCTCAATCTTTCCGCGTTCGAGACGCTCTACCGGGAAAAGCGCCCGTTCTTCATCGAAGGAGCGGGCATTTTTCGCTTCGATCTCCAGTGCCACGGCGGCGCCTGCAGTGGGCTCTTCTACTCGCGCCGCATCGGCCGCTCGCCCGAGATCGCGGACACGTCGACGACGGCGTATCTCCCGACGAGCACCTCGATCATCGGCGCCGCCAAGCTCACTGGACGCACCCAGCAAGGGCTCTCCGTTGGCCTGATGGAAGCCGTGACGCAGCGCGAGGCTGGCTCACTCGGGCAGACGATCGAGCCGCGCGCGAACTATCTCGTGGGGCGCATCGCGCAGGAGATGAGCGACGGCAACGCGAGCATCGGTGCGATGCTCACGGCGGTGAATCGCGATAACGATGCATTCTCCGGCGACTCCCTGCGCAAGAGCGCGTACACCGGCGGCCTCGACTTCCGCCGCGAGTTCCACAATCACGACTATCGCTTTGCCGGCTACGTCGCGAAGAGCCAAGTCACGGGCACGCCGCAGGCGATCGCGCTCACGCAGGCAAACAGCACGCACTACTATCAGAAACCCGGCGACGGCGAGCGCTACGATTCCACGCGCACCTCACTCGGCGGCGATGGCGAGCGCCTCACATTCGAGAAGATCAACGGGACGGTGCAGTATCAGGAAGCGTTCATCCGCTACTCACCCGGCTTCGAGGTGAACGACCTCGGCTACCTCACCGAGGCGGGTGAGCAGCATCAGAGCACGTGGCTCGGCATCAACTTCGTCAAGCCGACGAAGCTCTTCCGATCGCTCTTCCTGACGGGCACGCAGGACAACCAGTGGAACGCGGTGAAGATCAGCGCCTCCGATCTCACCGACAATTCGGCCGGCGTGGGTGCCGATGCGGAGCTCACGAACAGCTGGCTGCTCCACACGAACATGACGTGGCACCGCTTCATTCCCGTGTACGACGATCGAGCCTCGCGCGGCGGCCCCGCGTTCAGGCGCATTCCGTACACGGATGCCTTGTTCGAGATCGACGGCGATCCGCGGCTCCGGCTGCTGCCTTCGCTCGGCGTGTACGGGTGGCGGGGCAAGAGCGCGCTGTCGTGGGGCTACGGCGTCGATCCGTCGCTGAGCTTCCGCATGTCGCGCAGCTTCACGGGCTCGATAGCGCCGCACTACGAGCACAACTCGGACAACAATCAGTGGATGGACAATCTGATCGCTGACGGCGGCGCGGACACCGCGTACACCTTCGGGCACATCGATCAGAACACGGTGTCGCTCACCGCACGCATCGACTACACGCTGAGCCCGAAGCTGTCGCTGCAGGTCTACGCCCAACCATTCGCGAGCAGCGGGAAGTACTCCAACTGGCGCGAGCTCGCCGATCCGCGCAACTCGAACTACAACCTGCGCTTCAAGCCGTACGGCACGCCCGAGGGCGCGTCGGAATACAACTTCGATGTGGCCGAGTTCAACTCCAACGTCGTGCTGCGCTGGGAGTATCGCGCGGGCTCGGCCATCTACGCGGTGTGGACGCAGGGGCGCAACTTCGAGAACGACGGCTCGCCGTACGGCAACTTCAACGTGCACGGCAGCGCGCGCGACCTCTACGCGATCCACCCGGACAACACCTTCCTGATCAAGGCGTCGTACTGGTTCAGCCTGTGACGAGCGCCCGCCCGTGATCATATTGCCGGTATGACACGAGTCGCCTTTCTCGGCCTGGGCGCGATCGGCGCACCGATGGCCAAACATCTCGCGCAGCCGCCGTTCGAGCTCGCCGTCTGGAATCGCACCGCGGCCAAGGCGCGCACCTTCGCATTCTCCTCCGGCACCGGCGTGCGCGTGGCGAAGTCCGCCGCCGATGCAGCGCGCGGCGCCGAGTTCGTCGTCGTTTGCCTGCCCACCTCGCAGGACGTCGACTCGCTGCTCGACGGCGCCGACGGGCTGCTCGCCGGCGTGGCGCGCGGCTCGATGGTGATCGACTGCACGTCCGGCGATCCGGCGACGTCGCGCAAGATCTCGGCGCGCCTCTCCGCCATCGACGTCGCGTACATGGACGCGCCCGTGAGCGGCGGTACCGCGGGCGCGGAGAAGGGAACGCTCACGGTGATGTGCGGTGGCGACGCAGCGCTCTTCGAGCGCGCGATGCCGGTGCTCGAGGCGTTCGGCGAGAAGATCGTACTCTGCGGGCCGACGGGCTCGGGCGATGCGGTGAAGGCGGTGAACAACGCGCTGCTCGCGGTGCACGTGTGGGCCGCCGGCGAGGGACTCGCCGCACTGACGAAGGCCGGCGTGTCGCCCGCCGTCGCGCTCGACGTCATCAACGCGTCGAGCGGGATGAGCCGCACCACGGAGCGACTCTTCCCCGAGCGCGTGCTCTCGCGCGCGTTCCCGCGCACCTTCCGCCTCGCGCTCCTCGACAAGGATGTCGGAATCGCGGCCGGCGTCGCGCGCGAGCAGAAGGTGCCATCGCCGCTGCTCCAGCTCACGAGCGAGCTCTTTCGCGCCGCGCACGCCATGCTCGGCGAGGAAGCCGACCACGTCGAGGCGGTGAAGCTGATCGAACAGTGGGCGGGAGTCGAGATCAAGTGACGGCCGCCGCGGTCAAGCCACGCGCGGTGGGCGCGCCGAGCGTCGACGCGATTCGCGCGAGCTTCCCCGCGCTCGAACGCGTGCACGGCGGGCATCGCGTCGCCTACTTCGATGGGCCGGGCGGAACGCAGGTGCCAAGCACCGTCGTCACGGCAATGGCCGACTACCTGCTGCACCACAACTCGAACTCGCACTGGGCCTACCCGACAAGTCTCGAAACCGACGTGATCATCGACGCGGCACGCGAAGCAGCCGCGGACTTTCTCAACGCTGCGCCGAACGAGGTCGCCTTCGGCGCGAACATGACGTCGCTCACCTTCTCGCTCTCGCGCGCGCTCGCCCCGACCATCTCGCCCGGCGACGAGATCGTCGTCACGGAGCTCGATCACCACGCGAACGTCGCGCCGTGGGTACGCCTTGTGGCCGAGCGCGGCGTGATCATCAGGACGGCGACGATGGATGTGGCCACGGGCACGCTCGACTGGGCGAGCCTCGAGCAGCAGTTCGGCGCGCGCACGAAGCTGCTCGCGATCGGCGCATCATCGAATGCGCTCGGCACGATCAATGACATCGCGCGTGCGACGAAGCTCGCGCACTCGCACGGCGCTCGGGTCTTCATCGATGCCGTCGCGTATGCGCCGCACACGCTCATTGATGTCCGCGCCATCGACTGCGACTTCCTCGCGTGCTCTCCCTTCAAGTTCCACGGCCCGCACCTGGGAATGCTCTACGGCAAGCACGAGCTGCTCTCCGAGCTCGACGTCGCGAAGCTCGCGCCCGCGCCCGCGCAGGCGCCCGATCGCTGGGAGACGGGGACGTTGAACTTCGAGGCGCTCGCGGGGACGACGGCCGCCATCGACTTCATGGCGTCGCTCGGTGCCAACAGCGGCACCGGCGACTCCCGCCGCGCGCGGCTCGCGAGCGCGTACGACTCGATGCACGAGCGCATCGAGCCGATTTTCGCATCGCTCTGGCACGGCCTCGCCGCCGTTCGTGGCGCGAAGCTCTTTGGGCCGCCGCCGAGCGCTCTGCCGCGCTCGCCGACGGTGTCGTTCACGGTGTCCGGCGTCGACTCGCGCGCGGTCGCAACGCGACTCGCGAACGAGTACGGCGTCTTCGCCAGCAACGGGAATTTCTACGCGGCAACCATCGCGGAGCGTTACGGGATCAGCGGCTCCGGATGGGTGCGTGCGGGATGCGCGTGCTACACCACCGCCGAAGAGGTCGAGCGGTTGGTGAGCGGCGTCCGCGCTATTTCGTCGCCGTCGTAGCCTTCGCCGGCGCGGCCGGCTTCACGCTCGAGACGAACGGCTTCTTCCGCGACACTTCCTTCTTCTCGAGGGCACTGAGAAACGGCTCGTACACCGATCCCGGATTCCAGAGCACCCAGCCGTCGTAGCCCGCGTCGTACACGGCGCGCTTCTGCTCGAGTAGCTCGCTCGCCCCGTACTTCGGCGTCATCCCCTTGAGCGAGAACGCCTGCAGCCACGGGCGCACGTGGTTCCCCTCATTCACGCCGATCTTGAGATCGCGCTCGTGCGCGCGGTGGATCGCCGCGAAGACGATCTTGTACGGCTCCGCGTTCGGCTTCTCGACGCCGAACGATCCGTGCGGATAGTGCGACGGATACACCATCGGCAGGAGCACGTCGCTGTGCGGCGCGAGCTCCTCCCACTGCTGCCCGATCTCGAGCGCGCCAGGCACCGTCGTCACCAGCCCGAAAATATCTGCGGTGCAGCGAGCACCGGCCGCGTGCACGCGCGGGCACGCCGCCTTGAAGAACTCGCCCAGCGCGTGCGGCTTCGTCATGCCGTTCGCGTCCTTGAACACCTGCTCGGGTAGGCTTTTGTATGGCTCGGGAAAGCGGATGTAGTCGAACTGCACCTCGCCGAAGCCCATCTTCGCCATCTCGACTGCTACGCGCATGTTGTATTCCCAGATCGCGTGGTCGTAGGGATCCACCCACGTCAGCCCCTTCTTGTCGCGCCACGGCGTGCCATCGGGCTTCCGAATCACGTGATCGGGATTGTTGCGCGCGGCCACCGAGTCCTTGAACGTCACCATCCGCGCGATCGCCAGAATGTGGTGCGCGTGCAGCGTGTCCAGCAGCTCCTTCACGTGCGGCACCTTCCCTGCATTTCCCGCGTTGCGCTTCACCATTGAGTCCGCGCTCTCGAAGTTGAGCCCGAACTCATCCTTCATGTCGATCACGAAGGCGTTGATCTCCGTCGAGTCTGCAATCGCTATGAGCTCGTGCATCCGCTTCGGGCTCTGCGAGGCCCACCGGTTCACGTACAGCGCGCGCACGATCTGCGAGTCGTCCGCGAACGGCGTCGCGAGCGTGTCCGCCTTCGCGGGCGCGGCCTTGGCGGTGGTGTCTACGACGGTGCCGGCAGCGGCAGCCGTGGCATGGGTCGACTCTTGGGCGACGGTCGTACGTTTTCCTTCACCAGCGCCGCATGCCGCGAGCGTCAGGAAAAGGAGGGGAATGCTGCGCATGTCGTGGAGTGTGCTCTGCTGAGGGATGGCGCCGCGACGTTGCGACGCGGCGACGGTAAACTACGACGAAGCTGTCGCTTCCGTCACACGCTATATTCCGCACCGCATGCCACGCCTCCTGCCCTTCGCAATTCTCCTCGCCGTTGCCGCCTGCCGGCAGCCGGCCAGAACGCCGCCATCGGGCGAATTCCTCGTCCTCGCCGGCGACTCCACCTTCTGGGTGCACACGGGCGCGGAGGGGATCCGCGCGCGCGGGTCGCCGCTCCACCTCGCGCGCTACCGGGGCCGCTTCTACGAGGTCTACATCACCGATGACGACCGCTCCTACACGGATGCGCTCATCGTCGGCCAGCAGATGTATCGCCGCGATCTCCTCAGCGACGACTCGGCCCTCGTCTTCGAGGACACGACGATCAGCCACATCGCCCGCTGGTACGGCCGCGCGCATCCGAGCGACCATCCCCTCGAGGAGGACGATGATCCTGAGGCCGAGCCGCACGTCACGGCGCAGAGCGAGCTGAATACGGTCGCGCAGCACGCCCAATATCTCTCCTACGAGTACAAGGCGGATCTCACCGTAACGGGAAGCGAGGAGTGGCACATCGCGCGACGAGGCGTCGTC
>Ga0208078_1000229_pt1 | contig 14822 bp, 15 predicted proteins | sample NGESurdeep072012_3_FD_184468 | JGI IMG/M metagenome (GOLD analysis project Ga0208078, IMG submission 184468) | Arctic peat soil microbial communities from Barrow, Alaska - NGEE Surface sample 53-2 deep-072012 (SPAdes) | ecosystem: Environmental > Terrestrial > Soil > Wetlands > Peat ...
ACGGAAGTAGACTCGGACGGCCACGTCGTATGGAATCGGAGGACGGGCCATATGGTACGCGAAGTGTGTTGCTCGCTAACGCGATGCCGTTCTGCTGCGCATCTTCTTTGGTGAGGACGACCGATTCGAGCGCCGTCCGTTGCACGAGGCAATCGTGCTGAAGGCCAGGGAGATGCACCTTGCGGGCGTTACTGTGTTACGCGGACATATCGGCTTCGGACACAAGAGCCGAATCCATACCACAAAAATATTGCGCCTGTCGCAGGATCTGCCGATCGTGGTCGAAATAGTCGACACGCAGGACAAGATCGACGGTTTCCTGCCGGTGCTCGACGGCATGATGTCGAGCGGCTTGGTCACCATCGAAAAGGTTCAGGTTCTCCAATACGGAAATTCTCCGGTGGCACCTCTGACATAGCCGGCATTTACTCCATCGGCCGCAAGCCGAGCTTGTCCAACAGCCGCATGTCGCGGTCGCGGCCGGGGTTGGGCGTCGTGAGCAGCTTGGGGCCATAGAAGATCGAATTGGCGCCGGCGAGGAAACACAACGCCTGCGTCTCCTCGCTCATGTCCTCGCGGCCGGCCGACAACCGCACCACCGACGCCGGCATCGTGATGCGCGCCACGGCGATGGTGCGCACGAAGTCGAGCGGGTCGAGCTTGGGGGTCTTTGTCGCACCGGTCGCAAGCGGCGTGCCTTCCACCTGCACCAGCATGTTGATCGGCACGCTTTCGGGATGAACCGGCAGGCTGGCGAGCGTCGCGATCATGCCGACGCGGTCCTCTAACCCCTCGCCCATGCCGACGATACCGCCGCAGCAGACATGGATGCCGGCATCGCGCACGGTATCGAGCGTGTCGAGGCGGTCCTGGTAGGTGCGCGTGGTGATGATGGCGTCGTAATATTCCGGCGAGGTGTCGAGGTTGTGATTGTAATAATCAAGGCCGGACGCCTTCAATTGTGCCGCCTGCTCGCGCGTCAGCATGCCGAGCGTGGCGCAGGTCTCGAGCCCTAGCGCCTTGACGCCCTCCACCATGGCGCAGACGGAATCGAGATCGCGGTCCTTCGGCGAACGCCAGGCCGCGCCCATGCAGAAGCGCGAGGCGCCGCTGGCTTTCGCCGCGCGGGCTTCGGCGAGCACGGCCTCGACCGCCATCAGCTTCTCGGCCTTGACGCCGGTGTCGTATTGCGCGGCCTGCGGACAATAGGCGCAATCCTCCGGGCAGCCACCGGTCTTGATCGACAGCAAGGTCGAGATCTGCACCTCGGCCGGATCGAAATTCTCCCGGTGCGTTTGCGCGGCGCGGAACATCAAATCCGGAAACGGCAAGGCAAACAGCGCGTGTACTTCCGCGCGCGTCCAGTCGTGGCGGAGCTTCGTCGCAGCCGTGTGCGGCGGAACATCGTGAGCAAGTGACATATTCTTACCTTGCCTTACCTCAATTGCGCCGGAATTGTCCGGCCAGGCTCTTGGGTCATAGTGTAACGGTACGGCAGCCGGATTTATAGCCGCCGCGGAGGCCAAATACGCAGCGTTTTCATCGCATTGAGAGCGCGGATACGGCATGATAGCCTCCCTACAAAGATCATGTGGGTAACCGCCATGGCACGCTATATCGTTGCAATTGTCATGCTGGCCGTCATCGCGGGGCCGGCGCTCGCCCAGCAGAAAAGGGCGCCGCCTCCAAACCCGCTCGCCGAGGAAGACAAACAAAAGATCAAAGACGCCGAGGCGATCGACAAACAATACAAGTCGACGCTGCGAAGGACCGATCCGGCGGCCACGTCGGCCCGCGTCGATCCGTGGCAAAATATGCGCGGGGCCGACGATTCCAAAGCCAAGCGCTAGCGGCCGGCGCTAATGAACCGGCTGGCGATCGTACGATTGATCTCGGTGCTGGCCGGCGCCGCCGTCCTGTTCGGATTGGAGCGCGGCCTCGGGCTGCAGCTCTATTTCGCCATTCCGGCGGCCACCGTGGTCTACCTCGCCGTCAAGGTTGGGCTCGGCCTGCTCTGGGGCGCCGGCGACAAGGTGACGTGACGAGCAGCCGGTCGGGCGCCGTTCACCACCAATGCCGGCGCCAACCCCAATACGGCCGGTAGGGGCCGTAATAATAGACCGGCGGCGGCGGCGCGTAGTACTCCGGTTCGTCCTCCACGACATAACGCGAACGGGACGGATAAGCTGGCGCCGCGGCGCGGCGCGGCACGTGGCCGCTCAGATCGAGCGCGGTCTGGATCGCGAAGCCGCTTTTTTCCTGCCAGGTGACCGCGCACCAGCCTTCGCTGCAATCTTTGGCATCGATCAAGCTGCCGCCGGGAATCTTGCCGACGATTTCGCTGGTAGTGCCCGGCGCGGCGCGCAAGTTCACGGTCGAAGCGACATAGGCGGGCTTGGCCAGCACAGGCACGGCCGAGACCATCAAGATGCCGAGGCAAAATAAAAGTGGCGCATGTTTCATGGCGTTACTCCCCGTCCCTGCCCGCCGGCGCGCTTGGCGCCGGATGCATGCGAATTCCAGCCTGCAAAAGCGGCGGGATCGGGGCAGGCACCAATGCCCGGTGAGCTGGAACAATGTATTCCGGCCGCCCTTTGGTGGCTATCCGGGGGAAACCTGCGTGGATTCGAGATAGGGGAAAAGAATATGTCCCTACGGACCAGGCTTATCGGTCGGATCGCGCGCGGGGGCGTAGCTCCGTGACCTCGTCGACGCCGGCATTTTTCGCGGGCACCAGTGACGGGCTGCTCTGTCTCTGAAGGTCGTCCGATTCCGGTCCGTCCGATTTAACGCATCTGCCGGTCAGTAACGGCGCGACTTTTTTCTCGTACAGGTTCAACGCGGCACCGATCGCCTGGTGCATGTCGAGATAGCGGTAGGTGCCGAGTCGCCCCGCGAAGATCACGTTTGCTTCGGCTTCCGCCAGTTTTTTGTACTGGCTGTAGCGCCGCTTATCGTCTTGCCGGCCGATCGGGTAATAGGGTTCGTCGGCGCGCCGCGCGAAGCGTGAATATTCACGCATGATGAGCGTCTTGTTGCCATGGCGGCGCTCGGGATGAAGATGCTTGAATTCATGGATGCGCGTGAACGGCACGTCGATGTCGGCATAATTGACGACCGCGGCGCCTTGAAAATCTTCAACGTCCAGTCGTTCGATTTCGAAGTCGAGGGTCCGCCATCCCAGTTCGCCGAATTTGTAGTCGAAGTAGCGATCCAGCGGCCCGGTATAGACCGACAAGACCTGCGGATCGATTGTCCCGCGCACGTCGAAATAGTCGCAGCCGGTGACCACTTTGATTTTCGGGTGCCCCAATATCTTGTCGAAGATCGCGGAATAGCCCGCGGTCGGCAGCCCTTCGTACAGGTCGCCGAAGTAGAAGTCGTTGAAGCCGAAACGGACCGGCAGGCGCGAGATGATCTCGGCGGGCAAGGCGGCGGGGTCGGTCGCCCATTGCTTGGCGGTGTAGCCCTTTATGAAGGCCTCGTAGAGCGGGCGGCCGATCTGCGAAACCGCCTTCTCCTCGAAATTCCGCGGCGCCTCGATGTTTTCGGCGGCAGCCTGCTGCGCGATGAAGGCGCGGGCGCCGGCCGGGTCGAAATCGGTTCCGAAAAACTGATTGATCGTCATCAGATTGATGGGGATCGTATAGGTCTTGCCGTGGCGCCGCGAAAACACGCGATGCCGGTAATTGTTGAAAGACGAAAACTGCGTGATGAATTTCCAGACCGCTTCGTTCGAGGTATGGAAAAGGTGGGACCCGTATTGGTGATATTCGATGCCGGTCTCGTCATCGAATTTCGAGTAGGAATTACCGCCGACATGGCCGCGGCGATCGAGCACGAGCACGGGCAGGTCTAATTCGCTGGCTACCTTATAGGCGATGGTCGCGCCGCAAAATCCGGCGCCGACAATGACGAGCCGGTGGTCGTTCCCGAAAATTGCCATCTCGATCCGCGCCGGCCTCTATCGCAGTATGAAGCCGCGTTTTCCCAAGCATTTCCTAGTCCATTTATGGTTAGCGACCGGTTAATGTGGCCATCGCCCGGGGTCACAAAACGCGCCATCCGGGCTACGGTTGCGTGGCAACGAAACGGCGGGACTAGGCAAAGGCGCATGGAAGAAGACTTCAGCAACGAGATCGCCCAGCTCGAGGCCCGCAGCGAGACGCTGCGCGAGTCGGTCGAGCGCTGCCGCAAGTTTTCGCTGGCCGCCAAACTGACCATCGCCGCCGGCGCGGTCTGGATCGTGCTCGGGATGTTGTCGTTGGTCGGCTACACCTCCGAGACGACCATCGCGGCGATCGCCGCCATGATCATCGGCACCGTGCTGCTGGGCTCGAACTCGACCACCTGGACGCAGGCCGAGGCCGCCTTGCACCAAACCGAGGCGATGCGGACCGACCTGATCGGCCGGATGGAACTGCGCGTCGTCGGCGAGGACACGAAGACGCTGCATTGATCGCAAGCAGCATTTAACCGGGATCCTGCTTGCGTCGGCGCGCGGCGGTGTGAGACAAACCCCGCATGCCAGACCCCGCGCCCGACAGCCCGCCCGACCGCCTTTCCAACGACCCGAGCAGCCCGCACTTCAATGCCGAGGCGCTCGCGCGTGACGTCGGCATCCGTTTCAAGGGCGTCGAGAAGACCAATGTCGAGGAATATTGCGTCAGCGAAGGCTGGGTCCGCGTCGCCGCCGGCAAGGCGCTGGATCGCTTCGGCAAGCCCTTGACGATCAAGCTCACCGGCCCCGTCGAGGCTTATTTCAGGAACAAGAAGCCGGAATGAGCCGGCATGGAGCGCGGGCCGGCGCCTACGCTCAGGCCTGGAAGATCAACATCAAAAAGGCGGCGAACAGCATCACGTGCACCGCGCCTTGCAGAATATTCGTGCGCCCGCTGGCAAAGGTCACGACGCTGACCGCGAGCGTCACGGCGAGCAGAAGGCTATTGGCGGCGGCAAGCCCGAGAAAGACTTCACGGTGGGTTAAATAACTGATCACCAGCATGATCGGTACCGTCAGCCCGATGGTGGAAAGCACCGAGCCGAGGAAAATATTGATCGAGCGCTGAACGCTGTTCACCAGGGCCGCGCGCGTGGCGCCAATGGCTTCCGGCGTAGCCACCAACATCGCGATGATCACGCCACCGAGCGGAGCCGGAACCTGCAGCGTCTCGATCAGATAGTCGATGGGGTGCGCCAGTTGCTCCGCTAGGAACACGACGGGCAGGATATAGGCGACCAGCAGCACGGCATGCCGGGCGAGCGGGCCCTTCGCCTTGGCCGGACCCGCGGCCTCCGCCTCACCCTTGTCCATGATGAAATAGGCCCGGTGCCGGCCGGTCTGGATGGCGAGGAAAGCGGCATAAAGCCCGGCCGACATCACCACCAGAAATATCTGTTGTGCCGTAGACAAAGTGGGCCCGGGCGTCGTGACCGTGAAATTCGGCAGGCTCAGCGTGAGCAGCGCCAACGGGATGATCACGCTCAAATAGGTATTGGCGCCTTGCAAATTGTAATGCTGCTCGCGATGACGCCAGCCGCCGGCGAGCAGCGACACGCCGACCATGCCGCCCAGGATGATCATGATGATCGCAAACAGCGTGTCCCGCACCAGCGTCGGATTGTTCTCGCCGTGCAACATCACGGCCGAGATGCTCAGCACCTCAATGGCGGTGACCGAGAGCGTGAGCACGAGGGTGCCGTAGGGCTCGCCCAAAACCTGCGATACATGATCGGCGTGCCGCACAACGTTGAGTGCCGAGCCCATCACAACGCCGAACAGCCAGATGAAAACGAAGGCGAGCCACAAAGGATCGGCGAGCTTGTCGTACACCTTCTCGCCTAGGAATAAGAAGGTCGCCACGGTCGCCAGGCTGACGCCGAGAAACCATTCATCGCGCAAGAACCGATCTCCTTGACCGGCGCGCTTGGCTTTGGCTTTTCGTTTCACGGATGAGGCGGTTGCTTGCAAGGACGGCCCAGGGCGCGATCGCAGCCACATTAACACAAATCGAGATGGCGGAACGACGATGCTGCTTTTAAACAGCCGCGCGCTGCGCCGCTTTGGCGTTCGCGGGCCTGCGGAGGGCACGCCTTTAGCCTTCGGGCAAGCCGTGGCAGGGAAAAAGTCACCAGCGCCACGCCGATTTATTGAGATTTCCCTCGCCATTTGACGCCAAAAGGCGCAGCAAGGACGGGTATCCGACATTGCCCGAGTTGGTCCGGCACGCCGCGGCGAGCGCCAGGGCCATTTTGTAAGGCAGGGCTGCAAGCCAGACTCGGGACCGCATTGGCCGGTTCTCTCGATGAAAGTTTCAGGGTCTTATGGCATTCCGAACAAACGGGTCTCCTCCGAACGTTCTTGTCGTCGAAGACGAGATGGCGCTGCGTATGCGCGCGGTCGACATCGTCCAGGACGCCGGATTTAATCCGGTCGAAGCCGTCAATGCCGATGAGGCGCTTTCAATTCTCGAATCGCGCTCGGACATCTCGTTGCTGTTCACCGACATCCAGATGCCCGGCAGCATCGACGGCCTCAAGCTCGCCCACGCGGTGAACAAGCGTTGGCCCGCCATAAAGATCATCCTGGTTTCCGGTCAAGTGAAACTATCCGATACGGAGAAGCCGGCCGACAGCCGCTTCTTCGGCAAGCCATTGGAGGTGAAAGCGATAATTGCCGAACTGCAGCAGATGGTAGGCGTGGGTGCGCTGAAGATCACCCCCGATACGATTCCGCCGACGGCGCTTGAAGCGGTCGTCCAGACACAACCCGGCGATACTCCCGTTCGCTCCTCAGTCCAGAAGAGCTTGACGGCCGAGAACGACAGCCTTCGCTTGTTGCTGGAACAGGCGGGCATCGACGCCAAAGTCCTGCTCGCGCAAGCCGGCATCGACGCCAAGGAGCGAGAAGCGGCGGACAAACTACAGAAGCTCATCCTCGACGAAATGCATCATCGCATCAAGAATACGCTGGCGACCGTGAGCGCCATCGCCTCCCAGAGCCTGCGCACCGCAACCAGCCTTGAGCACGGGCAGCACGCCATTGAGGGTCGCCTGATCGCGCTCGGGCGCGCGCACGATCTTTTGATGCAGGTTAGCTGGGCGAATGCCAGCCTCGCCCACACGGTTCGCGACGCGACCGAACCCTATGACAGCCAAGGCGCTGGTCGTTTTGCGATCAACGGGCCCGACATGAGAATTACATCCGGCGCCGTGATCGCGCTGGCGATGACATTCAATGAACTGTGCACCAACACGACCAAGTTCGGGGCGCTCTCGGTACCGGCAGGCCGCGTCGAAATCACCTGGACGATCGACGACGAAACCGAGCGCCTGCGGCTGACATGGGCCGAGAAAGACGGTCCCGCGGTGCAGGCGCCAACCCGGCGAAGCTTCGGCACGCGCATGATGGGATCGCTTGGGCAGCAATTGAGCGGCCAGGTGCACCTCGGTTACGAACCGACCGGATTCATCTATGCGCTGGACGTGCCCATCAGCGCGCTGCGGGCGAATGCCTGACGCGGGACCGTCGGCTGCCCGGCCATCCTGCATTCGTGGCTGGTAATAGACCCTACTCTGCCGCCTCTTGCCGCGGCGTGGCGGCTTCCACCTTTGCCGCGCAGAACTTGAATTCCGGAATCTTGCCGAACGGATCGAGCGCGGGGTTGGTCAGAATGTTGGCCGCCGCCTCCACGTAGGCGAACGGGATGGACACCACGCCGTCGGGGATAGCGTCGTCCTGGCGCGAGGCTAATTCGACTTCGCCGCGGCGGGTGGTCACGCGCAGCATGTCGCCGGCTTTAAGCCTCAACTTCTCGAGCGTGCCGCGCGACACCGAGGCGACCGCGCTCGGCTCAAGTGCGTCGAGCACGGAAGCGCGCCGCGTCATGGCGCCGGTGTGCCAATGCTCGAGCTGACGGCCAGTGGTGAGGATGAACGGATAGTCGTGGTCCGGCGTCTCGTCCGGCGGCGTGAGTTTGGCCGTCACCAATCTGGCCATGCTGTTCGGGCGCGGGAAACCCTTGTCGAACACCACGTCGCGGCCGGGCACGTCGGGCCCGTCAACCGGATAAGTGACGTGATCCTCGCGCTCGACGCGATCCCAGGTGATGTTATCGAGCGCCGGCATCAGCCGCGCCATCTCCTCGAACACTTCGCCCACGTGCTTGTAGTTCCACTTCTCCCCCATGCGCTGTGCGAGATCCTGGATGATCCACAGGTCCTGGCGCGTGTCGCCGGGCAGCGGCAGCGCCTGGCGGCCCATCTGCACCTGGCGGTTGGTGTTGGTGACGGTGCCGTCCTTCTCCGGCCAGGCCGAGGCCGGCAGGATGACGTCGGCGTAAGACGCGGTCTCGGTCAGGAACAGGTCTTGCACGACGAGGTGCTCGAGATGGGCGAGCGCGCCGCGCGCGTGGTTCAGGTCGGGGTCGGACATCGCCGGGTTTTCGCCCATGATGTACATGCCCTTAATCTCGTCGGCGTGCACTGCATCCATGATCTCGACCACGGTCTTGCCGCGCTTGGGGTCGAGTTTCTTGCCCCAGGCCTTTTCATACTTTGCGATCTGCTCGGGATTCTCCACCGACTTGTAGTCGGGGAAGAACATCGGGATCAGCCCGGCGTCGGAGGCGCCCTGCACGTTGTTCTGGCCGCGCAGCGGATGCAAGCCCGTGCCTGGGCGGCCGACCTGGCCGCAGATCAGCGACAGCGCAATGAGACAGCGCGCGTTGTCGGTGCCGTGGGTGTGCTGGGAGACGCCCATGCCCCAGAAGATGATGGCGCTTTCCGCCCGCGCATAGGCGCGCGCCACTTCGCGCAGCGTGTCCGCCTGGATGCCGCAGACCGGCGCCATCTCCTCCGGCGTGAAATCCTTCACGTGCTCGGCAAGCTGGGGAAAGCCTTCCACATAGGTCTGCACATATTGCTGGTCGTAGAGCTTCTCGCCGATGATGACGTTGAGCATGGCGTTGAGCATCGCCACGTCGGTGCCGTTCTTGAACTGCATCATCTGCCAGGCGTGGCGCTTGAGCGCCTGCCCGCGCGGGTCCATGACGACGAGCTTGGCGCCCTGCTTGGCGGCCTGCTTGAAGAAGGTGGCGGCCACGGGATGATTCTCGGTCGGGTTGGCGCCGATGACGATGATGAAGTCGGAATTCTTGCATTCGTTGAAGGTCGCGGTCACCGCCGCCGAGCCGACGCCTTCCAGGAGCGCCGCCACCGAGGAGGCGTGACAGAGCCGCGTGCAGTGGTCGACATTGTTGGAGCCGAAGCCGGTGCGCACCAGCTTCTGGAACAAATAGGCCTCTTCGTTCGAGCCCTTGGCCGAGCCGAAACCGGCGAGCGCCCGCGGGCCATCGCGGTCGCGAATTTTCTTCAAGCCGGAAGCGGCGCGTTCCATCGCCTCTTCCCAGGTCGCCTCGCGGAAATGCGTCAGCGGGTTCGACGGATCGACCAGATCGTCGGCGGCTTTGCCGACGCCATCCTTGCGCACCAGCGGCTTCATCAGGCGCTGCGGGTTGCTGATGTAGTCGAAGCCGAAGCGGCCCTTAACGCAGAGCCGGTTCTGGTTGGCCGGACCATTGCGGCCGGTGACCGCAATCAGCTTGTCGTTCTTGATCTGGTAGGTGAGCTGGCAGCCGACGCCGCAATAGGGGCAGACGCTATCAACTTCGCGGTCGGGGAATTCGGTGCGCACGTTCTTGGCATCGACCAGCGTCGAAGGCATCAGTGCGCCGGTCGGGCAGGCCTGCACGCATTCGCCGCAGGCCACGCAAGTCGAATTGCCCATCGGATCGTCGAAATCGAACACTATTTTTTCGCCATGGCCGCGGCCGGCCATGCCGATGACGTCGTTGACCTGCACCTCACGGCAGGCGCGGACGCAGAGATTGCACTGGATGCAAGCGTCGAGATTGACCGCCATGGCCGGATGGCTGCGGTCGGGCGCCGGCACCACCTCGCGCTCGCGCTTGGGGAAGCGGCCGGCGACAACGCCCTGCCGTTTCGCGGTCTTCCAGAATTCGGATTCCGGATCGTGCGCGACCTCGATCGCCGGCTGGTCGGTGACCAGCAGTTCGGCGACCATCTTTCGCGCGGTCTTGGCGCGATCGGTCGCCGTCTTGACCTTCATGCCCGGCGACGGCTGGCGAATGCAGCTCGCCGCCAGCACGCGCTCGCCCTCGATCTCGACCATGCAGACGCGGCAATTGCCGTCGGCGCGGTAGCCGGGCTTGGGCGAGTAGCACAGGTGCGGCAGCTTGATGTCGAGGCGGCGCGCGGCGCGGAAGATCGATTCGCCGGGACGAATATCGATCTCACGGTCGTCGATGGTGAAAGTGTTGGGCTTGGGTTCGTTGCTGTCAGGCATATGTCACCAAGTGCCCAGCGGTTTCGTGAGTTCCTCGGGGAAGTACTTCAGCACGCATAATAGCGGATTCGGCGCCGCTTGGCCGAGGCCGCAAATCGACGCATCGCGCATCGCGGTCGAGAGTTCCGTCAGCAACGCGGCGTCCCAAGGGCCCCGCGCCATCAGCTTGACCGCCTTCTCGGTGCCGGCGCGGCAAGGCGTGCACTGGCCGCAGCTTTCGTCCTCGAAGAACTTCATCAGATTGAGCGCCACCGCCTTCATATCGTCGCGGTCCGACAGGATGACAACCGCGTGCGACCCAACGAAGCAGCCATATTTCTCCAGGGTGCCGAAGTCGAGCGGCTCGTCGGCCATCGACGCCGGCAGGATACCGCCCGAAGCGCCGCCAGGCAGATAGCCCTTGAAGGTATGGCCATCCTGCATGCCCCCGCAAAATTCCTCGATCAGCTCGCGCGCGGTGACGCCGGCCGGCGCCTGCACCACACCCGGCTTTTTCACCCGGCCCGACACCGAGAAGCTGCGGAAACCTTTGCGTTCCTTGCGGCCCTGGCTCGTCATCCAGTCCGCGCCCTTCTCGATAATGTCGCGCACCCAGAACAGCGTCTCGACGTTCTGCTCCAGCGTCGGGCGGCCGAACAGGCCGACTTGCGCGACGTAAGGCGGGCGGTGGCGCGGCAGGCCGCGCTTGCCCTCGATCGACTCGATCATCGCCGACTCTTCGCCGCAGATGTAAGCGCCGGCGCCGCGGCGCAGATGCAGCTTGGTGTGCGGCGACAATCCGGCCTTCTCGGCCTTGTCGATTTCCTCGGCCAGCATCAGCCGCAACTCGGGATATTCGTCGCGGATATAAAGATAAGTCTCCGGCGCCTCGACCACCCAGCCCGCGATCAGCATGCCTTCGATGAAGCGGTGCGGGTCGCGCTCGAGATAAAAGCGGTCCTTGAAGGTGCCGGGCTCGCCCTCGTCGGCGTTGACCGCGAACATTCGGGGCGCGGGCTCCGCGCGCACCAGCGACCACTTGCGGCCGGTGGGAAATCCGGCGCCGCCGAGACCGCGCAGGCCGGCATCGCTGACGGTCTTGATCAGCCCGTCGCGCGTGCGCTTGCCCGACAGACAATCTTTGAGCAACGCATAGCCGCCGGCCTTCTGATAACCGGCAAAATCCGCCGTGGGCTTCCAGGCATGCGCGTGCTTATTCGCCGTCACGTCGGCCGCGACCGCTTCAGACGTCGCCTTGAACGTCTGCAAGTGCCCGACGGCAACGACCGGCGCGCGGTCGCAGGCGCCCATGCAGGGCGCGCGCACCACGCGCACATTTTGACCGAGCTTGCCCGGCAGCGTCGCCAGCAATTTCTCCGCGCCGGCCATGGCGCAAGAGAGGGACTCGCACACGCGCACGGTGACGGCCGGCGGCGGCGGCCCATCCTTCACCACGTCGAAATGCGAATAGAAGGTGGCGACCTCGTACACTTCCGTGAGCGCGAGCTTCATCTCGGCGGCGAGCGCGGTGAGATGCGCGGCAGCGAGGTAGCCGTAATGATCCTGGATCAGATGCAGGTGCTCGATCAGCAGATCGCGCCGGCGCGGCCGGTCGGTAAGCAACGCGCGCACTTCATCGAGCGCCTGCGGGTCGATCTGCCGGCCTTTGGGAGTGCGGTTGGGCTTGCGGCTGCCGTCGCCTTTACCGCGGCCGTTCGAGCGCGGTGGCGTATGCATATTCATCGGGGTCTCCCAGACGTTGATTTGAGGCCGTTCTAAAGTCCAGACAACCCCGTATTCAGCATGACTTGATAGGAATTTTCTATCAATGGTAAGCTCATTGCTGCTTAATTTTTGAGCGAACCGCGTCCTGCCGACCCTGCTAATGATTTGAGATTAAAGGAATAATGCCTTGATCGACAAGCTCGAGTTCATCCTGGCACTCGCGCGGGAGAAACATTTCGGGCGCGCCGCCGAAGTCTGCGGCGTGACCCAACCGACGTTGTCGGCGGGCGTGAAGCAGATCGAGGAAAATTTCGGCGTCCTGCTGGTCAACCGCGGCTCGCGTTTTCAGAGCTTCACACCGGAAGGCGAACGCGTGCTCGATTGGGCGCGCCGCATCGTCGGCGACGCCCGCGCCATGCGCGAGGAGGTGCACGCGCTCAAGCACGGCCTGTCCGGCCGCCTGCGCATCGCCGCGATCCCGACCACGCTGGCGATGGTGGAGAAACTCACTACGCCCTATCGCGCGCGGCACCCGAACGTTCAATTCACCATCTATTCGCGCAACTCGCTCGAGATTCTCGATCTCCTGGAAAATCTCGAGATCGACGCCGGCATCACCTATGTCGAGAACGAGCCGCTCGGCCGCGTCGGCACCGTGCCGCTCTATCACGAACGCTACCGGCTGCTCACCTCGTCCGACGCGCCGCTCGGCAACCGCGACAGCGTGACCTGGGCGGAGGTCGCGCAAGTGCCGCTCTGCCTGTTGACGCCCGACATGCAGAACCGGCGCATCATCGACCGGCTGCTCAAAAGCGCCGGCAGCGAAGTGCGCCCGACGCTGGAATCCGATTCGATGATCCTGCTGTACTCGCATGTGCGCACCGGCCGTTGGGCGAGCGTGATGCCGGCGAAGATTGCCGACACGCTCGGCCTCACCGATACCATTCGCGCCATCCCGATCACGCAGCCGGAGGCCGTGCAGACCATCGGCCTGGTCGTGCCGTCGCGCGAACCGATGACGCCGATCACCGCGGCGCTGGTCGCGGAAGCGCGCCGCGTCGCGGCGTCGCTCGACGATTGACGTTGCCTCGCCTCGCGGTTACGCGACCTTCACGCTCATGTGCCCGAACATGGCCTTCTTGGCTTCATCGTCGAACTCGGTCTTGAACTTGTGCTTGTCCTTGATCGCTGACGCGCGCACCGCCGCCGGCCGCGCCGAGATCTCATCGACCAGCCGCTTCAGATTGGGAAACTTCGCCCAGTATTCCGCGCCGAGCGCGTTCGGAATGAGCCGCGCCCAGCCCCAGACCGCCATGTCGACGATGGTGTAGGTGTCGCCGAGCACATATTTCTGCTTGGCCAGCCGCGCGTCGAGAATGGCGTAATGCCGCTGCGTCTCGTACATGTAGCGGTTGATGGCGTATTCGTTTTTCTCCGGCGCGTAATTGCGGAAATGCACCGACTGGCCGGAAAACGGCCCGACGCCCGAGGCCACGAACATCAGCCAGGACAGCAGTTCGCCGCGCGCCTTCGGCGTTTCGGAGGGCAGGAATTTTCCGGTCTTCTCGGCGAGATAGAGCAGGATCGCGTTCGAGTCGAACACCGTCGCGTCGCCGTCGACGATTGCCGGCACCTTGGCGTTCGGATTGATTGCCAAATATTCCGGCTTGTGCTGGTCGCCTTTGCGGGTGTCGACCGGGATCGCCTCGTAAGGCAAACCGGTTTCCTCGAGCATCAGCGCCACTTTCATCGGGTTCGGTGCGCCGCTGTAGTAGAATTTGAGCATTCTCAGTCCTCCCTGACTTCACTCCGTTCGTTCCCGCGAAAGCGGGAACCCAGTGTTTCCTACCGCCAGACTACAAAGTCCTCTCCTGGCTCCCCGCTTTCGCGGGGACGAACGGATAACGCTTAGAACAGCCCGACGATTTTGCCGTCGGCGCCGACGTCGATCGAATCGGCCGCCGGAACTTTCGGCAGGCCGGGCATGGTCATGATCTCACCGCAGATCGCCACCACGAACTCGGCGCCGGCCGAGAGCCGGACTTCGCGCACATTGATAACGTGATCGTTGGGCGCGCCCTTCGAATCCGCGTTGGTCGAGAAGCTGTACTGCGTCTTGGCGACGCAGATCGGCAACCTGCCGTAACCCATCTCCTCCCAGGACTTGAGCTGGTCCTTGACCGATTTGTCGGCGGTGACCGCCTTGGCGCGATAGATTTCTCTTGCGATGGTCTCGATCTTCTCAAACAGCGGCATCTCATCGGGATAGAGCAGCTTCAGCTTGCTCTTGCCGCTGTCGCAGATCTTCACCACCGCGCGGGCGACATCGGCGGCGCCCTCGCCGCCCATCGCCCAGTGATCGGCCATAATGGCCTCGACGCCGAGCTTAGCGCAGGCGCTCTTGACCAGTTCGATTTCCGCCGGAGTGTCGGCCGAGAAGCGGTTGATCGAGATTACCGGCTGGATGCCGAATTTCTTCACATTCTCGACGTGGCGCGCCAAGTTGGCCATGCCGGCTTCCAGCGCCTTGAGGTCTTCCTTCTTGAGGTCGGCCTTCTGCACCCCGCCATGCATCTTGAGCGCGCGGATGGTGGCGACCAGCACCACACAGTCGGGCGCCAGACCCGCCTTGCGGCACTTGATGTCGAAGAATTTCTCGCCGCCGAGATCGGCGCCGAAGCCGGCTTCGGTGACGACGTAGTCGGCGAGCTTGAGCGCGGTGGCAGTCGCCGTCACCGAGTTGCAGCCATGC
>Ga0208078_1000230_pt1 | contig 14813 bp, 16 predicted proteins | sample NGESurdeep072012_3_FD_184468 | JGI IMG/M metagenome (GOLD analysis project Ga0208078, IMG submission 184468) | Arctic peat soil microbial communities from Barrow, Alaska - NGEE Surface sample 53-2 deep-072012 (SPAdes) | ecosystem: Environmental > Terrestrial > Soil > Wetlands > Peat ...
CAACATCAGTTCGCGTGGATTTGTGGACACAAATGATAACGCCATGATTGGTGGCTTAATCGTGGGCTCTGGCAATCCGGGCGATTACGCCAGGGTGCTGGTTCGCGCGCTCGGACCATCGCTCACCGCCTCAGGCGTGCAGGGGGCACTACAAGATCCGACTCTGGAGTTGCACGATGCGAACGGAGCCACGACGGCCACCAACGATAACTGGAAAATCGACGATCAATCTCAGCGATCGCAGGAAGCCGAACTGCGCGCGACCATTACCGTGCCGCCGAATGATTTGGAATCGGTGATCGTGGCGACCCTCCTGCCCGGTCCCGCCACCGCGATCGTGCGCGGCAAGAACAACGGCACCGGCGTAGCTCTGGTGGAGGTTTACAATCTGCCCTGACGCGCGACTTACTGCGCTGGCTTGAATAACCGCGTTATCTCCGCGGGGAATAACGGCGTCGCGCCGTCATGCGAGGCGACGAAGGCGCCGAGGCGGCAGGCGTTCTCCAAAACTTTTTGCGTATCGGTTCCGCGGGTAAGTCCGACCATCAATCCCGCCATGAAAGCGTCGCCCGCGCCGACCGTGTCTTTGACCACCACTTTCGGAGCAGGCGCGGTCACGAGATTACCTTTGTCCCACATGGCGGCGCCTTCTTCAGCCATGGTGACGCAGATGTGCGAGGCGTTCGTAGCTTCAGCGATCGTGGCGCAGGCAGCGGCGATGTCGTCCAGAGTTCGCGGCGTGTCCGGTACGAGTTCGCCCGTCCGCAGCCAATGAGCGAGCTGGCCGACCTCACCATCATTTAATTTGAGAACGTGCGCCCGCTTCGCGAGTTCCATGACGAGGGGCGGATCGGCAAACGGCGGCCGCAGGTTCACGTCGAAAAATCGCAGCGGCCCTTTTACTTCGAGAAGCTTCGCCAACTGGTCGACGTTGTAGGGCGAACGTCCGGCCAGCGAACCGTAGATCAGAGCGCGCGATTTCGAGACGGCCTCGAGTGCTTCCGCCGAAACTCGGATCTCATCCCAGGCGGCCGGCTGCACGAGTTCGTAGGTGGCGTTGCCGTTGGCATCCACCGTTACGAGCACGGTGCCGGTGGCGAGACCGATGCGCGCTCGCGTGATGAACTGCGTATTGACCCCTTTGTCCTGCGCCACTTTCAGAATCTCGTCGCCGAATGCATCCCGGCCGATGCAGGAGATGAGCGACGCGGACACGCCGATCTGGGCCAGGTGCGCGGTGACGTTGAAGGGCGCGCCACCTGCGTGCCGTCCTGAGGGCAGACAATCCCAGAGAATTTCGCCGAAGGCGTAGAAGTCGGTGTTCATCAATCGCTCGCCGGTTCGTAGATGAAAATCAGGTCCTGATCCATTCCTTTCGGATCGATCGAGCGTTCGAACACGAGCAGGTTCTCGGTGCCGATGAGGCAATGCTCCATGCCTGGCTTCAAGTGAAACTCCGCGCCGGGTTTCAAAACTTCGACGGTGAGCGACTGCTCGTTAGGCCGCCGCCACAGAATCAGGCCGGCGCCTTCCGTTACTTCCAGCCGCTCGTCCTTTTTTTCGTGCATCTCGAGCGCGAGATAGCCGCCTTTTCGAATCACGAGAAACTTTTCCACCCGCGGAGGTTCGTGGAGCGTAATGACCACCCCGCCCCAATCTGTCTTGATGACGCTTTGGCTTCGGCGCTCCACGCGTTCGAGAAGATCCGTGAATCGATGGGAAATCTTCCCGACCGGCTTGCGAAAGTGCCCGCTCCACACTTCGCAGGCTTCGCGACAATAAAGATTGAAGGTCTCGTCCGAATCGATCGGCGAAAATTCATCGAGCGCTGCACCGATCTCGGCGAAATGCGGATCGGCGGCCAGCTTCTCGTGATTCAGTTCGAAAACGGGGGATGCTCCCATGGCCTAGTGCCCGCCGGTCGTTGAAACCCCGTGCATGCTCTCGGCGCCGCTCAGCCGCGGCCACATGAACCCGTAGGCCGCGACGACCGCGAAGCAGAGCATCGGAACGACGAACCCGCGCGAGAGATCGTACTTGTCCGCCACGGCCCCCATCACCTTGGGCAGGATCGCGCCGCCCATGATGGCCATGACGATGAACGACGACGCTTTCTTGGCTTTCTCGCCCAGGCCAAAAATGCCGAGCGCGAAAATGGTCGGGAACATGATCGACATGAAAAAATAAGTCAGGAAAACAGCGGCCACCGAGACCCAGCCCAACTTGAGGAAGATGAGTGCGCAAAGAATGACGCTGAGCAGGGAGTAGAGCCCGAGGACGGAGTGCGCCGCGAATTTTTTCAGGATGGCGGAGCCGGTAAACCGCCCAAAGAGAAAACAAAAGAAGCCTAACGAAGCGAGATTCGAGGCGCCCTTGTTACTGAAACCGAGCGCGCCGCTCGGATGCGTCTCGAACCAGCCGCTCATCCAGCCGCCGGATGCGTTCCACGAATCCGGCACGGGCGGCACCTGCGACGTCATGTAGTTAATGAAGAAACTGAAGATGCCGGCCTGCGCGGCGACATAGAGGAACTGCGCCACCACGGCCATGATGAAATGCGGATGGCTCCAGATCGAATGCGAGATGTTCGGCGTAACATCGTCGCAGTGATAATCGTCCTCCATCTTGACCTCGGGGACGTTGGCGAAGAAGAAAATGATCGCGAGCACGATGACGATGACGCCGATGGCCGCGTACGGGATCCAGAGATTCGCGCTGCCGGTGCTCTGGCCCTCCGCGTTTTTGGAATAGAAAAAAAGCCCGCCGGCCACGGGACCAAAGAGCAGCCCGATCCCGTTGCACGATTGCGCGAGATTGATGCGCGTCGCCGCATACTGGATGGGACCCAGCACGGTCGTGTAGGGATTCGCGATCGTTTCAAGAAAGGTGAGTCCGGCGGCGATGATGCAGACGCCGAGAAGAAATGCCCAGAACGACGCGATGTGCGTGGCTGGAATAAACCAAAATCCGCCCACGGCCACCATGAGCAGGCCGGCAATGATGCCGCCTTTGTATCCGAGTTTGGTCGCGAGCCATCCAGCCGGGAGCGCCATCAGGAAGTAGCCGAGGTAATGCGCGAATTGCACCCAGGCCGATTGCGCCAGGTTCAGGTGAAGCTCTTCCTGAAAATGCTTGTCCATCACGTCGATCATCCCGTTGCAAAATCCCCAGAGCGCGAAGAGGAAGATCAGCAGGACAAAAACGAAAAGGACATTTCGGCCGTCTTCCAAAACGAACATGCCGCGCTTCGGCGCCAGGCGCGGATCGAGCGGCGTGGGATGATGTGCGGAGGAAGAATCCATAATCGTGGTGTCCCGGTTCCTAAAACGTGAAGCCCATCTGCGCGCCGATCACGAGCGCGTTGGGAATGTCGCCAGTCCCGCCCGGATCGATAACATATTGCAGGTCGGGTTGGAAGTAGCTCCACGGTGTGAGCTGAAATCGATGCGCGAGCTCGATCACCTTTTCCGATTCAGCCAGGTGCCCACCCGGCTTGAATTTGGCGCGCGCATAATCGCGGCTCAGGTCGCCGTAAATGAAATGCAGCATCGAGTGATCGTTATCGCGGCCGGAGAAAAGACCTTTGTAGTTCAGCCCGACGTTCACCTGGAACGGAACGATCGATATGTCCGTCTGCGGATAATAACCGGACGCAACGAAGACTGTCAGTCCCTGGTCGCTCCCCGGCGTTTCCTGATAAACCATCTGGTCGGCGTGGACGTAGAAGCCATACGAATGATCCTCGAACCCGCCGGCAAAGCGCGGATAGAAATCCCATTCCGAATAGGTGAACCCGATGGAGTAATGGCCTGGATATCCTTTCGTCACGACCGTCTCGGTCGCCTTGCTGTCGCTCTTGTCGTTAGTCGCCGTTAAATGAACAGGCTGCTTGAAGAATTGCGGCGCCCAACCGAACTGAAAAATCGCCGTGTAACCGTCTTGGCCTTCGATCCCCCAGTTCAAGCCGTTGTCGTCGTTCTCGAACATTCGCGAAGAGGTTTGGAAAATGCCGAACTTCGCGTTGAACTCCGGCGTCGGATCGTAAAGCAACGCCGCCGCCCAGACCGCGAACGGGTAGGCGGAGAAGCGCGTGTCGAAGAGCACGTTTCGAATATCGCCATCGATGCCGTTGTTCACCGAATAACCGTAGAGCGGCGAGGCGTTGAAATCGTCGGAAGCCGAGAAGCGCCCGATCTTCGCCGTGAACTGGTTGTCGGCGAACTTCTGCTGCAGATAAACCTGATAGAGGAACGGCCGTTGCCCACCGACGGATTGCTGCACCGAGAAAATGCTGCCGACGTATTTTGTGGTGAGATCGTCGCCGTTCCGGTTGATCCCGCTCACGACGAAGAGGCCGCCACGCCAGCCGACCAGCTTTTCGAGGTCGAACTTAAATCCCACGAAGATGTCGTCGACATACGTCGCATGTCGCGGATGGATCCCGCCCGAAACGTTGCCGTTTCCGATGCTGTTGTAGAAGCCGAACATCTCGACACCGGAAGTGAACAGGCGATCGCGGTAGCCGCCCCAATCGCCACTGAGATGGTCCTCTCTTTTGAATCGGGTCGGCTGAATGGCCACCTGGTCCTGGACCGGAAGGATCGAGCGATCCGTTCTCGAAAGCGGCAGCGCGTCCTGCCCGAGAATCGCGCTCGCGAGTCCAGGCGCGCAAAGAAGAAACAAAGAAAATTTGTTCATGATTGTTTCACGGCGCGGCCTGGTTTCCCAAATCTATCGCGCGCCGGCCCGCCAATCGTTTGCCCAAATTTATCGCCGGTAACTCGACCGTGTAATAAACGATCCCGCTCACGGCGATCGTCATGAGTAAAACTGGAATGAGATAGAAAGCCACAGGCCATCCGCGAAACGCGCCATGATTTTCGGCCGCGACCCAGATTGCCAGAGGAGTCATCACCACCAGGTGAAAAAGGTAGATCGAATAACTTATCCGTCCGAGCCAGGCCACGAAGGGATTCCGAACCCGCAGCCATATCACCCACAAGCAAAAAATTAACGGTGCGACCACATAGGCTGAGAACCACGTCCGGCTCGGATGAATCAGAAACCGGAACTGACGCGTTCCGCCGACCGCCAGGATGACCAGCGTCAGCGCCACCAGTATCCAGATGTTCTTGTTCCGCTTGATCGATTCGCGGAAGCCTTTCGTCTCGTCGTAAACAATCCGAAAGTAGGCCCCCCAAAACATAATCCCCAGGTGGCGCGGCAGATTTTTCCAGGCGGCGGAAACGTCGTCGTCGATCGCGCCCAATTGTTTCGCGCCTTTGATGCCGAGCCAGACCAACGAAAGCGCGATGACCAGCACCGCGACGGTGCGCGGGTCTTCGAGCCGGCGGAAACACCAGATCAGCCAGCACGAGAAATAAAAGGTGAGCTCCGTTCCCAGCGTCCAATACAAACCCATGACCGGCGCCTGCCCGAAAACGTCCGGCAGCATGGTGGCGTTCGCCGCCACCATCGGTCCCGTGATCGGCCAACCCTGCCACCACCAGATGAAAATCAATCCGGCCACGACCGAAACCCAATACGCCGGGAACAAACGCAGGAACCGCGTGATCACGAAGCGCCGCCCGGTTCCTTCCCGCGGCCCGCGCAGCGTCCCGTAGATCACGAACCCGCTGATCGCGAAAAACAAAACCACGCCCGTGATCCCGAACTCGAAATAACGCGTCCAGCTTTTCCCAAACGCATTCGGAGTTTGCCGCGCGACCGGCAAAAACTTTTCCCAGATATGCGCCAGCGCCACCATCAACGCCGCCACCGCTCGCAGCGTATCTATATGAGCGAGCCGATCGGCCGCAGGGCGAGAACTCACGAGATGGCGAGCACTTTCATGGCGGCGTTATGGCCGGGGATGCCGCTGACGGCGCCGCCGCGTTGGGCGCTCGAGCCGCAAAGGAAGACGTTTTCGAACTCGGTCTCGACGCCCCAGGTGCCTGCTTGCTCCTTCCGTTCGGCGAACGGAAATGTCGGCGCGTCGTGGAAAATGTTGCCGTGATACATGCCTAACGACTGCTCGATATCGACCGGGCTCTTGCTTTCGATGCATGGACTACCGTCGCGGGCGACGGCCAGGCAATCTTCCAGCGGCTCTTCGAGCCATTGGTTCATGCTCTCGAGAAAACTTTTTTCGGCGTGCGGCCGCGTCGCGTCGTTGGCTTTCGCGAAAAGAGAATAGGGCGCATCGAGTCCGAACAGGGTTAGGGTTTGAAAACCCTGCCGGCGCAGCTCGGGCGCGAGAATGCTGTCGTCGGTGAGCGTGTGGCAATACACTTCGCACGGCGTCTTTTCCGGGAGCCGGCCTTTCGCGGCCTGCTCGTAGCTGGCATTCATCTGCTCGTAACCTTCGTCGCTGTGAAACGTGCCGCGGAACGCTTCCGCTGCTGGATACTGGTTCGCTTTTAGTTTCGGCAGTCGGCGTAACAGCATGTTGATCTTGAAGACACTTCCTTCATCGGTCGGATCGGGTTGATACGAACTGCCGGAATATTTGGCGAGGACGTTGCGTCCGAAGTTTACCAGGAGAAACCGCGCGTCGACGCTTTCACGTTTTCCGTCCACCTGGAACTCAACCGTCTTTTGGGGCGCGCCAAGATCGACATTGGTCAGCTCGACATTCGTCAACAACTCCGCGCCGCTCGTTCGCGCGGTTTGTTCCAGCTCGCGCGCGACCGCGCCCATTCCGCCGACGGGAACTTTCCATTCCCCGGTCTTGTTGCCGATAAGGTGATACAGAAAGCAGCGGTTCTGCAGCAGTGACGGATCGTGCGGATGAGTGAAGACGCCGATCTTCGCGTCCGTCAGGACGAGGCCGCGCACCAGATCATCTTGCAGGTAACGCTCGATCGCGCGACCGAGCGGCTCCTCCGCCAGACTGCGCCACGCTTCCCGAGAGCCCTCGTCATTCTCGAAGCGGCGCTTGAATTCATCCTTGGCCACCAGCGGTTCGAGCATCGAATCCCACGCGTGCTCCGCGAAGACGCGCGACAGGTTGTAGAACTTCTTCATCTGCTCGTACTCGGTGCGGTTTCCAGTCAGCTCGAACATCGATTGCGCGCTGGTCTCTTCCGACACGTTGCTCAGGAGCAGCCCGTGATGCCGGCCATCTTTGAGATATGGCGTGAACGAGCCGGTCGTGCGCCGGCGCAGCTCGAGGTTCAATCCGAGCTCGCGAATAATTTTCTCGGGAAACAAGCTGACCAGGTACGAGTAGCGCGACAACCGGGCGTCGTAGTCCGGAAAAACTTTTTGCGAAGTCGTGGCGCCGCCGATGTAATCGTTTTTTTCGAGAAGCAGGACGCTGAGTCCGGCCCGCGTGAGATAAGCCGCCGCCACCAGTCCGTTATGGCCGGCCCCCAGCACGACCACGTCATAGCGCGGCTTAATCATCCGGCGACGATGAACAAAAAGCCGCGCATCAGCAAGAACAGCGCGGAAACCGGCGGAAGCGGACCCTAAAAACACTCGGCTGGCACGCGAACTTCTGCGATCATACGGCCATGCGCGTTTTGATCGCGGACGACCAGAAAAGCGTGGGCACGTCGCTGGCGGAGATGGTGCGCCGTTGCCAGCACGAAGTCGTCGAGGTCGTCGGTTCCGGCCTGGAAGCGATCCACGCTTTCGGGCGGCATCATCCCGATGTCGTGCTGATGGATTATCAAATGCCGAAGCTCAGCGGCCTCACCGCCTGCCGCAATATCATGGCGAAATATCCTGAGGCGCGCGTGATCCTGGTCTCCGGGATGCCCCGCGAAATCGGCGGGTCCGGCGCTCTGACCGTGCTCCTAAAGCCCGTGAAGCTGGACGCACTTTATGCGGCCCTTTACGACGCCGTCCAGCCGCGCGCCTCGGCCTAACGAGTCGGTGCTTTGGTCTCGTACTTCTTTGGAATCGGATGCGCCGCGCTCTCGTGTTGCCAGTAAATGTTTACGATCCACCAGCGCGCGCCGTCGTGGAATAACTGAAAGCTGTTGATGCCGCGCATGAACGGTTCGGGATCGTCTTCGCGGTAGCGCGATTCATACGTGCTCCAGACGTGCGCGATTCGCCCGAACTGTTCCGTGCGCCGGGCCACTTCCGTCTCGTAAAATCCCTTTTCTCGGAAGAGCGGTTCGACGCGCGCAATGTACTCTTCAACATCGAGAATCTGCGGAGAGAGGCCGCTCTCGTTATCTCCTGGCCTCACAGCGGTCGGAATCAATCGCGCGCCGGGAAGAAACAACGCGCGTTCGCGTTCCCAATCCCGGGGCAATCCCGCCGGCCCAGAAATAACGGCATAGGCCGCGTTAACGATCGCGTCGATCGAAGAAAAGTCGTCGGAGTTGGTCATGGAGCGACATTATCGCAATGGGTCTGCGATTTCATCCGGGGAGCGCAGGCTGCCAGCCTGCAGTTCGCGGCAGCCTGCCGAGAACATTCTGCGCGAGCCCCCTGACGTTCGCCACTGGCCATCCGGCAAGCTGCCGGATGGTGCAGGCTGGCAGCCTGCGCTCCCCAGAGACTAAACGATCCAGCCTTTTCCGTGATATTCCATGTAGGTCGCCGCAGCGATTGAATAGCGATTTTCTCGAGCTACCTATTCAACTCGGATGAAGTTTCTTCTCACCAACGACGATGGGATCGACGCGGCGGGCCTCGAAGCGCTGCGAAGTGCGGCGCTGACCCTCGGCGACCCGGTCGTCGTTGCGCCGGCCGGGCCGCAGTCCGGCGTCAGCCACGCGGTGACCTGGCATGAAGGTGTCCGCATAGAGCCACGCGGCGACAAACGTTACGCGATCCACGGCACACCGGCGGATTGCGTGCGGCTCGGATTGCTCAAGGTAATCCCAGACGCGAAATGGATTCTGAGCGGAATCAATCACGGCGCGAATCTCGGCGCGGACGTGCATTACTCCGGCACGGTGGCGGCCGTGCGCGAAGCGGTGCTGCACGGCTGGCCCGGCATCGCGGTGTCGCATTACCGCAAATCGAAAGTGGAATTCGACTGGGACCGCGCGGCGCGATGGGTGACACCGATTCTCGCGGACATTCTCGCGAGACCCATCGAACCCGGCCTCTTTTACAACGTCAATTTGCCAAACCTTCCGCCAAACGTTGCCACGCCCGAAGTGGTCTGGTGTTCGCTCGATCCCAATCCGCTCCCGCTAAACTATCGGCACGAAGAAGAGAGCGACCTCTATTACGCCGGCGATTACCAGCTGCGCCATCGCACTCCCGGAGCAGACGTCGATGTCTGTTTCGGCGGGCAGATCGCGGTGACGGCGATCCGCCTCCTCTAAGGAAATTTGTCAGCGCACCTGCGCGACCTGGCTGGGACTCTTCCCGGCGAAAAATTGATCGAGGTCGGCCAAAACAGCCTCGGGTCCGCGATAGTTTTTGCCGGCGTAGGTATCGAAAACAACCTTCCCGTTTTCGTCCACCACGACGAGGCACGGAATTGACGCGCCCGCGTATTTTTTCAGCGCTTCGTTTCCCGAAGCTTTGTCGAAACCAAGAGCCGGCCACGGCATTTGCAGGTCGCGCATGGATCCTTCCATGGCGGCGGCCGATTTATCGAAACTGACGAGAAGAATTTCGAATTCCGGATGAGCTGCCGCATTTTTGTTGTAATACGCCGCCAGGTTCGGCGTGAACTTCCGGCAGGGCGCACACCAGTGGGCCGAGAAATAAAGTCCGATGAGCTTCTTCTTCTCGAACTCGGAATCAAGATAGGGGCGAAGCAGGCCGTTGCGTGAATTGATCAGGTCGCCTTTGACCAGCGACGCGATCGCAGTCGTTTTCGTCGCGGCGTCGGCCGGGGCCGCATTCCGGGTTTGCGCCAGTCGCGCCTGGTAGAGCGTGTCGAGCTTGCGGGATTCTTCCACCTGCCGGGCGCGGCCTTGCGCCTTGGCGGCGAGATCCGCCTGGACCGCCGCCTCTTGCTCCGCGGGAATCGCGAAGACCCCCGACTTCAAAGCGTTAACCAGCGCCGGCGAAGCACCCGCCTCCGCGAGGTTCTTTTCCGCGGTCGCATCGAGGGTTCCAGCAAAATGCCGGGCCGCCACTTCGCACTCGACCGCCTCACTGGAATAACCGCTGCGCAACATGAGACTGATATCCTTTACCGTCATGGGCGGCAGATTGCCGGCCAAGCCGAGGGCCGCTAGGGCAATCAAGAGCGTGCCAGCGAAGAAAATGCGCATCACCTCTTTTGAGCAGGTGGTGCGCCAGTAACGAAACTAGAACCGTGTGTGGCATGAAAGGTTCTGCAAAAATGGCGTGCGCGTTTTGATTGCCGACGACCAGAGAAGCGTGGGAACGACCCTGGCGGCGATGGCCAAAGCGTGCGGACACGAGGTAGTTGAAGTGGTGGGATCCGGCCTCGAGGCCATCCAGTCCTACGACAAACACAAACCGGATGTGATCCTGATTGATTACTGGATGGCGAAGCTCAACGGCGCTACCGCCTGCCGTAATATTCTGGCGAAAGATCCCGCGGCTCGCATCATTCTGGTATCCGCCTGGGTGCCCGACCATGATTTAGCCGCCGAATCTGGCGCGATCGCGCTTCTTGCCAAACCGGTGGAGCTCCCGCGTTTGAAAGCCGCGCTGGCTGACGCGGCTCAAATGCTGCCTTTACGCTAACCATTCCGGCAACTCTGCCGTTCTCCGACGGCTAGTGGTGCGATCTGGCTCGGGCGGGGCTCGTGGGCAATATCAGGTTGACCGCAACCAAAAGAAACGAACGTTCGCTCTGGATAATGCACATCAGCGACATCATGCGGGGGGATTCGCCGACGTTTTCGTTCGAGTTCTTTCCGCCGAAAACGCCGGAAGCGGCGGAGAGCCTTTACCAGACGATCCGGGAGCTGGAAGAATACATGCCGCATTTCGTCAGCGTCACTTACGGCGCCGGCGGTTCGACGCGCGACCTGACGCACGATCTCGTCGAGCGGATTCAGAACACGACGAAGCTCGATCCGATTCCGCACCTGACCTGCGTCTGCCACAGCGAGGCGGAGATCGAAGCGATCCTGCGCCGTTACGCCAAGTCGTGCATCGGAAACATTCTCGCGCTGGGCGGTGATCCGCCACGGGAATGCGCTTACGACAAATCCGGCGATGCGTTCCAGCACGCGACCGACCTGGTGAAATTCATCCGACGCTTTAATGAGAGCGGTGCGCATCCCGATCCGCGTGGCTTCGGAATTGGGGTGGCCGGCTTTCCGGAAGGCCATCCCGCCACGCCGAATCGTCTCGTGGAAATGGAACATCTGAAAGCGAAGGTGGATGCCGGAGCGAACTACATCGTTACGCAGCTCTTCTTCGATAACCGCGACTTCTACGATTTCCGCGAACGCTGCGAGCTGGCCGGCATTCGCATCCCGATCATCGCCGGGATCATGCCGATCACTTCCATGAGCGGCTGCAAGCGCATCGCCGAGCTGGCAGGCGGCGCGCGTTTTCCGGCGAAGCTTTTGCGCGCGCTCCAGCGTTGCGAGGACGATCCGAAAATGGTCACGCGCGTCGGCGTGCATTTCGCGCTCGAGCAATGCCACGATCTTCTCGACAACCACGTGGCCGGAATCCATTTTTACACGCTGAATCGTTCCGACGCGACGCGCACGATTTTCGACAGCCTTGGAATTCCGCGGCGGCGTGAGGCACAAGTTCCAGCTGTGTAGGTCCGATGTTCGATCGTGAGGCCGTCCGGTTGCGCGAGATCCTGCTCGCCCAGGAGAAGGTCTCACCGCTGCTGAACCTCGGCTCGTCCACGCGCGAATTCCGCGAAGTCACCCAGCCTCACATCCATGCCGAATTGTTTCGGTCGCTGGAAAAAGCGGGAGTGACCGTCCTCCACAGCGACCTCAAACAGGCGGATGGCGTGGACCTGGCCGGTGACATTCTCGATCCCGCGGTGATGAGCGCCCTCAAGTCTCGCGGTTTCCGGTGTGTGCTGATTTCGAATTTACTGGAGCATGTTCGTAACCGGGACGCGGTGGCCGCCGCGTGCGAGGAGATCGTGGGGCCAGGCGGCCTGATCCTGGCGACGGTGCCGTCGAGCTTCCCCTTTCATGCCGACCCGATCGACACTTACTATCGCCCTTCGCCGCCGGAACTCGCCGCGCTTTTTAAGCGCAGTCGGGTACTGCTCAAGGAGGAACTGATCGTCCGAACTTATCGTGATGATTGGAAAGCGCGCGGCTCGACTTTCTGGAAGGAGCTCGCGAAGACATTTCTGTGGGCGCTGATTTTCTTCGCCCGCCCAAAAAGCTTTGCCTCGAGAGCGCATCGCTGGCTCTGGTATTCGCGGCCTTATCGAGTGTCGATCGCGCTCCTGTCGGTTCTGTGAACCATGTCATCACCGTCTGAGATCCAAACACGGTGCGTCATCGTCGGCGGCGGGCCGGCGGGAATGATGACCGGTTATCTGCTGGCCCGCGCCGGGGTCGACGTCGCGGTGCTCGAGAAGCATGCCGATTTCAACCGCGATTTCCGCGGCGACACGATTCATCCTTCCACGCTGGAGCTCATGCACGAGCTGGGTTTGCTGGAGGAATTCCTCAAGCTGCCGCATCAGGAATTACGTGAGCTGCGCGCCATCATGAACGGCCACGTCGTCCCGATGGCGGATTTCACGCACCTGCCCACACGCTGCAAGTTCATCGCCTTCATGCCGCAATGGGATTTCCTGAATTTCCTCGCCGGTCACGCCAGGAAATTCCCGACGTTCGCGCTCCATATGCAGCATGAAGTTTCCGATCTCATGATCGAAAACGAGCGCGTCGTCGGTGTTCGAGTGAAAACGGCGGATGGCGAACGAATCGCGCGCGCCGACCTCGTCATCGGCGCGGACGGACGCCATGCCATCACCCATACCCAAGCGGGTTTTGAGCTCCGCGAATTCGGCGTGCCGATCGACGTTCTTTGGACGCGCCTCTCGAAACGGGCAGACGATCCTAAACAATCGCTCGGATTTTTTCGTGGCGGCAAACTTCTCGTCCTTCTCGATCGCGATGATTATTTCCAGATGGGCTTCATCATCCCGAAAGGCTCGCTCGACGATATCAAACAGCGCGGCTTCCCCGCGTTTCACGCGGACATTGGGGGGATCGCGCCTTTCCTGAAGGACCGCATCGCGGAGCTGGATGATTGGTCGAAAATCAAATTGCTGACGGTGCAGATCAATCGGCTGCGGCATTGGGCGCGCGAAGGTTTGCTCTGCATCGGCGACAGCGCGCATGCCATGTCGCCGGCGGGCGGCGTCGGCATTAACCTCGCGTTGCAGGACGCCGTCGCTACCGCGAATTTGCTGGCGGCAAAATTGAAATCAGGGCCGGTCTCACTCGCGGACCTGGAGCAGGTTCAGGCGCGCCGCGAAATGCCGGTGCGGTTAATTCAGCGGATGCAGGTCTTCATTCATCGCCGGATCAATGGCCAATCATCCGGCACTGGCGACAAGCTTCCCTTCATCGGCCGGCTCTTCCGCTGGTTCCCGTTCCTCCGGAGAATCCCCGCGCGCTTCATCGGCATCGGTCCGCGCCCCGAGCATATCCATTCCCCAACCTCCGACCTCTGACCTCCGTTTTTTCTACTTCCTACTTCCTACTTCCTAATTTCTCCGTTCTACTTTCCCTCGTGAAACGAATCCTTCTCTCCGTTGTCCTCCTGCTTGCGATCTCAGATTTCCTTCCGGCGCAGACGGCGCCTGACGCGGCCGAGCTGACGAAATTGCTCCAGGATTTTCTGGCGGGCGCGAGCAAGAACGACATCGCAATGCACGATCGTTTCTGGGCGGATGAATTGGTTTACACTTCGGCACTCGGGCGCCGGAAAAGCAAAGCGGACATCATGCGCGAGTTGCGCGACGAGACCAAGGCCGCGCCAAAACCGGAAGAAGGCACGACGGTTTACACCGCCGAGGACATTCGCATTCAGCAATACGGCGATACCGCGGTAGTCGCGTTTCGGCTGGTGGCAACAACCGACAAAGCTGGAACAAAGACGGTCGCGAATTATTTCAACACCGGAACGTTCCTGAAACGAAACGGCAAATGGCAGGTCATCGCCTGGCAGGCGACCGCGTTGCCGAAGGAATCGCCGACGCCGTCGAAGTAGGGCGGCTACCGCCGCCAGCGCGGATTGTTGAACGTGCTTTCCTGGCGGTAAACACCCGCCGTGATGGAAAACGTGTCGTTGCCGACCGTGCCGATGATGTAACCGGCTACATCTTCGCGGCCATATTTTCCAGTCGATTTTCCGTAGAGGAAACCGAGTTCGCCGCCGAAATGAATTTTGCTCGGCGCGCGCAGATCGACGACGCGATCCACTGAGTTTTTGTTGTCAGGAGAAAGGTAGGCGGAGCTCAAGGTCGACGACGGATCAAAGGTGGGAAGATACTGCTCCGTCGCGCGCATCGAGCCGAATGCCGTCGAGAACATGAAACGCTCCTGGCTCTCGAGGGAAAGCCACGGTGAGCTGATGGAGGGCTGGTCGAAGAGGCCGTTGTTGAAGAGCAGCGGTGCCGGAGGCTGGGCCGGCAACCACTGACAAACACCCAAAAATCCCGCCACCACCAGCAACGCCCGCTTCGTCATAGTGGGGATTGAACCCCAAACCAGCGCAGTTGCCACTAAAATCTTGCGCCTGCCCTTCAATCGCCCTTAAAGAATTTCTGCAGGTCGGCGTAGGACGTGGCGCCCGCAAAACCATCGAAGGTCCCGCGCTCGGCCAGCTCGCGCGCGGCGCGGATGAATCCGCCCCAGGCCGCGCGGGCCAATGCGCCGCCCACGCTCACCCGGCGCGCGCCCAGATCG
>Ga0208078_1000231_pt1 | contig 14789 bp, 11 predicted proteins | sample NGESurdeep072012_3_FD_184468 | JGI IMG/M metagenome (GOLD analysis project Ga0208078, IMG submission 184468) | Arctic peat soil microbial communities from Barrow, Alaska - NGEE Surface sample 53-2 deep-072012 (SPAdes) | ecosystem: Environmental > Terrestrial > Soil > Wetlands > Peat ...
CGACTATGACTGCTCCTGGCTGCATCGTCTTCAGATCTTCGCGGCGAATCAGTCGAGGCGCGACGGCTCCGTGAATGAGAACCGCTCCCACGACCAGATCCGCGGTGGAGATCTGCTCCAGGATGTTATGACGATTGGAATAGATGAGTGTGACGTTGGCAGGCATTACGTCCGAAAGGTAGCGCAAACGCTCCAGGCTCAGGTCGAGGACGGTGACTTTCGCGCCCAACCCGGCGGCCATCTTCGCCGCATTGATTCCGACGATGCCGCCCCCCAGGATCACGACCTTGCCCGGAGCGACGCCGGGTACTCCGCCGAGGAGGACCCCGCGTCCACCGTAGAGCTTCTCGAGGTACTTGGCGCCTTCCTGGACCGCCATCCGTCCCGCCACTTCCGACATCGGCGTCAGGAGAGGCAGCTCCTTCGAAGGCAATTCCACGGTCTCGTAGGCGACGCAGATCGCGCCGCTCTTGATGTGGGCGAGCGTCAGCTCCTTGTCGGCGGCGAAGTGAAAGTAGGTAAAGATCACCTGGCCCTTCTTAATGCGGGGCCACTCGACCTTGACCGGCTCCTTCACCTTCATGATCATATCGGCTTCGCGCCAAACAGTGTCTGCGTCGGCACCGACCGTGGCGCCGACCGACGTGTAGGCGGAATCCAGAAAGCCGCTTCCCTCGCCGGCTCCCTTCTCGATCATGACGCTGTGACCCGATCCCACGAGCGCTTCAGCGCCCGCCGGCACCAGGGCGACCCGATTCTCGTTGGTCTTGATCTCCTTCGGAACGCCGATCTTCATAAGTAGTTCAGAGTGCTCTAGTTGATGTTGAATCGCATATTTGAACTGAAGACTACCTGAGAGGGGCGGTAGTCTTCTTGTGCCTTTGCTCTCTTCACGCGGCGACCTTGGGACCCAGGCTCACCAACGTCTGCTTTTCGGGCGGATAGTAAGTCTTGCAAATGGACGCGACTGTTTCGGTGTCGATCGCATCGACCAGCGCCAAAACTTCGTCGAGCGTCCTGTATGGCTCCCCGTAAAGCTCCACCCCGGCGGCCCGGTACATTCTCGAGCTCGGGCTTTCCAGAGACAGTGTAATCTGACCTTTTAGCTGGCTTTTTCCAGCGGTCAGCTCGTCCTCGCTCAACCCGTTCGCAGCAAGCTTCTCCATCTCCTCGTTGATCGCGTCGACCGCTGCTCGCGCGGTCTCGGGCGTCGTGCCGACGTAAACGCCATGCACTCCGGCGTCCTCGTGAAAGGACTGAAACGAGTAAACGGAGTAGGCCAATCCCAGCTCTTCGCGGATGCGCTGAAAGAGGCGCGAGCTCATGCCACCGCCGAACAGCATTCCGACCATGCTCATCGCGTAGCGACGCGGGTCGCTGTGCTCGAACGCCGGGCTGCCGATCACGATGTGGGTCTGGGCCGTATCACGCTCGAAGTGCACAGCGCTCGGTAATTGCACGATTGGAGCCGGAGACTTGAGGGCGGGCAGCCCACCACGGGGGATGTCGGCCCAGCCGCTCGCTTCCAGCGTCTCGATCAGCGCATCGTGCTCGACGTTTCCGGCGGCTGCCACGACGATCTGCTCGGGATGATACGCTCGCGAGTGGAGAGCCCGCAGATCGGCCTGGTCGAGCCCTCCCACGGTCTCGCGGGTTCCGAGAATGGAGTACCCGTAGGGATGGTTCCCCCACAGCTGAGCGTTGTGCAGCTCGAAGACGAGATCGTCGGGCGTGTCGTCGACGGTGTTGATCTCCTCGAGGACGACCTTTCGCTCGAGCGCGAGGTCCGAAGGCCGGAGCACGGGGCGAAAGACGAGATCCGCGAGAACATCGGCGGCCTGCGGAAGGTGCTCGTCAAGAACCCTGGCCTGATACGCTGTGTGCTCGCGAGAGGTGTAGGCGTCGAGCGAGCCACCCAGCGTCTCGAGCGCGAGCGCGAGATCCCTGGCGCTCCTCGTGGGCGTGCCCTTGAACACCATGTGCTCGAGCATGTGAGAGACGCCCATTTTTTCGGGACTCTCGTGGAGGGATGCGGCGCGAACCCACGCCCCCAAAGCGACCGACCGTACTCCCGGCATGTGCTCCGAGAGTACGGTCAATCCGTTCCGGAGAACGGTACGTCGCAGGTCAGCTTCGGCGGACTGCGCGGCGAGGGTCACCCGCGCGAACGTCCCCCACTGCCACCGCGCGACCCGCTGCGCGGACGGCGGGGCCTGTCGCCACGATCCGATGGGCCGCCTTCGGACCCTTCGCTTCCCCCTTCATTCTCCGCGCCGACGCCAGCGAGGTGTCCTTCACCGCCGCCGGAGGATGAGGATTGGTCTCCTTCGGGCTTAGGTGTAAGTGCCTTCATCGAGAGGCGCAGACGTCCACGCTCATCGCGCTCGAGAAGCTTGACCTTGACGCGGTCACCCTTCTTCACGACGTCTTCCGTCTTCTCGGTGCGGCCGTGCTTGAGCTCGGAGATGTGAACCAGACCTTCGGTGCCCGGCATGATCTCGACGAACGCGCCGAACGCGGTCGTGCTCTTCACGGTTCCCTCGTACGTGTCGCCAATGATCGGCTCCGCGGTGAGAGCCTGGATCATCTGACGCGCTCTCTCCATCGCCTCGCCGCCAACAGCGGCGATCGTGACCAATCCAGCGTCGTCCACCGTGATCTCGGCGCCAGTCTCTTCCTGGATGCCGCGGATCGTCTTGCCCTTGGGGCCGATGAGATCGCCGATCTTCTCGGGGCTGATGTTCATCGTCACGATGCGCGGTGCAAACGGGGAAAGGTCGGCGCGCGGCTGCGCCAGTGCCTTCGACATCTCGCCGAGAATGTGAAGTCTTCCCTCGCGCGCCTGCGCCATGGCTTCCTTCACGATCTGGAGATCGAGTCCTTCGACCTTGATGTCCATCTGGATCGAAGTGATTCCCTGCGCGGTGCCGGCGACCTTGAAGTCCATGTCGCCCAGGTGATCCTCGGTGCCGAGGATGTCGGTGAGGATCGCGTACTTGCTGCCTTCCTTGATGAGGCCCATCGCCACGCCGGCGACGGCGGAGCGGAGCGGAACGCCGGCATCAAAGAGAGCCAGTGAGCCGCCACAGACCGACGCCATTGACGACGATCCGTTCGACTCGAGAACGTCGGACACAATGCGAATCGTGTACGGGAATTCCTCGAACGCCGGTAGCACGCCCTGAAGCGCCCGCTCGGCCAGGTTTCCATGGCCGATCTCGCGACGGCTGGTGCCGCGCATCGGTCTCACTTCACCCGTCGAGAACGGCGGGAAGTTGTAGTGGAGCATGAACGACTTGGTCGTCTCGCCTGCGTCGTCGATGCTGTCTAGGCGCTGCACGTCGTTCGCAGTGCCTAGCGTGACGGCGACGAGTGCCTGAGTCTGTCCGCGGGTGAAGAGCGCCGAACCGTGAGCGCGCGGCAACACCGGGGTGTCGATCGTGATGGCCCGCACATCCTTCGTGCCGCGACCATCGACTCGCTTGCCGCTGTCGAGCACCTGCGAGCGAAGCGCGTTGTACTCGACGTCTCCGACCAGGTTGGAGATGTCCTTCGAGTTATTCGGGAACTCGGTGAGGAGCAGCGCGATCGCTTCCTTCTTCACCAGCTCGACCGCTTCGATGCGGGTGTGCTTCTCCTTCTGGTTGATCGCCTCGACGATCCTCCCCTTCGTGAGCTCGTCGACGCGTGCTTTGAGCTGCGGAGCGATCTCGGCCTTTTTCCACGGCATCTTCGGAGCGCGGTGCTGGGCGAGCATCTCTTCCTGAATCGCGATGAGCTCCTGCACTCCGCGCTGACCGACGGTGAGCGCCTCGAGCATGTCGGCTTCGGTGACCTCGAGCGCTCCGCCTTCGACCATCATGATCGAGTCCTTCGAAGCGGCGAGGACGACGTCCATGTCGCTATACGGGAGCTGCTGGAAGGTCGGGTTGAGGATCCACTTCTCCTGGACTCTGCCGACGCGCACGCCGGCGATTGGGCCCATGAATGGAATCTTCGACGAGTTGATCGCGTAGGACGCGGCGACGAGCGCCATCACGTCAGCGTCGTTCTCCTGGTCGGCCGAGATAACGTAGATGAATACCTGGACTTCGTTCTTGAAGCCTTCCGGGAATAGCGGGCGGATCGATCTGTCGATGATTCGCGCCTTGAGGATTTCCGGATCTGAGGGCCGGCCTTCGCGTTTGATGAAGCCACCGGGAATCTTGCCCGCGGCGTAGGCTTTGTCCTTGTACTCTACGAGTAGCGGGAAAAACGGAAGGGGACTTTCGGTGTCACTGACCGTCGCGGCGGCGAGGACCATCGTGTCGCCGAACTGGACTAGCGCTGATCCTGCGGCCTGCTTCGCCATGCGGCCTGTCTCGATGACGAGGCGTCTGCCAGCGAACGTTCTTTCGATGCGTTGCATATGTTGTGTTGTTGTCGCTTGTGTAGCACAAACCGCGCGGACGCCATTGTGCGCCGCGCGGTCAGATCAAAGAGCGAGGTTAGTATCGGAGCCCAAGGTCCGCGATAATCTTGCGGTAACCTTCGAGATCCGTACGCCTCAGGTAATCGAGGAGACGGCGCCGTTTACCTACCATCTTGAGCAGCCCGCGACGGCTGTGGTGATCCTTCGCGTGGGTGCGGAAGTGGTCGGTGAGATAGTTGATTCTCGCGGTGAGAAGTGCGACTTGAACTGTGCTCGAGCCGCTGTCGTCTTTGTGGGTGCGGTACTTCTCTACGGTGGGTGTCTTCTCGAATGCCATTATTTGGATTTGATCTCGCGCCCGCTCATTTGCGGACGCCCGTATCTGGTTCTTAAATCGCTGTAGCCTTGTAACTTAGCAGGCGAAGGGGGGCAAGACAAGGCACCGGACTTCCTCTGCACCGGGACGCCGCGCCCCGTTCGGTTCCGAAAACCCGGCTGGCGCGTCTTGAGAGCGACCCTTCACCCGGAGTCCGGAGTGTTTTTACGAGGAGCCGCGCTACTCGGCCTGTTGTCCCTGGCGCACCCGTTTCCAGCAAAGACGCTGCTCGACGGCAGTGCCCAGCCTTGCGCGGATGTAAAAGAGACAACGTCCGGCGTGCCCGGCGTTCACGTCTATGCGTTCAACGCGAAAAAGGTTCCGGCGATCCGCAAGTCGCTCTTTGTGCTCGACAGCCTGGACTGGGAGAACGGTGACCCAGCCGCGATGCGCGCCGCTTCCAGGGAGTATGATCGACTCCTGTCGCAGGTGAGAAAGGCCCGGACGCTGGGATACGCGATGAGCAACGGCAACGGCGATTTTGAGATAACGGTGCCCCAGATGGATTCGGTACTCGTCTTTGGGGAAGCAAATATGCCCGGCGAGCCGTTCTACTATTCAAGCAAAGTGGTTGGCGCGACTGGACAGGAAGAGGTGAGAGTCGTGCTGCTCATGTGCAGCCAGCAGCTGCTCTAGCTCTCGCGGCGTCCAGCACCGCGCCGACGCAAAGCCTTAGGTGACCGCCTCCTAAGCCGGCGCAGCGCTCCGACTCTTGAATATCCGAAACAAATACCATAGCGAGGGAAACAGAACCGTCCCGCCGATGGCCAAAGCCCAAAGCGTGAGCCTGAGCGTGATTTCGGGCGCCGCTGCCTGGGCTATCGTGAAGCGACCAGGCACCAGCGCCGGATACTGCGTCCCCGCCCACCCCCAAAGGATGAGCGCTACCTCGGCTGGAGCGGCCATGCGCGCAATCCGCCACCGCCGGGTCCACAACGCAACAATCGTCAGCGCCGCGGCCGCGCCCGTCGCGAATAACAGCGGCGCCGTCCAGACGTTTCCCATCAACGACTGCCGAAGCCGGGGCGCGAAGAAGTGCGCAACTGCCAGAGTCCCCAACGCAACCACGAACACAGCACCTGCCGCGTACAATGCCCGTGTTCGGAAGTCCTCGCGTAGCGCCGGGTCCCGAGCGTCGACGGTCAGATACACTGCGGCGAGAAAGGTGAACGCCGTCAGGGCCAGCACGCCGCACGCGATCGGGAACGGGGAGAGCCAGGATGCGAAGAAAGTCGCGTACACGCCATTCCTTCCGCTGATCGCGCCCACGGCGCCCGACGCGATTGCTCCGACGCACATCCCGAGAATCAACGGAGTGATCACACTCGCGCTCGCAAACACGCGCTCCCAGAATTTTGCCGTCGGAGAAGGCTTCACGTCGTAGGCGCGGAAAGCGAAGGCGGACCCCCGTAGCACGATGCCGATCAGCATCAGCACCAACGGCACGTGGAGATACGTCATAAGGAGCGCAAAGACCGGCGGGAAGCACGTGAACAACAGCACCACGACCAGGATGAGCCACACATGGTTGGCTTCCCAGATCGGCCCGATCGCGCGCGCGATCAGTTCCCGTTGCTGGTTCTTCCGTGGGCCCGCCGCCAGGAAATCCCACACGCCGCCGCCGAAGTCGGCCCCGGCGAGCACGACATAGGCTGTGAGCGCGGCGAGGACCGCCAGCGCACAGACATTCGAGAGAGTAAGGATTTCGGTCATCACACAGACGCCTGAAGACCCGACGATTCATCGCGCTGCGATGTCTCCACCGTTGGACTGTGCGCGATCTGTCTATACAGTAGCAGAACGACAACGACACCCAGCAGCACGTACAACAATGTGAACGCTACGAACGGAACTAAGAGCATGGGCATTGGCGTTACCGCATCAGCGGTTCGCATCACACCCTGGATTATCCACGGCTGACGTCCGACTTCCGTCACTGTCCATCCAGCCTCGATCGCGATGAATCCCATAGGAGAGGCCAGGACAACCGCGCCGAGCAATCGCCGGCTCGTGAAGACCGCCTCTCGATCTCGCCACGCAACGATTGCAACCCAGACGCCGACCAGAGCCAGGTACAATCCGAGAGCAACCATGATCTGGAAGGCAAAGTGCACCACCGGGACGGGTGGCCATTCGTCGCGCGGAAACTGGTCCAGCCCCTTCACCGTGGCCGACCGATCGTGGTAGGCGAGTAGCGAAAGCCCCCGCGGAATTTCCAGCGCGTAGCGCGTCTCTCCCGCTTCCACATCGGGAACCCCACCAAGACGCAGCGGCGCGCCAGCCTGTGTGTGGAACTGTCCTTCGAACGCAGCGAACTTGGCCGGCTGCCAGTGCGCCACGTAGCGGGAGCTGATGTCACCAGAGATCGGCTGCACGATCATCGCCGGTACGGCTACAATGAGCGCGATCGACATCGCATGACGGTGGAAGCGATTGGTGGGATCGCGCCGCAACATCAGCGCGTGAATCCCCGCGACTGCGATGCCCGTCGCAGCGTACGCAGCAATCGACATGTGAAGCGTCTGCGAGAACGCGGCCGGGTTGAGCATTCCCGCGATCGGATCAATGTCTGTCGGGACGCCGTCTACCAGACGGAAGCCGGCTGGAGAGTTCATCCACGCGTTCACCATCACTACAAAGATCCCGGACACGACTCCGCTTACCGCCACGAGAATGCCCGACAGAAGATGCATCCTCGGTGAGATTCGGTCCCAGCCGTAAAGATAGATGCCGAGGAAGATCGCCTCCGTGAAGAAAGCAAATCCCTCCAGCGAGAACGGCATGCCGATGATGGCGCCCGCATATCGCATGAACTCCGGCCACAGGAGGCCAAGCTCGAAGCTTAGGACCGTGCCAGACATCGCGCCGACGGCGAAAAGGATCGCCGAGCCCCTCGCCCAGCGCTTCGCCAGATCGAGGTAGATGGCGTCGCCGGTTCGCTGCCACTGCAGCTCCGCCAGTACCATCATGAGCGGCATGGCGATGCCTACTGCTGCGAAAATGATGTGGAACGCCAGCGACATCCCCATTTGCGAGCGGGCAGCCAGCAGGTCACTCATTCAGCCTGTCACCTGGGGAACGCCGGTCGTTCGGACATCAACTCTGATCGCGTGAACCGACGGGGCTTTCTTTGCATTCATCCGCGAACGTCCTCGTCCGAAGTGCTCGTTGTTTTCGCGACGACCCTTCCATCGCGGAGCAGTAATTCGAACTCGCCGCCAGGCTGGAACTGCTTCGCGGACGTAAGCGCGTTGCCGTCCGCATCACGCGCGACTGCGTAGCCCCGCGATAGCGTGGCGAGCGGGCTGAGCGCATTGAGCCGCGCCGCTGAAGTGCCGAGTAGCGCTTTCTTGGCTGACACGATGCGAGCCGATGACTGAGCAACGGAGCGCGCGAGCCGCACCATCTGACGGCGCGCGTACTGGATCCGGCCGACCAAAGCTTCAGACAGGTTTCGCCTTGCCAGCGACAGCACCTTGTTTACCTCGTCGCGCGAAGCACACGCGGCGGCGGCTGCAGCGGATGGCGTCGGCGCTCGCAAGTCGGCGACGGCGTCGCAGATCGTGATATCTACCTCGTGCCCGACGGCGGAGATCACCGGAACCGGGCACGCCACGACGGCGCGCGCGACGCGCTCGTCGTTGAACGCCCACAGATCTTCCTTGCTGCCACCGCCTCTTCCGACGATCACGACGTCGGCTTTCCCCCAGCGCGCCACGCGCCTGAGAGCGGCCGCAATTTCCAGCTCCGCTCCATCGCCCTGAACCCTTGTGGAGCACAGAACGAGCCGGGCGCCGAGATTCCGCTTCCTCATTACTGCCACGATGTCTCGGAGCGCGGCACCGTCGGGACTCGTCACCACGGCGACGATTCTCGGAAAATGTGGAATCGCTCGCTTGCGCGCTTCGTCGAGCAGCCCCTCGCGACGCAGCTTCGCCAGCGTCACTTCCATCGCCTTTCGCCACAGCCCGTCGCCCTCGGCTTCGATGCGTGTGACCTTGAGCTGGAGATCGGTGCGCGCAGTATAGACGGTCATCTGCCCGAACAGCACGACCTGCATTCCATCGTCGGGCGGCGCCGGCATCCGATGCTGATCACCAGACCAGACGACGCAGCGAATCTGAGCAGCCCGGTCGCGCAGGCTGAAATACCAGTGTCCGTTCCGGTGCTGTTTGAAGTCGCTGATCTCGCCGCGGACCCAGACTGGGCGCAGCCGTGATTCGATCACCTCGCGCGTCACGAGCGCGAGGTCGCCCACCGACAACGGATTGTCCGCCGCGCTGCCGGGTGGGACTGTGCGCGGAGTCGCGAAGAGATCGAAGGGAACCGCTTTCATCGAAGCGTCATCTCGGCGGCGCGAACCGTGTTCGACATCAGCATCGCGATAGTCATCGGTCCCACGCCGCCCGGAACCGGGGTGATCTTGGACGCCACCTCTCGAACGGACTCGAAATCGACATCGCCCACGAGCTTCGTTCCACTCTTCGACCGCGCGTCGGCGACGCGATTCGTTCCGACGTCGATCACGACCGCGCCGGGCTTCACCATGTCGGCGGTGACGATGCGCGCGCGACCAGCGGCGACGATCAGAATGTCGGCGGCTCGCGTGTGTGATTTGAGATCCGCCGTATGACGATGACAGACGGTCACAGTGCAGTTCGCGTTCTCGTTGTTCTGCATCATCAGCGCAGCCATCGGCTTGCCCACGATGTTGCTGCGCCCAATCACGACGCAGTTCTTCCCCGGCGTTTTCACCCCTGACTCTTTCAGCAGCACCTGGATTCCCGCCGGCGTGCAGGAAATGAATCCGTCGCGCTCACCGATCAGCATCTTCCCGACATTCACAGGATGAAATCCATCCACGTCCTTGGCCGGGTTGATCCTTCTGATCACGGTGTCGGGGTCGATCTGCGCTGGGAGCGGCATCTGTATCAATATGCCGTGGATTTTGGGATCGGCATTGAGGGCGTCGACGCGGCTCAACAGGTCGGCCTGCGAGGTGTCGGCGGGCAGCCGCACGTTGAGACTGTACATGCCCGCTTCCTCCGCCGCCTTCGCCTTTGCGGTCGTATAGACAGCGCTCGCGGGGTCGTCGCCAACCATTACGACGGCGAGGCCGGGCCTCACTCCGCGCGCTACGAGTTTTCTTGCTCGCTCGGCGACTTCCGCACGTACCTTTTTCGCGATCGCGCGGCCATCGATCAGCTCAGCGGGCAAAGTCCACTGCTCTCGTCTCCCGGATCAGCACGACCTTGATCTGTCCCGGGTACTGGAGCTCGGCCTCGATGCGACGAGCAATCTCCTCGGTCAGCGATGCCATGCGCGGGTCGTCGACCTCCTCGGGCACCACGATCACGCGGACTTCGCGGCCGGCCTGAATGGCGAACACCTTCTCGATTCCACGGTAGCTCGCCGCAATCTTCTCGAGACCCTCGAGCCGCTTGACGTAGGTCTCGAACGCCTCGCGCCGAGCGCCGGGGCGGGCGCCCGAGATCGCATCTGCCGCCTGCACCAGCACCGAGATCTCGCTCTCGTGGGGCACGTCGTCGTGGTGGGCGGCAATGCAGTTGACCACGAGCGGGTTCTCCCCGTACTTGGTCGCCATCTCGACCCCCAGCTGCACGTGAGTCCCTTCGTGCTCGTGGGTCAGCACCTTGCCCACATCGTGGAGCAATGCGCCCCTGCGGGCCATCGCAACATCGAGCCCCAGCTCGGCGGCCATGATTCCAGCCAACCACGCGACTTCCTTCGAGTGGTTCAGAATGTTCTGGCCGTAGCTGGTGCGCCAGCGCATGCGCCCGATCAGCTTCACCAGCTCCGGATTGAGTCCGTGGACGCCAGTCTCGTACGCTGCCTGCTCACCCGTCTCGACGATTGATGCGTCGACTTCCAGCCTCGACTTGTTGACGACTTCTTCGATGCGTCCGGGATGGATGCGCCCGTCGGCGACGAGCTTTTCCAGGGAGAGCCGCGCGATCTCACGGCGTATCGGGTCGAAGCACGAGACCACCACCGTATCCGGCGTGTCGTCGATGATCACGTCGACGCCGGTGGCGAGCTCGAAGGCGCGAATGTTCCTGCCCTCGCGGCCGATGATCCGTCCCTTCATCTCGTCGTTGGGAAGCGAGACAGCGGATACGGTGGCCTCCACGCTCTGCTCGGCCGCGATTCTCTGGATCGCGAGCGCGATGATCTTCTTCGCCTCTCGCTCGGCGTTTCGCTTGGCGGACTCGCGGATCTCCCGGATCTTGTTTGCCGCGTCGGCCTGCGCCTCCTCCTCCATGCGATGCATCAGCTCCGCCTTCGCATCGGCCGCGGATATTCCGGCGAGCTGCTCCAGCCGGCGCCTTTCCTCGCCCAGCATCTTGTCCAGCTCCTGCTCTCGGTCGGCTAGTGTTTTTTCGCGGTTGCCGAGGGTCTCGGTGCGTCGCGTCGTCTCGCGCTCGCGCTGCTCCAGGAGGTCGTACTTGCGATTGAGCTGGCTTTCCTTTTCGTCGACCTTGCGTTCCTCGCGCTCGATTTCCTCGCGACGGGAGCGCATCTCGACCTCCCACTCCTCCCGGAGCTTCATCACCTCTTCCTTGCCACTGAGGATGGCGGTCTTGCGAAGGCTCTCTGCCTCGCGCTCCGCGTCGCCAACGATCCTCTTGGCGGTCTCCTCAGCGGTCGCGCGCGCCTGCTGCTGGCGCCGGAGCTCAGTCTTAACACCCAACTTCCTGCCGACAAAGAAAAAAACCGCGCCGGCAATTACAAACAGAAGTATGCCAGCTGCGGCTAGCCAAGCTGTGTTCGTCATGTCGTCCGATCTATGTTGGGCCCGCGGCAATGCCACAGGCGGCCCCTAACGCGCCGGAAAGTCGTCGCGTAGTTGGGGTAAACTAATGTGGGTTCTCGGTTTGGGCGAGAGGAAAGTGTACGGCCGGGGAGCGGTCCACCCAGGCAGAAATCGCGGACCTTGGAGCGTCCGGGCGGTTTCCGCGTCGCAACGGCAACTGAACGAGAGGTCAGTTGCCGTTTAGAGTTGCCGGACTACTCCTTTCTCTTTGCCGGCGGAAGCCACGGTCGGATCTCCGCGCCAAGCCGCTTCATGGAGCCGGCGAGGTCCTCGCCCGCCTCGCGGGCATCGAAGAGCTCGTCGGTGATGCTCAGCGCGGCCAGGATCGCGCCCTTCTGGGCCTCGACGATGTTGCCGGCGCGCATCGTCTCACGGATCACGTTGTCCACGTGCTCGGCAACGGCCCGCGTGCGCTCGGGGCTCGCATCGCTCCTGATGGAGTATTCGTCGCCGAGGATTGTGACGCGGACGACATTCTTTTTCGTGGTCAACGCGCCCCCGCCCCATCATGCTGTTGGCGCAGAAAGCGAACGCGGTCGATCATCTGCTGTGTCCGGGCGCGCGCCGCATCGAGCCGGCTCGTGAGTCCGGCGTTCTCCGTCTCCAGAAATTGAACGCGCTCCGGGGACACTACTCCCTTTACTCCGATGGACTCGAGGCTCTTGATGCGCGCCTCCGCCTGCAGCGCACGGCGGCGGAACGAGGCGAGCTCGTCACCGAGATGCTTCACCAGCTGCTCCAGCTCCGCGAACGCGGCTACTTCAGGCCGTACGCTGTCGGACACCCAATTCTCCCTCTAGTGCGTTGACAATCTTCGCCGTTCTCCCTTGCACTTCCTGGTCCTTTAGTGTGCGCTCGGGATGGCGGAACGTCAACGCCCACGCCAGACTCCGCGATCCTTCGGGAATACCCTGACCACTGAATTCATCGAACAGAGTAAGACTCTCGAGCAGCTCGCCAGCTTCTTTCCGGATGACGACGTCGATCTGCGCCGCGGTGACGCTCGAGGGCGCGAGGAGAGCAAGATCGACCTGCACTCGCGGAGTCGCCGGAATCGCCTTATACGAGTGGCTCCTGGCAGGTCCCTGCTCGATCGCCTCGAGGTTGATCTCCAAACCGAACGCGGGTTTCGCCCAAACAGGAGCATCGACCGTCAGCCGTCGCGCCGAACCAACCACACGGCCGTCGATTGAGATTTCCCACAGTGTTTCACCGGAGCCGGGAATAAGCTTCACCGCCGCCGAGGGAAACGCGGCCACGGCCGCTGTTTCAGCGAGGAACTTGATGTCCCACTCGTCGTAGCTCGGTTGTATGGCCTTGGTGAAATGCGTCGGCGAGCGCTGACCCATCACCAGCGCGGCGACGTGCGTTTCTTCGCGCGGAACCGCGGCCTTCTTCGGACCAGGAAGCGCCGCCGGATCTTCGCCCGCGAAAAACGCGGTGCCGATCTCGAACAGGCGAATATTGCCCTGCATACGAGCGAGGTTGTACTCGGCGCGAGAAACGAGAGTCGTCATCAGGTCGCCGCGCAGAAACGCTTCGTCCTCCGCCAGCGGATTGGTGACGCGAACAGTTGCGCCCTTCCCCTCCGCCACGAACGGCATCGGCCTGATTTCGTTGAGACCGGCAGCGACGAGCGCTTCCTGCACGCGTTTCGTGACAGCGACGAGCGGCGCATCGGGCACGGCGCTGGGCCTGAACGGTCGCAGCTCCGAGGAGAACGAGTCGTAGCCCCGAAGGCGCGCGATCTCTTCGGCCAGATCCACGTCGCCATGTACATCGTGCCGCCAGCTCGGAGGTGAGACCTTGAGGACATCCTTTGCCTCTGGCGCGATCCTGAATCCGACCGTCCTGAGACTCTTCTCTACTTCGTTCGTCTCGACCGGCTCGCCGAGCAGTCGCGCCACGCGCGGGAGCTTGAGCGAGATTGGTTGCGGGCGCTTGGGGAGAGGATACAAGTCGACCGGATTGCCCTGCGGAATTCCGCCCGCGACCGACAGGATCAGTCGCACCGCGTAGTCAACGAGCCCTGGAATCGCATCGGCGTCCACACCACGCTCGAAGCGATAGCTGGCGTCGGTCGAGATTCCGAGCTTTCGACGGGTGGCGCGAATGCGGGCGGGATTGAATGCGGCAACCTCGAGAAAAATCTCGGTTGTCGATTCGGACACTTCGCTGCCGCTGCCGCCAATGATCCCCGCGATGGCCTGCGCACGTTCCGCATCTCCAATCACAACGGCGCCGGGAGGAAGGGTTCTGTCGACTCCGTCCAGCGTCTTGATCAGCTCCTCACCGCGGGTCTTCCTCACGACGACGGTTCCCCGCGCGATCTTCTCGAGATCGAATGCGTGCATCGGCTGCCCGAACCCGAGCAGCATGTAGTTGGTGACGTCGACGACATTGTTGATCGAGCGCGATCCGACTGACTGCAGCCGCTGAACGAGCCAGTCGGGGCTGGGACCGATTTTGAGTCCAGTGAGCACCGCGCCGGCGTACCGCATGCAGCCGTCTGTGTCCTCGAGCTTGACCGTGACGTCTCCGACTTTCCCCGAAGTCGCCTTCACCGTGTGCGTGCGGATGACGAACGGCTTTTCCTCCGCGATCTCGGGACGCGTCACGGTGCCCTGCGTCGCGGCGGCGATCTCGCGCGCGAGGCCTTCGTGCGACAGGAGATCGGGACGATTCGGAAGCACATCGATCACGAGGCGAGTGTCGCCCATCGGCATCGCATCGAGAAACCTCGTCCCCGGCTCCACTGTAAGCGTCAGTGGCATAATGCCCTCCTTGTCTTCTCCGAGCCCGAGCTCCTTTGCCGAGCACAGCATGCCTTCCGAGTTCTCGCCGCGAATCTTTCGCTTCTCGATCTTCACGCCCCCGGGGAGCGTGGCGCCGACGGGCGCGAACGGGTAGAGCGTGTTGACGGCGACGTTGGCGGCGCCACACACGACGTCCAGCAGAGTCCCCGTGCCGGCATCGACTTTCGTGACCCAGAGGTGATCGGAGTTCGGATGCCGCGCCACCTCGACGACGCGACCGACAACGACGTCGCCCAAATCCTGGCGCAGCGCGACGAGATCGTCGACCGTCGCGCAGCGGGATGTGAGGAGATCGCGCAGCTCAACGGGAGTGAGCTTGAACGGGACGAACGCGCGCAGCCACTCGTAGGA
>Ga0208078_1000232_pt1 | contig 14706 bp, 11 predicted proteins | sample NGESurdeep072012_3_FD_184468 | JGI IMG/M metagenome (GOLD analysis project Ga0208078, IMG submission 184468) | Arctic peat soil microbial communities from Barrow, Alaska - NGEE Surface sample 53-2 deep-072012 (SPAdes) | ecosystem: Environmental > Terrestrial > Soil > Wetlands > Peat ...
CCACCAGCATCTCCACCCCTTTGGCCGCGATCGGCTGCACCACGTAGCCGGCTACGTGGTGCCCCGACTGCTCGAGCGTGGCGGCCATCTCGGCCGCGGCGCGCTCGACGGCACTCTCACCTGTGAGATCGAGCCGGACGGCACCGGCGTCCGATTTGTGCAGCAAGCCCGGCACGATCGCCTTGAGCGCCACCGGCGACCCCAATCGCCCCGCCTCCCGACCGGCGGCACGTGGCGAGTCCGCTAGACGGGTTTCGACCATCGGGATCCCGTAGCAGGAGAGCAGCTCTCCCTGGGCGGCCGGCGAGATCCAGCCGCCACCGTCGGCCAGCGCGGTGGCGATCACGGCAGCCCCCCGGTCGCTGTCGATGCCGTCAAGCACGGCCGGAGGCTCCTCGGGAGTCGCACGCCAGGCGCCATAGCGCGCGGCAAGGCTGAGCGCTCGGGCGGCCTCTTCAGGGAACGGATAGTGCGGCACGCCCACCCCCTCGGAGCGGATGACGCGCGGAGCTGACTGCTTGGACATGAAGACGCTCAGCAGCGGAATCGGACGCGGCAGATTGCGCGCCGCGCGCTGGATTGCGCGTATGACCTCGGGAGCCTTGGTGACCAGAGGAGGCGTGAAGATCACGATCATCGCGTCGATTTCCTCGCATCTGGCCAGAATGGCGATCGCGCGGCTGTAGTCCTCCGCGCTCGCCGACGCGATCATGTCGACCGGGTTGCCTGTCGTACCGGCGGCCGGCATGAACGCGGCCAGCTCCGTGCGCGTTTCGGCCGGAAGCCCCGGCACGACGAGGCCGTTCGCTTCGCAGGCGTCCGCGCAGAGGATGGCGGGGCCGCCGGCATTCGTGAGGATGGCCACCCGGTTGCCTGCCGGCATCGGCTGGCTGCCCAGCAACAGGGCGGCGTTGAAAAGCTCGGCCAGCGTGTCGGTGCGGATCACGCCCGCCTGCTGAAACAGGGCGTCGACCGTGATGTCGGAGGCGGAGAGCAGGGCGCCAGTGTGCGACGAGGTGGCCCGGTTCCCCGCGGGAGACCGTCCGCCCTTGACGGCGAGGATCGGCTTGGAGCGGCTGACCCGGCGCGCGATGCGCGCGAACTTACGCGGGTTGCCGAACGACTCGAGGTACAGCATGATCAGGTCGGTCGCGTCGTCTGCCTCCCAGTACTGGATGAAGTCGTTGCCGGACAGGTCGGCTTTGTTTCCGACCGACACGAAAGATGAGATCCCCGAACCAAGGGCCTGCGCTCGCGCCATCACCGCGATGCCGAGCCCGCCGCTCTGCGAGAGAAAGCCGATACGGCCGAGGACCGGCTTGTCGGGAGCAAAAGTGGCGTCGAGGCTCACCCCCGCGGCGGTGTTGATCACGCCCATGCAGTTGGGCCCGACCAACCGCATGCCAGCCTGACGGCAGACGTCGAGCAACAGACGCTGAAGTTCGGCCCCCTCGGGCCCCGTCTCCGCGAAGCCGGCCGAGATCACGATCAGCGCGCGCACCCCCTTGGCGGCGCACTGGCGGGCGGCCTCCAGGACTGCCGCCGCCGGCACCGTGATGACGGCCATCTCCACCTCGCCAGGTATGTCGAGCACGGACGCGTAGGCAGCGACACCCTCGATCTCGGTGGCCACAGGGTTGACCGGATAGACGGGTCCGCGGAAGCCGGTCGCCACCAGGTTGTGGAAGAGCTCCGCGCCGATGCTTCCGCGCTGTCGAGAGGCGCCGACGACGGCCACCGAGCGCGGGGCCAGGAGATGGCTCACCGCCGCCACTGCCGCGATGCGCTCGCGGTCCTCGAACTGGCGCAAGGCCTCGGGCGTAAGCGCAGTGGGCAGCTCGAAGTGGAGCTCGCCAGGCTCAGAGCGCGCGGTGATCGGAAATCCGCTCTCCCGCAACACTTTGATCATGAGATGGTTCTCCGGCCGGACCATCGCCTCCAACACGTCGATGCCGGCGCCCTTCGCCGCCTCGGCAAGCTGTCCGAGCAGGATCGTGCCCAGGCCACGGCCTTGGTACACATCGGCCACGGCCAGGGCGAGCTCGGCCTTGCGCGGCCCGGTCTCGACGTACATGGCGTGCCCGATGATCTGGCGCTCTGCGCCCGACACCGCCACCAGGCCGTAGCGCGTTCTGTAGTCGACGTCGACCAACTTCTTGGCCAGGGCGTCGGCATTGGCGATGGCCATGAAAAAACGGAAGACCCGGGACTCCATCGAGAGGTCGGTGAAGAAGCGAGCCAGATCCGCCTCGTCTTCCGGGCGTATGGGCCGGACCGCCAGGGTGGAGCCGTCGCGAAGCACGATGGTCGCCTCGCGATGCGCGGGGTACGCCGTGGTCACCTTGTCAGCATGCTAAGCGTGCGGACGCGAAGGCGCGTCCGTCGCGTTTGGCTGAGTAGAGTGCGCGGTCAGCCTGGCGCATGAGTGTGTCCACGTCGTCGCCGTCGTCCGGGTAGAGCGCCATGCCGGTCGAGGCGCTGACCTCGATTTGGTGTCCGTCGATCGAGGCGCATCCATTCACCCTGCCAAGAAGTGTGAGCACCATGCGCCCGGCCGTTGTTCGGTCGGCGACTCGTGGAAGGATCCACGCGAACTCGTCACCACCGAGCCGGGCAGCTGTGTCCGTGGTCCGTAGCCCGGCGGCGAGCCGGGCAGCGAAATCCTTGAGCACCTTATCGCCGACAGCGTGGCCGAAGGCGTCATTGACGAGCTTGAACCGGTCGAGGTCGAGCATCACCAGCGCCAGATGCGTCTGATCACGCCGGCCGCTCATCATCGCCTGTTTCAGGCGATCGAAGAAGAGCGTCCGGTTGGCGAGACCCGTGAGTGGGTCGTGCAGCGCCTGGTGCTCCAGCATGCGCTCGAATCTCCGGCGCTCCGTGATGTCCCGGATGACCGCGACCACGTTGGAGCCACCGGCGCTGGCGACGGGGCCGAGAGCGATGTCGGCTGAGAACTCACTACCGTCTTTACGCCGGACCGTGAAATCGTGATCCGCGCCCCCCATGGATCGTGGACCGGGGCGTGCGCAATACTCACGCCGGTGCCCCACGTGAATCGCCCGAAGGCGCTGGGGCACGAGCAGCTCGACTGGCTGGCCGACGAGCTCCTGGCGCCCGTAGCCGGTGATCTTCTCAGCCCGCCCGTTGGCATAGACGATCAGCCCGCCGGCGTCGACGACCACCACGCCGTCCGGCATCCATTCCAGCAAATCGTGGTCCGGCGCCCGTTGAACAGTGCGCTCGCGCATCTTGGGCCGCATCCTCCTTAGCCCGACACTGCGCCCGATCGGGTGAACGATCGAGGGCACAAAGACCCCTCCCGGGATGGACCATGTACCTACTTCCCCGTGCCGGTGTGAGCCATGATTGGAAGGCATGGCGAGATTGCCAGATAACCGCAAGGGCATGCTCACCGGAAGCTCTACCGAGGTTGCGACGAACCCGTTGAACTCGGATGAGCTGCGCAGGATTGGCGCCTACTGGCGAGCCGCGAACTACCTATCGGTCGGCCAGATCTACCTGCTGGACAACCCCTTGCTGACTGAGCCGCTGAAGCTCGAGCACATCAAGCCGCGCCTGCTCGGCCATTGGGGGACCACCCCCGGCCTGAATCTGATTTACGCCCACGCTAACCGCGTCATCAGGGAGCGTGACCTCGACGCGATCTATGTCATGGGGCCCGGCCATGGCGGCCCTGCGGCGGTGGCGAACGCCTACCTGGAAGGCACCTACACCGAGGTTTATTCAGACATCACCCAGGACGCCGACGGGCTGCGCAAGCTGTTCCGGCAGTTCTCGTTTCCGGGCGGAATCCCAAGCCATGTCGCCCCCGAAACCCCAGGTTCCATCCACGAGGGCGGCGAACTCGGCTACGCGCTGGTGCATGCGTACGGCGCGGCGTTCGACAACCCCGGTCTCACCGTCTTCTGCGTCGTCGGTGACGGCGAGGCGGAGACCGGACCACTTGCCGCAAGCTGGCATTCCAACAAGTTCGTGAATCCGCGCCGCGACGGCGCGGTCTTACCGATCCTGCATCTGAACGGGTACAAGATCGCCAACCCGACGGTGCTGGCGCGAATACCCGAGGAGGACCTGACCAGCCTCCTCGAGGGCTACGGGCACGCGCCGATCTTCGTCAGCGGCGACGAGCCGGCGGCGGTGCACCAGGCGATGGCGGCCGCCCTCGACAGCTCCCTCGAGCAGATTGCGCGCATCCAGCGCGAAGCCCGATCTGATGGCCAAGGCGCAAGTCGTCGCTGGCCAATGATCGTGCTCCGTACGCCCAAAGGCTGGACTGGACCCAAAATGGTCGACGGGCTCGCGGTCGAAGGCACGTTCCGTGCACACCAGGTCCCGGTCACCGATTTCCAGGCCAAGCCTGAACACCTGCGGATCCTCGAGGAGTGGATGCGCAGCTACCGCCCAGAGGAACTGTTCGATAAGAACGGTCGCCTGGTCCCGGAGCTTGCCGAGCTGCCACCCCGCGGCCGGCAGCGCATGAGCGCCAATCCGCACGCCAACGGCGGCGAGCTGTTGGAAGACCTTCGCCTGCCCGACTTCCGTGATTACGGAGTGGAGGTGCCCAAGCCCGGCACCACGACCAGCGAGGCAACTCGTGTCCTCGGCGCCTACCTGCGCGATGTCATCGTGCGCAACCCCGACAACTTCCGGATCATGGGTCCCGACGAGACCACCTCCAACCGGCTCGGCACCGTCTTCGAGGCGACCGACCGGGCCTGGGACGCGGAGCTGCGTCCGGGAGACGACCACCTGTCTCCGGACGGGCGCGTGATGGAGGTGTTGAGCGAGCATCTCTGCGAGGGTTGGCTCGAGGGCTATCTACTCACCGGGCGTCACGGCCTGTTCAACTGCTACGAGGCCTTCATCCACATCATCGACTCGATGTTCAACCAGCACGCCAAATGGCTGAAGGTCACGCGCAGCATCCCGTGGCGCAGGCCGATCGCATCTCTCAACTACCTGCTCTCGTCACACGTCTGGCGCCAGGACCACAACGGCTTCTCCCACCAGGATCCCGGCTTCATCGACCACGTCGTCAACAAGAAGGCTGAGGTCATACGCGTTTACCTCGCCCCCGACGCGAACACCCTGCTATCGGTCGTAGATCACTGCCTTCGCAGCCGTAACTACGTCAACGTGATCGTGGCCGGCAAGCAGCCCGCGCTCAACTACCTTTCGATGGAGGAGGCGATCGCACATTGCAGTCGCGGGCTTGGCATCTGGGCGTGGGCGAGCAGCGACGAAGGTGGCGATCCCGACGTCGTCATGGCTTGCGCAGGCGAGATTCCAACTCTCGAGACCCTGGCCGCGACCGACCTCCTTCGACGCCATCTCCCCCACCTCAAGGTGCGCGTGATCAACGTCGTCGACCTGATGCGGCTGCAGCCGCCCAGCGAGCATCCGCACGGTCTCTCGGATGACGAGTTCGATGCCCTGTTCACCACCGACCGGCCGGTGATCTTCGCCCATCACGGCTACCCGTTGCTGATCCACCGCCTCACCTACAGGCGCACCAACCACGTCAACATCCACGTGCGGGGGTACAAAGAGGAGGGGACGACGACGACTCCGTTCGACATGGTCATGCTCAACGACCTCGATCGCTACCACCTGGTCATGGACGTGATCGACCGCGTTCCAGGCCTGGGTTCGAAGGCCGGCCACATCCGCCAGCAGATGGCCGACGAGCGGCTGCGTCTAAGGCAGTACACGCGGGAGTTCGGGGACGATCCGCCTCACATACAGCAATGGATCTGGCCCCATTAGTGTCCCGACCCAGGACGCTAGGGCACAGCTTGAACGTACTCGTCGTCAATGCCGGCTCGAGCTCGCTCAAGGTGAGCCTCGTCGGCCCGGACGATGCCATCCTGGCCGATCGCGAATTTGAAGCGTCCGGCGGCCGCTTCGAGGACGCCCAGCTGCAGGATGCCGTTCGCGCGATGGAAGGCTTCGGCGCGGTGGGCCATCGCGTTGTTCACGGCGGTGCCCGCTACTCCAGCTCAGTCCGCATCGACTCCGAGCTTGTCGCCTACCTGGCGACCATCACCGACCTGGCCCCGCTGCACCTCCCGGCTGCGCTCGCCGGCATCGCGGCCGTCGGCAGGGTGCTTCCCGATGTTCCGGCCGTGGCCTGTTTCGACACCGCGTTTCACTCGAACATGCCGGCAGCGGCGGCGACCTATGCCATCCCGGCCGAATGGCGCGAGCGCTATGGCATCCGCCGTTACGGCTTCCACGGCTTCTCGCACGCGCACGCCGCGCGGATCGCCGCTCAGCTGCTCGGCCGGCCCGAGAGCGACCTTCGGGTGGTCACGTGCCACCTCGGCGCCGGTGCCTCGCTCGCGGCCGTGTGGGGCGGCCGCTCGGTCGACACGACTATGGGGTTCACGCCGCTGGAGGGCCTGGTCATGGCGACCCGTTCTGGCAGCGTCGACCCGGGGTTGATCCTCTGGCTCCAAAGGCACGCCGGGTTGACAGAGCCGGAACTCAATGATGCGCTGGACAAGCGGTCCGGGTTGTTCGCGTTGGCCGGAACCGGCGACATGCGCGAGCTGCTGACACGTGTCTCCGCCGGCGACGAGAACGCCAGGCTGGCGTTCGACGTCTACATTCACCGGCTACGCGCCTGCATCGCCTCTATGGCCGCAGCCATGGAGGGCCTTGACGCGCTGGTCTTCACAGGAGGGGTAGGTGAAAACGCTCCTGCCGTTCGGAGTGCCGCGGCTGGAGGCCTCGGCTTTCTCGGGCTCGAGGTCGGTCCAGCGCTGAACGCGACTGTGGCGGGGGACGCCGACATCAGCACGTCGAACGCAAGGGTCAGGACGCTTGTGATCCACGCCCACGAGGACGTCGAGGTGGCGAGAGACGTGCGCCGGGTGTTGTCAGACTCCTCCTAGGGGATCTCCGCTTGTACGGGGCCTCGGCGCCGAATGAGCGGGCGGCCAGCTCAGGCGGCGGGTCGTTTTGCCCACATGCGGCGTGACGATTGGCCCTTTGAAGCAAACCTCGACTGCTGCGTAATGATCTTGTCGATCGCAAGAGCATCTCAATGCCGATTCGACGGAGGTGATTCGACGTGAACAGCATCGTGATTTACGGGTCGCGGCATGGAAACACCCGGAGGATTGCGGAGGCGATAGCAGCCGAACTGCGACGCCGAGGCCGAGTGCAGCTGCTATCGGCGGAAAAGGCACCCTCGGTGATCCCACAGAACACTGATCTCGTCGTGGTTGGCGGCCCGACCGAAGCGCATCGGATGACGGAGCCGATCGCCCGCTTTTTCGACCGGATTGACAGGGGCGCCTTGACGGGCACACCCGCAGCGGGATTCGACACCCGCCTCCGATGGCCGCTTTGGCTCTCCGGGTCGGCGGGCGCCGGCATCACGACCCGGCTTCGCCAATCGGGCGCGCAGGTGATCGCGCCGGAGATGAGCTTCTTCGTCGCCGGGAAGTACCCGGTCCTTCAACCCGGGGAGCTCGAGCGCGCCACAGCGTGGGCTGCCTCGATGGCCGACCATGTGGAGGCGCGGGTTCCGGCCGATATCGTCGGCTGACGCTGTGGAGATCTGATCGGCGTGCGGCTGGCGATATGGTTGATCGGGCGATCCACGAATTCGGCCTCAGGCGGTCGGGGCTGGCAGGTGGACGGTCTCATGTGGCTTGGGCTGGGCGACAGGCAAGGCGTATAACCCGAACACAAGTCGCGTGACAGGCCATCGCCGTACGCCGAATTCATAGATGACGAACGTGAGGCCTGCCACCGTCACCAGAATCACGAGGAACTTGGGCCAAAGCCCGAGGTTCCACGTGACCACGAACGATGCGATCAGGAGCAGGACCGGATGGCTGATCACGTAGACGGCAAGGACCGACTCCTGAGCGTAACGCTGGAAGCGACTCGGGAAGTTGAGCCACCGGAGGCCCAGATAAAGGACGACGTGCAGCCACGACCAAATGTAGAGGCTCCAGAGAACCGCGCGGACCGCTTGCGTCACCGCCGGCGCTCGTGGGTCTCCAGCCACCCAGGACGGCGACATGTAGATGAGGACGCCGAGCCCCAACATGGCGAGCACGCCGCCGGCAAGGTGCCAGCGGATCTGCTGCCGGATCGCTGCTTCGAACCGGCGATCGCTGAAGATGATGGCCCCCCAGAGGAACACCAACGTGTAGGTCGCCACATCGGCCCAGTCCTGGTAGGCGGGGAAGCGGGGCCGAAGTACGAGCTGGGAGAGCACCAGCGGCGCCGCCAGCTGCATGAGCCCACCACGCCGGCTCGCAATTGCGACCAGCCACGACGTCAGGTGCCGCCCGGACGAACCTCGCAGCCAGAGCAAGAGGGGCAAGCAGGCCAACGAGATCGCGAACAGGTAGCCGAGGAACCAGAGGTGCAGCCAATACCGGCTGACGAACTGCAACGTCCAGTCGAAATGGAATTCGTGAAAGAACCGGATGTAGTAAGCCCACAACCCGTCGATCGGAGGCGGCGGATTGTGAGAGGTGATGAACCTCTGCAGCGGCGAAAGTAGAAATAGTCCGGCAACCATCGGCACCAGCAGGCGCAGAAAACGCTTGCGGATGAAATCCGAGACGGCGCGCGAGCGCAGCCCGAACCATGCATCTGCGCCGGCGATCAGGAACATCGCGGGGATACCCCACGGGAAGGTGAAACCGACAAAGGCAGTGAGGATGAGGCTGTGCTCATTGTTGGCGACCAGCCAGGCGCCGTACTTGAAGACGAGAGCCACGTGGAATAGGACGATGCCGTAGACGATCAGCACCTTCAGCCAATCGAGGTAGTTGATGCGCTCGTGAGTCAACTCGAGGTCGAGTCTCCGCCCTTTCGGACGGCTAGGCAGGGACCGAAAGACCCTCGAATCTATGGCCTCTCAGCAGCCATGCGCCGGTGGTTATGAACCAGATCGTCAGCACCAGGGTGAACGGCCTCTGGAACAACCCGTCCGGATAGGGCAGAAGCGGTCGCAAAGCAATAGCAAGCGCTTCGATCGCGAAGGCTGCGATACCTGCTGCCAACCAGAGGCGCCGCGGCGGACCGAAAGGGGTGTGGCTCCTGGATCCTACGAACAGGACGAGGGGCGCCGCGCTGGCGATCGCGAAGCAGGTTTGTGCCATGGTGCCGTGGAGCAGACCGGCGACGATTGAGTTGGGGTCCTGCGGGAAGGCCCCGGCGGCGGCCAGGAATGCGCCAGAAGTGGTGACCATGACGGCCCCGATGCGCCAGGCCTGGCCGCTGCTGATTGCGTACAGCCCGACGCCGAGGACCACCGTCAGCAGGCCAGGCACGAAGAAGAATCCGAGGGCGAAAAGGTCAGCGTGTGGAGTGCCGCGAGTGGCGAGGTCGCTGAATGGCCGCGTGACCAGGTTGTAACCGTGCCGTGAGATCCCCATGGTGAGGAATTCAGACCACATCAACAGAGGCGCCGCGAGAGCGGCCAATCCGGCCACGCGGCGCCAGCCCAGGGCGCGCACCGATCGATTTTATGCCCATGGAGCGGCCTGACCAAACGCGAGCTCGAGCCAGCAGTCCCGCGAATCCAGGGCCGGTGGGCCCATGACCTGATGGCGCGTCCGCCGCAGACTGCAGTCGGAAGTTCACGAGAGAGGTGGCAAAACGATGAAGGTGGCGACTCTGTGCAGCGCCGAGGTGATCACCGCCGAGGTGACGGATACCCTCTTCGAGGCGGCTGAAAAGATGGCTCACAACCATGTGGGCGCGCTCGCGGTCTTGGACGAAGGCGCGCTGGTCGGCGTGATCAGCGAGGCGGATCTGGTAAGGGCCATCGCCGAGGAGGCGTCCCTTGAGCTGGCGTATGTCGACGAGTTCATGACCGAGGGCGCGATCACAGTTACTCCCGGAGACGACGCCGGAATCGCTGCGAGGCGCATGGTCGAGAACGGAGTCGGGCACCTGCCCGTCGTCGAACGCGATTTGGCGATCGGGATGGTGTCGAAGGGCGACCTGTTGGCCGTAGGCGCGATCGCCGCACCGCGCGAGCCCTAGCGCCGCACCGGCGCGCCCGGCTCATTGGGAATGGCCCGGGTCATGGAGTGTAGGAAAAGAAGCTGTCCCGAGGACTTTTTCGGTTCAACCTTTGAGTGCCCTATGCGTCTTTCGGCTTCCAGTCTTTCGACCATTCGCCTAGATCAACGTTCGTTAACTCCCGGCTTTCCGTACTCAGTCTCGGGACATGCCCAGATTGCATATACCGGCTTCATCCGTGGAGGGTCTATCGGCCCCCGTGATTTGGGACCGCCATTCTTGGTCAGTCCTTCGCACAGGATGGCGTGCGCGCTCATGAGGACAGGGTGCCAGCAACCAAGTTTGGGTGTCAGACCTGATCGGCCTCCCGCTCTCGGGCCAATGGCCCCTGGCGCCGAGGTCCGCCGCGCCGCTCAATCAAAGCCATGCTGGGACTGGGCGCGCCCATGACGGATGCTGCCGCGCGCCCCCACGCCAAAGCGATGGCGACCTTCAACGGCCTGACCGGCGCCGAAGCCGCTCGTCGCGCCGCGCAAGGCAAGTCCAACACGGTGGTCGATGTGAGCAGCCGCAGCCTGGCCGACATCCTGAAGGCCAACCTGCTCACTCGGTTCAACGCCCTGCTGGGGTCGATGCTCGTCGTGATCCTGGTGGTGGGTCCGCTCCAGGACGCCATCTTCGGGCTGATCCTGGTCGCGAACGCACTCATCGGAATCGGCCAGGAGGTGCGGGCCAAGCTCGTCCTGGACCGGCTCGCAGTCCTGGCTGCGCCGCAGGCCACCGTGGTGCGTGACGGAACCGCGAAGAAGGTCCAGGTGGCCGCGGTGGTCGAGGGTGATCTTCTCCTCGTGGAAGCTGGTGACGAGGTGGTGGTGGACGGCGTCCTCGAGTCGAACGAGCCGATCGAGCTAAATGAGGCCCTGCTCACGGGTGAGTCGATGCCGGTGGCCAAGAGCCACGGCGCCGAGGTGCTTGCGGGAAGCTTCGTCAGTTCGGGCCAAGGCGGCTATCGGGCGACGAGAGTTGGCGAAGCGTCCTACGCCCGCCGGCTGACGGCACAGGCGCGCCGCTTCCAGCTGGTGCGCTCCGAGCTCATGGATGGGATCAACCGGATCTTGCGGATCGTGACCTGGATCGTCGTGCCCACGGCTGTCTTGCTGGTCATCTCGCAGCTCAGGGCCAGCCCCTCATTGCATGACGCGATTCGCGGCTCCGTGGCGGGGGTCATCACGCTGGTGCCGGAAGGCCTGGTATTGCTCACCAGCGCCAGCCTGGCCCTGGCCGTGATCAGGCTGGGCCGCAAGAAAGTGCTCATCCAGCAGCTGCCGGCCGTCGAGATGCTGGCCAGGACGGATATCGTCTGCCTCGACAAGACCGGGACCCTGACCGAAGCCGAGAGTTCACTTGAGACTATCGAGCCGCTGTCACTTGACCTCGAGTGGCGGCAGGCGCTGGGCGCCGTCGCCCACTCAGACCCGAGTCCCAACCCGTCGATTCGAGCGATCGCCTACCGCCATCCCGCCCCAGAGGGTTGGGGCGTCGAGGCGAGGGTGCCCTTCTCCTCAAACCGCAAGTGGAGCGCGGTTCGGTTCGCGAGGCAGGGATGGTGGGTCCTGGGGGCGCCCGACGTGCTCCTGGCCATGACCGGGGTCAATCAGAAAGTCGCCGACCGGGTGGACCACATCTCCGCGTCGGGTCGACGGGCGATCCTGCTTGCCCGGGCGAAGCTTGATGCCACCCACCGCGTGATCAGCGAGCTCGAGCCGGCGGCCCTGGTGGTGCTCTATGAGGCGATCAAGCCAGGCGCCGTCGAAACCCTGAACCAGTTGCTCCAGCAGGGTGTCGCCGTCAAGGTGCTGTCGGGTGATCACCCGGCCACGGTGGCCGCCGTCGCGGTCAGGGTTGGTCTGACCGCATCGGCTGAGGCGGTCGACGGGAGGAGCCTCCCAGACTCGGGAGCAGAGCTGCTCGCGGTGGTCGAGCATGCCTCGATCTTCGGGCGCGTGAGTCCCGAACAAAAGGCCCAGGTCATAAGGGCATTGCACGCCGCCGGCCACACGGTGGCGATGGTCGGCGATGGCGTGAACGACGTCCTCGCCCTGAAGGATGCGGACGTTGGGATCGCGATGGGAGGGGGCAGTGCCGCGGCGCGGGCGGTGGCTGCCTGCGTGCTGGTCGACAGCTCCTTCGCGGGCGTGCCCGCTGTGCTTGCCGAGGGACGGCGCGTGATCGGCAACGTCGAGCGGCTGGCCAGCCTGTTCTTCACCAAGACGGTGTACGCATTCCTCCTCGCCATGGCCGTGACCTTTGCGATGCTGCCGTTCCCGTTCCTGCCCCGCCAGCTGACGCTCATCAGCGCTTTCACGATTGGCATTCCCTCCGTCTACCTTGCGCTGGCTCCCAGCTTCGAGCCCTCGCGCAGCGGGTTCGTGAGGCGCGTAATGCGCTTTGCCGTGCCGGCAGGTGTGGTTGCCGCGGCCGCAACCTTTGCGGCCTACGCATTGGCGGTCAACGAACCGAACGGATCGGTCTCCGAGGAGCGCACCGTGGCGACCCTGGTCATAGCCGCCATGGGCCTGTGGATCCTGGCCCGACTGGCCCGGCCGCTCACCCCAGCGCGTCGAGGACTCCTCGCCGCCATGGTCGCCGGCCTGGTGACAGTCGTGTTGTTGGCGCCGATGAGGCAGCTGTTCGACCTCGACTTCCCGCGACCGATCGTGGCCATGGCGGCGGTCGGCATCATCGCGATCGCATTCCTGAGCCTGGAGGCGGGGGACCGGGCGGCCCTGTTTATCGTCGGCCGCTGGCGAAATCGCGCCGCGCCGCTCCGAAGCGGCGGGGCCTAGAGGATGAGGGTCGAATGCCCCTCCCTGCGCTCGACCACGCCGCCGCATGCTTCTGAGTGATGAGCACGGTTCGGTTTTGGAGGTGCGCGCGATGATCAACCTGATACCACCGGAGGGAGCCACCGATACGCAGGTCGATGCGTTCATCGAGAGCCTGCGCCTCGAGGGGCGCGAGAAGGTGCGGGAATTGCTTGCCGCAGGCGCGCCGGAGGTCGAGGTCGAAGAGTATTTGGCAAGCCTGGAGCCGGCGTCGGAGGACAGCATCCCTTCGACTGAAGGTGTGCAATGACTCCCAAGCACCCGACGCCCGAGTCGCCGCGTCCGGACGACCATGCCGCCGCCCGACGGCGCCGCAAGCCGGCCACCGCGGACCACGAGCGGCCGGTTGGTGTACAGGGCGCGAACGTGGGCTACTGGCAGGCAGTTGGATCCAGCAGGGCTGCCGCGAAGCGCTCGAAGCGGCCGTAGACCGGGACCCTTCCGGTTGACCCGCGGCACCAGGAACCATCGGCTCTGGTCGGTTGGGTGTGTCATTCCTAGCCTCGAGTCATGTCTCGACTCAGCGAACGAGACGGAGGCTGTGAAGCCTTCGACCGCTCGATTCCACAAGGAGGATCTCAGTGATGACTGCATCGGCTCCGGCGAACTGGAGCATCGCCAGGCGGCTTTCGATGATTGCGCTGCGAGTTCCTAGCGCCCCACTGGAAGTCAACCTCGTCTCCGACCCGAAAGACGTGGGTCGTTCGACCCTAACACGCCGGCGTCAGCAGATCCACGCTGACGGTAACGGCAACCGCGTGTGTTCGGCTGTGTGCCTCGTGCGAGGCAAAGGAGGTGTTCAGATGAGAGTCCAAGAAGCGATGGCCAAGACCTTCTCCACTGCGCGAAGAACTGACCCGATCGAGAACGTGGCCGAGCTCATGGTCAAGGAGGACTGCGGTTTCGTGCCGGTGATGGACGACGGTCGGGTCGTCGGCGTGATCACGGATCGCGACATCGTCGTCCACTGCTTGGGCAAAGGTCACCGCGACCTCATGAGCCGCCAGGCAGAGCATGTCATGAGCACGAAGGTGATCACCATCGGGCCAGACGAAACGCTCGAAGAAGCCGGCCACATGATGGCCCAGCTCCACATCCGCCGCCTACCTGTGACCGAAAACGCGAGGCTGGTCGGGATCCTGAGCCACGGCAACCTGGTGCAGGCGCTTCACGGGAAGGGAGCCGCGGTGGAGGCCACGATGGGCATCACCAGCGGCGCGTGATAGTGGGCACCACGCACGAGCGAACCTGAGACGGGAGTGAGATCATGCCGACCGGTCACGTGAAATGGTTCGACGCCGCCGCCCACGAGGCCAGGCTCGTGGGTCGATCGGGCCGCGAGTACACGGCGGAAACCGATGAAATCGAGCCACCGGCGCGCACGGCCGACGCGCCAGTGGCGTTCAAGCTCAAGAGGGCGAATGGCGTCACGCGCGCGGTCGAGGTGCGACTGCGCCGTGGCACCCGGGTCTCACCGACCCAGGGCAGGTTCGGCGATCTCAGCGGCGCGACCCACCCGGATTCAAGAGGCCGTGCTGCGCTTTCTCGCAGCGGGCTGGATCCTGGCATCGACAGCGACGAACTGGCGACTCGCGTGGCGCGGCATTGGGTTGAGGCGCTCGTCCGCGGCGACCGCGCGGCAGCCGAAAGACTCTTCGCCCCGGATTCCGTCATCCACACGCAATCCGGAGTGAAAACCGGCCGGAAAGCCGTCCAGCTCTGCATCGACCGAAGCCCGCTGCTGGCCTCCCATCACTCGGATGTCCAGATCCGCGGGAGCCGATCGCGAGTCCGCATC
>Ga0208078_1000233_pt1 | contig 14676 bp, 9 predicted proteins | sample NGESurdeep072012_3_FD_184468 | JGI IMG/M metagenome (GOLD analysis project Ga0208078, IMG submission 184468) | Arctic peat soil microbial communities from Barrow, Alaska - NGEE Surface sample 53-2 deep-072012 (SPAdes) | ecosystem: Environmental > Terrestrial > Soil > Wetlands > Peat ...
ACCGGGTCAGCCAACGCATCCGGCACTCCAGATTGAGTTAGCGATGGTCCTATGGCCCGGATAAGCACATGTTTGGGAGTAACGCCGCTAATAATGAAGCCGCCGATCCCAACGTTGTCGCCCGTCTCGACTCGCATCCGAGTAGAAAGATTGACCGGCTGGGCGGCAGTAGCTGTTGGTGTAGCCGTCGGAGTAGCTGTCGCCGTGGCGGTAGCGGTGGGAGTGGAAGTCGCAGTTGCGGTTGGGGTCGCCGTGGCCGTCGCCGTTGGAGTCGGACTTGGGCTGGGAGTCGGTGTCGGGCTTGGAGCGGCGACTCCCTGAGTAGTGTTGTCACTGCTCGAGGCGAACTGGGTATCAGACTGGTAAGTGGCCGTGATAGTATGATTCCCCAGACTCAAGCTGGACGTGCTGAATGAAGCAGTCCCATCACTGAGCGGAATTTGGGCCAGAGCGTTCGATCCCTCCTGGAACGTTACCATGCCCGTAGGCGTGGGCGGGCTGCCGGTGACCGTGGCGGTAAATAAAACCGATTGGCCCGGCGTTGAGGGATTAGGCGAGGAACTCAAGGCCGTGGCTGAGGCAAACGCATGGACTTTTTGAAGAAGCGAGGCGCTTCCGGCCGGGAAGTTCGCATCGCCGTTGTAGGTGGCGGTGATGAGATGATTGCCGAGGAAACCGTTACCCGCGGCAAGGTTCGAGGTGGTCACCGAAGCCTGGCCGTTGGCGTCCAAAGGGACATTGGAAGCCAGGGTAGTCGCGACAGGTGAAACGTCCTGGTAAGTGAAATCCACAAACGTTACCGTGCCGGAAGGCGTGGGCGCCGGTGAGCCCGGGTTTGCGACGGTGGCCGTGAATGTAACAGGCGAACCTGTGACAAAGGAGCGAACATCCGGTGCGCTGGAAACCAGAGTTACATCTACACCGGCGAGTGGACCAAGAGCGAAGAGTGTTCCGCCATTTAAGGTATAGACCGTCCCATCCGGTCCTATGAGGCTGGGAACATAAGGCTCACCGATCCCGGCGGTCAGCGTCACTGCCTGGGCAAACGAATTAGCAGCGACATCCCAGCGGTAAAGCCGGCCGTCTTCATTCGGCACAAAGATGCTGTTGGTCGCGGGATTAACCGCGGCGGTGTTAATGCACCATTCCCGCACCGAAAAGGGAAACGACGACTGATTGTCTGGATCCGGCGTGGGCCCGATCAGGGTGAGCACTTCTCGCATTTCCACAAATCCGGGAGCGGAGGAATGCGGGTCGAACTGGGTAGCGTTTGGATCGAGAAGCGCCACCCGGTTTATGCCATCGCCGTCACTAAAGGCGTAGTTGTTGTATTTGCAGAAGAGTAGATAGGACGAGCTACCCTGATAGGACGGAACCATCGAAGCCGGCACGATCGCCGGGGTATAATCCCAGCCGAATGCGCCCGATAGTTTTTGGGTCGCGAGGTCGCTGCTGAAGCGCAGGAGAAACCCGCGGAAACCGCCGCCTGGGTTACCCAGGATTCCAAAGTAAACATCATTATCGGGCGCCACGGTAGGCGAAGCCGTGCTGTCGTCCGTGATTGAGGCGGAGTTACCATTGCGCGGGTCCTTTAACGAAACGCGGTACTTCGGGTCGAGCGTCGTGCTATTCAATCCGAGGAGATAGGAGGTGGAAGCGCTGCTGGACTTGGCCACGACATATAGAGTCGCCTCGTCGTTGCTTAAGGCCGGGGCAGAGTTATGGGAGTCGTGATCAATCGTGGCATCGTTCGCGGCGGTCCCGGCGAGAACGTAGGTGCCGTTGCCGCTCGCATCGATCCGGGCAAAACCGCTTTGGGTCGTGCTCAATGGCGCCGGCGCTGTTCCCTGGACTCGGAACCCGAAAAACACATTGCCGTTGCTGTCGGGCGTGAGCGGCGTGTTGATAAAAACGGTTGTGTTATAGGCGGCGGCGTTCCCTAGGTAGTTGGTGAGAGTGGTGTAAAAAACTTCCTGAACCGGCGGACCGTGCGCGGCGGAATCCGGATTATCGATGTGGTAAACGGTGCCGCCGGGACCGGCATAATAGAGACGAGTGCCAAAGGCGCCGGTCGTAAGACACGGATTGTAAACCGGGATCCAGCTGTGGGTCGGCAGAATGTAATCACTCGCCAGTGAATACTTCGCAGTTCCGGTGACTCCATCAAAAGCGTCCACCCGAAATGCGTCCCCCGCGATTTTCACCGGAGCGAGCACGGTGTTTGCAACCGTAACCAGCGGCGCGCCGTAATGCGCTGCCGAGCCGGAGTTGTTGAAATCGATCGTCGTCGACCAACGAATCCTGTTCAGACTCGGGACGGTGGGCTCGTAGGTGGCGGTGTGTTGAGCGTTGCCGGCAAAGGAAGGAACGCTGCCAGCCGGAATAGTAGTACTCGCTGCGTGGTCACCCTGCGCCTGCATTAAAACGGCCAGGGATAAAACCGTGATCAGCAAACTGCGCGCAAAATTCCGTGCCCTCATAGATCGCCCGATCTCCGTCGTCGATCAGGACCAAAGCAAACTAGGCAGCGGCGTTCCTACTTCAAGGCGCGCTGTCACCGGGCTGGCCGCCTTGCCGGTCGGACTTGCCTTAAAACTGTGAGGCAACGCGAGCCCAGAAGGCGATTTCGGATTTTGCGCCTGCCGGGGGATTGGGAATGGCGGAGGGGACAAAATCAATCATGGCAACGGACGCGACGACCTTGAAGTTAGCGCCGAGACGGTAGCTGTATGCGCCCTTGTCATTCTGGAAAGTGAAAAGCATTTCGCCATTCGGCAGGGCAGCGTAGGCGTGACCCTCGCCGGTTCCCTTGTCTCGGAAACCTAGCTGTTTGATTTCAACTGTGGAGATTCCCAACCTGGCAGCGACCGTCGCTCCGATGACGGTGTTTCGACCATTGAGGACGAGAAGATCATTGAGTTTCTTGAGCTGATCTGCCGGAAGGCTTGCTACGGAAGTGGGCGTCTCGACTGTCCCCGCGGAGAAGGCCTTTGGCGACGTCGCGCAAAACGCGAAAACCATGATCGCTGAGAGTAAAAGCGTGGGAGCCGGTCTGTTCATCGCCCGCCCATCATGCAGCTGGGACCGCCAATCAATCAAGTTTGAAACAGGGTGTGTAATTAGGCGTTGGACGTTCGGGGTTGAGCGTTGGATGTTCGGCCTCGATGTCCCCGTAGTTCAACGGATAGAACGAGGGTTTCCTAAACCTTAAATGTGGGTTCGATTCCCGCCGGGGACATGGCTTGAAACTCCGTCTGTTTTGAAACGGTGTGGTAGTTCCTCGCGCTGGTTCGATTGATTCGCTCGCACCCGCTCGCTCACCCCTGCGGGGCTTCGTCTATGTCGCGCCGCTCCCGCGGGCTCCATTCCCGCCGGGGACAGAGCGTGAAACGGCGGGTTTGTCACTTGCAGCAAGGCGGCGATCCCTTAACACTCGAATCGATGACGCAACGGGGTTCACGAAAACGAAAACCGGGCAAGGGAGCGAGGCCCGCGTCGAACCAGACGGGAGGGGATCTTGGCGCGGTGCCGCGATTCTGGACGCGCGAGAATTTGCTCTGGGGGCTGGTCTTGCTGGTAATTACGGTCGTAGTTTATCGGCACGCGTGGAGTGCGGGCTACATCTGGGACGACGATGTTTATGTTACCAACAACCCGCTGCTGACGGCGCCCGATGGGCTCTGGCGGATTTGGTTTTCGCTCGACTCGCCTTCGCAGTATTTCCCTCTCGTTTATACGACCTTCCGTTTCGAGCACGCATTGTGGGGTCTAAATCCGGCGGGTTACCATTGGGTCAATATTCTCCTGCACGCGGCCAATGCGATCCTGCTTTGGCGGCTGCTTGTTCTCTTGCGAATTCCGGGCGCGTGGCTCGCCGCGGCGATTTTTGCGTTGCATCCGGTGCAGGTGGAGTCGGTGGCCTGGATCACGGAGCGAAAGAATGTGCTCATGGGTTTGTTCTTTCTCCTGTCGCTTATTTCGTGGGTGCGGTTTGTGGACGCCCGACCTAAGAAAGCTGGCAACTTCTATGGACTCGCCCTTCTCTTCTATGCGCTGGCGCTATTCAGCAAGACAACCGCGTGCACGCTTCCGGCGGCATTGCTCTTGATTCTCTGGCTAAGACAGAAACCAATTAATTCGCGGCGGCTGCTTCAGATCGTTCCTTTCGTTCTCCTCGGGATCTGCCTCGGACTTGTCACGATCTGGTGGGAGCGTTACCACCAGGGCACACAGGGACAGCTTTTCGCCATTGGAATCCCAGAGCGGTTCCTGGTCGCAAGCCGGGCGGTCTGGTTTTACGCGGGTAAACTGCTCTGGCCGGCGAACCTCACCTTCAGCTATCCGCGCTGGAATATCTCAGCTGCGAACGCGATCGACTATATCTGGCCACTAGCGCTCGTAGCTCTAGCGGGAGTCATCTACTTTGCGCGGCACCGCGTGGGGCGCGGGTTCGAAGTGGCTGCACTGTTCTTTGTCACGACGCTGGGCCCGGTGCTCGGATTCATCATGCTTTACACCTTTCGTTATTCCTTCGTAGCCGATCACTATCAATATCTCGCCAGCATTGGACCTATAGCTCTGGCAGCGGCTGCTATCACAGTCGGCTTTGATCGCGTTTGGAAGAACGATGTCTTTCTTAAACCAACGCTGGGCGCCGCCTTGCTCGGGGTGCTGGGATTCCTCACCTGGAATCAATGCAAGATGTATGCGGACTCCGATACGCTCTGGTGGACGACGATTTCCAGGAACCCAGAGAGCTGGATGGCGCACAACAACATTGCCATCAACCTGGTCCAGAAAGGAAAGATGGACGAAGCCATCGCGCACTATGACAAGGCGCTGGAGCTCGATCCGACCTATGGCGAAGCGCATTACAACCTGGCGAACGCGCTGGTCCGCCTGGGCCGCGTAACTGAAGCGATCTCCCATTATGAAAAGGCGGTGGAACTCAATCCGAATAACGCGATGGCGTTTCATAATCTCGGGTCGGTCCTCGCGCAGAGCGGACGACTCGACGAAGGCATCGCCCAGTATCGGAAAGCGCTCGCGCTTACTCCCAACAATGCCGCCATGCACAACAACCTGGGCGCGGCCTTGCTCCGTTCCGGCCAGTTGGATGAGGCCATGGAGCATTACCAAAAAGCGCTCCAGCTCAATCCCGACAACGCGGAAGCAAACTACAACCTGGCGAACGCGCTCGTCCAGAGAGGCCGCCTCCAGGAAGCTGTGACCTATTACAACCACGCCCTGCGATTGAATCCCGGCAATGCCGCGGCGCGTGAACGGTTAAACAAAGTGCTTCAGCAATTGGGCCGCTGAGCGGATCAGTTTCTTGTTGTTTCCCGCCGGCGTCCCAGCTAAACGCTGGGTTGCTGATCGCCACGCGCCGCGTTGGCGGCAATCCGATATGCACGCTCGAATTTTTCTCGTCCGTCACGGCGCCACCGTTCTAACGAAGGAAGATCGCTTCGCGGGGGCGACCGACGTCGAACTGTCCGATGAAGGGCGCGAGCAGGTGCGACGGCTCGCGGTTCGGCTGGGCGGAGAAAAGATTACCGCGATCTACGCCTCGCCCCTGGGCCGGACCGTCGAGACAGCGCAGATTCTCGCCGAGCCCCACGGCCTGGAAGTGCAGACGCGCGATGGCTTGCGTGAGATTTCGCATGGCCGCTGGGAGCAGATGACGCGCAAGGAAGTAGAAAAAGCTTTCCCGGAGGAAGCGGCGGCGTGGGAAAAAGATCCCTACACATTCGCGCCGGTCGGCGGTGAGAGTGGCCTGGGGGTCACGGCACGAGCGTTGCCGGTCCTGATGGATATCGTGCGCGAGCACCCGGCGGACTGTGTCCTCATTGTCTCCCACAAAGCGACGATCCGGCTTCTCCTCAGCTCGTTGCTCGGGTTCGATCCGCGCCGTTATCGCGACACCCTCGATCAAAACCCGGCGGCGCTAAACATCGTCGATTTCAAGGACGCAGTGAGTGCGCGCCTGACGCTTTTCAACGATACTTCGCATTATGCCGCCGCCGGGCTCGCGATTCCCGCAGTGCCCACGGCGCGGTTATCCAAGGCGTGGGACGACGAAGGGTTAAAGCGAGGATAGAGGATAGCGGATCGAGGAGTGAGGATGGTGGGCTGAAGCTTGCGTGAGGGCGCGGATTCGCGAGATTCGCCGCCGCTCGCATGCTCACCATTTCCCAAGTCACGAAAGCGTTTGCCGGACGCGTCCTCTTTGAAGAGGCGTCGCTCCAGGTAAATCGCGGCGATCGCGTCGGGCTCGTCGGGCCCAACGGGGCGGGGAAATCGACGCTCTTCTCGCTCATTCTCGGCGAAGCGTCGCCGGATGAAGGCAAGGTTTCCCTCGAGAAATCGGCCACGGTTGGATATCTCCCGCAGGAACACGCGCCCGCGGGCGACGAGACAGTTCTCGAATTGGCGTGCGCGGTTTCGCCGGAATTGATCAGGGCGCAACGAATCCTGAAAACGACGCCGGAAGATTCGGCGGAACATCACGAGGCCCTGCACCTCTTTGATGAGTATGGCGGCTGGCAGCTCGAGCCGAAGGCCAAACGCATCCTGGCGGGCCTGGCTTTTCGCGAATCGGATTTCGACCGGCCCGCGAAAACGTTGAGCGGCGGCTGGGTGATGCGGGCGCATCTGGCGCGATTGCTTGTCCAGGAGCCAGAGCTGCTGCTGCTCGACGAACCTACGAACCATCTCGATCTCGAATCGCTCGTCTGGTTCCAGAACTACCTAACGAGTTATCCGGGCGCCATTCTCATGATCTCGCACGATCGCGAGTTCCTGAATCAGCTGGTCGGTTCCATCATCGAGATCGCGCATCGGCGGTTGAACCGATACCGCGGAAACTGGGACAGCTACGTCGAACAAAAGGCGGCGCGCGAAGAGCAGCAGCTTTCCGCCTATAAAAACCAGCAGAAGGAGATCGCGTCGCTTCAACTGTTCGCCGACCGCTTTCGGGCCAAGGCGAGCAAGGCATCGCAGGCGCAAAGCAAGCTCAAGCAGATCGACCGGATGGAGAAGATCGAGGCGCCGGTCGCGCGCGAGAAGACGGTGCACTTCCGATTTCCGCAGCCGCCGCGCAGTGGACATCGCGTGATCACGCTGAAGGAGGTAGACCATGCCTATGGCGACCTGGTCGTGTATCGCGGCCTTGATTTCGAAGCGGAAAGGGGACAGCGAACGGTGCTGGTAGGACCGAACGGCGCCGGAAAATCGACGCTGCTGAAGTTGCTCGCCGGAGTGTTGCCGGTGCAGAGCGGTGAGCGCGAGCTCGGGCACAATGTGAAGGTCGGATATTTTTCGCAGTACCGAGTGGACATGCTCGATCCGAAAATGACGGTGCTCGAAACCGCGCGTGACATGGCGAACCCGGTTTCCGAACAAGTCGCACGCACGGTGCTCGGCTCGTTTTTGTTTCGCGGCGACGATGTCTTCAAGACGACCGCTGTCCTGAGCGGTGGTGAGAAGACGCGGCTTGCCCTCGTCCGGCTGCTGCTCGATCCGCCCAACCTCCTTTTGATGGATGAGCCGACAACGCATCTCGACGTGGGGAGCATCGACGCGCTCGTCGGTGCACTGGGCCAATATGAAGGGACGCTCATCTTCATCAGCCACGATGTTTATTTCATTCGCGCCGTGGCGAAGACGGTGTTGCACATCAACGGCGGGAAGCTCACGCCGTACGCCGGGGACTACGACTACTACCTCGATAAGTCTCGCGCGACGTCCGCGCGCGCCGCGCTGACTAGCGGAGACAAGTTGCAGAACTTTCAACCGGTCAACGGCACCGCTCCCGCGGCCAAACCCGGTCCCGGGATGCGCGAATCGCGGGAGGAACGCCGCGCCGCCGCGGAGGAGCGCAAGGCGGAAGCAAAGCTCAAGCGAGACCATGAGAAGAAGGTCCGCGATTTGGAGATGCAAATCCTGAAACTCGAAGGGCGGCAGAAAGAACTGACGGAAGAGCTGGAGAAACCGGAGACCTACGAGCGCGGCGGCGCCGCCACGCAATTGAATCGCGAGCTATTGGCGATCAGCACCGATTTGGAGCGATTAACCGCGGAGTGGGAGAAACTAGGCGAGCTTAAAAGCGCGTAGACGGCGACCGAGCTTGAGTGTCGTTAGGCCGGTGGATACGATGGATTCGTACACGGGATTTATCTCGCGGCGATTCTGACGACGGCGATCGCGGTCGCAATCTTCGGAGCGTTGATTCGCAGCCTGCGCTTGCCGGCAAACGAACGAATGCTCTGGCTGGCCGCGCTGATTGCGTTACCGCTGCAACCGCTCGCCTTTTATTTCGTTCGCGTCCCGCTGGATCATTGGCTGGAAGGCCGGCTCGTTCACGGGTCTACCATTTACCTGTCACTGATCTCGCTCTACGCGCCGGTCACGGAGGAGGCGGCGAAACTGATTCCGCTGCTCGTCCCGGCGATTCGGCGCGACATTAGTCCGGCAAATTTCGCGCGCTACGCCATCGCCATCGGCCTCGGGTTCGCGATCGGTGAGATGTGGTTTATCGCCGAGCAAATCGCGCGAGTGCCGGCTTACCAGGGGATGCCGTTCTATCTCTTCGGCGGATATATCGGCGAACGGCTGATGACGTGTGTTTTCCACAGTGTGTTTGTCGGCGTGGCGCTCTGGCGCTGGCGGCGGGGTTTCGTCTTTGGCGTCCTGGGGGCGATGGTGTTGCATTGGATGGGCAATTTTCCGATTTTCCTGATGGCTTGGAATGTGGGCGGAATGGGCAAAACTTTCTGGGCAGCGGTTGTCCAAGGTTGGCTGATCCTTTATTTCCTCGGAGCATTCGCGTTGCTCTCCTACTTCGCCTTTGGCCGCGTGAGTCCAGCCCGGCTGTTCTATGGCCGAAGCAAGTGTCCCGAGTGCGGCGAAGAGTACGACCCCTCGCTTTTCGCGTTCGCGATCAACCTTGGGCGGACTCGCTACGAACGTTGCCCGCACTGCCGGCATTGGCACTGGACGACGTGAGCGGCGCCAGTCACGAATAGCGATATGAATTCGCGATGGAAACCGATCGTGTTCTCGGCCGTGCACTTGTTGGCTGCGGCCGCGGTCTACCGCTACCTGATCACGGGCGGCTGGCTGACGAATCATTACCAGCTCAACGATCCCAACATCGTGAACCTGCTCCTCGCGATCTTCGAACCGATCGCGGTCCTGAGCGTCATTGCCTATTGGCTCGCGCGTAAGCCATTTCTTTACCGGCTGATGTTCCTCCTTTTCCTCGTCCAGGTCCTCATCGGCGCCGGGTTTCTCCTTTTCATTCTCTTCTTCTTCATCACGTGGAAACCGAAAATGATGTAGTTCCGTGCGCGGCGCCTCTCACGCTCTCAAACTGAACGGCCGTTGCCGACTAAGATCCGTCACTTCCTGGTTTCCAAATCTGCCAGGAGCTTTTCGTATTTCCGGGTGGAAGGATGATTAGGTCCCAGGACCTTGCGCGCGCCTTCAGCCGCTCGCCGGGCAAATTCCCTGGCTTCCTGGAGCTTGTTCTGGTTCTTTAATCCAGAGGCGAAGTAGTAATAAGAATCCAGCGTTTGAGGATGCTGAGGTTCAAGTGCTTTTTCCTGGAGCCTGATTACCTCGCGAAAATCTGCTTCGGCCTCGGCAAACTTGCCCTGACCATAAAGCGCTCTCGCCAGCGTGGCGCGGCTCAAGAGCGTGTCCGGATGCTCGAATCCCACGACTCTTCCTTGAATCTTAATCAGCTCGCGTGCTTCCGCTTCTGCTTCGCCATACTTGCCCTGGTCATTGAGGGCAACGGCGAGGTTGTTGCGGCTCCAAAGCGTATCGGGATGCTCGGGTCCCATTACTCTTTCTTCAATCTTGATCAGCTCGCGGTCTTGCGCTTCCGCCTCGCTGTATTTGCCTTGATCGTCCAGGACGCCCGCCAGGTTGTTGCGGGTAAAAAGCGTATCGGGATGCTCCGGTCCCAGCACTTTCTCTCTTACCTTGATGATCTCGCGATATTGCGCTTCCGCCTCGCTAAATCGGCCTTGATCGTTGAGCTCAGCGGCCAGGTTGTTCCGGCTCCTCAGCGTGTCGAGATGCTCGGGTCCCAGCACTTTCTCTCTCAACTTGATCAGCTCGGCGTCTTCCTTTTCCGCCTCGGCAAACTTGTCCTGGTCACGCAGAAGATTGGCTAGAACGCTTCGAGCTGAAAGTGTATCCGGATGCTCCGGTCCCAGGACTTTTTCTTCCAGCTTGATCAGCGCGCGAGAATCCGAGTCCGCCTCCACGTATTTGTATTCTTTCCAAAGGGCGCCGTCCAGGCGGCCCCGGCTCTTGAGCGTGTCGGGATGCTCCGGCCCCAGCACGCGAGTGCGAACCAAAACAACACTCCGCAGTAGGTTCTCCGCCTCACTGTAATGCCCTTGGTCAATTAACAGATCGGCAATCGCGTATTGCACTTCCGCCCAATCTTCCGGAGTCCGTTCGCGATCGGTTAGCTTCTCCGCTTCGCGGAAGTGGGCCAGCGCCTCGGCATACTGGATCCGCTTCTGGGCCGATTGACCCGCCAGCTCATAGCCCTCGATCGCGTGCTTGCGCCGACCTTCTTGCACGGCCTGGGCAGACTCATACCCTTGCCGGTCCTGCTTCGCGCCTTCCAGACTGAGCCGCTCCGCTTCCTCAAAGTGACCCAGGGCGTAAGCCGCCCGCGCGCGCATGAGAGGGGTGGTGTCGGTGCGATTGTAAAGCTCCAGCGCGAACCCGGGGAGTTCTTTCGCCAATGAACCCGCCGGAAGGCCCAGCTCCCTTTCCAAGAGACCGTAGGCATTAGCTCGTTGTTCCTCCGGCGACGCCTTCGAGCCGGGCGCCTTCGACTGCGCTTCGACATCAGCGAGGCGGACGAGCGCTTGCTGCATCTTCTGATAGCGATCGACAATCGTGCTTACTTGCTCGTTCTGCTTCTGGATCGCGCCAGTTTGCCGGCGCTGCCCCTGCACAATCCAGACGCTGGCTGCTACCAGAACAAGGAGCAGGGCGATCACGGCAAAGGCCCATTGTTTGACCCCGCGACGCAGGCGCGTGAGCTCATCGCGGAGCTTGAGAACTCCCGCCTCCAGGGCCTCGCTGCTGGTGAGTGGATGGAACACGTGCGTCTCAGATTGCAGGCGTCGACGGTAGGTAGCTTGCAGCTCGCGCAATTCGTCAGGTTCGACTTCGCAAGCGTCGGCGGGAAAGCGCTCATCGATGAACAGGTACCAGACTTTCTTCCCGCGCTTTCGAGCGTAAAGAGCCTCGTATTGCGTGTAGCTTGTTCGGCCAAACTCCTCATCAGCCGTGGGCGGCTCCGCGCCATAACATTGTCCCACGAGTTGGACGACTCCCTTGCATTGATCGATCTGCTGGCTAAGCAAAACCCGGAGATCGCCCGTTTCGGTGCTAAAGACGTCCTGCCACACAGGTTGATAGCCGAGAAAAGTCAGCGTATTGGCCACGAGTTGCCGCGCGCTTTTCAGCTCACGGCTGACGGCGGAAATGAAGATGAGTGGGCGTGGCGTCAGGGCAGGGACGACGTAACAGGTTGTGTTCGCTTATCAAGCCGGATCGGGCCACTCGCCGGCGCTCCATCATGGCTCCTGATTAGTATTTCCTGTCGGTGAAATCTGCGTAGTCTGCGGACTTCTGTATGGAATCGCTGAGCCATCTTTTCGATAACAACCGCGCCTGGTCCGAAGGGATCCGGCAGGTGAAACCGGAGTTTTTCCTGGAGCTGTCCCGGCAACAATCGCCGAAATATCTCTGGATCGGCTGCTCCGATAGCCGGGTGCCGGCGAACCAGATCGTGGGACTCGCGCCGGGAGAATTATTCGTCCATCGCAACATCGCCAATCTCGTCGTCCACACGGATCTCAATTGTTTGTCGGTCATGCAATTCGCCGTCGATATCCTGAAGGTGCGCCACATCATTGTGTGCGGGCACTATGGCTGCAGCGGCGTCGGCGCGGCACTTCGGCGCGATCGCCTGGGCCTGAGTGATAACTGGCTGCGCCATGTCCAGGATGTCCGGCAGAAGCACGAAAAAACGCTGGCGAATTTTCCCGAATTGGAGGCGGTCGACCGGCTGTGCGAACTGAACGTCCTCGAACAGGTTAGCAATGTCTGCTGCACATCGATCGCCCAGGACGCGTGGGAACGCGGCCAGGAATTGGCGGTGCATGGCTGGATCTACGGATTGCACGGCGGATTGCTCCAGGACCTGAACGTGACGGTGAGCAAGGCGGAGGAAGCAGCGGCAGTCAGTGACGCCGCGATCGCCGCGCTATCCCCACCAGCCCAGATTCACAAGAATTTCTAAAATTCGGTGGCGCTCCGAAGATCGGTTGCGATATGATCGCCGCCGTGATCCAGCCGGACCAACTCCAATCCCAGAATGGCCCGGAGAACCGCGATCTCTCGGCGCGCATTCTCAGTCCGGAACTGAAGCAGCAGTTTGAGACGCTGCGCAATTTACTCCAGCGCGCATTGTGGCTCGCGGAACGTTGCGCGGATATTGAGGCGACCCAGATTTTGCGCGCGCGGTTGACGAACCTTCAGGCGGCCGCGCTTCTGGTGATCGTCGGCGAAGTGAAAGCGGGCAAGAGCAGTTTCATCAACGCGCTTTTGCGCGAGGACGTCTGCGAAGTGGCGCCCGGCCCGTGCACCGTGCGCATCCAGGAGTTGGTCTACGGCGCTGAACGCCGGGTCGAAGCGCTGGGCGATTCGTGGCAGCGGATCGCGTTGCCGAAAGAAGTGCTGCGCGAAATCTCGATGGTCGACACGCCGGGAACGAACTCCATCGTGAGAGATCACCAGACGATCACGGAAAATTACATTCCGCAGAGCGATCTCGTCGTGTTCGTGTTCTCGGCCGTGAATCCGCACACGAAATCCGCCTGGGAGCTGCTGACGTTAATCAAGAAACAATGGCACCGGAAGGTCGTGTTCGTTTTGCAGCAATCGGACCGCGCGAGCCAGCGAGAGCTGACCACGAACCTGGAGCACGTCCGGCAATACGCGCACGACCGGCAGGTCGAGAACCCGATCGTGTTCACGCTTTCGGCCAAGCGCGAGATGGAAGGCATCCCGGAGAACGCGTTCGTGGAGTTCCGAAATTTCCTTCAGAACACGATCGCCTGCGGCGAAGCGTGGCGGATGAAAGTGGAACAATCCTACCAGACGATCCGCTCGGTCATGACGCGGCTGCTCGCGCATTTGCGCGCGGAAAAAACGGCGGTCGATGACGAGCGCGCCTTTTATCAGAACCTGCTTTGCCAGGTCGATGCGCGGGAGGAAAAGGCGAGAGGATTGAAGCTTCTCATTGTCGATAAGCTGGCCGCCACCTACGACACCCTTGCGCGGCAATCCGAGGATGAATTCGCCAAAGGTCTGCGGGTCGGAAAACTCTTCCGGCGCGCCGTTCCGTTTTTGCGCGACAAGGATACCGACGCGTGGCTCCACGATTTGAAATCGGGCTTCGAGAAATCCGCGCGCAGGGAGATCAAGACCGAGGCCGCGCAGGTCTCGATGGATCTCTTCAACGAGATGCGCACGATGATGGATGAGCTGACCCAAAGCATCGCGCGCCGGCAAGAGCGGATCCGGGCGGATGTGATGTTTCCGAAAGCGTCCGACCAGGTCGGAACGCTGCAACGGTTGCAGGTGAAGCTGGACGGCGTCCGCGTGGACGAAAATATTCTGCGCGGCAAAGTCGCAGAGACCACGGATGTAAGAAAACTCGCGGTCGCCGGCAGTCTGCTGGCAGCGCTTGGTGTGATCATCGCGGCCCTGTCGCCGATTCTGTGGCTCGATATCACCGGCGGGATTTTTCTCGGGACCGGCATCTTTCTCGTCGTGGTCGGATTGTTCTGGCGACGGACAAGTGTGATGAAGGATTTCAAACAGCGGCTGGGCGATTCGCAGCAGCAGTTCCGCGATCGGCTGGATTCTGAGTTCAGCGAAATTTTCGACCGGCTCTTTTACGAAGTCCGCCAAGCCCTGACCGAATCCCTCTTCCGTCTCGATCTGCAGGCTTCCTTCAACGCGCCGTTACTCGAAGAAACCTTCCAGATCGGCGAGGCCGCCTCGGACATGGTCATCGTCTCACAGCGCCTGCGCGTGACTCAGTCACCCCAGCAGCCATCGGTCGCGGCGTAATTCGCTTCTGTAGCCGCTTCGCTGTGCGAAGCGTGGGTAACGACGATGCCACATCTCACGCCGCCCACAGGGCGGCGGCTACAGAAGAGCAAGGCACGAAAGAGTCTGAATCCAGAGCAACGGCTCGCCGCATCTCACTGGCACGATGATGCACGATCTCCGGTTCGCGGTCCGGCAGCTTTGGAAAGCGCCGGGGTTCACGATCGCGGCCGTGCTGGTACTGACACTGGGGATCGGCGCCAACACGGCGGTCTTCAGTCTCGTCCACACGATGTTGTTCGCGCCGCCCGGTTATGCCCGGCCTAACGAGTTGGTCCAGATCTTTTCCCAGGACACCAAAAACCCGAAGACGTTCCGGGAATTTTCCTATCCGACGCTGAACGACATCCGGCAGCAGAACTCGGTTTTCTCCGGGGTCGCGGGTTTCAACGTCGGCATGGTCGGGTTGGGGGAGAAGAACAATACCCGGCGCACGTTTGTTTCCCTCGTCACGGCCAA
>Ga0208078_1000235_pt1 | contig 14650 bp, 13 predicted proteins | sample NGESurdeep072012_3_FD_184468 | JGI IMG/M metagenome (GOLD analysis project Ga0208078, IMG submission 184468) | Arctic peat soil microbial communities from Barrow, Alaska - NGEE Surface sample 53-2 deep-072012 (SPAdes) | ecosystem: Environmental > Terrestrial > Soil > Wetlands > Peat ...
TCCGCGTCGCCGGCGCCGGAGCCGAACAACCCGTCTTCGCCGACCACCGCGATGCGCTTGACGCCGATGTCCTTGGTCTTCTTGAGGTCGGCGAGAAACTGCACGAAGTTCTCCGCGAACGTCCCGTCGTGCGGCGTGGTGCGGAAGAACCACTTCAGCCCGCGGGAGGTCAGGCCGGGCGCCGAAGAGTCGGGATTGAGGAATGGGATGCCGTAGCGCTCGGCGACCTGCGACGCGGTCGCGGTCGTCGAGGACGCGTACGTGCCGATCAGCGCGACGACGTGCTGCTGCGTGATCAGCTGTTCGGCCGCGGCGCGCGCCTGGTCGGGCTTGCCCTGCGAATCCGCGAACTCGATGCGGATGCGGGCGTGGCCGAGGTGCGGCAGACCGCTTTTTCCGACCAGCGGGAGCGGATAACTCACGTGGCCGTTGACCAGATCTTGCGCCAGGACTTGCGCGGTGCGCAGGCCGGCACCGGTTTGGGCCAGCGTGCCGGTGAGCGGCAGGACCGAACCGATCACGATCTCGGGCACATCGGCGGCGGGCGTCGCGCCCCCGCCGCCGATCGCGGCGAGCGCGAACGCTGCTGCGAGCAGCGCGCTCAGTCGGCGTGCGTGCATACGGGTCTCCTTCGTTCAAGTGGGGCGGGCGTATCCTCGGCGGAAAGAGCACGGTCGTCCTGCACGAGTCGCCGCGGCGCAGCCAAGGGACGCGGGCGACGCCGCGGAATCCGACGCCTCATCATGGCGACCGCGACCCCGCCGGCCGGCGCGCCGCAACCGCCTGGGAGCGCCGGGCTCCCCGGTATCGGCGAGACGCTGGCGTTCACCAAAGACCCGTTCGGGTTCGTCCAGGAGCGGCGCGCCCGGTACGGCCGGGTGTTTCGCACGAGCCTGCTCGGTCGGATGACGGCCGTGCTCGTCGGACCGGAACCCATCGAAGCGTTCTACGATCCCGACAACGTCGTGCGCGACGGCGCGAACCCATCCAACGTGCAGACGCTCTTCGGCGGCGGCGGCGTGATCAACAACCTCGACGGCGCGGCGCACGCGCAGCGCCGAGGATCGGTGAGCGCCGCGCTCTCGCGCGACGCGATCGAGGCCTACATGCCGACGATGACCCGCTTCGTCGACGCAGCGTTCGCGCGCTGGGTGGGAGCAGGCGAGATCGGTTGGAACTTCGAGCTCAAGCAGCTCACGATCCATACCCTCGGAGCGGTCCTCGCGAGCATCGAATCCGAAGCGGAGCTGACCGCGCTCGTAACGCGCTGCGAACGGATCGCCGCCGGGTTCACCGCGCTGCCGATTCCGTTCCCCGGGACCACCTATACGATCGGCTTGCGCGCAAAGGACGCTGCGCTCGCGTACTACCGCGAACTTGTGCGCACGCACCGCGAGCGCGCGTACGATGACGGGCTGACCCGCCTGCTCGCCGCGCGCCGCGCCGACGGCACGACGATCGGCGACGACGAGGCACCGGGCGAACTGCACCATCTTTTCCTCGCAGGCTTCGTCGTCTTCGCGCAGTTCGCCGCGACGATCGTGCACCTGACGGAACACCCGGAAGCGCACGAACGGCTTGCCGCGGCGCTCGCGCCGCTTTCCGACGCACCGACCGCCGCCGAACTCGCCGCGAACGCGTACCTCATGGAGGTCGTCGACGAAGTGCGGCGGCTTACGCCGATCGTCCCGATCGTGTTCGGGAAGGCGCGGCGTTCGTTCGTCGTCGACGGGTTCGCCATTCCCGCAGGCTGGGGCGTCGCGGCCGCCGTGTGGGCCAACGACCGCGAGGCCGCGACGTACCGCGATCCCGAACGCTTCGATCCCGACCGCTTCGGCGCGCGTGACGAAGCCGCGCGTCCCTACTCCTACACGCCGCAAGGCGGTGGTCCGCCAGAGGGCCACCGCTGTCCGGGCTTCGACCTCACCACGATCTTCATGGCGCTGTTCACCGCGCGGCTCGTGCGCGGGTTCAGCTGGGTCCTGCCGCAGCAAGATCTCGCGCCGCACTGGGCGCTGATCCCGCCGGTCCCTCGCGGCGGGTTGCGCGCCGTCGTTCGACCTCTACAGCCTTGATCGACGAGTCGGCCCAGAAGGAATGAAACCGACGCTCACGCGGACGCCAGCGTGTCCCGGTCTGATTGCGGGCTTGGGAACGCGGCCAACATCGCGGGGATCTCCTCGGCCGGCCTCGCTTTGCTGAAGAGGTAGCCTTGTGCTTCGGAACATCCATGGGAGCGCAGCCGCTGCAGCTGGCCGCGCGTTTCGACGCCCTCCGCGACCGTCGAGATTCCGAGCGCACTGCCGATCCCGATGACGGCTCGCACGATCGCTTCGGATTCTGCGCGTTGGAGCAGATCGCCGACGAACGACCGGTCGATCTTTATCCGGTCGAAACGGAAGCTGCGCAGGTATCCGAGGGACGAATAGCCGGTACCAAAGTCGTCCAGCGAGATCCCGACACCCAGCCGGCGCAGCTCGTTGAGCACCGCGAGCGTCCCGTCACACGCTTGCAGCAGCACGGATTCCGTGATCTCGATGTCGAGCCGATCGGCGGACAGACCGGATTCCTGGAGCGCGCCGCACACGGCGTCGAGAAACGTCGCGCTTCGCAACTGGGTCGGCGAGACATTGACCGAGAGCCTGATCGCTGCCGGCCACTGCGATGCATGCCGGCACGCTCCGCGCAGCACCCACTCGCCGAGCGGCACGATCATCCCCGTGTCTTCTGCGATCGGGATGAACTCATCCGGATAGACCAAGCCGCGCACGGGGTGTCGCCAGCGCACGAGTGCCTCCAGGCCGATGACGGCGCCCGATGCGACGCTGACGATCGGCTGGTAGAAGATCGCGAACGTCTCGTCGGCAAGCGCGTCGCGCAGTTCGCCCTCCGTATCGAGCCGCCGCTGCCGGTGCGCTGCCATGCTCGGTTCGAACAGGCGGCAGGCTCGACGCCCGTCAGCCTTCGCGCAGTAGAGCGCGACATCGGCGTTCTTCAGTAGCTGGTCGGCGAACATGCCGTCCCGGGGCGACGTGGTGATGCCGACGCTGGCACTCACGAGGACCTGGTGCCCTCCCAGCTCGTAGCGCTCGCTCAGCCGCTCGACGATACTCTGTCCCCGTTGCGCGGCCTCTTCGCGACTCTCGAGTCCGAGCAGCACGACGACGAACTCATCGCCGCCGAGCCGCGCCACGGTGTCGTTCTGCCGGACGCAGCGCTGGAGCCGCTCGGCAACTTCACGAAGCAGCGCGTCCCCGATCGCGTGCCCGAGCGTGTCGTTGACGGCCTTGAAGTTGTCGAGATCGATCGAGAGCACGGCCGCGGACCCGCCCCGCTCGACGAACGTTCGAGCCTGTTCGAGACGCTCCCGAAGGAGCACCCGATTCGGCAGTCCGGTCAGTTCGTCGTGGCAGGCCATCGAGGCGATCTTGCTTTCGGCCGCTTTGCGCTCGGAGATGTCGCGGACGACCGAAACGGCGACGCTACCGGCGATGCTCTTCGCGAGCGTCGCGCCGAACGTCGCCACCCAGTGCGCCTCGACCCAGACGTAGTGGCCGTCGTGGTGGCGCAGGCGGTACGTGTGCGTGCTGGCGCCCCCGGTCACGAGAAAGTCGGCGTATTCGGCCTGGACCCGTTCGCGGTCGTCCGGGTGCAGGAACGTCGCAAAATCGAGATCGATGATCTCTGCGGGCGTGTATCCGAGCAGCCGCTGGGACGCGGGCGACACGTACGAACGGGTTCGGTCGGCTCGCGTGCACACGATCATGTCGGCTGCGTGATCGGCGAGCAGGCGGTATCGCGCTTCGCTTTCGCGCAGTGCATCCTCGGCGATGCTGCGAGCGGCGTTGATGGCCGCGTCACTCGCCTTGCGCTCGGAGATGTCCTCGGTGTGGCTCAGGTAGAACAACGGCGCGCCCGCGGCGTCCTTGATCACGCTGCGACGCTGGCGCACCCATATCCGCGAACCGTCGCGGCGACAGATTCGCAGTTCCGCATCGGTCTCGTCGACGGCACCGGACTTCAGCCGTTCGAGCGTCTCTTTCGCCGACTCGAAATCGTCGGCGTGGCAGAGGGCACGGAAGGTGACGTCGTTGAGCTGCTCCATGCTGTAGCCGCTGATTTTGCACAACGTCGGGTTTGCAAAGATGTACGTACCGTAGGATTCAGGGCGCGCGCTCACCAGCGAGATCCCGAACGGCGCGCGCTCGAGCGCGATGTCGGCAGGCGACGGCGCTCGCGGGGTCGGGGACGATGCGCCAAGCTTCGGACGCACCAAGGGCAACCGCTTCACGCTCCCACGCTAGCGGTCATCGGTAACGCCGGGGTAACGTCGACCGCGCGCACGGTGTCTCTCGCGAGCAGGCGCCCGCCGGCGATTCAGAACAAGGGCGGTACGAGCAGCAGGCACTCCGGCGTATCGGTGAAGCCTGACGCCCACGTCTGGACGCTCCCGGACGCGTACCGGTAGATCGAGTACGTATCGGACGATCCCTTATGCGCCGCAGGGTCGGCGGACGTGACCGGTTCGCGACTGCCCCAAATGAGGGAGCCGTCGGGGAGGAAGGCGATCCCCGAGACCTTCTTCAGCGTGCTGTCGCTCAGATAGACCGACAGCGCCCCCGGGGTCGAACCGCTCGCCGGGGTCCACTCGTAGACCGTGGCGCTCCCCGAATCACCGATGTAGACCTTTCCGCCGTACGTCGTGATCCCGACCGGCCCCGCCATCGCGGGCATGTTCAAGCCGAACGTCGTGATCCAGCCGGTGAACGCTCCGCTCGGCAGCGCGTACGTCCCGACGAGCGCCGCGGCCTCGTCGACGACGTAGAGCGTCTGGTTCAGGATCGCGATGCCCCGCACCGAATGGGCGCTGGCGTTCGACGTGTAGTCCAGGCCGCCGAGAATCTGCGGGACCGTCGTGATCTTATCGTTCTCTTTCAGCGGCACGAACGTCATGACGTACTGCCCGGCATAGAACGAGCCGCCGTAAACGGCGCTCAGCGCCGGCGATGTCTCCGCAGCCGTCGCCGCGTGTGGGATGTCGTTTTGAAAGGTCAGCTTGTAGGCGGAAACGACGTTCGTATCCTGACTGGACGCGAACAACATCCCCGCGTAGTTGAGCGCGAGGCCGTACGGGTGCAGCAGCGCCGGCGATTGCAACGCCGAGCCCTGAGGGTATGACGGCGCGACGACGAGCGGTGCGCCGACGGACAGGTATTGGCCGCCGAGCGGGGCGTAGGCCAAGATCGCCGTCGCTGTCTTCTCCGCCTGCGCGACGTACAGGTTCCCCCACTGGTCCATCGCCATTCCGCGCGGCTCTTGAAGCGCGGGGGTCACGGCCGAGGTAGTCGGCGACGCCAGCCAGCCGGTCAGGACGCGGATCGCGGTCACCTGCGGGATCGGGGTCGAACCGCCCTTGCTCGCCTCGCCCGAGAAGGTCACGAAAACCTGATAGTCGGTCTCTGTCGCCATCACTTCACCCCCTCCTGAGAACGTCAGATCGACCACTGGTAGGCGTTCCAGTTCTCGACGATACCGTTCGGCCGGAACCCCTTGAGATCCGTGTTCACCGCTTCGATCTGGCGCGGCCACCAGAGATAGACGAACGGCGCGTCGCGCGCGAGCAGCTCTTCGATCGTCGCGTAGGCGCGCTTGCGCGTCGCGCGGTCGTAGTGCGCGAGCGCGGCTCGCTGCGCCGCGTCCATCACCCGGTTGCAGTAGCGCGACCAGTTGAAGCCCTTCGGCGCAACCTGATCGCAGGTGAGCTGCGTCGAGTCGTCGGGATCGCTCCCGGCGTACCACGTCTGCAGTCCCGCATCGAACTTGCCGTCGGCGAGAATGCCGGAACCCGGCGGCCCGTACAGCAGCGAGGTGGTGTAGCCCTTGAGCTCGGTCTCGATCCCCGCGTCCTTGAGCATCGAGGCGATCAACACACCGCGATTGCGATCGGTGATGCTGTCGGTCCTGAACGCGAGCCCCATGGTGAGCCGTTTCTCCCCCTTGAAACGGATGCCGTCGGCGGCACGACTCCAGCCCGCGGCTTCGAGCAGCGCGTTCGCGCGCGGCAGATCGCGCGCGCTCGTCCCCGCTTTCGGATCGAAGGCCCACATGAACGGCGGGAGGTCCTCCGTCGCCGCTACGGTCGTGCCGAACGTCGCCTCGCGCACGAGCAGCGGCTTGTCGATCGCGAGGCCGACGGCCCGGCGCACGTTCGGGTCGTCGAACGGTGGGCGCCGGGTGTTGAAAATGATCGCATCGTTCGCGTTCATCGGCACGAGCCGCACGTCGAGCCCGCTGATCGAGGTGAGCTGCGGGTACATGCGCGGCGTCGCGGCCGAGAACCAGTCGATCTCGCGCGCGCGCATCTGGCTCGCGATCGTGTTTTCGTCGGGAACGAGATGGACCACGATCTTGCGCAGCTTCGGCTGGCCGAGAAAGTAGCCGTCGTTCGCGACGTACTCGATGCGGTCGCCGCGCAGCCAGCGGACGAGCGTGAACGGCCCGGTTCCCACCGGTTTCTGGTTGAACGGTATCCGGTTGAGATCGTGGTAGCGTTCGAGCAGATGTGCCGGGATGATGTAATACGGCGCATCGCTGTGCGCGAAGAAGGTATGCACCGCCGGCGCGAACGGCCGCTTCAGCCGGAACACCGCGGTGTACGGATCCGGTGTCTCGACACGCGCGATCTCGTCCCAGCCGTGTCGCGTGGCGACGGCCGTCGCCGGGTTCATGATCGCGTGATAGGTGAACGCGACGTCGCGGCTGGTGAACGGCGCGCCGTCCTGCCAGCGCACGCCGCGCCGCAAGCGGTAGGTGATCGTGAGGCCGTCACGGCCGATCCCGCCGTTCTCGAGCGTCGGCACGACCGCCGCCAGGATCGGTACGTCGCGACCTCGCTCGTCGGTCGCGATCAGCGGATCGAACGAGAAGGCCTGCAGCAGCGCCTCGACCTGCTGCGTCGAGAGGATCGGGTTGAACGTGTTGGGGCCGAGACTGCTCGCGATCCGCAGGACCCCCGGCTGCGTCCACGGATGCCGGCCTCCGGTGGTGCCGGACCCGCCCTCGACGGTGCGCGTGCACCCGCAGGCCGCGAGCAGCGACGCGCCGAGCAGCGTCCCGAGCGTCGCGGTTCGCATTCGTCCGAGCATATCGCGCTCGCTTGGCACGAGCGCGCGGCGAGGCCTCTAGGAGTGTCCCGGCGGATCGCGCTCGGCCGTTCGGACGTCCGGATAGCGCTTGTAACTGGTGAAGCGCTGCGTCAGCGTCGCGTGCCCGCCGAACGGACCGAAGTGGGCACTGAACGTGCCGTCGGTCGCGACCGGGAACCAGCCCGCCGCCGTCGGTCCCCAGGTGGTCGTCAGCGTCCCGCCGCTGGCGGGCCGGGGCACGACGAACGGTGCAACCGTCACCCGCACCACGCGCGCCGTGCGCTCGTCGACGACGATCACGCCGCGCCCGTGCGCGGCGTCGTGTGTGTCGGTATCGTACGAGACGGCGACGCTCCCCGCTGCGCACCCCGCGCACGGCACGAGCGTGTAGCGGTACTCGCCCGTGTAGCGTGTATCGTACGGCTGGTGCACCATCGCCTCGGTCGCCGCCGGTCCCGTCGCGTCACCACCGCGAACCTGCACGGCACGGCCGTCGAGGTCGACGATCCAGGCGTCGTCGACTTGATCGGGCCGCACGAAACGCGGCGACGTGCGCACGAGCGCGTGCGAGCGAAACGCGATCACACCGCGCGATTCCTCGGCGAACGCCGCACCGACCCGCCGCACCAGTTGCGCCGCAGAGGTACTCGCGGGCGAATCGGCAGCGGACGTAACTGCGCCCGCCGATACCAAGAGCAGCGCGACGAGCGGCGGGGCCAGGACTCGATCGAGCGTGCTTACGCTGTGACCACCGCGAAACCTCACCCGGTCCTCGTACCCCGGGCAGGTCGGCTTCGACTCTCGAGCGGCGGCTACCCCGCCGTCGCGGACGCACGTACTGCGGCGGCGCGCCGGGCGGCGCGCGCGTACAGGGTCGTCCAGGCGAAGAGCCCGCCCAGAACGCCGATCCCGAGCGCGGGCGAGACGATCGTCGCGATGCCGACAGGTATCGTGAACGCCACGACCACGCGGACCAGCGCCTCCAGCAGCAAACCGATCCCCCATACCGCCGTCATCAGCCGCAGCGCACGCCGGAACCCCGGCTGTTCCCACCGCTGCTCCCAAGCGGCGATCGCCGCCGGATCGCCGCCCGTCGAGAACTGCTTGCCGAGCTGGAAGATCAGCGGCCGCGGCGTCGCGAGCGATCCCAAAAAGACCAGGCCGAACACGAAGGTGAACAACGACTCCTTCGCGACCGCGAACGCCGGATTCCCCGACAGCCCGGCCGTGCCGACGCCGGCGATGATCGCGATGAGCGACAGGACGGCGATCGGGTCGAACCGTCGTTTCCGCACGAGGCCGACCAGCGCGTCGGCGAATGGAAAGAGCGCCGAGATCGCAAGCGCGGTGACGGCGGGCATCCCGCGGTGCAGGAGCACCTGCACCACGATCAGCGGCAGCGCGACGCTGACGATCAGGCTGCGATAGAGCGGGCCGAAGCGCGGCGTCCCGGTATGGTCAGCCGAGGTAGGCGTCATCGATCCAGTTTCCATGGAAGCCGAGGGGAACGCGCTGTGGCAGCGCGACGCTCGCCACCGGCGCGGCGGCGATGTCGCCGGCATCGAGGATCACGAAGTCGCTCGCGTCGCGCGTGGCGTCATAGACGAATGCCATCAGCCAGCCCGCATCCTCTCCGCTCGCTCCCGCGGCCGCGACGAAGACCGGCTCGCCGGCGAAGCGTTTGACACCTGCTCGTTGAGAAAAGCGCACGTTAGGTCCCGATCAGTTCCTTGAGGGCGTGCTGAAAGATCTTCGGGGCTTTGCCTTGGAACAGCAGGCTCTCGTTGCCGCCGATCTGGCGGCGCAGGTTCACGAGTTCGTCGCGCAGAGCGGCGGCTTTCTCGAACTCCAGGTTCGCGGCTGCCTCGCGCATCTTGCGCTCGATCTCCTTCGCCATCGCCTCGGCGACCTCGCGCGGGAGATGTTCCGCCCGCACGGCATTCGCCGCATCGGCGCCGCTCTGCGCGCCGCCGAGGACGCTCAGGATGTCGTGGACTTCCTTGCGGATCGACTTCGGCTCGATACCGTGCTCGAGGTTGAACGCCACCTGCACCTCGCGGCGGCGCTTGGTCTCGCCGAGCGCCCGTGCCATCGACTCGGTCACGACGTCGGCGTACATGATGACCTTGCCTTCGACGTTGCGCGCGGCGCGGCCGATCGTCTGGATCAGCGACGTCCCGGAACGCAGATAGCCTTCCTTGTCGGCGTCGAGGATGCCGACCAGCGACACCTCGGGCAAGTCGAGTCCTTCGCGCAGCAGATTGATCCCGACCAGCACGTCGAACTCGCCTTTGCGCAGATCGCGCAGGATGGCGATGCGCTCGAGCGTCTCGACCTCGCTGTGCAGGTAGCGCACGCGAATCCCGTTCTCGAGCAGGTAGTCGGTCAGGTCCTCGGCCATCTTCTTGGTCAGCGTCGTGACCAGGACGCGCTCGTTCTTCTCGGCGCGCACGCGGATCTCGTCCATGAGATCGTCGACCTGATGGCGCGTCGAACGGACCTCGACCTCCGGATCGACCAGCCCGGTCGGACGGATGATCATCTCGACGACCTGCGTCGACTTGCCCTGTTCGTACGTCGAGGGCGTCGCCGAGACGTAGATCACCTGCTGCACGTGCTTCTGGTCGAACTCGTCGTAGGTGAGCGGCCGGTTGTCGAGCGCCGACGGCAGCCGGAAGCCGTGCTCGACCAGCGAGAGCTTGCGCGAGCGGTCGCCGCCGTACATCCCGTGCACCTGCGGCAGCGTCACGTGCGACTCGTCGACCAGCAGCAGCCAGTCCTTGGGGAAGAAGTCGAGCAGACACCACGGCATCGAGCCCGGCTCGCGTCCCGACAGCGGACCGGAGTAGTTCTCGACACCGTTGCAGTAGCCGACCTCGCGCAGCATGTCGAGGTCGTAGCGCGTGCGCTGCTCGAGCCGCTGCGCTTCGAGCAGCTTTCCGCCACCCTTGAAGAACTTCAGCCGTTCTTCGAGCTCGTTCTCGATCGAGATGACCGCGCGGCGCAGCTTCTCGTCGGGCGTGATGTAGTGCTTGGCCGGGAAGATCTTCAGTTCGTCCTTCGACGTCACGTACTCGCCGGTCAGCTGGTTGACGACGTTGATCGCCTCGACCTCGTCGCCGAAGAACTCGATGCGATGCACCAGCTCCTCGTCGACGCCGACGAACTCCAGCGTGTCGCCGCGGACCCGGAACGTTCCGCGCACGAGGTTGATGTCGTTGCGGCGGTACTGCATCCCGATTAGCTTGCGCAGGAACTCGTCGCGGTTGAGCGACTCTCCGACCCGAATGTCGGCGGCCATTTCGATGTAATCCGCGGGCGAGCCGAGCCCGAAGATGCACGAGACCGACGCGACGATCAGCGTATCGGGCCGCGTCAGCAGCGACTGCGTCGCCGAGTGCCGCAAGCGCTCGATCTCGTCGTTGATCGAGCTGTCCTTGGCGATGTAGGTATCGGTGTGGGCGATGTACGCCTCGGGCTGGTAGTAATCGAAGTACGAGACGAAATACTCGACCGCGTTGTTCGGGAAGAAGTCGCGAAACTCGGCGCAGAGCTGCGCGGCGAGCGTCTTGTTGTGGCACAGGACCAGCGTCGGCTTCTGGACCAGCTCCACGACCCGCGCCATCGCCATCGTCTTGCCCGAACCGGTCACGCCGAGCAGCGTCTGGGCGCGGTCGCCCCGCAGCACACCCTCGGCGAGCGCCTGGGTCGCTTTCGGCTGGTCACCGGCCAGCGGGTACGTAGAAACCAGCTCGAATTTAGGCATGGAAGCTCATCCTTAGACACGGGCAACGATGGCCGGGTTGAGGCCCGCGACCTTTACCAACCCAGGACACTGAGCGTCCGGTGACGCAGGTTAGCCCCGCTTCCCCCTGGCGCTCTGGCGCCGTCCGGAGGCAGAAGGAGCCAGCCGCCGTGATCCAGCCGCCCCTGCTGTTCAGCGGGACCTCCAACCGCCAGTTGGCGGACGAGATCGCCAAACGGATGCAGACGCGCGTAGGGAACGCGCTGGTCGACCGTTTCAAGAACGACGAGTGCCGGATCGAGATCCGAGAGAACGTGCGCGGCGCCGAGGTCTTCGTCGTCCAGTCGCTGTGCCGGTCCCCTCAGGGCGCGACCGTCAACGATTCGGTCATGGAGCTGCTCCTGATCATCGACGCGCTGCGCCGCGCCTCGGCCAACCGCATCACCGCAGTGATTCCGTACTACGGCTACGCGAAGCAGGACAAGAAGACGAAAGGCCGCGAGCCGATCTCGGCCAAGCTGGTCGCGAACATGATCGAGATGGCGGGCGCGGAGCGTATCGTCACCCTCGACCTCCACGCCGCGCAGATCCAGGGCTTCTTCGACGTCCCGGTCGACAACCTGATGGCGGCGCCGACCCTCTGCAACCACCTCAAGAACCTCGACTTGCAGGGCGACAAGATCGTCGTCGTCTCGCCCGACGCCGGCGGCGTGCCGCGGGCGGAGCTCTTCGCCAAGCGCCTGAAGTCGAACCTCGCCGTGATCATCAAGCGCCGGCCCGAGCCGGACGTCTCCGAGGTGACGCACATCGTCGGTGACGTCGAGGGGAAGGTCGCGGTGGTGGTCGACGACATGATTTCGACGGGCGGTACCTTGGTGAAAGCGGCCGAGGCGCTCCGCAAGCGCGGCGCGACCGACGTCTACACGCTTGCAACGCACGGCATCTTTGCCGGGGACGCGATCGCGCAGTTCGAGAAGTCCGAGATCAACCGGGTAATCGTGACCAACACGATCCCGCGCACGATCGACTCGGCGAAAGTCGAGCACCTCACGATCGCACAGATCCTCGCCGACGCGATCAAGCGCATCACCTCGAACCGCTCCGTCTCCGAACTGTTCAACGCCGACGATACGGAGCCGCCGCCCGAAAAACCCCCACCCGCGCAAATCGAGCCCGAGCTTCCCGTCGCCGCAGCCGTTTAACAACGTCAGGAAACCATGTCGAAACCGCACACCCTCACGAACCTCGTCCTCGAGCCGCGCACCGGCATCGGAACCACCGCTTCGCACGCTCTGCGCCGCGCCGGCAAGATCCCGGGCGTCGTCTACGGCCACGGTCAGGCCACGCCGATCGCGATCGACGTGAAGCAGCTCACCGACCTCATCTTGTCCGGTCACCGCAGCCACATCATGGAGGCATCGATCGGCGGGAAGAAAGATTCCGTGCTGCTCCGCCGTATCGAGGCGCACCCGCTCACGCGCAAACCGCTCAGCGTCGACTTTCAGCGCGTCACCAAAGACGAAGCGATCACCGCATCGGTGAACGTCGTCACCGTCGGCAACCCGATCGGCGTGCGCGAACAGGAAGGCGTCATGGACGTCGTCACGCGCGCGCTCGAAATCAAGGGACCGGCGCAATCGATCCCCGATTCGATCACGGTCGACGTGAACGAACTCGCCGTGCACCAGCACGTGAGCGCGGGCGAGATCGCTCTCCCTGCCGGATTCACGCTTCTCACGCCCCCCGATACGATCGTCGTCTCCGTCTCGATCACGCGCGCCGGTGCGGCTGAAACGGAAACGCCGGCGACCGTCGAGGAACAGCCGGCCGAAGCACCGCCGCCAGAGGCCTAGCCGGCGATCGGCGAGCTCTCCCTCATCGTCGGGCTCGGCAATCCGGGCTCGAAGTACGCCAGCACGCGCCACAACGCCGGCTTCATCGTGGTCGACACGCAAGCCGAGCGTTGGGGCGTCCGCGACTGGCAGAAGAAAGCCGATGCGCGCTACGCGATCGATCGTTCGCGCGGCGCGATCCTCGTCAAGCCGCAGGCGTACATGAACCTGAGCGGGCGTCCCGTGCAGAGCATCGCGACGTTCTACAAGATACCACCCCAGCGCATGCTCGTGATCGTCGACGATCTCGATCTGCCGTTCGGCACGCTGCGTTTGCGCGCGAACGGTTCGAGCGGCGGGCACAACGGGCTAAAGTCCCTAATTGAAGTATTTGGACAAGACTTTCCGCGCCTTCGCATCGGGATCGGTCGCGGTCACGACCCCGACGCGGTCGAGCGCGTTCTCGGCGACTTCACAGAAACCGAACGTATGGAATTTCGCGCGATCGTGGACCGCGCAGTGGCAGGCGTCGAGACCTGGTTGACCCAAGGTGTGACCGCGGCCATGAACTTCCTGAACGCTAAAGTCTGACGTCCGGCGCCCGATCAACCTGGTATGTCTCGGGTGATCGCGTTTCTCGCGGTGCTCGTCTCGCTGCTTCCCATCGCAGTGGCGGCATCCGAAGAAGACTCCATTCAGCTTGCCTACTTCCGGCCGCACCGGCCGCAGATCGTCGCCGTCGAGTCGCGCGCGCTGTTCAATGACGTGAACGCGGCCCGCGCGCAACGGGGCTTGCCGCCGCTGGTCCCCGACGAAGGGCTCTCGCAGTTCGCACTGCAGGTCGCCCAGCAGATGGCGGACGGTCACTACTTCGGGCACACCGACCCGAACGGCGTGACCTTCCAGGACCGCCTGCGGAGCTCGGGGCTGCGCTACCGCTTCGCCGCCGAGAACTTGGCCTTCGACCAGGATGAGGCGCACGCGAACCAGGCGTTCCTGCGCAGCCCCGGCCACTATGCCAACATCGTCGACCCGCTCCCGCACAAGCTCGGGGTCGCGGTCGTCGCCGCCGGCGACGGCGAGGTCTTCTACGTCGAAGAATTCGCCGATTAGGTCCTAAGGGGGGCTTGCCTGCCCGCCCACCCTGAACGGTTCCCGCCCCAACGACGTTGACGGGAACGAGGGAGGAACCCATGGACCTGCATGGACGGACGCTAGTAATCCGCGTCGACGAAGCGACCCTCGGCGCCTCGAACGCCACGTTCTTCAGCGACCTCGTCTTCCTCGGAAACCTCGGAATGCGGCCGGTCGTCGTGGCGCCGACCAAGGACGCCGCCCGCGCGGTCGTCCGCACGATGAACCGCAGCGGCGACACCGCGGTCGGACTTTCGGGCGCCGACGCCGGGATGATCCCCGCCGCCCGCGGCGAGACGATCGGGAAGGTCGACCCCAAGCTGCTTCGGACGCTGCTCGACGCCGGCTACGTCCCGGTGATAGAGCCGATGGCGTTCGGGTTCACCGGAACCGACGTCGCCGTCGCGGCCGACGACGTCGCGCAAGCGCTCGCCAGCGCCGTCGGCGCGGCCCGCGCGATCTTCTTCAACGACCACGGCGGCGTGATCGACGCGAAGACGAAGCTCCTGGTGGACGAGCTCACCCCGGCCGAGGCCCTCGCGATCGCCGACGACAGCTCGCTGGCCGCGGATCTGCGCACGGCGGTACGTGCGGCGGCCCTGGGGGTGCGCGGGGGCGTCGGCGCGGCGCAGATCTGTGACGGACGGGTCGCCCACGCGGCGATCGTCGAGTTTCTCACCGCACGGCATCTCGGGACGCAAGTCGCGGGTACCGTGTACACGGGATGAACGTTCGCACACTCACCGCCTCCGCGGCCCTCCTCTTCACGACCCCGGTCCTCATCGGAGCGGGGT
>Ga0208078_1000236_pt1 | contig 14604 bp, 12 predicted proteins | sample NGESurdeep072012_3_FD_184468 | JGI IMG/M metagenome (GOLD analysis project Ga0208078, IMG submission 184468) | Arctic peat soil microbial communities from Barrow, Alaska - NGEE Surface sample 53-2 deep-072012 (SPAdes) | ecosystem: Environmental > Terrestrial > Soil > Wetlands > Peat ...
CGGCGTCGGACGTGGCGGTCAGGTTCTCGACCTTGAATGCAACGGGCCCAGGCTTGGCCGGCTTCTTGTCCACGTCGAGCAGCACTGCCCGTCCGACCATCAACGTCGCGATCTCCTGCTCGTTGGTCTGCTTCGTGGTCAGCTGACCGACCACCTTGCCTCGCCTCATCACGGTTATGCGATCCGAGATCGCGAGCACCTCGTGCAGCTTGTGGCTGATGAAGATGATCGTCTTGCCGCTCTTGACCAGGTCGCGAAGGACCACGAAGAGCTCGGCGCTCTCCTGCGGCGTGAGCACGCCGGTGGGCTCGTCGAGGATGAGGATGTTGGCGCCGCGGTGCAGGACCTTGACGATCTCTGCTCTCTGCTGAAGGCCGACCGGCAGATCGCCCATACGGGCGTCCGGATCGAGAGCCAGTCCGTACATGCGCGTCAGCTCGGCAATCTGTGCTCGAGCGCCAGCGCGATCGTAGAAGCCCGGGCCGGTCACCGGCTCGCGTCCCAGCATGACGTTCTCACCCACGGTGAAGACCGGAATCAGCATGAAGTGCTGGTGGACCATGCCGATGCCGTGGGCGATTGCGTCGCGCGGGCCGCTGATGCGGGTCGGCGCGCCGTTGACCAGGATCTCGCCCGAATCGAGGTGGATCAGCCCATAGAGGACGTTCATCAGGGTGGACTTGCCCGCTCCGTTCTCGCCGACCAAAGCGTGAATCTCGCCGGCTCGGACCGAGAAGTCCACGTTGTCGTTTGCGACCACACCGGGCCACGCCTTGGTGATGCCACGCATCTCAACGGCCACTGCTTCAGGCTGGCGAGTGCTCATTCGGTCCCCGGCACGTAAGGGATCCCGTCGGCGGCCGGCGGGATGCTCCGCCCGACGACTCCGGTCAGCACCAACAGGACCAGGATGTACGGGAGCATGCTCAGCACGTACGGCGAGACTTCGATGGTCGAGTTGTTGGCGTAGATCGCTTCACCGAGTCCGAATATCAGGCACGCCACGAAGGCACCCATGGGCGTCCATTTGCCGAAGATCATCGCGGCAAGGGCGATGTACCCTCGCCCATCCGTCATGTTGGGCACGAACGTGTTCGAGACACCGATGGCCAGGAAAGCTCCGGCGAGGCCGCAGAGCAAGCCGCTGGTGATGACGGCGCCGTACCGAATCAGATAGACGTTGATGCCTGCGGTGTCTGCGGCCTGGGGATGCTCGCCGACGGCCCGTATGCGCAGCCCGAGTCGGGTCCTGAACAGGATCAGCTGGACCAGTACCAGCAGGATTAGGGCCGCGTAGACGACCACGTTCTGCTGAAAGAGGACGCGCCCGACGAAGGGAATGGCCCCCAGCAGAGGGATATCGATGTTCGGCAGGAGTTCGGACTGGCTCACGTGACCCACGTTCTGGAGGCCGTAGATCCGGTTGACAAGAAAGACGGTCAGCCCCGCGGCAAAGATGTTGATGGCGATGCCGCTCACGATCTGATCTGCGCGAAACCGGATCGAGACCACGGCGTGGATCAGCGCCATCGCTCCCCCGGCCAAGATCGCGACCGCGGTGGCCGCCCAGGGGTTGTGCCACGCCAAATCGGCGACGACTCCAAAAAAGGCGCCCGTCAACATCATGCCCTCCATGGCGATGTTGACGACACCACTGCGCTCCGAGATGACACCCCCCAATGCCGGAAGGAGCAAGAGGACCGAGGCGGCAAGCGTTGCCTGCCATAGATCGGCCGTGAGCAGCAGGTGGAAGATCTCGGAGACGACCGTCATGGTTCTCCCGCCCCACCCTTCTCGCCTGTTTCTGGCGCCCCCTCCGTTCCCATGGCCGGGGCCTGGCCGGCAGGCTGCTGGTGGCCGATACGCGGCAATCGCAGCCAGATGGTGCTGAGGAAGTTGGCGGCGATGCTGAACAGGATCAGGGCCTGCAACACCTGCACCAGACTGCCCGATATGCCGGCGTCGCTCTGCATGACGCTTCCGCCTGCGTGGAGGGCGCCGAACAAGATGGCTGCGAGGACGATGCCGACAGCGCTGCCCAAGCCCAGCAGCGCTACCGCGATGGCGTCGAACCCTGTCGAGTCGCTGAAGTACTTGTCCGTCAGGTTATGGTCCACGCCGGCGATCTGGACCGCGCCGGCGAGCCCGGAAAATGCGCCCGCGATGAGCATCGTGACAATGATCGTTCGACGCACGCTCACGCCGGCATAGCGCGCGGCGCGCTGGCTCTGGCCGGCCGCGCGTATCTCATACCCGAGCGATGTCCGCCAGAGGAGAAAGGCATAGACCGCAGCGGCCGCCAGCGCGATGAACAGGCCGGTGTGGATCCGGTAGACGCTCGATGGCAGCCCAAAGATGAGCTGGTTGTCGTGCGGCAGGATCGTGGCCAGTTGAGCCCCCGATCCGATCGGCGAGGACACGGAGAAACCACCCGGCAGCTGGAGCGGGCCGCCGACGATGAGGAATCGCACCAGCCACTGCGCGACGTAGTTCAGCATGATGGTGGTCACCACCTCGTGAGCGCCGATCGTGGCTTTGAGCACGCCTGCCACGCCGGCCCAGAGCGCGCCCGCCACCATCCCGCCCACCAGGACCAGGGGTAGCAGAAGGGGCGCCGGCAAGCCGCTGAACTTGACGCCGATCGTCGTGCAGGCGATCGCGCCCACCAGAAACTGGCCCTCGGCGCCGATATTGAAAAGGCCCGCTCGAAAAGGGAGCGCTACCGCGACGCCGGCCATGATGAGTGGAATCACATAGACGATCGTGTTCGAGATCTGGAGGGCGGGGATCTGGCCCCCGGTGCAGAATGTCCCGAATCCTCCGCAGACCAGCCCCTGGTATGCGGCGAACGGGTTGTCACCGGAGGCCGCCACGATGAGGCCGCCGACGAAGAAGGCGAAGACAACCGATCCGAGGGGAATCGCCAAGACGCGTCCCGCACGGCGGATCGGGTCCGGCAACCAGGGCGCGCCGCGCCGGGGCAGGGTGGCGGGCGAGGCTGCCACTGGCTCTCTATCGGCTCAGATCGCCGCGGTCGTGTGAGGGGGCGGGCAAGCGCGCGCCCGCCCCCGCTCCATCACTTCGGGATGTCGGTCGGCGGCGTGAGCGCGCCCGACTTGATCTTCGCCAGGACGCTGTCGACCTCTGTCTGGATGTCGGCCGGCAGCGTGAGGTTGTCCAGCGCGTAGCCTGCGCCGTCGTTGGCGATGCTGAAGGTCAGTGCTCCACTTTTGAACGTGCCGTTGACTACGTCCTGGATGGCGGTGTAGGTTGCGACGTCCACCTTCTTGAGGGCGCTGGCGATCACCGATGGGTCGGCGTCCTTCTGGTCGGCGTCGACGCCGATGCTGTACACGTGCGCCTGTCCGGCGGCCTGCAGGACACCGAGGCCGCAGCCGCCGGCGACCTGGAACAGGATCTCCGACTTCGCGGCGATCTGGGCCTTGGCGATGGAGCTGCACTTAGCCGGGTCCGTGAAGTCGTTCGAGTATCCGATCAGGACCTTGATTCCAGGGTCCTCCATGGTCGCGGCCCACTTGTAGCCTGCGATGTATTTGTCGACGGGCGGGATGCTCACCCCACCGATTGCGCTGATCACGCCGGTGTTCTTCGGCGCCTTGCCACTCTTCTCGAGCATCCCGGCGATGACGCCCACCATGGCGCCGGCGTCCTGCTCCTTGAACAACAGTGACTCGACGTTGGGAAGCTTGAGGTCATTGCCTTTCGCGTCGGTACCGGCGCCGTCGATGATCGCGAAGTGGACGTTCGGGAACTGTCCGGCGACCGTCCCGATTGCCTGCTGCATCAGGAAGCCGACGCCGATCACCAGGTCGTATCCCTGAGTCGCGTAGTTCGTGAGGTTGACGATGTACTCGTCGCCGGTCTTCGACTCGACCACGCTCGCCTGAATCTTGAAGTCGGTCTTCGCCTTCTCCAGGCCGACGTCCGCCAGGTGGTTGAAGCTCTTGTCATTCAGCCCGCCGACGTCCGTGACCAAACCCACCCTGACCACCTTGGTGGGGGTCGTCGATGTGCCGCCACAGGCTGCGAGCAGCAGGAAGGTTGCGACCCCCAGGCCCAGAAATCGAAGATACGAGTGCCTCATGCTTCGCGCCCCCTTCAACAGATAACCTGTGACCGACGCTGGAATCGACCACGACTCTGCGGTTTCGCGCGGATTGTAGCACTCCTTTTTTGCCGGCTCTTCTGACGCATCGGCCTGGAAAACATGAACCCATTGCAGCTCATCGGCCACAAGCGGGACGGCGGCGAGCACACCGCCGCCGAGATCGATTTCCTGCTGTCCGCCTACCTTAGCGGTCAGATCGCCGACTACCAGATGGCCGCGTGGCTGATGGCCGTCTGCATCCGTGGGATGACCCGCGCGGAGACGTTGGCGTTGACGCAGGCCATGGTCCGCAGCGGTGAGGTGCTGGACCTGAGCGGGATCGCGGGGGTGAAGGTCGACAAGCACTCGACCGGCGGGGTCGGCGACAAGGTCACCCTTATCGCCACGCCCCTTGCCGCCGCCTGCGGAGTGAAGGTGCCCAAGCTGAGCGGCCGCGCCCTCGCCCACACCGGCGGGACCCTGGATAAGCTCGAGTCGGTACCAGGCCTCACCGTCGACCTCGCGCCTGAGCGCTTCATCAAGCAGGTCCGAGAGGTGGGGATCGCCATCGCCGCGCAGTCGCCCCACATGGTGCCCGCCGACAAAGCCCTGTACGCACTGAGGGATGTCACCGCCACTGTGCCTTCGGTGCCGCTGATCGCCTCGAGCGTCATGTCGAAGAAGATCGCCGCCGGCGCCGACGCCATCGTGCTCGACGTCAAGTTCGGGCGCGGCGCGTTCATGCCCGACCCCGCCGCGGCAGAGCTGCTCGCCTCCGAGATGGTGCTGCTCGGCGAGGGCGCCGGCAGGCGGACCGTGGCGCTGGTGACGGCGATGGACAACCCTCTGGGTCGCTCCGTTGGCAATGCGCTGGAGGTCAAGGAAGCTCTGGATGCGCTCGCGGGCGAGGCCGACGAAGAGCTGCTGCAAGTATCTCTGCGGGTGGCTCGCGAGATGTGCGCTTTAGCCGGCGTCTCGGGAGATCCGGAGCGTGCCCTTCGCTCGGGCGCCGGCCGCGAGACCTTCGAAAGGATGCTGGCCGCCCAGGGCGGGCATCTCGAGAGGGGGTTGCCGGTGGCGTCCGTGCAGCGGTTGGTGCCGGCGCTGGCGGCGGGCTACGTCGAGTCGATCGACGCGCTGGCGGTTGGATTGGCCTCCCTGGACCTTGGCGCTGGACGTGTGCACAAAGATGACAAGGTCGATCACGCGGCGGGCCTGGTGATCCAGGCACTCGTCGGCGCCCACGTGCGCGCCGGCGAACCGCTGGCCGTCGTGCACGCGCGCTCTGAGCAACTTGTGCTCGAGGTGATGCCCCGCCTGCAGCAGGCCTGGCGGCTGAGCGAGCGCGCGGTTGCGCGGCCGCCCCATGTGCTCGTTCGGGTCGACAGGGACGGGACCACAGAGGCCCGATAGACTTCGGTCCGGTGTCAGCAGAGGACGCAAAGAAGTACCACATAGGTCTCGCCAAGGGCGAGGTTGGCGATTACGTCCTGGTCCCGGGTGACCCGGGGCGCACGCCGATGATCGCCAAGTATCTAGACGACGCGCGCGAGGTCGCCTTCAGCCGCGAGTACCGCACTTTCACGGGTAAGGTGGCCGGGGTGCCGGTCTCGACCATGTCCTCGGGCATGGGCGGGCCGTCCGTGGCGATCGCCATCGAGGAGTTGAGTGAGCTGGGCGTCCACACCTTTCTGCGGGTGGGCACGTGCGGCGCTGCGCAACCCGAGATCAAGATGGGCGATCTGGTAATCGCCACGGGGTCCGTGCGGAGCGAGGGCACCCCCAACGGTTACATCCCGCTCGAATATCCGGCCGTTGCATCGCTGGATGTCGTCAATGCGGTGGTGGAGGCCGCGAAGGCTGCAGGCGCACCTCACCACCTCGGCATCATCCGCTCCGTGGACGCCCTCTACTCGGACCTCGTGCCCGACCGGATGCCTCGCTCGACTCAGTTGAAAGAAGAGCTGCAGATGTGGTCGCGAGCGGGCGTGCTCGGCAACGACATGGAGTCGTCGACGTTCTTCGTGGTGGCCCAACTCCGGCGCCTGCGGGCGGGCACCATCAACCTATGCGTCGACGAGCTTGGCGCGGGGGAGATCCACCACCTGGACCCGTCATTCATGGATCGAATGCTGAAGGTCGCGGTGGATGCGATCCGGCGCTTGATCGAGAAGGACCGAACCGCGCGTGCCGATCACCGTCAGTAGCCACCCGCTCGTCCTGGACAGCCTGGCCGGACTGCGCGACCGCACGACCGAGCCCGAGAAGTTCAGGGTCCTTGCCCGCAAGATCATCACCCTGTTGCTGTACGAGGCCACGGCGGACCTGCGCGTGCGGCGCGGGACCGTCCAGACACCTCTCAAGGAGGCGGCCGCGACGTTCGTCGAGCGTGAGGTGGTCGCGATCCCCGTTCTGCGTTCCGGCCTCGGCATCCTGGGCCCGGTGCTCGAGCTGCTGCCATCGGTGAGCGTCGGCTACATCGGTCTCGAGCGTGACGACGAGACGGCGGTGGCCCGCATCTACTACCAGAAGCTGCCCGAGCTGGCGGGCAAGGTGCCCTTGCTGCTCGATCCGATGCTCGCGACCGGCGGGTCGGCCGCCCAGGCGCTCGACCTCATCAAGGAGGCGGGCGGCCGCGACACGCGGATGATCTGCGTGGTCGCCGCTCCCGAGGGGGTGAAGTTGCTCGAAGACCGCCACCCCGAGGTCCGCATATTCACGGCAGCGCTCGACGACGGCCTGGATGAGCGGTCGTTCATCGTCCCGGGCCTGGGCGACTTCGGGGATCGCCTCTTCGGAACCGGCTAGCCGAACCGTGCCGCGTAAGCGACCTCGTTGCACTTCCTCAGCTCATCGTCGCTGAGGCCCATCTCGGAGGCCAGCTCGAACTCGTGGCTGAGAGTCGTGCCGGCCACGGTGCGCGAGTCGGTGCTGATCGTGCAGCGCACGCCGGCTCGGATCAGCGCGGGTAGGGGATGCTCGGCCAGGCTGGGCACCGCCTTGCACTTCCAGTTGGCGGTCGGGCAGAGGTCGAGGACCACGCCCTCCGAGCGCACCCGCTCCACGATCCTCGGGTCGCGGGCGCCGATCACCCCGTGGGCGATCCGCTCCACTCCGAGCCCGAGGGCCTCATCGACGCTGGATGGCTGTCCCGCCTCGCCGGCATGGCAGGTGAGCCTCAGTCCCGCCGCGCGCGCGGCCTCGAACGCGGGTCGCTGGGGCGGCGCGGGGTAGCGGACCTCGTCGCCGGCCAGGTCGAAGCCGACCACGCCACGACCCGCGAACCGCCCTGCCTCCCTGGCCAGCGCGACGTTCTCCTCCGGGCTGTGCTGCCTCATGGCGCAGACGATCGCCACCGCGCGCAGCGGGGCCGCGGCGAGACCGGCCAGAACGGCCGCAATCACCTCCTGTACGGTGAGACTCCGGCGCAGGTGCAGGCGGGGCGCCCACCGAACCTCCAGGTAGTCGATGTTCTCGGCTGCCGAGTCCACTCCCAGCTCGAGCGCGGCGCGCTCCAGCGCCGCCGCGGTCTGGAGCACGGCGATGGCGTCGTCGAAGTACGCGATGTAGGCAGCCTGTGAAGGGCAGTCGGCAGGCGCCACCAGCCGCAGCGGACGCGGCAGGTCGATCCCCTGCTCCCGCGCAAGCTCGTCCGCGGTGGCCGGCCGGAGAGCGCCGTCCAGGTGGCAATGGAGTTCCGCCTTGGGCCAGGCTCGGTACTTCAACGCGCGCCCCACGTCCTATCTATGTCAGCGAATAGATGCCCGGCAGCTCGCGGTACAAGCCCGCGTAGTCGAGGCCGTATCCGATCACGAAACGATCGGGGATCACGAAGCCGCAGAAATCGATCTGAACCTCGACCTCGCGTCGGGCCGGCCGGTCGAGGAGCGCGGCCAGGCGGAGCGATGCCGGTCCAAGGCGGCGGATCCGATTAGCGATCGCGCTCACGGTGCGCCCCGAGTCGACGATGTCTTCGACGAGCAGCACGTGACGGCCGACCAGCGGGCCCTCGACCATGTGGGCCAGCCGGAGGCGCCCGCCGCTGGAGGTGCCGGACCCGTAGCTCGCGGCGCGCATGAACTCGAGCTCGGCCGGGATGGTCAGGCTGCGGAGAAGGTCGGCCGCGAACACCGTGGCGCCCTTGAGGACCACGACCATCACCAGCGGTGTCTCGATGTCGGCGTAGACCTCGGATATCTGCTTGCCGAGCTCATGGACCCGCTTGGCGATGCGAGAGGACGAAATCATCGCCTTGGCGGAGCCGCGCACTGAAATCCGGGTCGTCCTCGTCACGACTTCAGGCATTCATTTACAGCTTAGTGGCTCCCCTCACACTCCTCTCACACTCCAATCGGGTGCCAGATGGTCTTCATCTCCATGAAGGCTGTGATCAGGTGCGGGCTCAACTCGCCGGCCGGCATCTTCACCACCCTTTTCACGTTGTCCGCGGCGGCCTTCTCGATCGCTGCGACCTCTTCGGGCGTGCAGCCGCCGGCGTCGATCGCGTTCACGTCCATGTGCGCGGCGAGCCACGGCAGCAGCTCGCGGCGCTGGCCGCTGAGCACGTTCACGACGCCCGAAGGAAAGTCGCTGGTGGCGAGCACCTCTGCGAGCGTCAACGCGGGGATGGGCATCGTCTCGGACGCCAAGGCGACCACGACGTTGCCGCCGCACAGCGCGGGTGCGAGGCGGCGCACGAGGCCCAACAAGGCGGGCTGCTCGGGCGCCACGATTCCAACCACTCCGGTCGGCTCGGGGATCGTGAAGTTGAAGAAGGGCCCGGCCACCGGGTTGACGGTGCCGGTGACCTGCACGATCTTGTCGGTCCAGCCCGCGTACCAGACGAGTGTCTCGACCGCTTGCTCCAGCTCCTCTCGAGCCTTCCTGCCGCCGCCCAAGAGCTCGATGAACTGGGTCCGGCGGCCATCCAGCATCTCGGCCGCGCGGTAGAGGATCTGGCCGCGATTCATGGCCGTGCGTGCCGCCCAACCTGCGAACGCGCCGCGTGCTGCTCGCACGGCATCGCGGAGGTCCTTGCGTGAGCCGCGCGGTACGTTCACGGCCCCATCGGGTCGGTAGGCGCGACCCGACTCTGAGCGCACGAACTCGCCGCCGACGTATTGCTTATAGGTCTTGCGCACCTCGACTCGGTCGCGGCTGTTGCGCGCAAGCGCGGTCTGTGGGGATGGCCTCGTTGATCGCTTTCCAGCCATCTCAGGTCAGCTCCAGGTAAGGGAGCAGGCCATGCACCCCACCCTCGCGGCCGAACCCCGACTCCTTGTAGCCGCCGAAGGGCGAGGTGGGGTCGAAACGGTTGAAGGTGTTTGCCCAAACCACGCCGGCCCGCATGCGCTCGGCCATCCACAGGATGCGTGAGCCCTTGTCGGTCCAGACTCCTGCCGACAGGCCGTACGGCGTGTTGTTGGCCTTCTCGACCGCCTCCGCCGGAGTGCGGAACGTTAGGACCGAGAGCACCGGCCCGAAGATCTCCTCGCGCGCGATCCGGTAGGACTGCGAGACATTGGTGAACAGCGTCGGTGGAAACCAGAAGCCGCGCTCGGGGATCCGGCACTCGGGTTGATAGATCTCCGCTCCCTCTTCCACGCCGGATGCGACCAGGCCCTGGATCTTCTCCAGCTGCGCGCGCGAGTTGATCGCGCCGATGTCCGTGTTCTTGTCCAGCGGATCGCCAAGCCGCAGCGTGGACAGCCGCTGCTTGAGCTTTTCGAGCAGGGGCTTGGCGATCGACTCCTGCACCAGCAGGCGGCTGCCGGCGCAGCAGACGTGGCCCTGGTTGAAGTAGATGCCGTTGACAATCCCCTCCACCGCCTGGTCGAGGGGCGCGTCCTCGAAGACGATGTTGGCCGCCTTGCCGCCGAGCTCCAGCGAGAGCCGCTTGCCGGTGCCGGCCAGCGTCCGCTGGATGAGCTTGCCAACCTCGGTCGAGCCCGTGAACGCGACCTTCTTGACCGCCGGATGCGACACCAGCAGTGAGCCGGTCTTGCCGGCGCCGGTGATGATGTTGACGACGCCGGGTGGGAGCTCGGCCTGCTGGCAGATCTCGGCGAACAACAGCGCCGAGAGCGGCGTCGTCTCGGCCGGCTTCAGCACGACCGTGTTGCCGGCAGCGAGTGCCGGCGCGATCTTCCACGACAACATCAGGAGTGGAAAGTTCCACGGGATGACCTGGCCGGCGACGCCCACCGGCCGCAGTCGCCGGTTGGGGAACGCCCACTCCAGCTTGTCGGCCCACCCCGCGTAATAGAAGAAATGGGCCGCGCTGAGCGGGATGTCGACGTCGCGCGACTCCTTGATGGGCTTGCCACCGTCCATCGTCTCGACCACGGCCAGCTCGCGCGCACGCTCCTGGATGAGGCGCGAGATACGGAAGAGGTAGCGCGCTCGGAGCGAGGGCGCCAGGCGCGACCAGGAGGTGAAGGCCTTGTCTGCAGCTGCGACCGCCCTGCCGACGTCGACCGCATCCGCCTCTGCAACCTCGGACAGCTTCTGTTCGGTGGCGGGATTAATGGTCGGGAAGCGCTTTTTGCTGTGTGGCTCGAGCATCCGGCCGCCGACGAACAGCCCATAGCGCGGCTGGATGCGAATGTGATCGGTGGCCTCGGGGGCGGGGGCGTATTCGAATGTCTGCTTCGCGAGTGGGGCCGCCTGCCGTTTCGTTATCGCCATCAGTCGATCGTGAAGTAGTCGCCCGACTGGTAAGCGCCGGTGCGTTCCTTCTCGATCTGCATGAGCACATCGTTGAGCAGGGTCGAGGCGCCCAGGCGGAACCGGTCGGGGGTCATCCAATCCGGTCCGAGGGTTTCGTAAGCGATCACGAGATACGCGATCGCCTGCTTGGAGGTGCGAATGCCTCCAGCCGCCTTGAAGCCGACGGGCCGGCCGGTCTCGCGCATGAAATCGCGGATCGATTCCATCATGACCAGGCTCACCGGCAGGGTGGCCGCGGGCTGGACCTTGCCGGTGGAGGTCTTGATGAAGTCGGCGCCGGCGGCCATGGCGAGGATGCTCGCCCTTCGCACCCCGTCATAGGTGCCGAGCTCGCCTGTCTCGAGGATCACCTTCAGATGCGCAGGCCCGCAGGCCTCCTTGACGGCGACGATCTCGTCATAGACCTTCTGATAGTCGCCGGACAGGAAGGCGCCCCGGTCGATCACCATGTCGACCTCGTCGGCCCCGGCGGCCACCACCGCCTTCGTCTCCGCCACCTTGATCGAGAGGAAGCTCTGCCCGGAGGGGAACGCCGTCGCCACCGAGGCGACTCGTACCCGGCTGCCCTGGAGGTGTTCACAGGCATCCGCGACGCGCGCGGGATAGATGCAGATCGCGGCCACCGAAGGGATCGAGGCATCGCCCGGCTTGGGCCGGATCGCCTTCGCGCAAAGGGCCGCCACCTTGCCAGGGGTGTCGGAGCCCTCAAGTGTGGTGAGGTCGATGCAGCGGATCGCGAGATCGAGCGCCCACAGCTTGGAAGATTTCTTGATCGAGCGCTGGGCCAAGGAGGCAGCCCGCTCATTGGCCCCAACCTCGTCCACGCTGCGCACGCCGCGCATCAGCGAGCCGAGATGGGACAGCGACAGCGCGGTAGCCACCGATGGGGATTATGCGCCGGGTCGGACCAAGGACAGACTGAGCAGGGAGAGCCTGGTTTTACTGGCCTGCCAAAGAGCCGTTCGTCTGCCACCGCGGGAGCTGCTCAGCGATGACCGCATCCACAGCGTCGACGAACTCTTGGATGTCGTGCTCGCCCATTGGCGTCGACAGCGCGCCCATGGCGCGAGGCGCCATAAGAACACCGTGGTTGACTAATGCGAGGAAGAAGTCGTGCGTGATCTTTTCGTTCGATGTGGCCTTGGTCCGGTAGTCCGTGACCGGGATGTTCGTGAAGTGGATCGCCAGCAGAGAGCCGACGCCATTCACCTGGGCAGGCATGCGATGTGAGGCGAACACCTCGATCAACTGGTCTTTGACCCGAGCGCCCTTCCGGTTGAGCTCTTCGTACACATCGGGCGTCAGCTCCTTCAACGCGGCCACGCCGGCCGCCATCCCGAGCGGGTTGCCGTTGTAGGTTCCGCCCTGAGGAAGGTTCGACTCGCGTCGCGGGTCCAGCAGCCTCATCACGTCTGCGCGACCGCCAAACGCAGCCACCGGAAGGCCGCCGCCGATGATCTTGCCCATCGTCGTCAGGTCCGGTGTCACGCCGTAAAGCTGCTGAGCTCCGCCGGGAGCGACCCGCAGCGAGATCACCTCGTCAAAGATGAGAAGCATCCCGAGCTCGCGGGTCACTGACCGGAGGCGCCCGATGAAGTCGTTCGTGGCCGCGATGACGCCGCCCGCGCCGATGATGGGCTCAAGGATTACCGCCGCCACCTGGTCGCCCTGTTCGCGCAGGATCCGCTCGGCTGCGTCGGAGTTGTTGAACGGCAGGATCACACTGGCCTCGATCGCCCACTGGGGCGTGCCGATCGAATCGGGCCTCGCGAGCGGGCGGTCGCCGGGGCCGGCTTCGGCCGAAACCGGGTGAGTGCTGACCTCGGCATAGTCGTGCGTGCCGTGGTAGCCACCCTCGATCCGAGCGATCTTCGGCCGCCCGGTGAAGGAGCGGGCCAACCGCATCGCGAACATGGTCGCCTCGGTCCCCGAATTGCAGAAGCGCACCAGGTCGAGGCTCGGTACGCGCTCACATAGCAGGTCCGCGAGCTCCACTTCGATCGGGTTGGCCGCCGCGAAGGCCGTGCCCCGGGCGGCCTGTTTGGTGATCGCCTCGACCACCTTCGGATGTGCGTGCCCGAGGATCATCGCGCTGTAGTTACCCAGCATGTCGATGCGTTCGGTACCGTCAGCATCCCAGATCCGGCAGCCTTCGCCGCGGTCGATGTAGAGGGGATAGGGATCGAAGTACGTCGTCGTGCGGGTCGTGCCGCCGGGCATGAGCTTGACCGCCCGCCCGTGCAGCGCCCGCGAGGAGGGCGTGGTGCGCCGGTAAACGTATTCCGGATCGATCATCTGACGCCCGAAATCTTGCTCCCTTCTAGACGGTGCCGCCTCGTGGTTAACCTAGGGTGGTGGAGGCGAGCTTGCGTCAGCTCCGGGCAGCCACCGTCCTCGAGCACATGACAGCTGAAAACGCACACGACTTCGACCGGTGCATTGCGACTTTCGCCCACCCTCCCTTTTGGTTACCGCGCGCGCTACGCGAGATACGCGCTGCCGACCGAGTAGGCCCCCGCCTCGTTTAGCCTTCGATGAAGGTCGTGGCCGTCTCTTGGATTCGGCCCGGCGCGCGAACCGACAGGAACGCGAAGACCACGGCTCCGAGCACGAGCCAGGCCAGGACGATCCACGGCGCGGCGTTGGCGGGGGCCGTGAGGGGGGTGATGCCGAGGCCGCCGAAGTCGATTCCAAACGCGGCGAGCAGGACGGGAATGAAGATCAGCGTCCCCACTATCGGCACCGCGACATTCCAGATTGGGCTCAGCTCGTCGCGGTGCTCGCGCACGTAGAAAGCCAGGTTGCTCAGGTTGGTCAGGATGTAGATGAGAACGATGATGAGCGTCGCGACCGTGCCCAAGAGCGCGAAGGCGAGGAGCGGACCGCCCAGGGCGAACCCGAGAATCAGAGCGATTGCGATGCCCAACGCGCCCTGCACGTGCACCGCGATATAGGGCGTCTTGTATTTGGGATGCACCTGGGCGAGGGCCCTCGGCAGGATTCCGACCCGGCCCAGCGCGAAGCCGACCCTCGAGGCGGCGTTGGCGCCTGCGTTCGAGTTGGCGAACGCGCTGTTGATGATCGCGAGCAGGACGAGCACCCCGAGTGGCCCCCAGACCTTGGACGCCATTCCGTCCCACGGGTCGCCTCCGTTGAAGGCGAAGAAGCCATTCTTGGAGTCGGCGGCCAAATTGGGACCGAAATACACCATGGCTGCGTAGTAGCACAGCAGGTAGAAGAGTCCGATCAGAACGCAGGAGAGGATGACCGCTCGGGGGATCGTGCGCTTTGGGTCCTTGGTTTCCTCGGCGAGCGGGAGTGAGGCTTCGAAGCCGATGAATGCGAGCACCGTGTACACCATGCCGGCGAACACGGAGCCCCAACCGTGGGCGTTGCCGGTGTTGGGGCTGAAGACGCTGAGCGTGTTGTTGGAGCCGGCACTGATGATCAGCGTGATCGCCAGCGCGAGGAACACGATGATCTCGAAGGCCCCCATCACGACGCCCGCCTCTGTCGAGATCCGGACGCCACGATAGACCAGGACCCAGACCCCGATGCCGGCGGCCGCGGCAAAGGGGGCCCAGAGCCAGGTCGGCGTGCCGAAGTGGTTCGTCAGGAAGACCGCGATCACGTTCCCGAAGATCAGGTATAGGAGAGGGGCAACGATCGGCTCGGCCAGCATGAAGCCCCACGCCACGAAGAAGCCGACCGCTGGGTGGAGGCCGCGTGCGCTGTACGTGTAGAGGCCGCCCGCGGAAGGAAGGTGG
>Ga0208078_1000237_pt1 | contig 14602 bp, 17 predicted proteins | sample NGESurdeep072012_3_FD_184468 | JGI IMG/M metagenome (GOLD analysis project Ga0208078, IMG submission 184468) | Arctic peat soil microbial communities from Barrow, Alaska - NGEE Surface sample 53-2 deep-072012 (SPAdes) | ecosystem: Environmental > Terrestrial > Soil > Wetlands > Peat ...
TTGTCCAGGCACCCAGCGCTCCATCTCTTCGCGCCAGAATTGTGGATGACGGCGACTCTTGGGGACCGTGCGGACGTCGACGATCGATTCAATCGCGGCGTCGCGGATGAGCCGGGCAAGTTCGTCTTCAGTCGCCGTTCCGTGACCGAGCGTGAGCAACTCCGGTGCCATCGCGCCCACTTCCACAACGTATCGTAAATGCTCGCCAACCAGCGCATCCAATGCGCGCTCGTCGAAGCGACCTCCCTTCAACCAGGCGATTGGCGAAAGAGCGGGCGGTCCTTCTCGCAGGGCTCGAGCATCAAGTCGGCTTCGGTCCGCCCGAACGCCTGGCACCCGCACGTCCAGGTCACGAGGACGTTGGGGGCGGATCCGGCCTTGAGCTGCTCGGTAAACGCCGTCCCGAGCGTCAACCGAAGCGCGACAAAAGAGAACGGTCCTCGTGGAGTTCGGGACGACACGCGAGCAAGGATACCGACACCGTGCGACTTCTCCTATATATTTAGAGTATAGCAATATCCTAATATAAGGATTATGTACGAGACCAAGGCCGCGTTCTTCCGCGTCCTGGCGAGCCCGTTGCGAATCCGAATCCTCGAGGCGCTTCGGGCGGGGCCGGTAAGCGTGCGCGACCTGCGGCTGAACCTCGGTATCGAACAGGCGACCCTCTCGCAGCACCTCGCGATCCTGCGGGCGCATGACCTCGTCCATGCACAGCGTCGTGGCGCGGTCGTCGTCTATGAAATCCGGCATACAGCGATCTCGACCGTCCTCGATTCCGCGCGAGGTCTCTTTGACAGTCAATTAGGGGCGGTGCAAACCGCTCTCGAAGCTCTGCGCGCCGAAGCGTGAAGCCGCTTTCGGGTCTGACGACCGCTTTCGTCGGCGCCGCGTGCCTCGTCTTGGCCTGGCTCGCCTTGAGCGCACCGCCTTCGTTCGGCCACGTAGGCTCTATCGTGCCCGGATTCGTTTTGGATTGGGGCCTCGTTCCGTTGGCCTCCCCGTTCTTCGCGCTGCTCGGGGTGCTCACGATCGCCGTCGCGGTCTGGAACGCACCGGATGGCCGGTACGGATGGGGCATTGCCGCGTTCGCCGCCGCGATGGCGGCCGTGCTGATGGCCCGGTCGGTGGCGGCGTTCATGCTGTCCTGGGAACTGATGGCGCTGGCCTCCGTTGTGCTGGTCGGCGCGCACGTCGAGGTGCGTGTCGTGCGGCGCGCGGTCTTCTCGTATCTGATCGTCAGCCAGGCCGGCGCGCTTGGGATACTGGGCGCACTCGGTATTCTGGCCATGCACGCCGGCGACACGTCGTTTGCGGCGATCGCGAAGGCTGCGCCGCAGCTGCCGGACACGTGGCGCAATGCCGCGCTCGGGCTCGCGCTATTTGGATTCGGATCCAAAGCCGGACTGTTTCCGCTCCACTTCTGGTTGCCGCGAGCGCACCCCGTAGCACCTCCGAACGGCTCGGCGATGCTTTCCGGCGCGATGCTCAAGGTCGCCGTTTTCGGTCTCATACTCGTTTTTTTCGATCTGGCGGCGCCGGCCGGCGCGACCTGGGCGATCGTGGTGATCGCCCTCGGTGCCGTGAGCGCGGTCGGCGGCATTCTCTACGCGGCGATCGACTCCGATTTCAAACGGCTGCTCGCCTACAGTTCCATCGAACACATCGGCATCATCTGCATCGGCGCCGGCGCGGCGCTCCTCTTCGCGAAGTCGAGCACGGCGCTGAGCGCGGCGGCCCTCACGGCGTCATTGTTTCATGCGGTCAATCACGCGCTCTTCAAGGGCACGCTGTTCCTGGCGGCCGGCAGGGTCGCAAAAGTCGCAGGCACCGTCGATCTCGACCGGCTGGGCGGCCTGGCCGCTTCGATGCCGTGGACGTCCGCGGCGGTGTTCGTCGCGATGCTGGCGATCGTGGCATTTCCGCCCCTGAACGGCTTCGCTTCGGAATGGCTGCTCCTGCGCACGCTCGCATCCGGAATGGACATTGCCGATCCTGTCACGCGTGCGGCCGCCGGCGTGGCCATTCTCGCTCTGGCGCTCACGGGCGGCATCGCGACAGCATGTTTCGCGAAGGTGTACGGACTCGCGTTTCTCGGCAGACCGCGGCAACCGCACGTGATCGCGAAGCGTGAAATCTTCGGCTGGCCGGCCGCCGGCACGGGCATCCTCGCCGTGGGCTGCATCGCATTAGGGGTCGCGCCGTTGCTTATCGTTCAACCCCTTGGCCGGATCGCCGCGGCGCTTCTCGGCGCTCCCGCGAGCGCGCTGCCGGTTCTCGGCGTCCCTCCGACGCTCGCAAGCCTCCCGCTCGTTGCGGTTCTTCCCGTCATCGGCGGCCTCGTCGCGTTGCTCCTGATGCGCGCGCGACGCACTCGGTACGCGCCAACCTGGGTGTGCGGCTCGATGCCGACGGCACAGACGCAATACACGGCGACCGCGTTCTCCAAGCCCTTGCGACGGATATTCGCGTTCGTGCTCTTTCCGGAACACGAGAAACGCATCGAGATCGGCTCGTCGCCGTGGCTGCCTAGCCGCATCGGCTATCGCACCAGCACGGCCTATGTTTTCGACGACGTCATGCGCTGGGCGAGCGTACGGATCCTGATGATGTCGCGACGGGGCCGTCGCGTGCAGAGCGGCCATCTGCGGCTGTATCTCGCGTACGCTGCGGTGGTGCTCATCCTGATCGTCGTGGTCACGCGATGACTGTCATCCAGGTTTTGCTGATCGTCGTATTCGCGCCGTTCTTGCACGGTGCCATGAAGTTGCTCCGCGCTCGGCTCCAGGGACGTCCCGGCCCTTCGGTCCGGCAGCCGTACCGCGACCTGCGAAAGCTCTGGAGCAAGCACGCCGTACTGCCTGAAGGAACCAGTTGGATCGTAGCGTGCGCGCCGGGCGTGTCGCTCGGGGTCGCTCTGACGCTCGCGGCGGCTGTTCCGCTCGTTGCAGGTCCGCCGGCCTTCCTCGATATCGTGGCGTTGACGCTCGTCCTCGCGCTAGGACGCTGGATGGTGGCGGTGTCCGCGCTCGACTCGCGCAGCGGCTTCGCCGGGATGGCTGCAAGTCGCGAAATGGCGCTCTCGGCGCTGACGGAACCAGCGTTGCTGCTGGCGCTTCTGGGCGCCCGAGTCTCCGGCGGATCGTTCCTCGTGCCGCACGGCAACGTCTCGGTCGCCGGGGTCGTTGCGCTGTTCGCGTTCGGCGTCGTGACGATCGCCGAAACCGCGCGCATCCCGATCGACAATCAGGAGACCCACTACGAACTCACGATGATCCACGAAGGCCAGATCCTGGAGTATTCCGGCTGGCATCTCGCTTTGCTCAACCTCGCCGGATACGTGCGGCAGTTCGCCTTCCTGACGATCGCTGCCGGCCTGATCGCGCCCGGCCCAGTGGCGGCGCTCGCCGGAGCGGTGGTGCTTGCGGTCTTCATCACGTTCGTCGAGAACGCGTTCGCGAGGCTGCGGCTGTTCGAGGTCCCGCAGTTGCTGACGACCGGCATACTGCTCGCGGCGGCGAGCGTTGGCGCGAGGCTCGTATGAGCACGACGCTGTACGCGATCCTTGCTGTACTCTCGGGCATCATGATCGCTGACACGCGTGCGAAGCGCGTTCTCGCCGCGTACGTCGCAATCGCGATCGTGACGACGGTGGTCACGTTCCCCGGCGCGTCCACGACGCTCGGAGGCCTCCTCTTGTTCGGGATTGCCACGGTGCTCAAGGTCGTGCTCGCGCCGATCGGCATCGTCTGGTTCCTTCGGCGCAACCCCGAGGCAGAGGATCTGCGCGCGGGCGCGCCGTTGCCCATACGCGTACTCACCGTGATCGTCCTCGTTGTGCTCTCGCGCGCGGTCGATCGTCTTCCAGTGGCGGCGGCCCTGCCGTTGCAGTCCACCGTCGCGTTCGTAATTCTCTGCGGGATCGCGATGTTGCTGATGCACCGCAACGTGCTCGCGGATCTCTTGGGCCTGCTGGTATTCGGTGCCGGCATCACGCTCGAAGGCGCGCTCGCTGCGCCACAATTGCCCGAGGCGGTCGAACTGGGCGCGGCGTTCGACGTGCTCGTCACGACGTTCATCGGGCTGGCGCTGCTGCGGACGCTCCATCAACGCGGCATGCTGGACGTCGACCGACTGAGGAGCCTGCGCGGATGATCGCCGTAGCCGTCGCGTTTCCGCTGGCCGGGTCGCTCGTTGCGGCGCTGTTCCGTCGCCGCGACGCACGCCGCATCATCCGGATCATCCTCGCCGGCATAGCCGCCTGCATGCCGTTCGTGGTAGTCGGCCGCGTGGACCGCCTTTCGTTGGTATTCGCCGTCATCGTCTCGGTCCTGGGTTTTCTCGCGACCGTCTATTCGACGGACATGTTTTCGGTAAGCTGGAGCGGCGGCGACGTGTTCTGGTCGCGCAAATCGGTGTATTTCGTTTTGCTCGGCGCATTCTGGAGCTCGATGCTGCTGGTCGTGCTCGCGCAGGGGTTCGGAACGCTCTGGTTCGGCATCGCGGCGACCACGCTGGCCACCGCGTTCCTGGTTGGTTTCAGCGGCGAAGACGCCGCCCTCGAAGCCGCCTGGAAATATCTCGTGCTCTGCAGCGTCGGGATCGGCATAGCGCTGATCGGCATCGTCTTGCTCGCGAGCGCGGCCCTACACGCCGGCGTGACGCCGGAGTTCGCGCTGTCGTGGGAGGCGATGTCGCGGTTGCACGCGCCCCCGAACGGCGTCGTTCATCTCGCGACCGCGCTCATGGTGATCGGCTTCGGAACGAAGGCGGGTCTTTTCCCACTTCACTCGTGGCTTCCGGACGCGCACTCGAAAGCGCCTGCGCCGGTCAGCGGATTGCTTTCGGGCGTTCTCGTCTCGTGCGCGCTCTACGGCATCATCCGTACTCTGCAGATAGCCGGAGCGTGGCATGACGCGGCTACGCTGCACGTCCTGCTCACGTGGTTCGGAGCCTGCTCCATCGCCGCCGCGGGAATGCTGATGCTCGTCCAGCGCGATCTCAAGCGGCTGCTGGCGTATTCGACGGTCGAACATGCCGGCATCGTCGTGTTCGCGCTGGGCGTCGGCGGACGGCTGGGCATCGCCGCCGCGTTGCTGCATCTCGTCGCGCACGCCTTCGCGAAGTCCGGGACGTTCTTCGTCGCCGGGATCACGCGACGGGAGACCGCGGCGAGCGGCGTGCATGGCGGCTCGTTGTGGACCACGACGGTCGGCGGACGGCTGCTGCTGCTCGGCTTCGCCGCGCTCGGTGGGCTGCCGCCGTTCGGCCTGTTCTTCAGCGAGTTCCTCGTTGCTCTGGCGGCGATCGAAGCGCACGCATGGGCCGCGCTGACCGTCGCCGGCTTGGGAGCGATCGTAGCGTTCGGTGCGCTCATCCGGACGGGCTTGCAAGTCAATCCGACCGCCAACGGCGACGCTCGTAGGACGGTCGCAGCCATGCCCGAGGGCGTATCGGTGCGACTGTCCATCGCGAGCGCGTGTGTCGCCCTGGCGCTTGCAGTGGGCACCGCCGCGATTCCGTGGACGGCCCTCGGCACCACGTTGACGACCATCTCGGGAGAAATACAGCCATGATAAAGGACGAAATCGAAGTCGCGCCGGCAGCCGTGCGAACGGCGTTCGCCGAGCGCCTGGAGCACGGCAGCGCGTTGGGCGCGTACGCGACGTATAGCGGCGTCCGATACCTGTTTCTGGAGAAGCGCGGCGTCCAGGTGCTCTCCGCGCGCGTCGATTCCGAGCCCGTCGCGGCCGTCTCGGGGACGTGCCCGGGCCTCTCGTGGGACGAACGCGAGATGGCCGACGAGTTCGGGATCGCGTTCGACGCGCTTCCGGACGCGCGTCCGTTTCGACCCGTGAACGGCGAACTGGCTCCGGCCGTGGTCGCGACCGGCCCCGGCGTGACGCAGGTCGTCGTGGGCCCCGTGCATGCCGGCATCATCGAGCCCGGTCGGTTTACGTTCAGTTCGGGCGGCGAGACGATCGCGCATCTCGACTTCCAGATTGGCTTTTCTCACCGTGGCTTAGAACAAAGCTTCGAGGGCGCGGACCCGCTCGATCTCGCGCCTCGCGTTGCGCGCGTCTGCGGTGCGTGCAGCGCATCTCGCTCGCTCGCGTACGCGATGGCGGTCGAGTCGATCAGCGATACGCGCGTCTCGGATCCGGTTCATATCGCCCGGCAAATCGTCGTGGAACTCGAACGCGTCTACAACCATGTGTTCGATCTCGCCGTATGCTCGGCGGCGGCGGGGTGGGGTTTCGGCCAAGCCACCGGGCTCGGACTCAAGGAACGCGCGCTTCGTATCTGCCACGCCGCAACGGGTCATCGGATGCTCTTCGACGCGATCGTCCCGGGCGGCGTGAGAGACGGGGTGCTGGAGGACCGGGAGCAGGTGCAGAGCCTGGTGATCATGCTGCAAGAGTCGGTCGAACAATACGTCGGCGCGATCTTCGACAACTCGTCGCTGATCTCGCGCTGGAGCGAGACGGGGACGCTGACCTACGACGCAGCGCGCGCGTTGGCTGTTGTCGGACCGGCGCACCGCGCCTCCGGCGGTTCGCTGGACGTGCGCGACGCGGCGCCGTATGGAGCCTACCGCTGGCTGCCTATCGTCGTTGCACGCGAAGAGGGCGGCGACGTGCTCGCGCGCTGCCGCGTGAAGGTTGCCGAACTGCGTGGTTCGCTCGGCATCATCAACCGCGCGTTCGAGCATCTTGGGCGCAATCGACTCGCCCGGTCGGCGGTCATCCCGCCCGAGACAGGCGATACCGTGACCGTCGTGGAGGGCCCGCGCGGCGCGGAGACCGTCGCGCTCGCGGTGCGCGGAACCGTCGTCGAACGCGTGCATTTCATTTCGGCGTCGTATCGAAACTGGCCGGCGGTCGCTCACGCGACGACCGGAAACATCGTGCCGGATGCGCCGCTCGTTAACAAGAGTTTCAACCTGTGCTACGCGTGCGCGGACCGGTGAGAGGCGCAATCGAATGACCGAACGCGACCACCTTGAGAAGCTCTTCGGCGTAATCGCCGAGGAGCGGCGCATGCTGCTGGGCGGAAAGTCGCAGATGCCTACGGCGCCCGGAAGCGATGGGGAAGCTTCGGCCGATGCGGAAATATTGCGCGTCGAGGCGTCGTATGTGCGGGTGCTCGACGCGATCCAAGTCTGCGTCGCGTCGATCGACGCCGAGCGCGGGAGACGTCCGTGACGACCGCCGGTTCGTGCGCGCAGGAAACCGGCTGATGGCGATCTTCGAGAAATCCATCGGCATACGCCACCTCGTCTGCGGTAGCTGCAACGGATGCGAGCATGAGATGAACGCGCTCGCAGGCCCGGATTACGACATCACCCGGCACGGGTGGGACATCGTCGCGTCTCCGCGTCACGCCGACGTCGTGACGGTGACGGGCCCGATGACCGAGGCCATGCGCGTGCCCGCGCGGAGGACCTTGGAGGCGGTCGCCGCTCCGAAGGTGATCGTCGCGATCGGCGACTGCGCGGTCGGCTGCGGCGTGTTCGCCGGCGGCGCGGGCCTCGGATCCGGCGCGTGCCTCGAGCTTGGCGCGACGATCGCGGTTCCCGGTTGTCCTCCCACGCCGACCATGATCAAGGCGGGCTTGCTCCGCGCCGCGCAGGCTCTTGGCACGCCGCCCGCACGCGACGCAGGTTTGCATCCCACGGATCTCCGTTCCACGAATTTCACCTCTGAAAAGGTCGGCTAGATGAAACAATATGAGTTCAAACTCGTTTTTCTCGATCGCGTCGAACTGCGCGACGAAGGCTCGAACGCGCTCTCGACGCTCAACGCGCTGGGCGGCCAGGGTTGGCACGTTGTCCACGTCCGTGACGACGTGCAGCACGAGCGATCCCTGGCGGTTTTCCTCGAACGCGAACGCGGCGGCTGAACGGGCGTAGCGGCGCAGGTCGCCGGGCGACCGATCTGCGTAGCGGAGTTGAGTTATGCGATCTTCGATCTTCCGCCGACGATGCCGAAGGCGTGGGATGGCGGCGAGGCTTGGCCCGTATGAGGCCTTTCGTTCAGCCTGCCACTTCGTTCTGGAGGCCTTCGAGGGCGGTCCGGACGCTGACCAGTTGGTTGTCGAATATCTCGCGAGCGGAGTCGAGCAGTTTCCAGATCGCCGGATCGCTGATCTCGTACAGAATGGTTGTTCCGCGTCGCTCGGTCAGGACGAAGTTCCGTGCGCGCAGGATGGCGAGGTGCTGTGAGATCGTCGCTTGCTCGGTGTCGAGCCGCGCCCGGAGTTCCCCCACGCTTTGGGGCCCGTCCCGCAGGGCGTCCAAAATCCGAATCCTCACCGGATTGGCGAGCACCTTGAAGAACTCGGCCTTGAAGCTGTACCGCACATTCAATATATTCGGCCGTTCGGGCGCTCGCCCTGGCTGACGTCCAACACGGCACGAACGGAGATCGCTTGCATGCCCCTCAATTCGATGGAACTCGAACGCGCGAGCACGCGCCTGGCCGAAATTGCGGCGTCGCCTGAACGACGGTCAGCCGAAGGAAGCTGCGGACATCCAACGTGAGATCCTGCTTATCGTCGACGACGTGACGTCGATGCTCCACGTGCTGGACCGGGCGGTCGCCGAGGCCTGAATCGGCGTTCTGACCGATTCATTGTGAGACAGCACGAAAACGCTAAAACGCTAAAACGGCGCTGTATCACAATCTTGGGGTCCTTTCACAATGAAGCCTCCGAGGGGCTCGCATTTCACAATCGAGACGCGCCGGCGACGCGCCGGCGACGCGCTCGGCGAACTCAAGCCGACGTTCCTCCCTTCTGCGATTGTAGTCCTTGCGCCTGAACGCGGCGTGGTACGCCCGCACCCAGAACGAGCTTCGCGGCCTGTTCATGATGAAGTCCTGGAGGAAGCCGTAGATTAGCTGCCTCTCCTTGCGGCCGAAGTGGTCCATGATTCCGGCCCAGCCGTGATAGTGGTCGGGGTGGGGGCTCTTGACGATGCGGCCGAGTTCGATGAGCGCGCGTTCGATTTCGAGGCCGTCGATCGGCTCGTCACCGTGGACTTGAGCCTCTAGCCGACGTCGGTTGTCAAGCTCGTTTTCGAGCATGGACTTCGCCTGGTCGAAGTAGTCCCGCACGGTTATGCCGACGTCGCCGAACCAGGTGCGCCCGCGGAGCGCGCAGCCGCTCCAAGTGTCGGGGTCGTCGCGGTCCCACGCCCGCATGACACGCAGCTTCTCCGCCGCTGGCGAACACCGCGTGCAAAACCCGTTCGGTCGGCGGTCCGCGTCGGTCGTGCCGCAGTTGACGCAACATGGGCGGCGGGCGTTCCATCGCAGCGGTCGCCTCTTCTTCCCGTTGCCGCGCCGCGACTTAGTCGTCGGCACGGACAGCGCCGGTTACCGCGGTACATCGGGTCGCACTCTCGCCGTGCGCGCCGAGGAGTGCGACAAGTTCGCTCCACGATCGCGCGAGTGCGGGCATCGTGAACTGGACGCCGCCGTGAGCCTCGGGGTCCGGGCCGGTCGGCTCGTCGTCGGGCCGGTCGATGCCCGACCCGCTGCTGAACATGGACCAGCGTGGCCCGAAGGTGGCGTGGTCATTCGTTCTGATTATCACGCGGCCGCGGTATGCCCAACAGTAGTTCAGGTGGGAACTGATGCCTCTTGGCTGCGTCTGCTGGAGCACCCGCGTAAGGCTGAATCCGAGCACGGTGGCGATATTGCCCGCTCCGCCCATCTCGGACTTGATGAGGTTGAATGTCTCGTCGTCGTCCACCGCCAGCTTCTCGATCTCTTCGCGGCACGGCGCGAAGTTCGCGCCCGAGCCGATCGCCGCGACCTTCTGCGGGTTGACGACTTCCGCTGCGAAGTCCGGAGAGCGGAACACGTGGACGAACGACCGCGGCCACGGTCCCTCGGCCGGCTCGTTCGGATGGACGGATATGAGCATAAGGTGGCAGTGCGCGTCGCGCTCGTCCTCGGGGAAGCGCCGGAACAGCGTCGCCGCCTCCTGCGGCCACCACTCGGCGACGACGGTCGGATCCCACGCCTCCGTCTCGGGGCAGTTTTCCAACATCCGCGTCAGGCGCTCAACCATCGCGAACCCGATGCGTACCGAACCCGCGAAGCCCATCGCGAGGAAACGTCCCACGGGATAGATCTTCTGGAGGCAGTCGCGCTCCGAGCCGTCTCCGAGCGTAACGCGAATGTCCGAGATCGCGAACGCGTACCCGAACATCGCGGGCATTCCGACGATCCACGTCATCTGCCGCGTCGCGTTTCCATCTGGACGCGGCCGCCCGCGAGCGCGTCAACGACAAGGACTACGAGCCGCTCCTGAAGGACTGCGCGCCCGACATCCACCACCGATTCAGCCGATGCGCTGGATGCTGGTAGCGGTCGGCGTTGTGCTTTTGACGACGGCGCTCAGCATCGTGGGCGCGGCGCACCGCGGCGCCGCTCTGTGCGAAGTCGCGAAGATGGCGGAGTACGGTTTCGTTTTCGCCGCGGTCGCGCTCGCCTTTGCGAACGATCCCGACGAACGCCCGTTCTGGATCGCGCTCTGCGGAACGACCGCGATCGTCTGTCTCGGAGCGCTGGCGCAATACCTCGTCGGCGCGCACTCCGAAGTCGTCCTCGGCGGCCGGGCGATACCACGCATCGCGGGACCGCTCGAAGGCCCCAACCAGCTGGCGGGATATCTAGAAATCGTTTTGCCGCTGCTGCTGGCACGAAGCGTGCTGGGCGGTGGTGCGATCGTCATCGGTCGCGACGGTAGCGGCGGTCGTCGATGTGCTGACGCTTTCACGACTGGGATTCGGGGGCGCCGCGATCGGCGGGCTGATCGTGCTCGTCCTGCGCGTTCAGCGCAGGTTTGCGGTGCCCGTCATGCTCGGGATCGCAAGCACTCGGCGTCGTCGGCACCGTGGCGGTGGTCCGGGCCGGTGCCCCTTCGGGATACTACTCCGTCGATCCGACGCCCGCCGCGTCAACGCACCTCGCAAATCGGATGCTGCTCTGGCGCGCGGCTATCGCGCTGTGGGAGCGTTCGCCTCGTCGGAATCGGGGCCGGAAACTACGAGCTCGAGCTCGCAGACGCCGGCCTCCCGGGAATCCAGACCCACGCCAACAGCCTGTATCTCCATAGCCTGGCGGAAACGGGCGTGCTCGGGCTCGCCGCGACGATCGGGCGCTTTTGCCGTGACGCTGATCGTCCTCTTTCGGTCGCGCTTGCGCTCGGCGCTGGTCGTCGGCATCTTGGCGGCGACGGTTGCGCTCGCGGTACATCAGATCGCCGACGATCTGTTCTTTTTCACCAAGGTCGGCTCCATGTATTGGCTGGTCGTGGGAGTCGCCGTCGCGAGCTGCGCGGTGCCCGTGCTGCGCACCGCCTATTCAGTCACGGAGCCTGACAGACCGGCGACGTCGTACGACGCCGCGGTCAAAACAATGGTCGCGCCGACTTCAGCAGGCTACGCATCGCTTTCTCGTGCGTTCCGAATGTCAATGGACTCGATGACTTCGTAGCGACCATGTACGGCGATTCCGATCTTCTGATCGCATGAAGATACGGCGATATGATTACTTGACCATCTCCGTCCGGATCAATCATCATCATGTAGAATGATGGAAAGTGGTTATACGCAAAACCTTCGAAGCGCCCCTTTGCTTCGATGGATTCGAGACTCTCCTTGAATCGCGCGAGAATGTCGATCGAAGTCGATATCTGTTCGACCAGATTCGGCTCGTGGCGATCGCTTGCGTACTCCTCCGCGATTTCGCTCTCGGGATCAAGGAACAAGAAACGGAAGTGCACCCCGCTATGAACGAGATCGGCGACCGGCTGCCGGTACTCGGAGGACGGTCTTTGCTCGAAATGGCTCACGAGCGTTCGAAGCGACACGCCGACGATGTACGCGTCGGAGGTTGCGCGCCTCAAGAATTCGACACTCGCTTTGGGCGCGAGCCGGCTGAACTCCTGAAGCATCGAGGAGTTCGTCTGTGGCGCGGGGCCGAGTTTCTTCACCGCTCTCATCAATCGAGCACACGCCGGCGCAACCGCCGCGACCGGATTCTTGGTGAGTCGCTCGCCATCGTAGTAGATCGGCGTAACTCCGAGAAGGTCCGAGGGAATGTGAAAATCCGTCGCTCCGCTCGGGAGCAACATGAACGTACGATGCCTTCCAAGCTTTCCCATGAACAGACCCAGCTCAAAGACCACATTGTCGCGTGTCACCGACTGCTCGGTTCCTCTCATCAAGAGAACGTCGTTCGGCGCCAACACGAAAGCGGCGCAATCTGCTTCCTCCAACGCATCCAACAGCGATTCCAAGACATACTTCGACGGCGCGAACAAGTCTTCGCTCCATACGGTAACCTCTGCTTGCTGCTCCAGCACTTCGTGAACCAGCATCGCGATATCGAGGCTCTCCGTGGCACTCCCGACGAAGATGTGTGGCTTCATTCGAATCTCAAACCTAGCCGGTCGACGCTGTTCGGTCGACTATTCTTTGACGGAACCCGACCCGCGACATAGTACTCCACGAAGAAGAAATACACGAGGACGGCGGGTAGGACGCCGATCAGCGCGCCGGCCATGAGCTGGCCCCATTGGAAGACGTCGCCCCGAATCAACTCCGTCGTCATCCCGACCGAGACGGTCTTGTTGCCGGACGACGACATGTACACCAGGGCGTAGAGGTACTCGTTCCACCGCTGCGTGAACGAGAAGATCGCGGCGGAGATCAGGCCGGGAACGGCGATCGGGAAGATGATACGCCACAGGATCGCGATGTTGCTGGCGCCGTCGACGCGGGCCGCTTCCTCGAGCTCGCGCGGGATGTTCTTGAGGAAACCGATCATCAGCCAGGTGCAGAACGGGACCAGGAACGTCGCATAGATCGGCACCAGCGCCCAGAGCTTGTCGAGCTGCACCCAGGTGACGATCTCGAAGAACTCCTCGAGTGTGCCGAACCCGCCGGGAAGCGCGACGAACGCGTCGGAGAGATCGGCCATCAGCTGCTTGCGCTCGTGCATCGACTCGACGACGCGCAGATCGACGCCGCTGTGCGCGATCTCTCGCTCCTCGAGAAAGCGCGGGATGATCCCGATCACTTCACCGCCCTCGGCGAGCGCCGCGTCTGCGACGGCGCCCATCAAGCCCACCCGGCCACCACCGTACACGCCGCCGATCCCCACGCGCGCCAGCGCGGCGCCGAACGCGCGCGCCGTCGCAGCGTAGCGCGAATCTGTCCCCATCGACGACCCGCAGTAGACGCAGACGCGCACGCTTATTCGAGCAGCGTGCCTTTGATCTGCTGACGGCTAGCCGCTATCAGCCGGTACCCGTTGACGCACAGCCGCTCGAAGTGCTCTTCGCCGGTATGCGCGTCGAGCGCAGCCTGATCGCGCCACTTCTCGAGCAGCAGAACCGTTCCGTGATGGTCGTTTTCGCCACGCACGACCTCGTAGCCGAGGCAGCCTTCTTCGCGCAACGTCGCCTGACGAAACGCTGCCAGCAACCGGGCGGCTTCCTCCATCTTGTCAACCGGGAAGGTGTACACGACCGCATTGACGAGCATGGCCCGTCGCTTCGACGCGGCTGCGGTCCGTTCCGCGCCGTCCGGCGCGGGGAAGCCCATCGGTTATTCGAGAGGGGTTCCTTTGACGGCAGTCCGTCCGGAGTGGCACGACCACCGGCAGGCGGACTTCCACGAAGTCTACCGCCTCCGGCCGAAGATCGAGTCGTTCTTCTCCATGCTCAAGCGTGCTGCGGACGGCTACTGCTGGTCGCGCGGGCGGCCCCACAAGGACGCCGACGGCAGACGGATCGAGAACGGCGAGACACCCTGCACTGCGTGGATAAACGAGGCGCTTTGCTAGGTCATCTACGTGAATCTGCGCCGCACGACGGAGTTCGAGATCTCGACGGGATACACGGTGAACTACCTGGCCGACACATTCTTCCCGCGGATGCCGAACGATCAGAAGCTGGTCGCGTAGCCTTACGCCGGCCGAATGAAAACAGCCCGGGCCGAGCGGCCTGGGCTGTATTCGTTTTCAACTTGAACATGCTTGATTGTGAAATGCCAAATCGTGTGCGCGCACACTGTGAAATGTTGTCGTTTTCGCTTGCGGCGCGGAGGATTCTGCGCTTGTGTAAATGCGCGAAAAGCCGCGTGGTTACGCGGCTTTTCGTTCGTCGGCACTTAAACGCTCCCCGGGATTTCACGATTTCCCGTCTTTTCACAATGAACGTCCAAAAGCGGGCACTAACTGTGAGACAGTCCTAAAACGGAATCTCTTCCTCGTCCGTGCTCTCATCAAAGCCGCCGCCACCGCCGGCGCCGCCAGCCGGCGCCGCAGCACGCGGCGCGCGCTCGTACGAGCCGCCGTCATCGCCGCCGGCGCCGCGGTTCGCGCGGTCCAGCATCTGCATCGTGTTCACCACGACCTCGGTGGCTTTGCGCTTCTCGCCTTCCTTGGTCTCGTAGCTGCGGATCGACAGCCGGCCGTCGACCAGACACGACATCCCCTTTTTGAGGTACGTGTTGCAGGTCTCCGCGAGCTTGTCCCACGCGACGCAGTCGATGAAGTCCGTTTCCTCTTGCTGTTTCGAACGC
>Ga0208078_1000239_pt1 | contig 14561 bp, 10 predicted proteins | sample NGESurdeep072012_3_FD_184468 | JGI IMG/M metagenome (GOLD analysis project Ga0208078, IMG submission 184468) | Arctic peat soil microbial communities from Barrow, Alaska - NGEE Surface sample 53-2 deep-072012 (SPAdes) | ecosystem: Environmental > Terrestrial > Soil > Wetlands > Peat ...
GGTGTTGGCGAAGCCGCTGAAGGCGAGACCGAGCGCCGCGCTGGTGCCCATCAGCACCTTGGGATTGGCGACGCTCGGCGCTAGCCCAAGCAGGAATGCCATCAGGGCGGCGATGACGACGGCCGAAACGGCATAGTCGATCGCTTCGGTCATCCAAATGATGACGGCAAAAGCAAGAATAGCGAGCATGCGGTGGCCGGCCACCGGCAAACCCTCCGGCGTCGGCAGCAATAGAATGACAACCAGCGCCGCAACCGCGGCCAACAGGCCCCAGTTCGAAGCAAGCCAACCTTTATTCTTTTCACTCGGCTGCGTGGCCGTGCGAACCGTGGATTGAGCGAGGGTGGACATGGATTCCCCCATGAGGAAAAAATTCCGTTGCATACAGCATGCGCAAAACACGAAAAACCGTGTTGAGACAGATCAAAGGCTTTGAAATTGCTCGCCGGCTGACCGCCATGCGGACGGCTGCGGTAGCGGGCTATGGCGGAAGATAAAAAAGGCGCGCCCCGCGCCACTCGGGCCGCGAGGCGCGCCTTGTCGGCGCCCCATGATCAGGCGGCGGCTTTGACGTCGATCTTTTTCACTTGGGCCGGCGCCGGCTTCGGCACGGTCACCTTGAGCACGCCTTTGTCGATACTGGCCTTGATGGCATCGGCATTGACGCCTTCCGGTAATTCGAGCGAACGCACGAAAGAACCATAGCTGCGCTCGACCAGCCGGTAGGTCTTGTCCTTCTCTTCCTTTTCCGCCTTCTTCTCGCCGCGGATTGTGAGGACGTTATCGGCGAGGTTCACTTGCACATCCTTTTCCTCGAGGCCGGGCAGTTCGGCGGTAATCTCGATTTGCTTGTCGGTTTCCGTCACGTCCAGGTTCGGCAGCAGCTCAGCGGTGCCACCGGTGGAAAGCGCTGGGAACCCGCGAGTAAAGTCGTCGAACAGCCGGTCGATCTCGCGTTGCAGCGAGATGAACGGATTATCGCTGCGGGCGACATTGCGATCGCGCCCGATGGGTATGAGCGATCTGAGATTCATGGAACACCTCCGCATTTTGCGGCGCCATCTTTTGGTGGCGTCATAATTACCAATACACAAAGGCCCCGATCGATCCTTGAGTCAGGTCAAAACCTGCAAAATAAAGCTGCGCCCAAACTGACGGGCCCGCCACGGATATTTTTGCGCCGTCAATGCGTTAGCGCGGCATCCGACGGCTCGATGGTCAAGCCGGTGGTCGGCTCGATCCAAACCAGGTGATCTATTACCGCCTTGACGCCGGGAATATTTTCGGCGGCGACTTTAAGCGCCTCGCGTTGGCGTTCGTCGACGATCACGCCCCACAGCTCGACCACGCCGTCATGCACCACGACGTTGGCGGTCGCCGCCGGCGCCCATTGCTCTTTTTGTATCTCCGCCAGCAGACGCTCCCGAATGGCGGCATCGTCCTTGGCGGCGGGCTGCGCCACGCGCGCCAGACTGACCATGGCGTGCATGAGATTGGAGCGCGTTACGATTCCGACCACTTGGCCGCCGCAGACGACCGGCACGCGTTTGATGCGGCGGCGCTCCATCAGGTCGACAATGTCTTCGATCGGCGTGACTTCATCGACGGTCTGCACTTCGGGGGTCATCACTTCGGAGACCTTGCTACCGTGCGAATGGCTGTATTCGGCGGCGATACGGCCGGGACCCATCAGGAATTCGAGCCAGCGCGAGCGCCGCCGCTCGGTCTTGGTCTCGCGGCGACGCAGGAAGTCGCCTTCCGACAGCACGCCTACCAGATTGCCGTCTTTGTCGATCACCGGCAGGCCGCTGATGTGATGCTGCAGCATCAGCCGCGCCGCCTGCAACACCGTCGCATCCGGATCGATCGAAATGACATCTCTGGTCATCACGTGTTCGGCGTTCATGGCAGCCTCCATTACTTATTTGGGAGCCATGCTGCCACGAAAGCTGGGCGGCGCCGTTGATTCAGGTCAATCGGAGGACGAAATCGCTTGCGAGATCGCGCCACGATACGCGGATGAACCGGCTATGCCGGCGGTAACGCGACCACCGACCGATAACATCTCGTCCGCGCTTGGCGCGCACAAAAAAATGCCCCGGCGAGGGGTGCCGGGGCAGTAAAGCCGAACATTAGTCAGGGAGAACGACGTTCGGCAGTCAGAACTTTACGCGCGCTAGGCATTCAATCGGTTGAGCGCCGCACGGTTACGCAACACGATACGGCGGGAACTCGGCACCGCTATCGCCGCGGTATTTTCAAGCTGGGTCAGCGTGCGCGACACGGTTTCGATAGTGAGGCCGAGATAGTCGGCGATATCCTGGCGCGACATCGGCAGATCAATCTCGTTGCCCATGGGTACGCGCGCCGACATTTCCAGCAGGAACCCGGCCACGCGCTCCTGCGCGGTCTTGATCAGCAGCAGGATATGGGCCTGCACGCGCTGCAATTCGCCGGCCGTCATGGTCCAGAGCTTGCGGGCGGTCTCGTTGTCACGCGCCGCCAGGTTGACCAGGGCGCTGCGCTTGATGACCAACACCTTTGAGTTGACGATCGCTTCGGCGGAAAACGTATGCTCGTCGCCAACTTCGAGGCCGAACACATCGCCGGGCAGATAGAAGGCGCCGATCTGACGACGGCCATCGTTGAGCACCTTATACGTGCGTATGCTGCCGCTCACCACTTTGTAGAGATATTCCGCCGGCTCGTTTTCGCCGTAGATTTCGGCATTGCGGGCGAACGGCATCGGCGCGCCCATCAGTTCGATTGAGGTGCCGAACGAGTGTGAATTCACCGCCGGAACCGGGTGTGCATGATGGCCTGCCGGATGACGCGAAGAACTGCGGTGGATCATCGTCTGGGTGAGCATGGCGCTGGGTCCTCGATGAATTCGATGGTCATCGATATCCCTGGAGCCGGGCGCCCGAAATTCAGATAATCTCCATAGGGGTTTTACCGGAGGCGATCGGGGCCACCGCCGCGGCCGGGCCGTTATCGGATTAGCCAGGTTAAATGTCTGAAATTGTTACAAAATCTGGAACTTCGTCGGCGCCCGAGCGTGGCAAGATTTTACGCTATGGCATCGCCCCGACCGCCGTCGCGCTGGCGCTCGCGGCGCGGGCCTTGCTGGCGCCGATTCTGCACGATGACTCGATATTTCTTTATTTCGTACCGACGGTGTTGATTTCGGCCGGCATCGGCGGTCTTGGACCTGGCTTGCTGGCGACCGCGTTAAGCCTGCTGGCCGCGTTTTTCGTGCTCTCGAGCGCATCGTCTATTTCAAATACTGGCTTGGTCAATGCTGCCGCATTCGCCGTCATCGGCATCGGCGTGTCCTGGGGCGGCGGGTTGCTGCACCGTGGCCGCCGGCGCGCGAACCTCATGACGCGCGACGCGCTGGCGCGCGAGGCGCATCTGCAATCGATTCTCGACACCGTGCCGGAGGCGATGATCGTCATCGACGAGCACGGCAATATGCAGTCGTTCAGCAGCGCCGCCGAACGGCTGTTCGGCTGCCGAGCGGCCGAGGCGATCGGACAGAACATCAAGACCCTGATGCCCTCGCCCTATCGCGAAAACCATGACGGTTACCTGCAGCGGTATATGAACACGGGCGAGCGCCGCATTATCGGCATCGGCCGCGTGGTGGTCGGCCAGCGCAAGGACGGCTCGACCTTTCCGATGGAGCTTGCGGTCGGCGAAATGAAATCGGGTGACCAGCGATTTTTCACCGGCTTCATCCGCGACCTGACCGAGCGGCAGCAAACCGAAGCGCGCTTGCAGGAATTGCAGTCCGAGCTCGTCCACATTTCCCGGCTGACGGCGATGGGCGAAATGGCATCGACGCTGGCGCACGAACTCAATCAGCCGCTGTCGGCGATCGCCAACTACCTGAAAGGCTCGCGGCGGCTGCTGGAGGGTGCCAGCGACGAAAAGTCCGCGGCCATGCGCGACGCTTTGGACAAGGCGGCCGACCAGGCCATGCGCGCCGGGCATATTATCCGACGGCTGCGGGATTTCGTCGCGCGCGGCGAAAGCGAGCGGCGCGTGGAAAGCATCACCAAGCTGGTCGAGGAAGCCAGCGCTTTGGCGTTGGTGGGCGTGAAGGATCTCGGCATACGCGTGCAATTCCAATTCAACCCGGAAATCGATCTGGTGATCGCCGACCGCGTGCAGGTCCAGCAGGTCGTGCTCAATCTGATCCGCAATGCGATGGATGCGATGGAAACGTCGCAGACGCGCGACCTCATCGTCGCCATCGCGCCGGCGGACGGCGGCCAAGTCAGGATCAGCGTGACTGACAGCGGTTCGGGAATCTCACCCGAGATCGCCGAGCAATTGTTTCAGCCTTTCATCACGACCAAGCGTCACGGCATGGGCGTCGGCTTGTCGATTTCGCGCGCCATCGTCGAGGCGCATAACGGACGAATCTGGGTGGAACCCAATCCTACCGGCGGAACAATATTCCATTTCACTCTTGCGGTCGTAAACCAAGGAGACGTCGACGATGCAGCCTGAGCCGATCATTTACGTGATCGATGATGATGATGCCGTCCGGCAATCGCTTGAATTCCTGCTGCGAACCGCCGGGCACACGGTGCGCGGATTCGAATCGGCCAAGGCCTTTCTCGAAATCCTGCCGCAGTTGCGCTCCGGCTGCATCATCACCGACGTACGCATGCCGGACATTACCGGCATCGATCTGCTACGCCGCGTCAAGGAACTCGGCACTGATATTCCAGTGATCATGATCACCGGCCACGGAGACATTTCTCTCGCGGTCGAAGCCATGAAGCTCGGCGCCGTCGATTTTCTGGAAAAGCCCTTCGATGACGACCAATTGCTCGCGGCGCTCAGGTCCACGCTCAGCCGGGATGCCGACCTGGCCGAACGCAAGGCCAAGGTTACGGAAATCCACGACAAGCTGGCGGGGTTGTCGAACCGCGAACGGCAGGTGCTCGAAGGCTTGGTGGCTGGCAACGCCAACAAGACCATCGCGTTCGATCTCGGCATCAGCCCGCGCACGGTCGAGATCTATCGCGCCAATCTGATGACCAAAATGGCGGCCAACAGCCTGTCCGATCTGGTGCGCATGGCGATGGTGACGGGCATCCTGGAAAATCCCGGCAAGCGCGGGCGCTGAACCGCGGTCTCGACTCATGCCCCGACTATTGGTGGCGCTTCACGCCGAGGCCGAGCATGAAGCGTGTGCGAATCTGCACCGGATCGCGGTCGGTGGTGCCGACACCTGGCTTGTTGTCGGTAAGCACGGCGATCAAGCTCGGTCCGCCATTATGAAGCGCGGCCGCGACCAGGCGGTCGAAGTCGTCTTCATCGGCGGCCCAGGCGCTGTTGGCTATCCCTGCGCCGCGCGCGATGGCGACCAGGTCGGCGGCCGAGGCGCTCGCCGTCGGCTGCCCGCCGGTGATCTGGTAGATGCCGTTGTCCCACACCACCATCGTGAGATTCTTCGGCGCCCGCATGGCGACGGTGGCGAGGCAGCCGAGCTGCATCAGCAGTGAGCCGTCGCCCTCGAGCGCGATCACGTGCCGCTGCGGCTGCGCGATCGCGACGCCGAACGCAATCGGAATAGCGAGGCCCATGCTACCGAGCATGTAGAAATTCTGCGGCCGTTGGCCGCTCGCCCACAAATCGAAATTGGCATTGCCGATGCCGCCGACCACCGCTTCATCGCACTTGAGCTGGCCAACCAGCCGCTTGGTCAGGTCGGCGCGGTTCATCACCTTGGCGTTATGAGCGCTGACGGCTCCGGTTTGCTTGGCGGTCATGGGCGTCTCAAGCCTCAAACACTTTGCCGCCGGTCAGCAGCGGCGAGAGGATGAAGACGACCGGCGCCTGCGTCGCCACTGCCTGCTTGATCGAGCGGTCGATGATGAAGGCAAGTTCGTCATGGCGCGTGATCGTATGATTTTCGACGCCGAGCGAATCGATCACCGGCCGCATGGTCTTGCACACGATGGCCTGGCCGAGATTGAACTCGCCAAGCGTGCCGCGCTCGGAGACGAAGATCAGCGCCGGAATCTGGCTCGGCACCACCAGCGAGGCGAGCGCATTCGGAATGGTGCCGAAGCCGCTGGTCTGCATCAGCACGGCGCCGCGCAACCCGCCCATCCAGGCGCCGGTCACGATGCCGATGGCTTCTTCCTCGCGCGTCGTGGCGAAAGTGGTGAAAAACGGATCGCCGTGCAGCGCCTTGATCAGCGGCGTGAACACCCGGTCGGGGACATAAGTGATGAGTTTGACATTGTTGCTCTTGAGGGTCGCAAGCACGATCTCGTGCCAGGCCGCCGCTCGCGTTTGCATGTCGTTCATGGATTAAGCGGACCGCGTCAGGCGACGTGTGAATATCATGGAAATTGTGTGCTTTGGCCGAAGGCGCCGCCGGCCGCGGCACCACCGCATCCGACGCCATTGCTCCAATGTTCGCAAAAGCTTACCCTAATATGGGCATGGGCGCTAACGAGAAAATATTGCTCAGCAATAAGGGGGGACCATGAAGAAAGCACAAGGAAATTCGACGCTATCGCGGCGCCGTATCATCAAGGGCGCCGGCGTGCTGGCGGCTGGCATCGCCGCACCGGCGTTTCTGCGCATCCGCTCGGCCTATGCCGCCTACCCGGAGCGCCCGGTCAAGATCGTGGTGGCCAATACGCCGGGCGGGCCGTCCGACATCGTTGGACGCATCACCGCCGCCGCGCTCGAGCAAGCGACCGGCAAGACCTTCATCATCGAGAACCGCGGCGGCGCCGGCAGCAATATCGGCATGGGCTACGTCGCGCGCTCCGACCCGGATGGCTACACGATCTTGCTCGCGACCAACGCCTATTCGGTCAACGCTACGCTTTACAACTCTATCCCGTATGACCCCCTCAAGGACTTCGTGGGGGTCAGCGAACTGGCAAGCTCGCCCAATACTTTTGTGGTCAAGTCCGATTTGTCAGCGAAGACGGTGAAGGAATTCGTCGCGCTCGCCAGGGCCAATCCGGAGAAGTTTAATTGTGCGACACCGCCAATCGGCACGACACCGCAGATCCAGCTCGAGGTTTTGAAACTCCGCGAAAATCTGCCCAAGCTGGAAGACGTCGTGTTCAAGGGCGGCGGCGACGCCATTCAAGCTTTGCTCAGCGGCACCACACAGTTGAGCTCCGGCTCGCTGCCGCCGGCTGCACAGCACATCAAGGCTGGCACGCTGCGATGCCTCGCGGTCACCGGCGAAACGCGCTGGCCCGACATGCCGGACGTTCCGACCATGGCGGAAGCCGGCTACCCGGACTTCGTGTTCGCCACCGACACCGTGCTGATGGCGCCCGCCAAGACGCCGCCTGAGAACGTCAAGTGGCTGGAGCAGGAAACGCTCAAGGTTCTCTCAACGCCGGAGATGAAAGAGAAACTGTACAAAGCCGGTTTCCAGGTACGGCCGAAGGGCGCCGATGCCGCCTGGGCGCGCGTCAGCAAGGAAATCGCGATGTTCAAGGACATTATCGATAAGTCCGGCATGAAGAAGCTGTAGAGGCTGAGCGGCCGTGCGCATCCGGACCATCGAGCCGATTGCGGTCAGCCTGCCCATGCTCAAGCCCGTCATCATGGCGGGCGAGGTAGTACGCCGCGCCGACAACGTGCTGGTGCGAGTCGAAGCCGATAACGACTTCGTCGGTTGGGGCGAGGCCGCCTCGGCGCCGATCATGACCGGCGACACGCTCGAGAGCATCGTGTCTGCCGTGCATTATCTCGATCCCGTGCTGCGCGGACGCGATGGCGCCGATATCACCGGCGCGCTCGCCGCCATGGACGGGCGCATGTACGGCAACCACGGCGCCAAGGCGGCAATCGAGATCGCATTGCACGATCTCGCCGGTCGCGCCGCCGGCAAACCGGTGCACGCGCTGCTCGGCGAGAAGAAACGCAACCGCATGGCGCTGCTCGGCGTGATCGGCGGCGGCGACTTAGAGGGCGACCTGCGCGACGCCGAAAAAAAGAAAGCGGCCGGCATCACCGCCTACAAGATCAAGGTCGGCATCGACACCGCCGCCAACGACGCCGCCCGCACACGCGCGATCTGCAAGCTGCTCGGCCCGGGCCTGCTGATTTCCGCCGACGCCAACCAGGGCTACACGACCGAGCAGGCCATCGACTATGTGCGCGCGGTGAAAGGCTGCGGCCTCGATTTCTTCGAGCAGCCGGTTGTGGCCGATGATCTCGCCGGCATGGCGGCGGTCGCCGCGGCCGCGCCCGAGATCGCAATCGGCGCCGACGAAGGTATCCATTCGCTCGCCGACATCGCCCGCCATCACGAGCGCAAGGCCGCGCGCGGCGTCAGCCTGAAGGCAATCAAGCTCGGCGGCATCCGGGCGGTGGTCGAGGCCGGCAAGCTGTGCGACAGCCTCGGCATGAGCGTCAATATCTCCTGCAAGACTGGCGAATCCAGCATCGCCTGCGCGGCGGCGCTGCACGTCGCCTCCGTCATCCCCAACATCGCCTGGGGGCTGACGCTGACGCATAGCGGGCTCGCCGAGGACGTGACCGCGCAGCCGATCCGCACCGATAAAGGTCACGCCGACAGCATCGAGCGCCCGGGGCTCGGCATCGACGTCGACGAGGATCGCGTACGCCGGCACCGCGTGCAGATCGCCACGCGGAACGTGGCCTGATGCCATCGCATTTTCGGTTTTGATCATCGCCGGCAGGCGGATTTGGCTTGCGGGCCATTACTGGAGTGATCTTGCATACTCACGGGCAGCCGAAGACTGGCTGCAAAAACTTTCACCGAGAATTGATTCAAAATCAGTATTTCGCGGCTTTTTCTTCTATTATGGAGCAGTTCCAGGTGCCCAGTTGGCTTAAAGCTCGCGATCTCGGAGACGAGCATGTTCGCGTGCGCCTCCGGAAATGTGACTGGACACACCCTTCTTAAACGCGCAGCCTCATGCCGATCGAGACGCCAACGCAAAGCGTTCGGGCTTTCAATTCAACTTTTCAACTGGGACCCTTTTGAGTGTTCCATTCCCTCGTTCCGAAGCATGTCGGACGAAAGGAAATCCCATGCGGACCCTTGTCGAGCCGCCGCCCTCGTCGCGCTGTGACCTCTGCGGTGGCGAGTTGCGACTCAAGCAGATTGAGTCAGCCAACCGTACCCTTGATTTGGACAACGAGATATTCATCTGCATAAAGTGCGGCCGTGAGCAGGCGTGTACCGTGAGCCACGACCACAGTTTGCCGAGCCCCAAGGCGGCCTAGCCGAGCGATCGCAGGTAGGTCATCCGAGGATCAAACGGACATGATGGGTGGCGCCGTCGTCAACTAGCGTGATGCCGGTCGAACCGTGAGCGAGCGCTTGGCCATCCAGTTCCAAGCGGGCAATGCCACGGCAAACTCCGCTATGATTTTCAACGAACACTTCGTAGCGCGTCGTGTGGTGGCGAAATGAAATTTCGAAATCTCGCCACGCGCGGGGCACGCAGGGATCGAGCCTCAATGTGGTGCCCTCCACGGTGAATCCCAAAACCGACTCTAAACCTGCCCGATACATCCAACCGGCCGAGCCGGTGTACCATGTCCAGCCGCCCCGCCCCACGTGTGGCGGAACGGAGTAGACATCCGCACACACCACATATGGTTCCACCTTGTAGCGTTGCGCGGCAGCCCAAGTGCGAGCGTTGTTGATTGGATTGAGGAACGAAAGCAAATTCGCTGCCTTGTCCCCATCGCCAAGCTTGGCAAATGCTTGAACTGACCAGAGTGCAGCGTGAGTATATTGCCCGCCATTCTCGCGGATTCCCGGCGGATAGCCCTTGATGTAACCGGGGTCCGGCGTGGATTGATCGAAGGGCGGCGTGAATAGCAGAGCAAGTCTGTCATCATGCAAGATGAGATTTTCGTCGACCGCCGCCATAGCACGCGCGGCGCGTGCTGGGTCTGCCGCGCCGGAGATCACTCCCCAGGATTGAGCGATGGAGTCTATGCGGCACTCGCTGCTAGATGCTGACCCGAGCGGCGTTCCATCGTCAAAATAGCCGCGGCGATACCAGTCGCCATCCCAACCGTCTCGCTCAAGGGCATCGCGCAGCGACGTCGCGTGCTGCCGCCATGATGCTGCGCGATCATGCTGACCCCGTTGCTCCGCGAACGCGACGAAATTCCCGATGGTGGCGTGAAGAAACCAACCCAGCCAAATGCTTTCGCCCTGTCCGCCCGCGCCCACCCGGTTTAATCCATCGTTCCAGTCTCCCCCGCCGATCAGCGGGAGACCATGGCGTCCGAGCGTAAGGCTGCGATCGAGACCGCGAGCGCAATGTTCGAACAGCGTCGCCCGCTCATCCGAGGGCATAGGCTGAAAAAACGCATCCTGCTCGTCAGGCGCGAGGGTCATTCCATCGAGAAACGCAATTTCCTCGTCGAGGACAGCGAGATCGCCAGTCGCCATCACATATTGTGCCGTGGCGTATGGCAACCAGAGAAGATCATCGGAAACGCGCGTGCGAATGCCCTTGCCTGAGGACGGCAACCACCAGTGCTGAACGTCACCCTCGGTAAACTGTCGTGCCGCTGCGCGCAGCAGATGCTCCCGCGTCAGCTTTGGCTGCGACAAGCAAAGCGCCATCCCGTCTTGCAGCTGATCGCGGAAGCCATAAGCACCGCTTGCCTGGTAGAATCCCGATCGAGCCCATAATCGGCAAACGATCGTTTGATATAGAAGCCAGCGGTTCATCAGGATATCTATCGCACGATCGGGCGTGCGCACCTGGACCGCGCCCAGCGTATCGTCCCAGTACCTTGTTACTTCGCGGAAGACCTCATCGAGGTCGGCCGCTCGAAACCGTTCGACCAGCGACAGGGCTTCCACTCGCATCGCCGCGTCGCCCAACAAAAAGGTGACTTCTACCTCACGGTTTGGCGGAATCTCCACGACGGTTTGCAGAACGCCGCAAGGATCGAGGCCGGCGCCGACCCGGTTGGACAACGGATTCCGGCTTGCGAGCGCGGCCGGCAATGCGAAGCTGCCATTGCGACCGATGAACTCAGTGCGATCGCCAGACCACGAACCTTGCCGGCCAGCCAAGTCGGCAAAGGCCACACGGGCGCCGAACTCCATGCGCCACGGATTGCGCGCCAGTAACACACCGGTTTCGGGATCGATTTCAGTGACGATATAGGGCGCACAAGCGGTGCGCGAAGGTCCCAGCACCCACTCCACATAGGCCGTTACCGATAGTCGCCGCCGGCGGCCCGAGACGTTCTTGATCTTCAGTCTGGAAATCTTGATGGAATCGTCGAGCGGAACGAACTGCAGAAGATCGAGCTCAATCCCGTGCGACACATGCTCGAATCGGCTGTACCCCTGGCCATGTCTGGCAATGTATCGGGCGGCGTCGTCGCGGATGGGAAGCGCGGTCGCCGTCCAGACCTCTCCACTGTCCTGGTCGCGCAGGTAAATGGCTTCACCGGGGCTGTCGCTGACCGGGTCGTTCGATCGAGGTGTGAGCTGGTTCTCGCGGCTATTGCCCGACCATGTATAACCGCTGCCCTCAGCGGAGACCTGGAAGCCGAACGAGGGATTGGCGATGACATTCACCCAAGGCGCGGGCGTCTCTTGATCCCCGTCGAGGACGGTGACGTACTCCCTTCCATCCTTATCGAATCCGCCAATTCCGTTGAAGAATTCGAGCGGCGGCGGCGCGACAAACTCAGGCGGGCTCACGCTCCGCGGCGCCAGACGCGGCGGTTCGGCGGCCGGTGCTATTTCTTGCAGACGTTTGACTTGCTCAGCGAGGCTTCCACGCCGGCTTACAATCACCACGCGCGCCACCGTCTGAAGCAGGTTTCGCACCTCGGCAGACAGCAGGTCGGCGCGCAGCAAGAACACCGCCCCATGGCGGCGCTCCGGCATTCGCGCCAGGTTTACGCGAACGACCGACTCCAGAGCGGTTTGCAGATCCTGGACATACGAGGTGCTTCTCTCGTTGACGATCACCAGGTCCACCGCGAGCTGCTTCATCCGCCAGTAGGAATGCGCGCGGATCAATTGGCGTACGGTCTCCAGGTGTTCGGCCTCATCAATCCGGCACAGCACAATCGGCAAGTCGCCAGAGATACCGTGCGCCCAAAGCGCCGATGGGCCGAGATCGTTCCGTTTCAAGATTTCAGGCGACGGTCTCAACGTCAGGTCAGAGTACATTATGCGATTGGCGAGACGCTGGAACAGGTGGGCTTCGTCCGGCGTTATGCCGAGATGATGAAGCTGAACCTGAGCCTGGGTCCAGGCCAAGGTGGCGGCACGCTCGAACGCCGCGACATCGTGGTGCTTATCGGCGAGGCTGATAACCTCGTCGCGCGAACGAGCCAGAAGCGTCCAAAAAGACAGACGAACGGTCGCGCCGGGTGGGACGCGAACGCGTCGGCGGATGCTGAAGATCGGATCGAGCACCGTCCCGACTGTGTTCGAGAGAGGCCGGCCGCTGCTCATGGACACCGGCGAGCGGACGCCGTTGCCACGGCCAAGGAAGCGCGCCCGGTCGGTCTCGTATTGCAGTTCGTCGGTGGCCTCGCCTTCCAATACGGCCAGATGGGCGGCCCATACCTCCGGTTCCTCCGGTGCCCGCCTTCGGCGGGTCGCCAGAAGTGCGCCCAGTTCGGGCACGAACTCGGTCTGTACAAATAGCTTTGAAAACGCCGGATGCGCCGCATCATCGCTCGATGGCGCCAAGACGACCTCGGAATAAGACGTTACCTCGATCTCGCGCATGCGTGCCCCAAGATTCGAGACCGACACGCGTCTGACTTCCCCGTCATCCTCCGGCGATACGACGACATCGAGCGTTGTCGCAAGGGTTCCATCGCGTCTCGCAATTTCAACGCGATCCTCCGAAAACGCCACTTCGTAATTGTCCGGTCTGGCGCCGCTCGGCTGAAAGCCCGCGGACCAGACAGCGCCGTTTTCGACATCTCGCAGATAAACATACGACCCCCAAGGATCGCAGGTGACATCTTCGCGCCAACGCGATACGGCGAGATTGCGCCAGCGGCTGAACCCCGATCCGGCGGCGGTGATCATAACGGCGTAGCGGCCGTTCGACAGAAGATGACTACGCGGGACCCGATCGTGCGGCGAGCGGAACCGGCGCAACATGGGTGGCACGAGTTCGCGTACCTGCGCCGTCTGACTCACTTCTTCGGCGCGCACCCATTTTACCGCGACATCGCGCGGCGGCCTTTCCTGCAGCAAAAGCTCGGTCGCCTGGACGATTGGATTGGCATGAAAGCGCGTTCGCATCGCTCCGCCGTGAAGCGTGTTCGCGATAGCAATCAAACTCATCCCTTGATGGTGCGCCATATAGGCGCGCACGACGGCGACACTCTTACCCTCCTGAATACGCCCCGGCGTGTAGTCCAAGGCCTCATACCAGCCGTACCGGCCACACCCGCCCACGTCGGCCAGACGGGCGAAATTCCGCACCGCGGCGACTGGTTCGATCATGGATGCGAGCGCCGTCGCGTAGGGCGCGACGACGATATTCTCACTGAGCCCGCGCTTCAGTCCGAGGCCGGGGACACCAAAATTGGAATATTGATAGGTGAGCTCGAGATCGCGGAAGTTGTACGCGGACTCGGAAATCCCCCACGGAACTCCGAGCTGAGCGCCGTATTCGATCTGGCGACTCACGATCAGCCGGGCCGTTTGATGCAACAGGCTCCCTTCGGGCTCGCGCATCACCAGTTCCGGCATCAGGTACTCGAACATCGATCCTGACCATGAGATCAGAGCCGAGCCGCGGTCGATCGGGGTCACCGCGCGCCCCAATTTGAACCAATGTTTCGGTGCGATGTCACCTTTGGCGATCGCGATGAAGCTCGCCAGCCGCGCTTCGGATGCCAGCAGATCGTAGCAGTTCGGGTCCAGCACGCCCTCGGCAGATTGATAGCCGATGGAGAGCATCTGTCTGGCGGGATCCAAAAGAAATCCGAATTGCATTTCGTCGAAGATTTTTTCGGCAAGCTCGTCGAGGCTTTCAATTCGTCGTATGAGAGCTTGGGCCGTTACTGCTGCTTGCTCCAACGCCGCAATGTGGCGGTCGATTTGCGCGAGATCATCGTCAGCGCCGCTCGAGGTGTGATCGGCTTTTTGCCGGGTCAGATCTTCAATCAATGTCTGACAGTGATCGGGCAAATTGGCCAAAGTCAGCACGCCGGATGAAGCCTCGTCAGCAATTAAATGAATCCAAGGCAGCAAACCGTCGACATCGCGCTGATGACCCTGGACAGAAGCAGCAATGGCCTCTGTCCAAATCACCACATCCGCTTTGCCGGCAACTTCATCATGCCCGTCCTCTAAAATCGCTCGCGCGAGCTCAAGAAGTGTTTCGGACTGTCGTCCCAGGTTCGACAATCGGAAGGCAAGATCCGCCGGTGATTTCGCAGGCGATTCCAACGATGCCGCCAGTGAATCGAGCGTGATTTGAAGCTGTTTGCGAGCGTTCTCCGATATTCGGCGATCGCCGCTCAGAGCATCCAGAGCGGCTAGAGTAAGCTTCACCGAGTCCATGATC
>Ga0208078_1000241_pt1 | contig 14547 bp, 15 predicted proteins | sample NGESurdeep072012_3_FD_184468 | JGI IMG/M metagenome (GOLD analysis project Ga0208078, IMG submission 184468) | Arctic peat soil microbial communities from Barrow, Alaska - NGEE Surface sample 53-2 deep-072012 (SPAdes) | ecosystem: Environmental > Terrestrial > Soil > Wetlands > Peat ...
CCGCCGTGAAAGCCTTGATTCCACAGGCTGCGGTGCCGGCGCGGAAACCGCGCGCGAAGGTCACGGCCATTGAACCGGGATCTCCAGGGCGGTCGTGCGGTCGAACCCGCAGGCGATGTTGAAGCACTCCACCCCCTGGCCCGACGCGCCTTTGACCAGGTTGTCGAGCGCCGCCGTCACCACCGCCTTGTCGCCCTGAGCGGCGACGTTGACCAGGCATAGGTTCGAGTGGCTTGCGAGCTTCGTGGTTGGGCTCTTGTCGACCACCTTCGTGAAGGGCTGCCCGCGGTAGAACTCCGAGTAGGTGTCTCGCAGCTCGGCGAGGGAGCCCTTGAGATCGAAGTAGCACGTGACGAGAATCCCTCGGGTCATCGGCACCAGGTGGGGGACGAACGTGACTCGCAAGCCGTCCCGGTTGAGCGATCCGAGCTCCTGGGTCAGCTCGGGCAGGTGGCGATGACCGCCGATCGCGTAAGCCCCGATCGACTCGTTGACCTCGCTGAAATGAGTCCCGATTCCGGGCGACCGGCCCGCGCCGCTCACACCCGACTTGGCGTCGACGACGATGTCGGAGCCGACCAAACCGGCCGCCGCGGCCGGAGCGAGCGCGAGAATGGCGGCGGTCGAATAGCAGCCGGGGACGGCGATCAACTCGGCGTCCTTGAGCTGGGATTCGTGCAGCTCGGGCAGCCCGAACACCGCCTTAGGCAGCAAAGCGGGCGCCGGGTGCTCTTGCTTGTACCAGATCGGGTATTGAGCGGGGTCCTTGAGGCGGAAGTCGGCACTCATGTCGACCACACGCGCGCCACCGGCCAGCCAGCCTTCGGCCTTGGTCGCGCCGACGTTATGAGGCAGGCAGCTGAACACCACGTCGACGCCGTCCGGCTCGGGTTCGGACCGGAAGGTGCCGTCGATTTCGAGCAGGGGAAAGACAGACCCGTAGGGCTGACCCGCAAACGAGCGGGACGTGAGCTGGCTCAGCTCCACGCCCGGGTGCCGGGCCAGGAGGTGGACGAGCGTCATACCCGCGTATCCGTTGGCCCCGGCCACGGCCACCTTCAGCTTTTTCCCCACGGTCGCATGACTATACAAGAATGTGCATAAAGATCCGTCCTGAAGCGGAATCGGGATTCAGTAACCGCGAAGGGGCTGGCGAGACCGTCCGGCCCCTCCCTACGCTCCAGCACCACCAAGCGCGCCTCCCGACCGCCAGGCGCCCCTACTCCGCCTCGTTGAAGAAGCACGACTCCGCGCCCGTGTGGCAGGCCGGGCCGGCCGGCTTCACACGCAGAAGGACGCTGTCCAGATCGCAGTCCAGGCGGACCTCCACGATCTCCATCACGTTGCCGGACGTGGCGCCCTTCTCCCACAGGCCGCGCTCGCGGGAATGGAACCACGCGCGCCCCGTCTCCCTTGTCTTGGCCCACGAAGCCTCGTCCAAGTACGCAAGCATCAACACCCTTCCCGTCACGGCGTCCTGGACCACCGCCGGGACGAGGCCTTTCGAAAAGTCCGGTTTCATCGCCTGATCTCCAACCCGCGCGCGGCCAGCTCTTGTTTCACGGCGTTGATGGAATGTTCCGCAAAATGAAAGATGGAGGCCGCCAGCGCCGCCTCCGCCCCACCCTCCGTCAGGGCCTCATACATGTGGCTCGCCGTGCCCGCCCCGCCCGAGGCGATCACCGGGAGCCGGACGGCGGAGCTGACGGCCTTCAACAGCTGGACGTCATACCCCTCGTGCGTCCCGTCCTTGTCCATCGAGGTGAGCAGTATCTCCCCGGCCCCAAGCCTCTCCCCGAGCCCCGCCCATTCGATCGCGTCGCGCCCGGCCGGCTGCCGACCCCCATGGCTGAAGACCTCCCACCCCTCACCTTCAGCGCGCCGCCGCGCGTCGATGGCGAGCACCACGCACTGCGAACCGAAGACCTCCGCGCAGCGAGTGATGAGCTCAGGGTCGGCGAGTGCCGCGGTGTTGACCGAGACCTTGTCCGCGCCGTGGGTCAGCAGCTCGGCCATGTCGTCGACGCTGCGAACTCCACCGCCGACCGTCAGCGGGATGAAGACCTGGTCGGCGGTGCGTTCCACCGCGTCCAGCAGGATCTTCCTGGCGTCTGACGAGGCGGTGATGTCGAGGAACACGATCTCGTCCGCACCCTCACGGTCGTATAAGGCAGCAAGCTCGGCGGGATCGCCGGCGTCGCGCAGGTCTTTGAAGCGAACGCCCTTGACGACGCGGCCGTCGGTGACATCAAGGCAGGGGATGATCCGTTTTGCGGGCATGGGGTTATTCGCAGAGCTTCACGAAGCTCTCGTAGATCCGCAGCCCGTCCGGCCCGCTCTTCTCCGGGTGGAACTGCGTGCCCATGACATTGCGACGCGCTGCGGCGGCGGCCGGCGAGTGCTCGCTCGATGCGATGGAGTGGCGATTCGAGTCGGGAGTGTAAGAGTGGACGAAATACATGTACGACCCGTCGGCGATGCCTTCCCACAACGGCGATTGGTCGGTCTGGGTCAGCCGGCACCAGCCGATCACGGGCAGGCGGTCGCTGTTGTCGATCTCGCGCACGATCCCCGGCAGTAGGCCCAGACCCTGGTGGCGGCCGTGCTCCATCGACTCCTCGAAGAGCAGCTGGTAGCCGAGGCAAACGCCCAGGACCGGCTTCCCCCTCTGAGCCAGCTCGACCACGCGCCGCCCCAAACCGCCTGCCGTCAGCTTTTCCAGGGCCGGAGCAAAGGCCCCCACACCCGGGAGCACCATGCCGTCAGCGTGCTCGAGCTCATCGGTGTCGGCGGTCAGCTTGGCATAGGCTCCGACATGGAGCAGGGCCCGTTCGACAGAGCGCAGGTTGCCCACCCCGTAGTCGACGATCGCGATCATCCGAGCAGGCCCTTGGACGAGGGCACGCCGGGCCCGCCGCCGACAGACATCGACTGCCTGAGCGCCAAGCCGAGGGCTTTGAAAGTCGCCTCGGCGATGTGGTGTCGGTTGCGACCCCGGATCACGTCCACGTGGAACGTGGCGCCGAGGTGGATGGAGAGCGCGCGCCAGAACTCCTCGAGGACCTCCGACTCCATCGTCCCGACGCGTCCACGCAGTGGGACGTTGTACGAGAGGTAGGGTCGCTTGCCGAGGTCGACCACCACCCTCGCAAGGGACTCGTCCAGGGGCGCGTACGCCGACGCGAAGCGTGTGATCCCAACTCGATCGCCGAGCGCTTGCGAGAGCGCCTGCCCGAGGACGATGCCCGCGTCCTCGACAAGGTGGTGCGTGTCGACGTTCACATCTCCCGATCCTCGAAACGTGAGGTCGAAGCCTCCGTAACGGGCGACCTGCTCGACCATGTGGTCCAGGAAGGCGAGCCCGGTCGCCACCCTGACGCGTCCGCTACCGTCGAGGTCGACCTTTGCGCGCAGCCGGGTCTCCTTGCTATTGCGGGTGACATCGGCCCTTCTACTCAAGCCGCACCTCGACCGCATGCGCGTGCGCGTCCAGCCCTTCCATCGCGGCCAGACGCACGCATGCCTCACGCAGCATCTCCAGGTCGCCGCGGTTGAGACTCAGCACGCTGGTGCGCTTCATGAACGTGTGCACTCCAAGGGGAGACGCGAAGCGAGCCGCGCCCGAGGTGGGCAGCGTGTGGTTGGGGCCGGCAGCGTAGTCACCGAGGGGCACGGTGGCATAGGCTCCCACGAAAACCGCGCCCGCGTTCTCAACCTGCGTGGCGCGCATCGCGGCGTCCTCGGTGACGATGAGGAGATGCTCGGGCGCGAAGTCGTTGGCCAGGTGCATCGCCTGCTCGAGGTCGTCGGCGACGATCAGGCAGCAATTGGCCGCGCGGATGATCTCCGCGCGCTCCAACCCCTTCAACAGGTTCTCGAACTCCTCCTGCACCCGGTCGGCGAGGGCGGCGGAGTCTGTCACGAGCACGGCCCAGGCGAGGGGGTCGTGCTCCAGCTGAGCCGCGAGGTCAGCGGCGACGAAGTCCGGGCGCGCGTGCGCGTCGGCGACGACCATCACCTCGGTGGGCCCGGCGATGCCGTCCACCCCGACGGCGCCGAACACCTCGCGTTTGGCGAGCGTCACGTAGATGTTGCCGGGGCCGGCGACCACGTCCACCCGCGGGATCGACGTCGTTCCATAAGCCAGCGCGGCGATCGCCTGCGCCCCCCCGACGCGGTAGACCGCATCGACGCCGGCGATGTGGGCCGCGGCGAGGATCGCCGCCGGGACGCTGCCGTCGGCCCTCGGCGGAGTGGCCAGCACCACCTCAGGCACACCCGCGATTCGAGCCGGGATCGCGGTCATGAGGACAGTTGACGGATATGCCGCTCGGCCGCCGGGCGCGTAGAGGCCGGCTCGCCGTACGGGCCTGGTGAGCAGCCTCAGACCCGGCGACCCGCTGGTCGCGGTCTGCACCTGGCGCGCGTGGAAGTCGCGGATGCGCTGCGCCGCGAACTCAAGCGCCGCCAGATCCGGCCCGGCCAGGCGGCCGGCGGCGGCGGCAAGCTCGCCGGCATCGACCTGGAAGCTCTCATCGGGCCGGGGTGCCCAGCCGTCGAATCGGGCGCCGTACTCGCGAAGGGCCTCGTCCCCTTCGGCGGCCACACGCGCGCAGATCTCCGCGACCGCGGCTCGCTCCGTCGCGAACTGCGAAAGATCCAGCCGCCGGCGCGACAGGGGCGAGTCGAGCCATGAACCGACGTCAAAGCGCTTGATTGGCATTTGCTCGCTTCCTAGGAAGCCACGCGGATCGGGGCCGGTCCATCGGCTGCCTCGCGAAGGCGCGCGACCATCGACTGGACGGCGTCCGTACGGGTCTTGAGGCTTGCCTGGTTGGCGATCAGGCGCGCCGTGGACGTGCCGAGCACGGCCGCGACGCGAAGCTTGTTCTCGCGCAGCGTCCGGCCGGAGGCGGTCAGGTCCACGATGCCGTCGACAAGGCCCACCTGGGGCGCGAGCTCGACCGAGCCGTGGAGGCGGACGACCTCCACCGACTGGCCCTGGGCTTCGAACCACGCTGCAGTCGAGCGCGGATACTTCGTCGCGACTCGGAGCAGGGGCGGCCATGTCTCGCGCCCGGCCAGTTTCGACGCCGCCGGAACCGCGAGGACCAGCCGGCAGCCACCAAAGCGGAGGTCCACCAGCTCGTAGTGGGCGCCGGGCGATTCCCACAGGACGTCCTTCCCCACGATCCCCAGGTCGGCTGCGCCGTGGTCGACGTACGCCGGGACGTCGGCCGGCCGCACCAGGATGACCCGGACCGCCGGACGCTCCACCAGCAGCTTGCGGCCCAGTTCCGTCGCGCTCAAGCGCGCGACTCCGGAGCGCGCAAGAATCCTCAGGGCGCCGGGCAGCAGAACACCGGTCGGAAGGGCGATCGCAACTCGTTCCCTGGTCATACGAGGGATCCCGCAAGGCGCGCGGCCACCTGTTCCGGCGGCAGCCTTCGCGCGCGACGGCCGGGCGCGGTCCACGAGGTTGAGGAGGCGCTGCGGCAATGGATGAGGTTGGCCGCGCCGACTGCATGCCACCAGGCTCGGGCTTCAGTGTTCCCCCTCGGCTCGGTGTCCACCACCGCCCGCATGCCGAAGAGGCGAAGGGTCGAACCGAGTCGCAGCGCAGTCGCGAGGCCCGGGCGGCTCCATGCGACAGCCGCGTCGAGTCGCGGCAGCGCCGGCGGACGGTCGGCGCGAGTCAGCATCTCCCACACGAGGTCCAGCTGCACAACGAAGCCGGTCGCCGGCGCGGGCCTGCCGAAGCGCGCCAGAAGCCCGTCGTATCGCCCACCCTGTGCGACCGGCCGGCCCAGGTCCGGACCGTAGCCCTCAAAGATGATTCCCGTGTAGTAGTCGAAATCGCGAATGGCGCCGAGGTCGAGGCTGACGACATCGCCGAGTCCATGGGCGGCCAGGAGCTCGAGGACGCGGGCCAGCTCCGACAGCGCCAGCTCCGAGCGGCGGTTGCGTACCAGCCCGCCGGCGGCATTAAGGATCTCGGCGCCGCCGCGAAGCGCGGGAAACCGAAGCAGCAGCTCGTGCTCGGCGGACCGCAGGGAAGTACGGTCGAGCAACTCCTCGAGGGCGACAAAGTCGCGCGCCGCCAGCGCGCTGCGGACGCTTGCCTTGACCTCGTCGGGCAGCTTGACCGCATCCATGATCCCCTGGAAAAACTCCGCGTGGCCGACGTCGACCTGGTAGCGGCGAAGCCCGGTCGCCTCGAGGCAGCGCGCCGCCAGCGCGATGACCTCGGCATCCGCCACCACCCCCGGCGCGCCGAGCAGTTCGGCCCCCACCTGGTATGTCTCGCGCCGCTGCTGGAAGCGGCTCTCGTCGGTGGAGAGCACCGGGCCCGCGTAGCAGAGACGCAGCGGCAGTGGAGCCGCACGCAGCTTTCCTGCGACCAGCCGCGCCACCGGCACCGTCCGCTCGCCCACCAGCGCGACGATCTCTCCGCGAGCGTCGGCGAACTTGAACAGGCGACGTCTCTGGTCGGCGCCGAGGCCGAGCTCGAGCACCTCAATGCTCTCCACCATCGGGGTGATGACGTGTCGGTAACCCCAACGCCTCATCTCTGCGAGGAGCGATTCCTGGGCTTCGCGCAGCACCTCGGCTTCCTCGGGGAGGAGGTCGCGAAAGCCGGGCACTCCACCCAGCTGAACCCTAGAGTCAGCACTACGGTCGGTGAAGTGACCTCCGGGCCTGGGCCTCTGACCGCAGCTCAGCTGTCATCGTCGTCCTCTTCCTCTTCCTCAGCCTCGGTGCTCTCGACGAAGTCAAGCGGTTCGGCTTCGTCGTCAACCGCGTGCATGCCCTCCTCGATCTCTCCGCCCGGCGCGGTGCCTTCGGTGAGGGTCTCCTCCTCATCCTCGCCGGCAAAGATCTCGACCTCGCGCGCGAGCAGGCTCTCCTTGGTATACGGGCGGAACTCAACCTCGCGCTTGCGCCGCATCGGGAAGCTCGGCTTGCCGGCGAACTTCGGGTCCTGGTACGTCTCGCGGACGATCAGCTTGACGGCGCTGCCCTCGCAGGACGTGACTCCCGCCTGGTACCGGTTGCCACCGCGCATGAACTTGATCAGGCGTCGCGCCAGCTTGGCCTCGAGCAAACCCAGCCTCACGCCACGGGACGTCTCCGCGACGACGCCGTCGGTGTCGATGCGCAGCTCCGCGACGTCGCCGGGGGCGACCTTGGAGCAGATGTCGGATCCCGGTGGATTCTCCAGGATGGTGATGACGGTCTTCCCCATCTCCTCGACGAAGAGGTTCAGATCGACCTTCGTGCCGCCAACCTTCAGACCTTCCTTCTGGTGCAGCAGCGCGTTGATGCGGGCCGCGTTCTTCTTAGCGATCGAGTTCATGGGATTGAGCTTGAGTGCGACCTCGTAAGCGGACTTCGCATCCTTCAGCTTGCCGAGCTCGGACAGCCCCTTGCCGAGCCGGTTCTGTGTCTCCTCGTCGGTGCCGAAGCTCTCGATGATGAAACGGTTGAGCTTTACCGCTTCGTCCCATTTGCCGGCGATCGCAAGCTGAACCGCTTCGTCCCCATATTGGGAACGGGGCTTGAGATGTTCAGTGGACTCAGTTTTCAACGGGCGCGCTCCTATGACTCTGGCTGAGAGGGATCATGAGTATAAATACTGTCGGGCTCGGGGGTTCGGACGCACCCCCCACACGTGGGCCACACTCGCGTGGCCGGCCCTCCGGCCCCACCCCCGGGGCGCGCGCGGCGACAATCTCGGCGTGCGATCCCTTCTGCGAACCGTCGCGTGCGTGAGCGCGCTAAGCCTGGTGTCGCTCGCCGCGTGTACCGGAGGCGGCTCGAACAACGCCAAGACGATCAAGATCGGCGTCGACCTTCCGCTCTCCGGCGATGAGGGCCAGGCGGGCAACCCCACCCTGAACGGCATCCGCTTCTTTGTCCACCAGCACCCTGTACTGGAGGGCTTCAACGTCGCGGTCAGCGCCCGCGACGATGCGGTGAAAGGCGTCCACGACCCGAGGCTCGGGGCCGAGAACATCTCGGCGTTCATCGCCGACCCGCTCGTGATGGGCATCATCGGCCCCTTCGACTCCAGCGTCGCCAGGGTTGCGATTCCGCTGTCCAACCAGGCCCATCTGGCCCTGATCAGCCCGTCCACGAGCAACCGATGCCTCACCAAAGAGCCGTTTCTGCCGGCCGGCCTCAGTCCGGCTCGACTGCCGATCAGCTGCAAGGCGGCCGGCCGGCCCGCGCCCGCCGACCTGCGGCCGGCCAAGGTCAACAACTTCTTCCGACTCGTCACCACCGACGATCTCCAGGGCCCCGCCGCCGCCGACTACGGGTACAAGAACCTTCACCTGCTCCGGGTGGCGGTGCTGTCCGACCACGAGGCCTACGGCCAGGCGCTAGCCGACAGCTTCCGGGCGCGATTCACCAGGCTGGGAGGCCTTGTTGTCGTGCACCTGGACTTCGTTCCGTCCGCCAGTCTCGACCTGACGGGCTTCTTCAAGCAGGCCAAGAAGGATGGGGCGCAGGCGATCTACTTTGGTGGGGTCACGGCGAACGGCGGCTGCTCGATCCGCGCCAAGATGGCCGCCGTCTTCGGAGTGGGCGAGGCCGCGCCCTTCCTGGGCGGCGACGGCATCGCTGAAGATCCGGCCTGCGTGCGCGACGCGGGAGGTAACGCTGCAGGCATCTACGCCACGGTGCCGGCGGTCGACACCAGCCAGGTGGCGACGTCTCAGCCGATCATCGCCTCCTTCAAGTCCGAGTACCGCAACGCCTGGGACTACGGGGCTTACACGATCCTGGCCTACGACGCCACGGCGGTCCTTTATGACGCGCTGGGGCGGGCGATCAGGGCCGCCGGGGGCAAGCTGCCCGCCCGCCAAGACGTGGTGGTGCAGCTGGCGGCGACCACCGGCTTTCACGGCGTGACCGGCACGATCGGCTTCGACGCCGCCGGGGACACCACCCATCGGCTGATCTCGATCTTCGAGGCGACCGGCTCCGATCCGGCGGCCGGATGGCGGTCGGTGAGCGCCGTGGACTACAGCGCGAAGCTCCCTTATTGAACTGCGTCGCCCCCAGCTCGCCGGACCCTCAGCCAGCTTCGAGCTTGAACTCTCGGTTGGAGCCGGTATAGTTCCGATTGGAGTAGTCGTTCGGCCACCCCATGTGGCCGCACTCGTCGTCGGCGCACTCTCGCCCCGACTGTACGTTGGGAAGAGGGCGGCGAGTGAGGGGAGGCAGATGAACACCAGTTTCAAAGCCTCCCAAGCACACAAGGGGGAACCGTATGGTTCGAGCTAGGGGACTCGTAGTCCTCATATTGGCGGCGTTCGTCGCCTTCGGGTGCAGCGGCACTAGCAGTAGCGGCACCAACAAGGGCACCATCACCATCGGCGTGTCCCTGCCGCTCACCGGCGCAGAGGCGTCGGTAGGTACTCCGACCAAGAACGGGGTGCTGTTCTATATCAGCCAGCATCCGACCATTGACGGCTTCACGTTGAAGGTGGTCTCGAAGGACTACGCGGTCAACGGCAGCCCCGACGCCTCCAAGGGCGCCGCCACCATGCAGGAGTTCATCGCCGATGCCACGGTGCTGGGCGTCGTTGGCACCTTCGACTCCGGGGTCGCCAGGGCTGAGATCCCACTCGCCAACCAGGCCGGCCTGAGCATGGTCAGCCCGGCCAACACCAACCCCTGCCTCACGAAGACGGTCTACATACCAGGTTCTCTCAGGAGCAACGGCCAGGACGTCACGTGCAAGGCTGCCGGCTTGCCGGCACCCGCTGATCTGCGCAAGACCAACCCGGACAAGAACAACTACTTCAGGTTGGCCACGACTGACGACCTCCAGGGCCCCGCGAACTCCCTGTACGCCTTCAACACGCTGAAGCTCACCAAGGTCGCCGTCATTTCCAACAACTCGGTGTATGGGAAGGGCATCGCGGACACCTTCACCGCGGAGTTCGTCAAGCTCGGCGGCACCGTCGTTAAGCGCCAGGACTACGACCCTGCCAACACCAACGACTTCAAGGCGTTCCTGACCTCGGCGAAGGCATTGGGCGCCCAGGCCATCTACTACGGCGGCCTTTCGGCGGACAAAGGCTGCGTCATTCGCCAGCAGATGATCGGAATCTTCCCGACCGGCGAGGCCACCCCCTTCCTGGGCGGTGACGGCATCGCGCAAGACCCGACCTGCACCAGGACCGCCGGGCAGAACGCAGTTGGCATCTTCGCCACCGTTGCATCTGTCAACCCGGACCAGGTGCCCGCCGCCAGTACGACCATCGCCGCCTTCAAGGCGGCCTATCCCACCAAGAGTGACTACGGCTCCTACACGATGGTCGCGTACGACTGCGCCGGCGTTATCGTGGCCGCAATCGACCGCGCCATCAAGGCCAACAACGGCAACATGCCCACTCGAGACGCTGTGCGCGCCGAGATCGCCAAGACCTCCGGCTACGCAGGCGTCACCGGCACTGTCGGCTTCAACGCCGCCGGTGACAACTCGGCTGAGATCGTGTCCCTCTACGAGGACAAGAGCACTGACCCCAATGCAGATTGGGCTTACATCAAGGCTTACGACTTCAACGGGGCAGACAAGCTCGGCTAGACGGCAATCTGCGCGATAAAGCGGAGGGGGCGAAGCGCCTCCTCCGCTTACTTTTGTTTCTAGGTGAGCTATTGTGCCAGCACACTTGGCCACGTTGACCAGAGTCCGCAGCACGCTGAGCGGTCCCGTCGGCAGCTGGATGCTGGCGGCCCTCGCTGGCCTGATCATCGTCGTCGCGCTCGGGCCGCGGGTCGCGTCGCAGGGCCCCAGCTTCTTCCTCCAGATCATGACCTATGGGTTTACCGACGGTGCGATCTACGCTCTTGTCGCCATCGGTTACACGATGGTTTACGGGATCATCGAGCTGATCAACTTCGCCCACGGCGACGTGTTCACGCTCGGCGCCGCCGTCTCGATTCCAATCTTCGGAGCCTTTGGGCTGGCCGAAGGCAACGCCTTGGGCCTTCTATCGGTGCTCGCGTTAGTGGCGGCGTTCGCGATCACGATGGTGCTGGTCGGGGTTCTCAACGTGGCCATCGAGCGGATCGCCTACCGGCCGCTCCGGAATGCGCCGAGGCTCGCGCCGTTGATCACGGCCGTGGGGGTCTCTTTCATGCTGGAAGGGATCATGGCCCTGTGGATCGGCAACTCGACGGTGCACTACCCCGATCTTCTCCCCGGCACTCGATACTCCCTGGGAGGGGGCGCGAGCTTGGGCTTCAAAGACATCTTCGTGGTGGTGGTCGCGGTGATCCTGGTGGCGGCCCTGACCGCGTTCATCGGCAGGACGAAGTTGGGCACGGCCATGCGGGCAACCGCCCAGGATAAGGAGGCCGCCCAGCTCATGGGCATCGACATCAACCGGACGATCGCAGCCACCTTCTTCATCGGCGCTGCGCTGGCCGGAGCGGGTGGCATCGTCTTCGGTCTCTATTACAACAGCATCAACTTCCAACTCGGCTTCTCCGCCGGTCTGTTCGCATTCACCGCCGCCGTCTTTGGGGGCATAGGCAATATCCAGGGAGCGGCCCTGGGCGGTCTCATCATCGGCCTCGTTCGTGCCTTTTCCGACGGCTACCTCAGGTCGGAATGGACGGATGTCTTGATATTCGCCATTCTGATACTCGTCCTGGTTTTCCGGCCCACCGGGCTACTCGGCATGCGCGTGCCAGAGAAGTGAGCACCGTCCTGCGCGATAGGCTCACCTGGCTGCGATCTCGCGCGCGAGAGCGCAACTTCATCGTCTACGCGGTGCTCCTCGCGGGGGCGTTGCTGTGGCCGTCGATCGCTCAGTTCATCACCGATGGAGACGCCACACCACTGATCAACCAAGGCGCCGACGCAGGCGTCTACGTGCTGCTTGCGATCGGGCTCAATGTCGTGGTCGGCTTCGCCGGCCTGCTCGACCTGGGCTATGCGGCGTTCTTCGCCATCGGCGCCTACACCGCGGGGATCCTGTCATCTGGCCAACTCGGTGCAAGCCCCCTTCAACAAGAGGTGCACGTCCCCTTCTGGCTCATCCTCTTCCTGGCCATGTTCTTCGCCGCCAGCTTTGGCGCCATACTCGGCGCGCCGACGCTCCGGCTGCGAGGCGATTACCTGGCCATCGTGACGCTTGGATTCGGCGAGATCGTGCCCCGCATCTTCCGCAACATGGGCTTTGGCAGCCCGCTGGGCAACTGGACCAGCGGAATCAATGGCATCAATGCTCTTGACCGGCCGTCGCTTCCGTTCTGGATCACGGGCCCGTGGGTAAACCAGCCGCTGCAGCTGGTTCACCCCTTTGACTTCGGCTTCGACCCCATGCCCTTCTACGTCTTGATGGTGATCCTGGTCATCGCGTGCGTGATCCTGGTGAATAATCTCCAGCGTTCGCGGATCGGACGAGCCTGGATGGCGGTGCGCGAAGACGAGGTGGCGGCGGCGGCTATGGGAGTCAACACCGTCACCACCAAGCTTCTGGCCTTCGGGATCGGAGCTGCGTTCAGCGGGTTCGCAGGAGCGTATTACGGGACAAAGCTCTCCCTGGTCGGCCCCGACGCTTTCAGCTTCGTGGTCTCGGTGACAGTGCTCGTGATGGTGGTCCTTGGAGGCATGGGAAACATCCCAGGCGTCATCGTGGGCGCCCTCCTCATCTACTACGTTCTGTTCAACTTCCTTGGCAACCTTCCTGATTACCTCTCCAGCGCGGCCCAGCAGGTCGGCCTTGGCTGGCTGAACGAGCCCAATTACGCGCACAACTGGCCCGGCCTCGCCAACGAGGTGACGCTGCTCCCGTTCCTGTTATTCGGGCTCATCCTGGTTTCCATCATGCTTCTGCGCCCTCAGGGTCTTCTGCCCAGCCGCACGCGGTCTCAGGAGCTCCACAAGGGGGTTTCCCAAGAGGCCGTCGCTGACACGAAATGATGCCCACCCCCGATCCGATCCTTTCGATCGACGGCGTGACCAAGCGATTTGGCGGCCTGGTGGCCGTGAACAACGTGTCGTTCAAGGTGCCCAAGGGGCAGGTGTTCGCGCTCATCGGCCCAAACGGCGCGGGCAAAACGACGCTCTTCAACTGCGTCACCGGCCTATTTCGCCCCACCCTGGGATCGGTGCTCCTGGATGGGCGCCCGGTCAACGGCTTGAAACCGCACCAGGTCGCGCGACTGGGGATCGCGAGAACCTTCCAGAACATCCGGCTTTTCGATTACATGAGCGCGCTCGACAACGTCCGCCTTGGCCAGCACGTCCGAATGTCGGCCAAGCTCTGGGACTCGCTGTTCAAGACCCCCAAGGCACGGCACGAGGAGGCGGCCGTCACCGAGCGGGCGATGGAGCTCCTCAAGTTCGTGGGCATCGAGCGCTGGGCCGAGGATTACGCTCGCAACTTGCCGTACGGTCAGCAGCGCCGCCTTGAAATCGCCCGCGCCCTGGCCACCAAGCCCCGGCTGCTTCTCCTCGATGAACCCGCCGCAGGGTTCACCCCAAGGGAAAAAGTGGACCTGATGGGTCTCGTCGAGAAGATCCTGGGAGACGGGATCACCGTATTCCTGATCGAGCACGACATGAAGGTGGTGATGGGCGCCTCCAACCGGATCGCGGTCTTGGACCATGGCGAGAAGATCGCTGAGGGAACTCCAGAAGAGGTGCGCCACAACCCGCTGGTCATCGAAGCCTATCTCGGGCGATCTGCCTGAGCCGCCGCTGATGGCACTCCTGGAGCTTCGTGGAATTGACGCGTTCTACGGGCGCGTCCACGTGCTGCACGACGTGACCCTCGATGTGGATGCGGGCGAGATCGTGGCGCTGATCGGGTCCAATGGCGCCGGCAAGACGACCACGCTCAGAACGATCTCAGGCCTGATGCATCCTGCCGCAGGCACCATCACCTTCGCCGGCCGTGACATCACCCGGACGCCTCCCTCGAAGATCGTGGGGGTGGGGATCGGCCACTCCCCAGAAGGTCGGCGGTTGTTTCCCAGGCTCACTGTTCTCAACAACCTCCGCATGGGCGCTTACACGCGCCACGACGCGCCCGGCGTCAAGTCGGACATCGAGCGGGCGTTCACGCTCTTCCCACGTCTGAAGGAGCGCCAACGCCAGCTTGCGGGCACGCTATCGGGGGGTGAGCAGCAGATGCTCGCCATGGGCCGCGCCTTGATGGCGAGGCCGAAGTTACTGATGCTCGACGAACCTTCCCTGGGCCTCGCCCCGATCCTCGTCGAGACGATCTTCAGCATCATTCGCGAGATCAACTCGGAGGGCACGCCCGTCCTGCTAGTCGAGCAGAACGCGCACAAAGCCCTGGAGGTGGCGCACCGCGGCTACGTCCTCGAGACCGGCGTCATCGTGCAGACCGGCACGGGCAAGGAATTGCTGGAATCCGAGGACGTCCAGAAAGCCTACCTCGGGATGTAAAGAATGAGAGGGAACCCGGATGGTTCCCTCTCATCGCGCGTGCGGCTCCGCCGCAGGCGCTGCTCTCTTTCCGGTATATCGATCGGATTGTTCTAGACAAGTCACTC
>Ga0208078_1000243_pt1 | contig 14535 bp, 12 predicted proteins | sample NGESurdeep072012_3_FD_184468 | JGI IMG/M metagenome (GOLD analysis project Ga0208078, IMG submission 184468) | Arctic peat soil microbial communities from Barrow, Alaska - NGEE Surface sample 53-2 deep-072012 (SPAdes) | ecosystem: Environmental > Terrestrial > Soil > Wetlands > Peat ...
CGAGCGCAGTGCCCACGCCGCTCCCTCGCTCCTCGGACGCGACGTACAGATCCCAATGATAAGTCGCGTCGGCGGGGAGGGGGAGCGCGTACGTCTCGATGTCCGGATCCATGCGCGTGGAGATCCACGTGAACGCGACGGGGCGGTCGCCGCGCCACGCCACGAGACATTCGCGCCCGCGCTCGATGCGCTTGCGGAAGCCCGCGACTCGCCGCTCGGAGGTGAGCGCGAGAAAGGGCGTCCAATCGGGCCCTGCGAATGGCGCAATGCGCACGTCGTCGGGAATCGTGAGCGTCGGGACATCGGCGACGACGTGCTCGAAGAGGAGCGCGAGGCCGCCTCGCGAAAACCGGTCGAGCGTTCGCATGCGGAGCTCGCGCCACACGCCGCGCGTGCCGGAATGCCGCCACGCGCGACTCGCATCGTGCGGGAACGTGAGCGCGTCGCGGATGTACTTGTTCACGACGGCACCGGCGCTCGCAGCGCGGGAACTACTGTGTCATCGTACGACGATGTCACGTGCGAGCGCGCGGGGCGGAACTTGCCGCTCAGCTCCGAGGGGATGCTGTCAACGATCAGCAGCTCGAAGTCGACACCGGCGCCCAGCAGCTCGACGCCGTGCGCGCGCAACATCGCCAGCCGCTCGCTCGTCGGCTCCGCGCGCGGCACGATGCGGATCGTGACGCGATCGATGCGCTCCTGCGTCAGTTGAAAGTTCTCGATCCAGTCGGGATCGTCCATGATCAACGATTCGCTCAGCCAGTACGGATGGATCACGCGGCCATCAGGCAGCGGGAACATGTCGAGCATGCGTCCCTGCACGCCGCGGATCGTTCCGAACGGCGCACCGCACTCGCACACACCCGATCCCTGCTCCGCAACGTCACCGATGCGGAAGCGGATGAGCGGCATCGTGAATGTATGAAGCGCCGTCACCACGACCTCGCCGATCTCGCCGGGCGCTACGGGCACTCCGTCGGCGCCGACAACCTCGACGAGCACCGTGTCATCTGATGTGTGGAGCGGGCCGCCGTGCGAGCACTCCCACGCCATCAGGTTGCACTCGTTGCTGCCATACTGATCGCGCACAGGAACTCCGAGCCGAGCCTCGATCTTGCGACGAAGATCGGGCGTCAGCGCCTCGGCACCCGTAAGCGCGACGCGGATGCTCGGCGGCCGCACTGGCTCTCGTTGCAATACCCCGGACACGCGCGCGAGCATGTTCGGGTAGCCGCTCAGCATCGCCGGACGATACGCGCGCACCTCGGCCGCGATCGCCTCGGGATCGAGGTGAATGCTCACGCGCTTCTGCTGCGTCTGCAGCTTGAGCGCGACGAGGGTGCGGCCGATGATCTTGTTGTCGCGGGCGTGGGCGTGCTTCGGATTGAGGATGTTCAACGCGCGGTCCGTGCCCTTGATGCCGTAGGAGCGTAGCGCGCGGACGCGCGGAAGATGCAGAACGTTCTGCTCCAGCCAGCTGCGCCGAATCATGAACGGGCGCCCGCTCGACCCGCTGCTCGCGGCAGGGATGAGCAGCTCGGGGTCGAGTCCCGCAGCGACTCGCTCGATCTCCGGCGCCTCGCGAAAGTGCGTCTTGGTGACGGTGGGGAGGAGCGGCATGTCCGCCGCGCCGCGGATGCAGTCGGGGTGCACCCCGTGCTCGTCCCAGAGCGCCCGATAGTAGGGCACGGTGTGATATGCGTGCCGCACGAGCTTGCGAAGCTGCCGGTCGCGGAAGCTCACGATCTCGGCGCGGGAGGCGCGCGCGTGGCCGCGAATCGCGAAAGCACTGCGAACGGCGTCGAGGCTGAGGCTCATCGCGCGGTGGCCAGTTCGCGCGCGCCCGAGCGAGGGAGTGGCTGCACCGCGCGCACCTTTGCGCGCGCGCCATGCGTGAGCCGATCGACGAGAGCCGTCTCGACGCGCACGCCGGCCGGCAGCGCGCGGCGGAGCGCGGCGACGATCTCTCGCTCGAGCGCGGCGCCATCGCGCCCGCGCTCGGCCACCACGCTCACGCGCACCAGATCGCGCTCCACTTGCACCAGTTGATACTGTGCCAGTCCAGTGATCGGCTCGAGCGCCATCGTAAGCAGATAGGGCGACAGCGTCGATCCGTCCGAGAGCTCGAGAACGTCGGCCTCGCGGCCACTCACGACGCCGAGCAGCGGCGACGCGCGCCCGCACTCGCATCGCGTTGTGAGCAGCGAGCCGCGATCGCCGGTGCGGTAGCGGATGAGCGGCATCGCGCGATTGACGAGCACCGTGACGACGATCTCGCCCTCTACGCCGGCGGGCGCACACGCGCCGTCGTCGCCGAGGATCTCGACGTGGACGACGTCCGCATTGACGTGGCGCGAGCCGGCCGCGCACTCCCAGGCGATCTCCTTCGTCTCCGACGTTCCGTAGATGTCGGAGAGCGTTCCACCGAACGCGGCGGCGATGGCCTGTCGCGCGGTGCTAGTGAGTAGCTCGCCGCTCGTGAAAATGCGTTGGGCGCGCACGCGCGGCGCGCCCGCGTCGCAGGCGCGCGCGACCTCGAGCAGCGCCGAGGGGAGTGCGTAGATCTCCACGGGCGCGTACGCAGCGAGCATCGCGGCGATCTCCGCCGGCGGGCGAAAGACGCTGATGCGCCTGAGCCGCCCGGCACGCTCGAGCAGCGAGTGCCCTTCGTCGCGCGTGTCGATCGCGTCGAGAATCGCGACGCGATCCAGCAGTCGCATGCCGGCGGCGCGCCGTGAGCGCATCTTCACGAGATACTTGAGCGCGGACCACGCGCGCGCATCGTAGTAGACGCGAAAGGGCTCGCCCGACGACCCCGACGATCGCGAGGAAAACCACGACGCAGAGATGCGCCCGTCGCGCAGCGCGGCTGATCCCGCGCTGCGCAACTCCTGCTTCGAGACAGGCGCGAGCGACTGGAGCGCGTGCGGCAGCTCCACCTCGCGCAACGCGCCTGGGCGCGAGAGCCCCGCGTCACGCATTCGTGCGGCGTTGAGCGGAGAGCGCTGCGCATCGACGAGGAGCGTGCGCATGCGCTGCGTCGAGAGCGCGCGGAGCGAGGCGGCGTCGAGGTCGAGCGCATGTGCGGTGGCGCGCGAATCGCGGGCGAGCCAGTACGCAAGCGCGGCGTGTCTCGAGATCACGGCGCCACCACCGAAGAGCGGACAGCGGAGGATGGCAGCGCCGCCAGAGCGCCGAGCGCGGCGTGCGTCGAGTGACGTACACCAATTAGCTCCGCATACAGCGCGAGGTAGCGATCAGCAGCCGTGTCCCACGAGAGCAGCGCCACCGCGCGCGCGCGATTGCGCGCGGCCATCGCGGCGCGCCGCGCCGGATCGTCACCGAGCTCGGTGATCGCGCGCGCGATCGCAGCCGCATCTCCCGCAGCGACCAGAATGCCGTTCTCGCCCTGCGCCACGAGCTCCGGAATCGCGCCGATGGCGCTTCCGACTACCGGAAGCCCCGCCGCGATCGCCTCGGCGAACACGTTGCCGAATGCCTCCTCGTATGGCGTGAGCACGAACATGTCGGACTGCCGGCAGCGGAGCGCGACCTCTTCGCGAGTGAGCGGGCCGGCGAAGCGCACGTCGTCGCTCACGCCCAGCTCGCCCGCGAGCGCGCGCAATGCCGCCGTCTGCGGTCCGCCGCCCGCGATCTCGAGCGTGTAGCGCCCGCGCCGAAGAAGGGCCCATGCGCGCAGGAGGTCCGCGATCCCTTTGCGCTCGATGAGGCGCCCAACCGCGAGACAGCGAATCGTGGGCGACTCGCTTGCCTCGTCAGTGGCGGCCGGCCGAAAGAGATCGAGATCGACGCCGTTGCCGATGACGCTGTATGAGAGCGCCGGCCATGTCTCGCGGGCGAGCGCGCCGAGGCTCTCGCACACGGGCACCACGCGCGACGCGCGCCGCCAGATCCAGCGCGTGAACGGCCGCAGCACTCGATGCGCAAAGACGAGCCGCGCATTCCGTTCGTCGTAGCCGGGAACATCGGAGCCACGCAGCGAGACGACCACGGGAATGTCGCCGAGCGGAAGCGCGGGGATCAACGCGCCGGTGGGAAGCGAGAAGTAGATGTGGACGACGTCGTAGCGATTGGCGCGCAGCAGCCTGCGCGCTGCGGGCACCGCGGAAAAGAGGTAGCTCCCGGCGCCGAAGAAGCCCGCCTGATGCACGCCGCGCCGCTTGCTCCGCACGCGAAAGAGCGTGAGCCCCGGCGCGAGGGCCACGCACGCGAGGCCATCGCGGTGTCCGTAGTCGCGCGCGCCATCCGGGCGCGAGGTCACGACATCGACGATCACGCCGCGCGCCGCGAGGCGCTGCGCGAGCGCAGCGGAGGCGATGCCGGCGCCTCCGCCGAGCGGCGGGTATTCGTAGTTGAGGAGGAGCACGCGGAGTTCACCCGCTTTGCCCCCTCCATTGCCTGCGAAAGTCGACCCGTCGATTGCCGTATTCTCGAGCGGTGCAGTTGCCCTGGGGGCCATTCGGCGGGGCGCGGGAAGATGAAGAGACGGCAACAGTTGCCGGGGGGATTCGCAATATCCGCGCGCAGGAAGTGCCGGTCTACCCTCCGCCGGAAGCACGTACGACCCCGATACGGTAGCACTATGCGGGGATCGTCGCACCCCTGCCACGTAGCCGTCGCCGCCGCTCCGCAATGCTTGACAGGCAAGTGATCACGGTAGAACGTTGCCGGATGCCCCGTGGCTGACCCCTCGGGCGATTGCACGCGTCGATCGACTTCCCACCTGATTTGCCTGGAGACATTGCATGGGTTTGTTAGCCAGAAAAAGCATCGCGGTGCTTCAGACCGAGGCGGGTGAGACGGGCGCGGATACACTCAAACGCGTGCTCTCCGCGAGCAATCTGACGCTGCTGGGAATCGGCGCGATCATCGGCGCAGGCATCTTCGTTCTCACGGGCACCGCGGCGGCGCTCCACGCCGGACCAGGGGTGGTGTACTCCTTCATTCTCGCGGGCGCGGGCTGCCTCTTCGCTGGACTGTGCTACGCCGAGTTCGCGTCGATGATTCCGATCGCGGGAAGCGCATACACGTACGGATACGCCACGCTCGGCGAGTTCGTCGCGTGGATCATCGGCTGGGACCTCGTGCTCGAATATCTCTTCGGCGCGGCGACCGTGGCGGTGGGATGGTCGGGGTACTTCGGGGCATTTCTGCATAGGCTGGGAATCGATCTCCCCGCGGCGTTCATGTCGGCACCGCTGGCGGTGCAGGGCACACACACGCTGACGCGCGTACCGGGCGGCATCGTCAATCTGCCCGCCGTCGCGCTCATCGTCGCGATGACGATTCTGCTCGTCGTCGGCATCAAGGAATCGGCGCGCTTCAACAACGTGATCGTGTACGTCAAGATCGCGATCGTGCTGCTCGTAATCGGCTTCGGCTTCCTCCACGTGAACTCTGCGAACTGGCACCCGTTCATTCCGCCCAACACCGGCCACTTCGGTGAATTCGGATGGTCGGGCGTGGTTCGCGCGGCGGGCGTGGTGTTCTTTGCCTACATCGGCTTCGACGCCGTATCGACGGCGGCGCAGGAGGCGAAAAATCCGCAGAAGGACATGCCCATCGGAATTCTGCTGTCACTCGGCGTCTGTACCGTGCTCTACATCCTGATGGCGCTCGTGCTCACCGGCGTCGCGAACTACACGACGCTGAACGTGCCGCACCCGGTCGCGTTCGCGCTCGAAGCGATTCCCGCGCTCTCCTGGCTCACGTACCTGGTTGAGATCGGCGCCATTCTCGGACTCGCCTCGGTTGTGCTCGTGATGCTCATGGGCCAGCCGCGCATCTTCTTCTCGATGGCACGCGACGGCCTGCTTCCGCCGATCTTCGGCAAAGTGCATCCGAAGTTCGGAACGCCGTACGTCACCACGATCGTCACCGGAACCGTTGCGGCAATCGTTGCCGGAATCTTCCCGGTGGCGCTGCTCGGTGAGCTGGTGTCGATCGGCACCCTGCTCGCATTCGTGATCGTGTGCGGCGGAGTCATCGTGCTCCGGCGTCGCAGTCCCAACTTGGCGCGCCCGTTCAAGACGCCGCTCGTTCCGCTCGTGCCGATTCTCGGCATCCTGATCTGTGGCGGGCTGATGGCCGCCCTGCCGCCCGACACGTGGATTCGTCTGCTCGTCTGGATGGCAATCGGAGTCGTGATCTATTTCGCGTACGGCCGCACGCACTCCAAGGTGCAGCGCGGCATCGGCGCAGCCACCGACTGATCGCTCGTGCAGTTAGCTTTGAGGCGGCGCTCGGAACACCGGGCGCCGCTTCTTTTTTCTTCTCACATGCCGACGACTCTCCCCGATCTTCTCGCCGTTCCCGCGCATCGCGTCGCGGCGATCGAGCGCCACGCCGCCGAATTCACATCGGGACGCACCGTCGCGTTGCTCACGCACATCAACTCCGACGGCGACGGCTGCGGCTCCGAGGTCGCGCTCGCACTGCTCCTCGCGCAGCGCGGAATGAAGGTCCGCATCGTGAATCCGACGCCGTGGCCGGAGATGTTCAACTTTCTCCTCGATGGAATCAACGAGCGAAGCGCCGACGGCGCAGCCGCCCTCGCCGGCGTCGATCTCGTGATGGTGCTCGACATCAGCGATCTCAAACGCCTTGGCCCGCTCGGCGACGCCGTTCGCAACTCGCCCGCGCGCCGCCTCGTCATCGATCACCACCTGCCACAGGACGAGCCCGCGGGCGAGATCGTCGTCTCCGACACCACTGCGTGCGCTACCGGTGAGCTCATCTTCGATTTCGCTCGCGTGCTCGACCTCGACATCACCGCGCCGATCGCCCGCGCGATGTACGTCGCGATCCTCAGCGACACCGGCGGCTTCAAGTTCAGCAACACGTCGCCGCGCTGCCACGCGATCGCGGGACAGCTCCTCGCCGCCGGCGTCGAGCCCGAAGAGATGTACCGCCGTATCTACGCGTCGGTGTCCGTGGGCCGGCTGCATCTGCTGCGCGACGCGCTCGCGACGCTCGAGGTGGATGCCGATCACGGGCTCGCGTGGATCGCGCTCGCCGCCGGTGCGCTCGAGAAGTACGGCGTGCGCGCGGAGGAGCTCGACGGGCTCGCCGAGCATCCGCGCTCGGTGGCGGGAACGAGGATGGCGGTGTTCTTCCGCGATCTCGGGCACGGGAAGGTGAAGGTTTCCTTCCGCAGCACCGGCGAGGTGGACGTGAACGCCTTCGCGCGCCAGTTCGGCGGCGGCGGGCACGCCAAGGCATCCGGCGCGCTGATCGCGGGCACGCTGGCCGAGGTGCGCGACAGCGTGATCGCAGCGGCGCGAGCATTCCTGACCCCCAAGTGATCCGCTAGCTTTATCGCATGGCACTCTTCAAGCAGCGCGCACCAATGGACGTCGACGACAGCATTCGCACCGCGCTCGAAGGGATGCGTCCGCTGCTTAGAATCGAGACCATGGATATCGCGCTCGTCGAGTTCGACGCGGAGAGCGGCGTCGCCGTGATCAAGTGCACCGGCGACTGCCCCGATTGCGATCTCTCGGCCGAAATGCTCACGGTTGGAATCGAGGCGCATCTGCGCCAGCAAGTTCCCGAGATTCGCTCCATTCGCTTCGTCGCGCGCTGAGCCGCGCATGACGGAGACAATGCAGACCCGCATCGCGCATGCGTTGCAAGGTGTCGTGAACCCCCGCACCAGCGAAGACGTCATCCGCTCCGGCATGATCCGCGACGTCGCGGTATCGGTCGAGGGGCGCGTGCGCTTCACGATCCTTCTCGATGCGCAGGATCCGGCGTCGCTCGTGCGCGAGGTGCGGCAGGCAGCCGAGCGCGTTGACGGCGTGTCGGATGTGCGAGTGGATGTTCGCGATCCATCGCAGTCGTCCGCGAATTCCGCGGTGCCTCCGGTCTCGCGCGGTGCGCCAGCGTCTCCGCCGCCGGCATCCGGTCCGCCGGCGTTTAGTCCGCCCAAGGGACGCTCGCTCCCCGTGATGGGACAGGAGCCGAAGGCGAAAGCCGTTCCCCCCGCGCCCACGCCGGTGACGTATCCGAATCTCGGACGCATCATCGCGATCTCGAGCGGCAAGGGCGGCGTCGGCAAGTCGACGGTCTCCGTGAACATCGCGGTCGCGCTCGCGCAGCAGGGGCTTCGCGTCGGGCTGATGGACGCCGATGTCTACGGCCCGAACATCCCGATGATGATGGGCGTCAACTCGCCGCCGCCCGTCGTCGGCGATCGCATTCAGACGCTCAACGCGCACGGCGTGAAGCTGATGAGCCTCGGCTTCCTCATCGAGCGCGATCAGCCCGCAATCTGGCGCGGCCCGATCGTGATGAAGATCGTCACGCAGTTTCTGCGCGACGTCGACTGGGGCACGCTCGACTATCTCCTCGTCGACATGCCGCCAGGCACCGGCGATGCGCAGCTCTCACTCGTGCAGGCGACGCACGTGCACGGCGCGGTGATCGTGACCACGCCGCAGCCCGTCTCCACCGGCGACGCGCTCCGCGGCGCCAAGATGTTCGAGCGCGTCAACGTGCCCGTGCTCGGAATAGTCGAGAACATGAGCTATCTGCTTTGCGCGCACTGCGGCAAGCCGACGCCGCTGTTCGGCAGCGGCGGGGGCCGCGCGCTCGCCGACGAGCTGCACGTGCCGCTGCTCGGCGAGATTCCGCTCGAGTCTGGCGTGCGCGAGGGCGGCGACAGCGGCAGCCCGATAATCGTCGCGCATCCGGAATCGCCGGCGGCGAAGGTGCTGAGTACCATCGCGACGCGTATCATCGAAGCGGCAGAGGCAATCAAGACGTGAGCAATTCGGCACTGCCTCCCACGCTCGTCGAAACGCGGTCGCCGGAGAACAACCCGGCGGCCGCGTTGCCGATGGACCCTCGCGACGGTCTCGCCACCGCGATCACCGGCGAGTATCGCTCGGTGACCTCGCTCGTGAGCGGCTCGCTCACGCGCACCGTCGCCGCCGTCGCGCTCCCCGCCGTCGCATCGACGCTACTCATGACGCTCTTCGCCACCGTTGACGCATTCTGGGTGGGCACGCGCATCGGCCCGCAGGGGCTCGCCGCCGTCTCCACGTCGATCTTCTGGGTGTGGATGCTCATCTCGTGCGCCGAGATGGTGAGCGTCGGGCTCACCGCGGTCGCGGCGCGCCGTCACGGCGAGCGGCTGCACGACGCGGCCGCGCGCGCCGTGAACGACGCGCTCTTTCTCTCGATCGCTATCGCCGTCGTTCTTGGCGCGATCGGCATCTCGCAGCTCGATGCGCTCTTCGGCATCATGCACACGCCGCCCGATGTCACCGCGCTCGGCAAGAGCTACCTCGGCACCTACCTGTTCGGCGCGCCGCTCATCTTCGGCTTTTTCGCAATCGATGCGGCCTTCCGCGCGGCGGGTGACACGCGCACGCCGTTCTTTCTCCTGCTCGGCTGCGTGATCGCCGCGCTCGCGCTCGACCCGGTGCTCATCCTCGGCCTCGGCCCCGCGCCCAAACTCGGCATCGCCGGCGCCGCGATGGCGACGATCTTCACGCGCTCGGTTGCGTTCCTCATCGGCATGGTGATCCTCGTGAAGCGCCGCATGGTGACCTTCGGCGTCCCCGCGATGTCGACGATCCGCGCCATCGTGCGCGTCGGACTGCCAACCGCCGTCACCGGCGTCGTCTTCAGCAACATTTACGTCTTCCTCACGCGCACGACCACCAAGTTCGGCACTCCCGCGCTCGCGGCGCTCGGCGTCGGTCACCGCGTGGAAAGCTGGTCGTACATGATCGGGATCGGCTTTGGCGCGGCGGCTGCGGCGATCGTCGGGCAAAATCTCGGCGCGAAGCAGGTGGATCGCGCCGAGCGCGCGGCGTGGATCGCGACGGGCTTCGCGATGACGCTCGGGCTCATCGCGGCGATCGCGGAGTACTCGCTCGCGACGACATTCGCATCGGTGTTCACGAACGATCCGGCGGTGATCGCCGAGAGTGCGCGCTACCTACGGATCGGCGCGATCTCTACACTGTTCGCGGGCGCGGAGCTCGTGCTCGAGGGCGCGCTCGGCGGAGCGGGCGACACACTGCCGCCGATGATCACGTCGACGGCGCTCACGGCGCTCCGCATTCCACTCGCGGCGTGGGCCGCCACGCGCTGGGGAACGACCGGAATCTGGTGGACGATCTCGATCACCGCTCTGGGTCGTGGTGTGGCGATGATGGCGCTGTGGAAGTGGGGACGATGGAAGCGAGTTGAGTGGGTGACGTCGCCAGGTTGAGCGGCATGTCCATCGACGAGCGCTCGGGATTCGCCGACGTCACCCCGCGCCCCGCGTAGACGGCGCCACGCCGCGGCTGTCTACGCCGCGTTCGACGAGAAGGTGTCGCAGTCCTTCGGATCGCCGCTCTCGAAGCCGCGCTTGAACCACGACTCACGCTGCGCCGAGGTGCCGTGCGTGAACGACTCGGGCGACACGTGCCCGGTACTCATCTTCTGCAGCCGGTCATCGCCAACCGATGCGGCAGCCTGAAGCCCGGACTGAATGTCGCCGGGATCGAGCAGGTTGCGCTGCTGCGTGGAATGTCCCCACACGCCGGCGTAGCAGTCCGCCTGCAGCTCGAGCTTCACCGACAGCGCGTTCGCCTGATCCGGATGCTGCTTCTCCGTTCGCCGCATCTGCTCGTCGATCCCCTCGATGTGCTGCACGTGATGCCCGAGCTCGTGCGCGAGCACGTACGCCTGCGCAAACTGACCCGGCGCGCCGAACTTGTCGCGCAGCTCATCGTAGAAGCCGAGGTCGATGTAGACCTTCTCGTCGAGCGGACAGTAAAACGGCCCCATCGCCGTCTCGGCCTGGCCACACCCCGACTGTACGCCGTCGCGAAAGAGGACGAGCTTCGCGTCGTGATAGGTGAGCCCCTCTTTCGGGAGGATCGCCGTCCACGTCTGCTGTGCGTCATCGAGCACGAAGGAGACGAACTGCACTTCCTTGTGCTCCTCCGGCGTCTCGCTCCCTGGCGGCGCGGACGCGTCTCCGGAAGCGGTGGTCGTGGGCGCGCCGCCGCCATCGCCAAGGAGAGTAAAGAGATTGCGATGAAAGATCAGGCTCAGAACGAGCACGATAACTGTGCCGCCGATGCCGAGATGGATACCGCCAATGCCACCGCCGCCGCTGTCTCCGCGGCGATCCTCGATGTCGGAGCTCTCGTTACCGGGGGTCCAACGCATTGCAGCCCTCTGATGGTTCGGGACACCGAGGACAAAGCAAGAAGTTGGCCGCTCAGTTCATCCAGACTATATCGACGTTGGCCAGTGTGGCGCTACCATCGATAATCGCGTGACGCTTCGCCTGCGCGTAGCCGGCGCTGTACATGATCCCGTCGCGCTCCGTGAAGCCCTCGGAGTCGACGTTGGCGATGCGGTGCGCGAGGTGCAGCGAGACGCCGACGTCGCGCGGAACGCGAAGCGTGGCACTCCCGAGCGCGACGCGAAGGGTGAGCGGCATGTCGCCGGTCCACTCGCCGGCCAGGTCGAGATCGACGGCGCCCACGGTGCTCGCGATCGTTGCGCGCTGCGCGCGAGCGTTTCCCAAACCGTGAATCGAGATGCTCCCGACGCCCGCATCGACGAAGAGATCGCGCATCGGCTTTGGATTCGCGCTGCCGAAGGTGAGCTCGGTCTCGGTTGCGCCCGAAGAAACGCGCAGCGCGTCGACCCAGAGTGAGCTCAGGTTGAGTATTGCGCGCGTGGTGCCGAGATCGAGATCGAGGTCCACCGGAATTCCCGCGGCGAGCGAGAGATCGAGACGACCCTCGTTTGAGCGCTTCCTGTTCGAATGGCGCGCGGCGGCTTGCATCGTCGAGCTATCGAGACCGATCCTGAGCGTGTGCGACACTGCGTCGTAGCTGCGCGACAGCCGCTGCTCGTTCGCATCGAAGCGCGCCTTGGCGTCGTACAGCAGCGGCGCCGCCGCGGCGCCGAGCGTGAGCGTGCCCGCGTCGTAGCGCAGGCGCACGTGCAGGCTGTCCGCGGTGCCGAGCGGACGGCTCGCGGCGAGCGAGCGCCAGCTGCTCGCGTCACCAGGGGCGCCGATCGCAAAGAGCGACACCAGCGCAAGCAGTAGAGTCTTCATTGCTCGCTCGCCCTCGGTGCCGGCGTCGGCCGGCGCGCGGCCGCGACGCCGGAGACGGGCGTGGGCGTCTGCCACGCGTTCGCTTCCACGGGCGGCGCCAGCACCTGCGGCATGCTCACTGGCGAGCGCGTTCCGGCGCGCGTAATGATCGTCGCGCCGAGACCGACGGTGCAGGCGATCCACGTGCAGAGGAACGCGAGCAGGCGCAGCACGCTCCCCGCGAGCCCCATGAACGAGGCGCCGCCCGCGAGCAGCCAGAGCACGAGAAAGATCGACAGGCCCGCGATCAGGTGGCTCACGACGGGTCGCGGATCGCGCACGTAGCTCTCGCCGCGCATCGTTGCGTCACCGACGAGCAGCGACATCGCGAGAAAGCCGAGCGCCACCGCGCCGAGCGCGCCGAGCGCGTATGCGACGGCGGCGAAGGGGATGAGCAGGATGCCGACGAGCGTGATCGCGAGCGCGACCATCGAGAGCAGGAAGAGCGGCACCACGGCGACTTCGCCGAGGAGACCAAAGAGGAATGCGCGCGAGAAGTCCGTGCGAATGGTCGCGGCGATCGTCTCGAGATGAGCGCGGGCGCCGATTGCGACCGCGAGCGCCATGGTGACGAGAATCAGATAGCAGGCGACGGCGAGCGAGAGCGAGCGTTTGAGCGCCTGCTGCGGCGTGAGCTGTGCGCCGGCGATCGGGCCGACACTGAAGGCGCTGATCGAGCGCGTCTCGCCATCGACGGTGCCGCCGGCCATGCGCACCTGTCCGCCCACCGACACCGCGTCGCCGCGCACATGCCCGCCGGGGAGGAGCACGACGTCGCTGCCGATCGCAACCGCGTTGCCGTCGACCGTGCCGCGAATCTCGAGGGGTCCGTGCCAGCTGGCGACGTCGCCCGTGAGATGCTGCGCGGCCTCGACGGTATGCGCGCTCGCGCTGACCGACGACCGGTCGAGCGAGAGTCCGTTCGCATCGCGGTGGAGCGAGTCGAGCGACGCGGAGATGGGATCGGCGGTGCGTGACGAATCGGTGGTGCTTTGGGCCAGGACTCCGTTGTGCGCGATTGCGACACTAACCAACGCGATCGCGAAGCTCCGCGCGCGGCGCACGCTAGCGGGCGCGCGCACGAACGGCCGCCACACGAATCATCGTTGCAGCGGCCGCGCCGGTGACGACCAACAGGAGTGCCGCCGTCGCGAGCCCCAGCGCCCCGCCGGCGAGCAGCGGTCGCGCCGCCTCGCCAAAGAGCGCCGACATCCCCGTGCCGATCGCGCCGAGTGCGGCGGTGCGCATGCGGTCGAGCACGAGATCGGCGGTGAACATCACCGCGTCGATGCGGGTGAACACCCACGCGGAGACGACGGTGAGCACGACCGCTATCGACGCGAACATGCCGGCCGCGGCGAATCGTAGCGCGCGCGATTGCGGAATGAATCCGCGCACGGAATCGAGGAGCGCGACGTGCCACGGCACGAACAGCTGCACGCGCTCCAGCACCCGGCTCGCGAACAGCGGCGACGGGGCGATGTGCGGCAGATGCTCGAGCTGCCGGACGAGCGCACGCGCGCCCTCCAGCTCCTTGCTGCACACGGCGCAGCTTCGGACGTGCGCCTTGAGCGGCGGTGTTCCGAATCCGACCTCGCCGTCGAGCAGCAGGTCGATCTCTTCAGGCAGTAGGTGTCGTTCCACTATTCCTCCACTGGTTCATACGGGGGCCGTTCCGGGCAGGTTTCAAGGCTGTTTAACCGGGCTCTCGAGCGGGTCATTCGCGCAGATCTTCCAGCGCCTCGCGGAGCTCGTCGAGCCTGCCCCGCTCGCGCGGCCGCGGTCGCAGCGCCATGTCGATCGCCTGCCCCAGCTCGCGGGGAAGGTCGCGGCGCTGACGCCGCAGCGGCGGGAGATGGGCGCCGAGGCGCTGGCCACCGGACATTATGTCCGCCGTGTCGAGGGGCCGCAGGGCGCGCAATTGCATGCCGCGGCCGATTTGAGCCGCGACCAGAGTTATTTTCTGTTTGCCACCACCAGGGCGCAGCTCGACTATCTGCGCTTTCCGCTGGGCGGGATGGAAAAAAGCGCGGTGCGCGCCATCGCCGCCGAGCTCGGCCTGGTCAATGCCGCCAAGCCCGACAGCCAGGATATCTGTTTCGTGCCGGAAGGCCGCTACACCGGCATCGTCGAAAAGCTGCGTCCCGATGCGGCGCGGCCGGGCGAGATCGTGGACCAGGCGGGCGCGGTCGTGGGCCGCCATGACGGCATTTTCCATTTCACGGTCGGCCAGCGCAAAGGCCTGGGCCTGTCCGGCAATGAAGAACCGCTCTTCGTGCTCAAGCTGGATGCGGCCCGGGCGCGGGTGGTGGTGGGGCCGCGTTCGGCGCTGGCGTCGCGCGTCATCCATCTGCACAACGTCAATTGGCTGGCCGATGCCGACGCGCCTTTCGACT
>Ga0208078_1000245_pt1 | contig 14471 bp, 10 predicted proteins | sample NGESurdeep072012_3_FD_184468 | JGI IMG/M metagenome (GOLD analysis project Ga0208078, IMG submission 184468) | Arctic peat soil microbial communities from Barrow, Alaska - NGEE Surface sample 53-2 deep-072012 (SPAdes) | ecosystem: Environmental > Terrestrial > Soil > Wetlands > Peat ...
GTCTCGGTGAAGCGGGACTTCCGCATGCGGGCTTCCTTTCGGCCCTTCGGCCGGGAAACCCACGGTATCAGGCGGCCCGGATTACCGGGGCAACGTCACATGGACGAGGGATCCGATATTTCCTGGCTGGAGCCCTCACCTTGCGAGACACACGTGGGCCTGTTACGAACTGTTAAACCAGCTCGAACGTGAAGCAGCGCGACAGCGGTTCACGCCGGGCTCCGTGCCCGTTTCCTGGGCTGAGTCGACAGCGAAGACGATGATCGCGCTCTTTATTCAGCCGCAACTAGGTCACATCGATGACCAAACCACTCGCGCCTATCTGCGTTGGGTAGTGACACACTTGTCTCTGGCCGACACCTTCGGCACCTGGCATCGCTTTCTTGAATCGGCCGATGTTGATGGCGCATAAACTTCGAACTTTCGGTGCGCTGGAACCCCCTCGTCTTCGCATTTCCGTACCTCAGCAAGGCGGCAGGGTGCTTGAACTCGACCTTACCGATCTCGCAACCGGGATCAATTCTCTATCCCGCGCTAGAAAGTACACCTTCTCCGGTCGACCGTCTCTCACGGCTGATTTGCTCGATCCCATCGAAGCGTACGCTGCCACGATCTCCTCTCACTCGTTAAAACACATCAAGCATGCCATTCGACTCCTGTGGCGTTTCCTGGACGCACATCCACATCTCGACGTCACCGATATTGCTAGTCTCTCGGACGTTCATGGCACCGCACTAACGCTTTGGCTGCCGACGGCGAACAGCGGCGAGCAGACCTATCGGCAGCTAAAGACCTTAGTTCAATTTGCTCGCCGCTACCGAAACCTCCCCGAAGTGTTCTGGCCCACGCTTCATGATCGCGACGATAATGCGAGATCACGCGACCTCGAGCCTCCTTCCGTTAAGGCCGTCTACAAGGCACTAATACAAGAGGCACAACAAATTAAGGCGATGTTCCTCGACGGAGAGGCGCTTGCGTCACAGGGGCGAGACCCGCGCGGCTCACGTGGCTTCCCTGGAACGGCCCGACGGAAAGCGGCTTGGGAGTTTCGCGAAAACCACGCATGGCTCATGAAGTCTCTCGCGGTTCCCACGATCGTCGATAAGGCAGCAATTCGGCGGGACGGCGGGCAGGGCCTCAATCAAGCGAACCGGCGAGAACAAGCCCACAGTGGGCCGGCGTACCTCGCGCCCGGTCACTCCATTCGCGCGAGCCGGGGTTTCGTGGGAAAGCTACGCTGGTTCTATCCCAGTCTCGGTGACACAATCATATTCTTCTTGCTCTTCATGCTAACCACTGGCTGGAATGAGTCTACGGCGCTTCACCTCGACGTGTCTCAACCCGACTGGGTCGCGACGCATTGGCTACAGCCTAAGCTTAAGGTTCTCAAGGCTCTTAAGCCGCGGTCGGGGTCATACCAGTATGCGATTGCGCTGGAGCATTCGCAGTGGCGGCCATATCAGATTGTCTGCTATATGAATCGAATTACGTCAGGACTGCGGCGGCGACTTCTAATCAGCATCGATCAGATTCGAGCAGAGATTGACCGAGCCGACTCTCCGGAACTACGGAAACAGCTGGCGAGCCTCAGTGCCCGATCCCGAAGCCCGTGGCTCTTCCATTCGCTTGATAATGTCGGGGAGGTTCTCGCCTTAGATGCCGGGTTTAACGCCGCCGTGAACTCAGCCTTAACCGCACTAATACTACGGCACAACATCCGCGATTCGACGGGTAAGCTTTGTAAGTTTACGACGTCGGACTGGCGAGACGCGTTTGCCGCCAACACGAACGCCGTCAGCGGACCACAGGCCTCCCGCGCGTCTCTCGGTCACGCATCAGATCGAGCGATTGACCGTTATCTCAATCAGCCGCGACTGCGCCACGATGCCCGCGCGCAAGTTCGACATTTGTTCCGAACGGCATTTTCGGAAATCAGAGCAGGGTTCTTGATCGACGGTTCGACCCTTCGCCTTCTGGTTGAACGCGGCGCGATTACCGCCGAGGAGCGAGCTCGCATCGCCGAGTTCAAGAATCGGTCCCGTGTTGGCATGGGTTGTATCAATCCGACGGAACCGCCCAAGACGATTGCGCCGGACCATAAGGACGGGGCGCTGTGTCTCATTCAGCGGTGCACAATGTGCTCGAACGGCGTCGTCTTTGACGACAGCCTCGACGGTCTGGCGAGGCGGTATGCCGAGCTCATCGCGATTCAGGAAATGATTCCGGCTAGTACGTGGGCCGAGAGCGACTATCCTGACGAAAAAGAGGCTACTGAGCTCGTCCTCAAGTCATTCCCCCGTGAAATGGTCGATGAGTACACGCGCCGGCACCGGCAGCGGTTCCAAGATGGGTCAGATACGGTGCTCGATCTGGAGCCTAGCCATGAGCGCTAGTGCAACGGCGGAACGCGGACGCGCCCACCTACCATCGGAGCGCCATCGCCTGGAACAGGGCCTCGCCGGCCTGTCGCCATCGAGCCCTTGGGATCAGCTGGCCAACTTCCCGATCACGCCTCTTTCGCTTCTCAGCGACGATGCAATTGTCGTGCCGGAGGACTGGGTCGCAGCTGGTTCGAGCCGGCAGCTCTCCGCACGGACCATTCGCATTCTCGACTATCTGCCGAAAGACGAAACTCGGGCACAATGCGCGTATCACGAAAAGCAGATCAGACGGATCATTTTTGCGCTCTTGATGATCCCTCGGCAGACGAATACCGGGGTCCGTCGCCTTGCACCGAAAACCTGGATCGGGCGATCACAGTTACTTTTAAGGGCCGCGCGTTGGGCCATCGAACATCGCTTCGCTCCTGAAAGTCTCTTTCGCCACCTCTCCCTGGCCGACTTGGCCGAGATCGCCCTCGCAGTCGGTGTAAAAGCGACCGGAGATCTCAATCGCGACCTCATTCACTATGGCGCCCGCGGCCTCTTGATCGACGTGCCGAATCCACCGGTTCAACCCCGAGCACCCGGGGAACGCGAGCGTTCATACAAAGCTGGCGTGCCAAAGTCCGCAGCCCCCAAGCCAGTTATACAAACTCAACCCTTTCCCGACACTTTTGTGACCGAGCTGTTGCGCCGTTGCCTCTTCTTATCGCGCGATGTCGGAACCGCGATCATGGACGCCTACGAGCAGCTGGCTGACACTTCCGGCTGGGGCGTTCATACTCAAGGGGCGATTCTAAAGCGCCGCCTAGCAGCGCTCGCTCGACTGGATTGGCAAGTGTCCGACGGGTCGCGTCTCGACTCGCTTCCCTTCAGCATTGCGCTTCGCTCGGCCGGCGCGAAGACCAGAAACGTCTCTCACTGGCCGCCGCAGTCGTGGACTGAACTGAAGGGTCTGTTTACCTATCTTCAGTGCGCGAACTTTAACATCATTGCCTTTTGTACCGGCGCGCGGTGGTCGGAGCATTCGGGCGCCTCACTCGATTGCGTCTCTGAGAGTGACGACGCAACGTTCAGGTCGCGGACGTTCAAGCTAACGAACATGGTAGGGGGAAAGCTTCGCGAATGGCCTCTGGCTGACGAAGCGCTTGCTGCACTCCGGCAACAGCAGCGGTACGCTCGAATCGTCGGTGGACCGACGGCCAAGAACCTCTGGGTCTTACTTCAGCCAAAAGCCGGCGGGCGCATGCGCGGCGATGCCCAAAATATCATGAACGAAACCAATACGCACTTCGTCCGGGCGCTCGGTCTCGATATACTGCTCGACGGGCGGCCGGCTACGCATCGATGGCGAGCAACAGTTGCGCGACTCGGGGCGATGGCTCTAATAGAAGCTCCTCGGGTCTTGATGGAGCTCTTTGGCCACCGCAATATGGAAATGACCCTGAGATACATCCTGAGCAACCCAGATATACGCGCGGAGCTTGATGAGGCTTACGGGGCCGCGGCGTACGCTATGACCCGCGACTTGATGGAAGGCGCTTCTGGACTAGGAGGGCCAGCGGCTCCGCGGTTGCGGTCCATGTTAGACGAAGTCGCGATTGCGTCGCCTGGAGCTTCACCATTCATCGCAAACAACGACGACATCCTTGACCTGCTGAACCTTTCGGGGCCAGCTGCAAGAATCGTCCGCCCTGGAATAACGTGCATTAAACAGGCGGGTCAATATGGACCATGCTCTAAGGGAATTGGCGCGCCCAATCCAGCTCGATGCAAGGTAGCCTGCGAACACCGCCTTGAAGACGCGCAAGGCGCGCGGCACGCCGATGCCTTGATTTCATTCTTAATTGCGAGGCTGGCTTCGGAGGACCTCGCGTCTCAGCCGCTGCTGCGGGCGAATCTAGAAGGGCAACTACTAACGCAGCTGCGGCGGTTCTCTGACGTTCGAGCGCGCTGGCTCAAGGCCAACAGCACCGCGCTCGCCATTTGGTCAGTTGCTAAGGCTCCGGGTGCACACTCATGACGGGCAAGCTCGAAGGAGGGAGCGCACTTCTCGCGCATGCCGCTGCGTCTCGAGACGCAGTGATACGACGACTGCGCGAGGCGATGCGCACAATTGAGCGTGAGCTGGATCTCGCTGGTGGTCTCTATCCACGCGGCAAACTCACGCAGGCAGAGTTGTGTCGCCGAGCCTCGGTCCGTCAGGCAACGCTTCAAAAGCGTACGCACCGGGATAGCACCCTTCGCGAGGTCAACGCTTGGTTGGGGCGAGTCGCGATAGCGATCCGAACTTCAAAGTCGGTGAAGGCTGCAGTTTTCGCAAGAGTAGAATCCCTGCGCGACGCCAATGCTGCCTTGATGCAACGGTATCATGAGGCTGAGCTTGAGCTCATTGACGCACGGTCTGAAATGGACCGGCTCACGAGCCGAGTTGAAGAGCTCGAGGAGTCACACCGTCGAGGTATAGCCGAACGGAACGACAGGATCACGTCGATCGCCGAAGCGCGACGTCGTACTCGAAAGTCTTGACACTCGCGCACTGCGCGCGCCACCGAAGCCTCTTCCCGTTCGGTGACGGCGCTAGTGGTTGCGTTAGGCATGCGCGCAGCTGCAACCGCGGAACTGCCCTAAGGTCTCGATCCCCGTATACCCGCTCGCGGTCGCAGCTAGGACGACGCTGGCGCGACTCGGAAGCAATCCTGCGGTGAGACGTCCCAGGCAGCAGCATGGACCTTCTGAGGCTTTAAGAAACCTCGGCCGCGAGCTAGAGCGTGAATACGGTATTGAACCCCTTCGCGCTGGTGAGCGCCGTCCTGACGGGTACTATTTGACCAACCATTTTACCGGCCGCTCTTTGTACCCGGCCGGGACCGTCGAGGTCGATGGAAAGATCATCTTGCCACCGCGTCGTCCGCGGAAGATGGCATGGCCTCTACGGATCGCCGCGTTCTTGCGGTTCCGTTGAATCTGATCGCCATTTCATGGCTCGGCCCGACCCGCATCAGCCTACGGCCCAGTTCGACGGATCGCATGGGGGGGGGCGCGTGTGGCAATCGTTGTCAGCGTGATAGCATCTGCCAATGGAGCGTCCAGACCCCGATCCGCGACCCTCATCCGATCCTCGGCCCGGTCCCGATCCGCGGCCCGGCCCCGATCCGCGGCCCGGTCCCGATCCCCGACCTGGTCCCGACCGCCGGCCTGGTCCCGACCGCCGGCCCGGTCCCGACTAGCTTGTCCCCCACTAGAACCGTCGCTATGGCCTCGCTCCAAGCAGCGATTTCTCGACGCTGCGCCGAAAAAATGGCACGGTGCCCAAATCGAGAGACAATTCTGTGAGACGCTCCGCCTTTGCGGTCGCCGCGGAAAATTATCTCCGAAACACACACCCGGACTCTCCGCTATCAAGCGCCGACCTGTGGAATGCACTATGCAAACTACACCCGAACTTGACCACGTCTTCAGAGCACCGCAAGACCCCCCGCGCGACGTGCATGCGCGACCTCCGAAAGGATGAGCGATTCGTTGTGGGCCGTGGCTTCATCCGATTGGCTTAGCTACTTGCAATCTCTCTCTTCTTTTCGTCGGTCCTGTGGGTGGCCTCTGAGGTGAAGCCTCTTCTAAAATGGGCAGGGGGCAAACGATTCCTTACCCGGCAGTTGCGACAGCTCATAGCGGAAGTCGATATCGAGCGGTACTTCGAACCGTTTGCCGGCGGCGCTGCGCTATTCTTTGAGCTGGAACACCGACGCTCGTTCTTATCAGATACGAACGCGGAATTGGTGAATTTCTATCAGGTCGTTAAAGATGACCCCGATAGGCTCATCGACAAAGTTCGACGCCTCCAGGCCTCGGAAGATGAGTACTACCGCGTACGAGAGTCGCGGCCTCGGACGCCCGAGACGCGCGCCGCGCGCTTCTACTACCTCGTCCGTCTCTCGTTCAATGGCATTTATCGCGAAAACCTGAGCGGGCAATTCAACGTGCCCTTCGGCTACAAGACCAATCTCGAACCCCTGGATCGCGAGACGCTACGACGAGGAAGCTCCGTTTTGCAAGGCGCGACCTTGCAGTGCCACACTTTCGCCGACGCAGCAGCACCGGCTAAGCGACGGGATCTCATCTACTTCGACCCTCCATACACTGTGCGGCACAATAACAACGGGTTCATCAAGTACAACGCTCGCCTGTTTCAGTGGAATGACCAGGTTCGTCTGGCTCAAATCGCCAACGAACTGGTCAAGCGCGGGTGCTATGTGATCGTAAGTAATGCGGACCACCGCGACGTCTCGGCGCTATATTCGGATTTCCAGCGCGTCATGGTTACTCGCTTCTCCAGAATCTCTGCCCAAAATCACGGTCGTATGCAAACCACCGAGTCCCTGTTCCTGTCGACGAATATTCCGCTGGGCGCGCGCACTCTCGAATGCAATTAAGCAATCTGCATCCGGCTGGCGACCTTGCGGCACTTGGCCGCTCATTCGCGAAATCAACGGTCATAATTGCCGTTGATCCCCGAGACGTTGCGAAGCACGTTGAGCAGGGCTGGGCATTCCAAAAGAAGCTCAAGCGAAGCGTACGCCTGTCCCGCCTTAAGGAATTGTCAGTCGCGTTCCCCGATCGCGTCTGGACCGTCCTGTACCGGATGGGATTCTCAGTGCTTTCAGGGAAGGGCGGGGCGAAGCTCACGTGCCGCGGCTCAGAGGGCGACTTCGATAATCAGCTCGACGTCGTGGCGTTGGACGCGGACGTAGCTTTGTACGTTGAATGCCGCACGGCGCGGTCACCGCGTAAAGTGCCACGGTTCGCGGAGGACGTCGCACACCTTGACGGCCTTCGGTCATGCTTTCAACGTGCCGTCCGGACGCAATATAGCTCCCGGAAAATTAGCCCAATCTACTGGTCTCAGAACCACGTCCTCACCGACAATGATCGGAAGCGGGCGACAGATAAGAACGTTCGGCTCTTTGATGAACCGGAGCTTCGCTACTATGAGGACCTCGTAAAGCAGATCGGCACAGCAGCGCGCTTCCAATTTCTGGCGGATGTTTTTGGGAGTTCCCGCGTCGATAGCTTGTCGGTAAAGGTGCCGGCAGTAAGCGTTCGGCTCGGCCCAAGCAGGTGCTTCTCGTTCGCGATGTCGCCAGACAAGCTGCTGAAGATTGCGTACGTTTCTCATCGTGCGAAAGGTGGCGTGGGGGACGTGGACACGTATCAGCGCCTACTGAAGCGTGCCCGCATAAACGATATTCGATCCTATGTTCTTGCTGGCGGGTACTTTCCGACCAACATTGTTCTAAACATTAGGACCAAGCGTGGACTTCAGTTTGATAAGGCGACGAAACCACCTAATGTAGAGCCGTCCGGAGGCGACATCGGCTGGCTCACACTACCGAGCGAATATAAGTCAGCCTGGATCATCGATGGACAGCATCGCCTATATGCATACGCCAATACGGAAAAGGCAAAAACGGCGGAACTAACTGTACTAGCATTCGAGAATCTAAGTGAAGGCGAACAGGCAAGGCTGTTCGTTGACATAAACGCCAAACAAAAGAGCGTCAAGCAAAACCTCCTTATGGAGCTCTGGGCTAATCTCCATTGGGACTCTGAAAATCAGGACGACCGCATTCGCGCTATTATTGCTAAGCTGGTGTTACTTGTCGATGTCGACGCCGAATCGCCATTTTTTGAGAAGATAATCAAGGCCGATGAAGCTAAGTCCGATCGACGTTCTATTTCATTGCAAACACTTAGCACGGTTCTGTATCAGCCCGAACTTTTCATGGCGCAGAGCAAGGCGGGGCCCATTCCCGGCGCCTTTTGGGCTAAGGATCAGCTAACGACTCTGCGAAGGGCCAAAGACCTCGTCAATGCGTGGTTCTTGATGGCACTAGCAGACTCGCGCGACAATTGGAACCTCGGTCGGGCCGAAGGCGGTGCACTGGGGATGAACGACAGCGTCGTCGCACTGACCCTAGCCCTTCGTTCGGTTGTGCGATTCCTGTCCGAGCGTGGGGTAAAGCTTTACGACCTGGAGAGTGTGGAATTGATCGCACTCTTGCGACCCTACGCTTCGTGCCTTGCCGCGTACTTCGGACGCTTCGCCCAGCAAGACTTCGCCACGTTTCGTGGGTACCGCGGCGTTGAGGGCCAAACGCGCCGCATGCGTGAGCTCCAGGTCGAACTCCATCTCGCCTTTCCGGAGTTTAATCCGGACGGACTGGAAGAGTATCTGCAATCTCGCGACAGAAATGTCATGAAGGAGGCCAGGGAGCTCCTTGACGAGATCGAGGTCTCTCTCAATCGTCATGTTGTTTCGACTCTGAAGGCGGAATATGGACCCGACGAAGCTGGCTGGTGGTTCCAAGGCGTCCCAAAGCAGATCCGCGCACGTATTCTCAACGAGATCAATGAAGAAGGCCGGGATAGCCCTAAAGAGAGCAGATTCAACCTAATTGACTACAGGACGATCGCTCAGGATCACTGGCCCTTCTTCAAGGACACTCTCGGCCTGAATGCGGGTAAGAGCCCCGGAAAAGACAAGGGCACCGCATGGCTTAATCGTGTGAATGAAATCCGCAAGTTTGCTGCGCACCCAACGAAGGGCACCGCCAAACCGGAGGATGTGCAGTATCTGCGTGAACAGGCAGGCTTCTTAAGGGCATCTCTTGCGAAAGGCCGAGTCGACGCCCTGGATGACGTCCTAGACACAGAGGCGATTGGCGTCGCGGAATAGAGGCGGAAGCGCCTTCTATGGGCGTCTTGAAAGTTCGTCGTCGCCGCAGATCTCAACGGGAACAAGATCCTGCCCAGACACCTGATTGGGGGAGTGCCGATGCCAATTCGAAGGCAAACGCGAAGAGAAATTCCAGCGCTGAAAATTAAGCAGTGGCTGCCACGCTGGGATAGATTCGATTTCTCGGCCGCCCAAAGGCGAAGAAAGCCTCAACCCTATTTTTTTGTCTTTTCAATGGACGCGCATGAACTTCGCCTCCTCGCGGGGGTCAATATTCGCACCAGAACCGCTCCCGGCGTCGATACAGGGATTCAGCGCAGACACGAAGAGGATCGCTCCCTCGAGATAGCGCGCTATGTCCGCAACGGATACCCGTTTTCAATCTTGAGTGAAGCGCGTCGCGAAGAGCCGGGAAACGAGATTCTCCGCAAACCGGGATGGCTCCCCACGGCCATTGTCGTGAACATTCTAACCGCGAGTGATCGCCGGCACGGAAACAAGGTCAACCCCGATGATCTTGTGGTTCCTTTGGAGCGTAAGGATGGAACGTGTTCCATTCAACTACCTGTTCGCTTCGCTAGGGACAGCTGGACTCGTTCGGGGTATCCCCCAATAGAAGTTATCGATGGTCAGCATCGTCTATTTGCGTTCGATCCAAAGGCCAGCGAACACTTCGATCTTCCGGTTGTCGCCTTTTTTGGGCTCGACATTTCCTGGCAAGCCTATCTTTTCTGGATAATCAATATTAAGCCTAAGAAGATCAATCCGTCACTGGCGTACGACCTGTATCCCTTGCTGAGGACTGAGGATTGGCTCGACATTTCAGATCAGTTTGGAGTCTATAGAGAAACCCGGGCTCAGGAACTGGTTGAACTCCAGTGGTCCTATCCCAAGAGTGCCTGGTATCAACGAATAGACATGACAGGCGACCGAGGACGCGGAGTCGTTTCTCAAGCCTCCTTTGTGCGCAGTTTGCTCGCGACAATCATAAAGCGATGGGAGGGCCGAGGCGTCTCAGTCGGTGGATTGTTTGGTGGGCCGTTGCCTGACTCTGATGATCCTCTAGGCTGGAGCCGCCCTCAACAGGCAGCCTTCGTCATTTTGTTCTGGCAGCTTGTTCGCGATGCCATCGCCGACTCGAGTGCGCGATGGGCACGCTCTCTGCGTGACGCAGAAGGTGAGGACAAACTTGCGGACCCCGCTTTCTTCGGCCGGCACACCCTGCTAAATCAAGATCAGGGGGTACGTGTTGCCTTGCACGCATTGAACGATTTAACGTTCTTGCTTAGTGGGAAACTCAACTTGCAGGCGTGGACATTTGATAAAGAAAACGACCCCACCGACATCGAAGTTGTGACACTTGCGATCCAATCACTGAGAAAACAGACCGTTGCCCGCTACTGCGCTAAGCTTGCCGCAGACTTGGCGTCCTTCGACTGGAGGTCGGCGAATGCGCCGCGCCTGACGGAGCAACAGCACCGGCAGAAGCTGGTGTACAGAGGGAGCGGTGGATACAGAGCGCTTCGCATCGATCTTCTGAGACACTTAGCCTTGTCAAAGGATACCGCTATTCGCACCGCGGCTAAGAAAGTTCAGGCGCGAATGCGAGCGGAAAGAACCTAGAGACTAAATGCCTCCTCCGAATCTTCAAATCGGAATGGCAGACCGCGCGAGACTGCAGGTGGCATTTCGGCGGGTCGCTGCGCAGCAGCTCCAGACCGGAGCGTGGTTGGGCGCGCGTAACTGGTACCTTAGGAAGACCAAGACTCGAACGGATGCGGGCCTCGCTCACCAAAGGGAGAGACAACTCGCCGACTATATCGCAGCGTCGGTCCTCCTTCATGCGGTAGACAGCGCCCGATACCTTGGGCGCTCCTTGTATTGCAAGGCGATCAATGACACACACGCGGTGCGGCACTTCGCTTACTACGCTGAATTGCGAGCGGCCATGAGTATTCTGGCGAGTGAAGGTATTGGCGTTTTTAACAAGTGGCACTACGCAGTGAAGAGCGATGGGGCGCTTGCGCGGACATCGAACATCAGCACGCACCAGTACGCGTGGGCAGCGCTTTCCGCATGGTCGAGGGATCAACGTGCCGCCGATCTCATAGCACGCATCGCGGGCCCGATCGGGGGACGCCTCGACACGCTGCTCCAGACGGCATTTCCCGGGATGGGACTCGGAAGTATCGCCGCCTCATGGTTTGAGACATGGGGACTGGATCTTGCAATCCTTGCGGACGAGCAAACTTGGAGAAACTTGTCGAGCTATCGCCCAACGATGCTGCTCAGCGAGATCGATCGCTCGCCTACCGAGGTCGTACGAGAACTGGTGGACTTTTGGAAGGCATTCGAGCCGTCGGCGGCGAGCCGGTTTGGAGCGTTGGATAATCAGCTACTTCGCTTGGCGTTCGAGCAACAAGCAAAAGCGGCCGGAGTACCAAAACGGTCACGTCGATACCGGCACGTTGCGCAGGCAGTCGCTTCCGCAGGCTGGGCCGGGCATCAGGAGGCTTGGTTCTTCGAGTTCCTTACAAGAACCAACCCTGCAACCTCAGCAGACCTTCATCTCATTTCGGCTGCTCGTGAAAAGCCGCAGCAACGCCGCGAATACGTCAGCAATTACTCGATGATTTGCAGAGCGGCAATTTTGCTGAGGATCGCCCTTGGTTCGGCGGCGCTCCTAGTGGCGGATAGCGGAACGCCAGCGGCAACCCTAAGAAGCTGGTTGGACAACCTAGCGATTCGATCCGCCATACCCGCAATGCCGGTCAACGGCAGCGACGTTGTCGATGAACTCTGGGACGGAATAATGGGTGCCGTCGACGTCTTCGGACAACTCGACCCTCCTCTTCCTTCATTTGCCGACATGATTGCCCGCGCTGCCGAGCCGATTATCCTGGTCGGCCAGTGTGAGCGGATTGCCATATGGAGTCTTACTGGCTAGCCGAGGCCAGCATCGCGATCGAAAATCAAGGCACCATTTTCGCTGCCTTGTTAGGAGTTAACCATCAAGACACCTATGCACATCAAATCGGTGCTCATCATCGACGTCGACAATACGCTGTTCGACTGGGTGCGCTTTTGGCGCGCATCCTTCGGCGCGCTCGTCGATTCGATCTTGGCGAGCGCTCCCGGTCTGGATCGCCAGCGCCTCCTCGAGGAGATACGCCGCATCCATCGGCGTGTTGGGACCTCCGAGTACGCATTCATCCTCCAAGACCTGCGTCCGGTGACCGGAGAGTTTGGTATCGGTCCTGCTGAGGAGCAGCGCGCGATTCAAGCCTACCGGGACGCCCGAGCGCTCACCCTGGAATTGTATCCTGGCGTTCGCGACACGCTATTGGCGGTCAAGGCGCAAAATGGGCGGATCGTCGGATTTACGGAATCGACCGGTTATCATACAGCGGATCGGCTGGCGAAGTTAGGACTCGACGGAGTGGTCGATGCTATCTACTCTCCGCCCGATTACAGCATTCCACAAAGCGTCGACATCACGCGCATTCGTACTCGTGAACCGTCCGAGTACCACTTGAAGCGAACTCGTCATGAACTTGTCCCCGGCGGCTTCAAGAAGCCGGACGCCGTACTGCTCGGCTCAATCATGGCACGCGAAGAGGTACGACCGGCCGACGCCGTGTACGTCGGCGATAGCATTTCGCGAGACGTTGCCATGGCTCAGCGGGCTTCCGTCCTCGACGTTTATGCGGAGTATGGTCGCGCGGGAGTCGCTGAAGTGGCGGCATTTTTGCTCGCCGTCTCGCATTGGACTGACGATGAGCTCGCGGCCGCGTACTCCAAAGCAGTACTCCCCACGATCACGCTCCACGAATCCTTGAGTGAACTACTGACGTACGTCGCATTTCAAAAGGGTGAACCATGACGCCAAAAGAGATAGCCGAGCTGCAGCTCAAAGCCTGGGAAAAGACAATCGAGGTCCAGGAGCACTTCAACGACATCGGACTCCGCATTCGCAATCTGTTTGTGACGCTATTGGCAGCGACGATTGCAGTAGCCGGCTACGGTATCAAAGCGGTGCAAGGACCGTCCACCAGTGTCCCGCTGAACGCGCTGATCCTCCCTTACATGCCGGTCATAACGCTGCTCGGCCTGTTCATCTGCGTCGCGTTTTGGTTCCTCGATCGGTTGTGGTACCACCGCCTTCTACGCGGTGCCGTCGCCGTCGGTGAAGATCTCGAAAAGCGGCTGGCAAAGTCGGGCATCGGAGACATCGGCCTCACTACCCGCATCAGCCACGAGAGCCGCGTCGACGTATTCGGGCTGCGCTTCGATGCGACGCTCCGTCTCGATTTTTTCTACGGACTTTTCGCCTTCGCACTCGTCTACTTTAAGGAAAACATCGAATCGGCGCCCGGCAACGTATACGTCGTAACGTCCATCGTTGCCGCGCTCCTTATCATCGTCGCGGTGTGGCTGTCCACGCTCAGGAAGCCGAAACAGTAGCCGTATCCGACGTCGTGATCGGCCCGCACTCTCCGCCGTCTCTTCACAAGGAGGGTCCCGGCAGGACCCTTAGCACCGTCGTCGGTAGATGCGCACCCTCGCGAATGCCTTTGCTCCCCCGAAACGCCGCTGCTATCCCAAAGGCTTCTGCTCTGGTCGTTTCCCCCCGGCCGTGTGGTCGATCGGGGTCAGGCGGCGCACGCGACGCTCGCCTTCCGCGGCCTACGCGGCGGTACGACGCCGGGCTCAGCCCCCGCCCGACAGGCTGACAGACTCGTCCTTGCGGCCAGCATCGACATTACTCGTTTGTTAAGACGTATGCCGACGAAGCCCGGCGCGGCCCCATCGGCATATGTTGCGCAAAGATGCCGACGCTCCGCTCCGATTCCTATGCCGTCGGCATATAGAAACCCTATTTAGAATTGTGGAACTACTAGCGGCTGCAGCTAAAAGCCGGCGCGCTGCATCAGCCCGTCTGACGCACCGCGCGATGGGCTCGCTGCAAGGGGTCGCGGTCGGGAAACCGGTCGCGACCCCTTCTCGATTCCGCCATCCCGACGGCCGTCGCGAGACAGAGAGGACTGCATCATTCAGCCCGTCAAGCGGGCCTGATGGAAATTCACGCTGTTGCAACCGACGGCGCACCGGACGCGCTCGGACCGTACTCGCAGGCGATTCGCTGCGGCGACATGGTGTACGTGTCGGGTCAGTTGCCCGTCATTCGCGCAACCGGAAAGCTGATCGAGGGCGGGATTCGCGAGCAGACGCTGCAGCTGTTCGAGAACCTCCGCGCAATCCTCGAAGCCGCGGGCAGCTCCCTCGCGAGCGTCGTAAAGGTGACCGTCTTCATCGCGGAATGGAGCGACTTTGCCGTGTTCAACGAAACCTAT
>Ga0208078_1000247_pt1 | contig 14449 bp, 10 predicted proteins | sample NGESurdeep072012_3_FD_184468 | JGI IMG/M metagenome (GOLD analysis project Ga0208078, IMG submission 184468) | Arctic peat soil microbial communities from Barrow, Alaska - NGEE Surface sample 53-2 deep-072012 (SPAdes) | ecosystem: Environmental > Terrestrial > Soil > Wetlands > Peat ...
CGATGTCGCTCGGATAATTCGCGCGAAGCGATGCGAGACTCGCGGTGAACAGCGTGTCTCGCCGCGCCTTGCTCACGTCGCCATCGTACAGCGCCTCGGCGGGTAGCCCCTGTTTAGGTCCGGCTTTAAGCTGACAGTCGAGTGGGTGTTGCCAGCGCGAGCAATGCAGTCGCATACTCGCTTGGGGTGCGTCCACCTAAAGAACTATGGGGCCGGGCCGTGTTGTAGCTCTCTCGCCAACGCTCAATCGTGCGTCGCGCATCGGCGAGGGAGAGAAACCAATGTTGATTCAGGCATTCGTCTCGCACGCGCCCGTTGAACGCTTCGATGAAGGTGTTGTCCACCGGTTTCCCTGGCCGGCTGAAGACGAGCTGCACATGGTTGTGATGCGCCCAGGCGTCGAGCGCTTTGCTCTGAAACTCCGGCCCGTTGTCGACCGTGATCCGCTGGGGTAGTCCTCGCGTTGCGCGCAAGCGCTGGAGGACGGCCACGACGCGCACGGCGCCCAGACTCACATCGACTTCAATCACCGGAGACTCGCGCGTGCAGGTGTCGATGAGCGTGAGGGCACGGAACGCCCGACCATCCGCCAGGGTGTCGCGCATGAAGTCCATTGCCCACTGCTCGTTCGCCTGCGTCGCCGCCGGCACAACCACACGCGGTACCGCCACCCGCTTGCGTCGTTGTCGCCGCACCACGAGCCCTTCGAGGCGATAGACCCGCCGAATCCGCTTGTGATTGTCGCGCACCCCCTGCTGGCGCAACTTCCAGATCAACATCGGCGCCCCCAGCGCGGGTTCTTGTCAGCGAGATCACGCAGGAGATCGCGAAGCGTTTGCTCTTCCCGGCGATCGGGGACGTAGCGCACCGCGCTCCGGTGAAAGCCAAGCCAACGACAGGCGCGACGTTCGCTCTCGGCGGTGGCGAGTACGGTGTCCACGATGGTCCGCCGCTGCTCCATCGTCACCACTCTTTTCCCACGACGTCTTTCAGCACCTTGAGATTGAGTGCTTGATCAGCCACGATGCGCTTGAGTCGCCGGTTCTCCTCTTCGAGCGCGCGCAGGCGTCGCGTGTCGCTCACATGGAGCCCGCCGTACTTCTTCCGCCAGCGATAAAACGTCTCGCGTGAGATCGCGTGTCGGCGAATGACCTCGCCGCTCTTCCCACTGCGTTCCGCTTCCTGCAGGATCCCGACGATCTGCTCATCGGTGAATCGAGATTTCCGCATTCCAGTCCTCCTCGCCGCGCCGCGGCGTCGGGGACTGTCAACTTACGATCGGACCTCTAAACTGGGCTACCCGCCCCGACACAGTCATTCGATTTTGTCCGCTATCGCCTCGCGAGGCTGAAGGTCTCCCTAGTACGCCTATCAGGAGATCAGCGCCGAGCACGCGAACCCCGACTGGAATCTAGGAATCGATTCCAGCCAGGCGTGCGTACGATTGTTAGAATCCCGGATATGCATTCCCGACGAGGCGAGGAGATATCTGATGGCCCAGCGCGTCAGTAATAATCGCCGTCACCGTGTATTGAGTTTGGGTTGGAACCGAACTGTAGAGAGTGATGGTAAAGGTGGAACTAGTGGTGCTCGAGTAGCCAAACGTGAGAGGCGAGCTTATTTGCCAGATATAGGTGTAGGGAGGCGTTCCCGCAGTGATAGGAGCCGAAAAGGTGGACTGTTGAGATTGTTTGAAAACAATCGGTCCGCTCACGGTGGCACGTACCCACGGCGCGGAGGAGAAGACGCACCCCTTTTCGGTCGGCACGTTCCCATTTGGTGCCCCAGTCGCATTGTAAAACGCGGTGTTCGACCACTCGCCTTGCAGTTTGAAGACACTTCCATTGTGTAACGTCAGGAAGGGCGCCGAGGAGTTGAAGGTGAAGTTGCATTTATCCCCTACTTCTCCCTTCCCATCTATCGCGTACCAGCCGCTGCTGACATCTGGATCGGTGATAGTCTCGGCGAGTTCGTGGGCCGTCACATTCACTAACTCTGCGGCATTATTGGAATGGTAGATGTTGTCCGTTACAAAGCTGAAGTCAGTGGAGCTGACGCTATCGGCAGTAAAGAGCAATGCCTCGTGAATCGTGACGTTGTGACAGGTGACTTTGTCATGATAGCCGAGATACCCATTCGGATTTGGAATGTACCGAGCCGTCGTATACACGGCATAGAACGCGTAGTAGTCCGGTGCGATTCCATGCGAGTCCAGAAGTGCGCACAGATGTCCTCCGAGAATGGCGGACCCGGGATCGAAGTTTGGAGCCACCGAATTATCCATGATCGTCGTAACGAACGTCGATTGACTTGTAGTCCCATATTCAGTGAGCGTGTTGGCGTAGTTGCTTCCACCGAATCCAGAGAAAAAAGACTGGATACTCGTAATCTTGTCGCCCCTGAATTGTGAATTGGTGCTCCACGCTGGTCCCCAGAATATGGCATACGTGTTCGTGTGATCCAGGATCAGCCCCGAGTGCGGAGTAAGCGGTCCTCGAGATGAGCTGGTGGCTCCGCCATCAAATCCTCCATTGGCGGTCCGGCGCATCATGACGATGCCGCCTTTTTGCATCCGATCCGACGCGGACGCGGGTGTCATCACTGAAGAAGCCTCGACCCGAGTTTCTGGTGCAACCTCGGTGGGGTTTGATTTCTCGCACGCGTAGATCGAAAGCGTCGCTGTCGTTGCCGCGAGCATCATCCCAAACTGAGCGACTTTCATCGTCTCCTTCCGTTGTGAAGACTGTCTCTCGCGTCTTGAAGGCGGGGAATGACTTCATCGAGCGCGAATTGCTCGAGTGCCTTTCCACGCATGCGCAACGTTCATATATGAATCGTGATCTACTTCGTCAATGACGCTGGAGAGCGCGAACCAATTAGAAATCCCTCATGTTCGTCGCGCTGCGGGTCACTAGACAGCAACAATCCGAATCAGACTCACTAGCGCCTCGTCGAGATTCTCGTGTGCAAACGCGAATCCCTCCTCATCCAGCCGCCTCGGTACGCACCGCTGCCCGTGGAGCGCGAGCGATGGCTCCGTGCCGATGATGTACGAGCCGATGATCACCGCGAATTCCGGCGCCGGCGGAGCCCACGGGCGATGCACGACGTGACGTAGCCGCTTCATGAATGCGGCGTTCGTCTCGGGCACATGGTTCGCGGCGTTGTACGGACCGCTCATCTTCGCGTCGTCGATCGCGCGCTGGACGATCGAGACGAGATCGTCGAGATGGATCCAGCTCATGTACTGTCGTCCGCTGCCGACGGAGCCGCCGAGTCCCCAGCGCGCGAGTCGCGCGAGCACCGGGAGCGCGCCGCCGTCGCGGCCGAGCACGACGCCGAAGCGCAGCACGACGCGACGCGTGTCCGGTGTGATCGCAGCGCGGAACGCCGCTTCCCACTGCTCGCACACGTCGGCCATGAAGTCGTTGCCGTGCGGAGCGCTCTCATCGCATATCACGTCGCCGGCATTTCCGTAGATGCCGATCGCGCTCGCCTGAATCCAGACGGGCACGGCGGTGGCGCTCGCGCCGATCGCGTCGGCGATCGCGCGCACGGAGATGACGCGCGAGGCGATGATCTCGCGCCGATTCTTATCGGTGTGACGACAGTTGATGCTCTTGCCGGTGAGATTGATGACCGCCACCGCGCCATCGAGCTCTTTCGCCCACGGACCGAAGGTGCGTCCGTTCCAGGCGACCTCGCGAACGCCGTCCCGGCGCGACTGGGCCTTCCGCGTCAGCACAACGACATCGAATCCGCCGTTACGGAAATGCGCGGCCAGAGCGGAGCCGAGAAAGCCGCTTCCCCCGGCGATGACGACGCGATGAATTGATTCGGCGGTCGGATCTGACATAGTTAAGGCGACCTGGGTGGTGTTAATGCCCGCGTACGAGGATATACATCGGCCGCATTCGATCGCTACGGTACGCACGAAGAGGACCGCGACCCCTCACCCCGTCTCCTGTCCACTGGTACGGGTTGTTACCTGCCCTTGACGGCAGGTATACATTGGAATCGATTACTGAAATCGTTTACAGCGCACTCTGACGGAGCCGAGCAAGCTTGGTGACCATCAAGGATGTTGCACGAGAGGCTGGTGTGTCGGTCGCAACCGTGTCACGCGTCTGGAACGAGGCCGCCTTCGTGAGCCCCGCAACCCGTCAGCGCGTCGCGGCAGTCGCGACGCGACTCGGCTATTCCCCGCATGGCGCCGCGCGCAGCCTCATCACGCGCACCACGCACGCGCTCGGCGTGCTCCTCCCCGATCTCTACGGGGAGTTCTTCTCGGAAATCATCCGCGGCATCGATCACACGGCTCAGGCCGCGGGCTATCACATTCTCGTGTCGAGCTCGCACGACTCGAAGGATGAGATCGATGCCGCGCTTCGCTCGATGCGCGGCCGCGTGGACGGGATGATCATCATGTCACCCGATCTCGAGGCGCAGCGAACGTTGCATGCGCTGCAGGGAAGCTTCCCCGTCGTGTTGCTCAACGGCGGCGCCGAAGCGAACGCGTTCGACTCGATCACCATAGAGAATCACGAAGGCGCTCGCGCGATGGTTCGGCATCTCCTTGCGCGCGGACACAAGCGCATCGCGATGATCGGCGGCCCGCAGCGCAACTACGACGCGGCCGAGCGTCTGCGCGGCTATCGCACGGCGCTGATGGAGAGCGGGATCGCACCGGATGAATCGCTCGTCGTGCAGGGCGACTTCAGCGAGCTCTCCGGACATCGCGCGGTGAAGCCGCTGCTCGCGCTCGAGCGGCGCCCCACCGCGATCTTCGCCGCTAACGACTCGATGGCAATCGGTGCGCTGAGCGCGTTGCACGAAAGCGGGATGCGCGTACCCGAGGACGTGGCTGTCGCCGGCTTCGACGACATCCCGCTCGCGCGCTACATGAACCCGCAGCTCTCTACGGTTCACGTCGACATAGCCAAGCTCGGCGAACGCGCCGCCGCGCTGCTCCTCTCATCGCTGCTGCAGGGTGCTCGTCCGCGGCAACAGCTCCAGCTGTCGACCACCCTCGTCATCCGCAGCTCGTGCGGAGGACACGTCCATTGATGTCCGCTCGTCCCGTTCGCCCCGTTTACCCCTCGTTGGTTCCGTCCGTCACCCAGCTTTACTCGGAGGAGATACACATTATGTCGTTCCGGTTTGCTCTCAATAGTCGCGTGAGGAATCGCGTGGCCCGGGCGCTTTCGTGTTTTGCGCTCGTGGCCGTTGCGTTTCTCCCCGCTGCGCGCGCAAACGCGCAAACGAATACCGGTTCCGTTCGCGGGTACGTGCGCGGAGCCGACGGACAGCCGATTCCTGATGCCCAGGTGACGGCGGTCGACAGCGTTACGAGCATCACGCGAAATACGGTTTCCAACGCTCAAGGCTTTTACTCGCTCAATGGTTTGCAGCCGGCGAGATATACCATTTCGGCACGCCGAATCGGATTCAATCCTTCGACAGTCACGCTTCGCGTTCAGGTCGGTCAGGTCCTCAGCAATGACTTCTCGATCAGCGCAGCCGCGCAACAGCTGACCCAGGTGACCGTCGTCGGCGCAGGAACGGGAGCCGAAACTCGCTCCACGGAAGCGGCGACAAACGTGACGCAGGCACAGATCAATCAGCTGCCGACTTCGAGTCGCAACATCCTCGACCTCGCAGCGCTGGCACCAGGAGTCCACGTCTCTCCCGACAAGATCAACGGCACCGACAAGGAGTTTTCTGCAGGCGCTCAGCCGGCCGAGCAAGTGAATCTCTTCGTCGACGGACAGAGCTATAAGAATGACATCATCAAAGGCGGAGTTGCCGGCCAGAATTCGAGCCGCGGCAATCCCTTCCCGCGCAATGCCGTTCAGGAATTCCGAGTAATTACGAACAACTATAAGGCCGAGTATCAGAAGGCCTCGAGCGCCATCATCACCGCGGTCACGAAGTCCGGTGGCAACACATGGGAGGGAAGCACCTTCCTCGACTACCAGAACAAGGGTCTAGTTGCCCTCGATACGTTCCAGATCAAGGATCAGCACAACAATCCGACCACGTTCGTGAAGCCCGACTACTCCCGCTATCTCTTTGGCGCAAGTGCGGGCGGCCCCCTCATCAAGGACAAACTTTTCTTCTTCGGCACCTATGAAGGAAATTTCCAGAATCGTCTAGGAACGGTGACGCTCGGCGGTAGTCCTGCGAACTATCCGCCCGCCATCGGCACGTTTGACATTGCTTCCCACACGTCACCGTTTCACGAGAATCTCGGCTTCGCCAAATTCACGTACAACATGAGTGACAAACAGCTGCTCGAGCTCACCGGCGATCTGCGAAAAGAGACTGACATTCGCGACTTCGGAGGCTTCGCAGGCGGCGGCCCGACCGCGTATTCCGCGGCAAACAATCAAATCAACGACGTCTATACCTCGGCGCTCAAGCACACCTACTACGGCTCGAGCTGGACCAACGAAGCGTCAGCCAGCTTCCAGTATTTCAAATGGAATACGGATCCGCTCAACTTCAATGAGCCGGGGCTCCAGTACAATCAAATCGGTCGCTTCGGCGGTGCTTCGACCTTGCAGGATCTCACGCAGAAGCGCCTGACGCTGCGTGACGATTTTACGTTCACGGGCTGGAACTGGCAGGGGACGCACGTCTTGAAATTTGGTGTCTCTAACGATTTCGATAAGTACAATTTCAACAAGCAGCTGAACACGAATCCGGTATACACGTTCGACGCGTCCAACAACTATCAGGATCCGATCAATGCGCAGCTCGGCATTGGCAACGGTGTTCTGAAGCAGAACAACAATCAGTTCGGCGTCTACGCGCAGGATGATTGGAGTCCGACATCTCGCCTCACGTTCAATATCGGAGTGCGCTGGGATGTCGAGACCGGCATGTTCAATCGCAATTTCGTAACGCCGCAGGCAGTTCGTGACTCGCTGACGCTATATCGCGACTCGCTGTTCATCGACGTCGATCCAGCGCGTTACTTCACCGATGGCACACAACGCAAGCTCTTTCTCGGAGCGATTCAGCCGCGATTCGGCGTGAACTATGCGCTCGACGAAGCGGCGAAGACCACTGTGTTCGGGAGTGTTGGAATTTTCTACGATCGACTGAATTTCAATGCGACGCTCGACGAAACGTATAAGCGGCAGTTCCACTCCTACAATTTCAATTTCGTCGACACCGTCGTCACGGATCCCAACAGCAACGCAATTCAGTGGCTGCCACAGTACGGTACGCGCGACGGGCTTGTCGCGCTGGCGGCAGGAGGCGGTGGAACACAGGAAGTTTTCCTCGTTCCCAACGATCTGAAGCCGCCAAAGACGTATCAGTGGTCACTCGGTGCTCGTCACGACTTCGGCACCTTCAACGGAAGCGTGAGCTACAACGGATCGCGTGGATACAACGGCTTCACCTACGAGTGGGCCAATCTTACGTATAACCCAGCCTCAAACGACTGTTGCCTCGCGCACAACGTTCCAGCGTATGGGAACGTGCTCTTGGGTAACAACAACGTGCACACTTGGTACAAGGCGATGTATCTCTCGCTCGATCGCCCGTATCAGAAGAGCATGCTGAGCAATTGGGGCTGGGGCGCCGGAGTAGCGTACACGCTTTCGAAGTCGGAGAAGGAAGGACAAGATGACTTCAGCTTCCCGCACCTCGATCTGGGCGCGAACCAGCGCCACCCCAGCGACAACGACCAACGCCACCAGATCGTCGGCAATTTCATCACGGACATTCCATACGCGTGGGGGATCCAGTTCAGTGGGTTCATGACGGTTGGCTCCGGAGTGCCGTACCCAATCATTGAATTCGTGCGGACCGCGGACAACGGACAACTCCAAACTTTCCTCGGTCAACAGCGTTCACCGTGGCAAAAGGAGTTCGACTTCCGCCTCCAGAAGAATTTCCTGAACTATAAGGGCAACGAGTTCGGTGTTACGGCTTCCGTGTTCAACGCTTTCAATTCACAGAATCTTGGCTGCCTCAACACCCGCATTGCCGGACCAGGCGAAACGCCGGGATCGACTGTGTCCGATCCCGAGTTCGGGAAGGCGAATTGCGTTCTAACAGATCCGCGTCGCTTCCAGTTCGGCGTTCAGTACAGCTTCAAATAACCTCGAGCAAAGAACAAAGAGGCGTCGGCCGTATGGCCGGCGCCTCTTTGTTCTTCGCCGTTAGTTTTTCCTGATGCACATGACCAATAGCCGCATGAAAAACTCCCGCACGCCCCGCCTCGCGCTCTCAGCGCTCGCGCTCGTGCTCGCGGCGTGCCAGAGCAACGACGCCAGCGCACCGCTCCCTCCCGCTCCGCCCCCGCCCACGCCGCGCGCGATCGCCTTTCTCGACACGGTGAGTGAGCGCACCTTCCGCTGGTTTTGGGAGACGCAAAACCCGACCACGCATCTCATCCCCGATCGCTACCCGACGCACTCCTTCTCGAGCATCGCGGCAGTCGGCTTCGCGTTCAACGCGTACGCGATCGGCGCCGAGCGTGGCTGGGTGAGTCGTGCAGAGGCGCGCGATCGTACGCTGCAGACGTTGCAGTCGCTCTACGCACTTCCGCAGGGTCCCGCGTCGACCGGCGTCGCCGGATATCACGGTTTCTTCTACCACTTTCTCGACATGGACACGGGGATGCGGTACAAGGACGTCGAGCTTTCATCCGTCGACACGTCGCTCCTCCTCGCCGGCGTGCTCTTCTCGCAGTCGTACTTCGACGGCGCCGATCCCGCGGAAGTCTCCATTCGCGCGTACGCGGATTCCATCTATCGTCGCGTCGACTGGAAGTGGTTTCAGAATCAGCCGCCCACCGTGTCGCTCGGCTGGACACCGGAGCAAGGATTCAGCAACTACCAGTGGAAGGGCCTCGATGAGGCGATGATCCTCTACATCCTCGCCCTCGGCTCACCCACGCACGCCGTCGACAGCACTGCGTGGGATGGCTGGACGAGCACCTACATGTGGGGCACGTACTACCAGCAGGAGCATCTCGGCGGTGCGCCGCTCTTCTTTCATCAGTACACGCAGATCTGGGTCGACTTCCGCGGCATTCAGGATGCGTACATGCGCGGCAAGGGGATCGACTACTTCGAGAACTCGCGCCGAGCGACGGTCGCGCAGCGCGCGTACGCGGCGGACAATCCGAACAAGTGGCCCGGCTACTCGGCCACCATGTGGGGGCTCACCGCGAGCGATGGCCCTTTCGACGGTCACTTCACGGTGGGTGGAACGTCGCGCACGTTCTACGGCTACGCCGCGCGCGGCACCGACTTCACCGAAACGCGCGACGACGGCACGATCGCTCCCACTGCGGCCGGTGGCTCAGTTCCCTTCGCGCCGGACATCGCGATCCAGGCGCTCGTGACGATGCGCGATCGCTACGGCGACAATGTCTTCGGCCAGTACGGCTTCGTAGACGCGTTCAATCCTGCTCTCTCGCTCGCTGGCGGCGCGCCCGTTACCGCGGGCCACATCGTAGGCGGCATGGGCTGGTTCGACACCGACTACCTCGGCATCGATCAGGGCCCGATCGTCGCGATGCTCGAGAATTATCACAGTGAGCTGATCTGGAAGAAGATGCGCACGAACCCGTACATCGTGCGTGGACTCCAACGCGCAGGCTTCACCGGTGGATGGCTCGCCTCGACCACGCAGGCGCAGGCCCAGGGCGCGCACTGATGCTGCGCCGTCGAGCTGCCCGATGGGTCGTCGCGGCGTGCGCGCTCGTCGCGTGCAGCGGTGCGGAGGCGAAGGAGCAGCGCATCACGCTCCGCTTCTGGGCGCTGGGCGCGGAAGGGGAGAACGTGCAGCAGCTCGTGCGCGAGTTCGAGGCTCAGCATCCGAATGTGGACGTGCGCGTGCAGCAGATTCCGTGGACTGCGGCGCACGAGAAGCTGCTTACCGCCTTCGTCGGCAACGTCACTCCGGATCTCGCGCAGCTCGGCAACACGTGGGTACCCGAGCTGCAAGCGGTGGATGCGATTCTTCCGCTCGATCAGTTCGTCGCGCAGTCGTCGATCGTGAAGGCATCGCGCGTCTTCCCGGGCATTTGGGAGACGAACGTGCTCAACGACACGATCTACGCGATTCCATGGTACGTCGACACGCGCGTGCTCTTCTATAGAAAGGACATCCTCGCCGCAGCGGGCTACGACTCGATGCCGCAGTCGTGGGCGGGATGGCACGACGCGATGCAGGCGATCCAGAAAAAAGCCGGGAAGCGGCAGTGGGCGATCTTTCTGCCCACCAACGAGTGGATGCAGCCCGTCGTGCTCGGGCTGCAGAATCAGTCGCCGCTGCTGAAGGACGGCGGCCGCTACGGCGCCTTCGAGGAGCCCGCGTTCCGCGGCGCGTACGAGTTCTACATCAAGCTCTTTCGCGACGGGCTCGCACCAGTCGCCGGCAACAACGACATCGCGAACCCGTATCAGGAGTTCGCGCGCGGCACCTTCGCGATGTGGATTACGGGCCCGTGGAACATCGGCGAGTTCGAGCGGCGGCTGCCCCCCGAGATGCAGGGCTCGTGGGCGACCGCTCCGCTTCCGGGTCCCACCGGCGCGCCGTCGGGTGTGTCGAACGCGGGGGGCTCTAGCCTCGTGGTGTTCAAGGGTTCGCCGCATCCGAAGGAGGCGTGGGAGCTGATCGAGTTCCTCTCGCGCGCCGACATCCAGCGACGCTTCTACCATCTCACGGGCGATCTCCCCGCGCAGATCGACGCGTGGCAGGATAGCTCGCTCGCGGGCGACCGTTATGCCGCCGCGTTCTACACGCAGCTGCAGCGCGTGCGTCCAACACCGAAAGTGCCGGAGTGGGAGTTCCTCACGTCGAAGATCATCGACTTCTCGGAGCTCTCGATTCGCGGCGGACTCTCCACCGATCGCGCGCTCGCGCAGCTCGATGCCACCGTCGATCGCATTCTCGAGAAGCGCCGCTGGATTCTCGCGCGCGCCGCGCACGCGCCGCACGACTCCGCCGCCGTCGTGAAGCTACGGTGAAGCTCAGGTGACGGGCGCGCGCGCACAGATCGCCGCAAAAACTCCCGAGTGGCGCGCCGGTCGCGCCGGTTGGCTCTTCATCGCGCCCGCGATCACGCTCATCGGCATCTTCTTCTTTTTGCCGGTTGGTGCGTCGCTGCTGCTCAGCATCACCGACTTCGATCTGTACGCAGTGGCCAATCCATCGAATGTCCGCTTCGTCGGCACGCGCAACTACACCGAGCTGCTCAACAATCCGACCTTCTGGCTCGCGCTCAAGAACACCTTCTACTTCGCGCTGGTCGGCGGCCCGCTCACCGTCGCCACATCGCTCGGCGCCGCGCTCCTGCTCAACGCGAAGGTCGTCCGCTTCAAGACCTTCTTCCGCACGATCTACTTTCTCCCCTTCGTCACCACGCTCGTCGCGGTCGCGATCGTCTGGCGCTACCTGTACCACCCGCAGTACGGCTTCCTCAACTACGCGCTCGGCGCCATCGGCATCCATCCCATCGACTGGCTCGGCGATCCGCGGTGGGCGATGCCCGCGATCATCCTGCTCGCGGTGTGGAAGAACTTCGGCTACAACATGCTGATCTTCATCGCGGGGCTGCAGTCCGTTCCCGAAGATCTGTACGAGGCCGCGTCGCTCGATGGCGCTGGTGCGGTGCGCCAGTTCTGGCACGTCACCCTTCCCAATCTCGCGCCGACATTTTTCTTCGTCGGCGTCGTCACGATGATCGGCTACTTCCAGCTCTTCGCCGAGCCGTACGTGATGACGACGGGCGGCCCGCTGGGGGCGACGACGAGCCTCGTGCTCTTCATGTACGAGGAGGGCTTCCGCTGGTGGCGCCTCGGCGTCGCCGCGTCGATCGCATTTCTGCTGTTCCTCATTATTCTCGTGTGGACGGCGATTCAGCTTCGCCTCGAGCGGCGGTTGGCGGCATGAGGCGACTGCGCTTTGGCACCGTCGTGCTGTACGCGCTGCTCATCATCGGCGCACTGCTCGCGATATTCCCGATCGTGTGGATGATCTCCGCGTCGTTCATGCCAACGGGGATGGCGAACACGTTCCCGCCGAGGCTGTGGCCGGATCATCCGACGTTCCAGCACTACAGAGATGTGTTCACGCGGTTGAACATGGGCCGCTATCTGGTGAACAGCGGGATCATCTCGATCGTGGTGACGGTGCTGTCGCTGATCGTGAACTCGATGGCGGGGTACGCGTTCGCGAAGCTTCGCTTTCGCGGACGTGACGGAGTCTTTCGCGCGATGAGCGCGGGGCTCGTGATCCCGGTGCAGGTCGCGATGCTCCCGCTCTTTCTGTTGATGAAGTCGCTTCATCTCATCAACACGTATTGGGGCGTGATCATCCCGAGCATGGCCAGCATCTTCGGGATCTTTCTGATCAGGCAGTACGCGATCTCGATCCCCGACGATCTGCTCGACGCGGCGCGCATCGATGGCGCAAGCGAGGCGCGAATCTATCGCTCGATCGTGTTGCCGACGATCACGCCAATTCTCGCGACGCTCGCGATCTGGACCTTTCTCACCACGTGGAACGACTTCATGTGGCCGCTGATCGTGCTGTCGGACGAGCGGCGCTACACGTTGCCGGTCGCGCTCGCGAGCCTCGTGGGCGAGCACGTGCAGGACACGGAGCTCATGATGGCCGGGTCGGTGCTCACGGTGCTGCCGGTGGTCATCGTGTTCCTCGTACTGCAGCGCTACTACATCCAGGGCGTGATGGCCGGGAGTGTGAAGGGGTGAGCCTCCGGCTGCTCTCTTCTCTGGCACCGTTGAGCGCGATGATCCTCGCCGCCGCAGGGGCGCGCGCGCAATTGGCCGTACCCGCGCTCCCCAGCTCGGCGCGGCTGCTCGACGGCTTCGAAAGCACCGCGGGGTGGAGCGCGCATCCATCCGATGGCGTGTCGCTCTCGATCTCGATGGACTCGAGCGGCACGCACGGTCGCGCGATGCGCCTCGACTTCGACTTTCACGGGCACGGCGGCTACGCGATCGCGCGCAAGAAGTTCGATGTGGTGCTGCCGGAGAACTACGCGTTCTCGTATCGCATCCGCGGGCAGGCGCCGGCCGAGAACTTCGAGGTGAAGCTGATCGACTCGACGGGCGACAACGTGTGGCGGAACAACGCGGTGAACGTGCACTTCCCCGAAGAGTGGACGGCGATGACGCTCAAGAAGCGTCACATCACCTTCGCGTGGGGGCCGCGCGGCGGCGGCGAGCTTGGTACTCTCGCGGCGATCGAGCTGTCGATCACCGCGGGGAGCGGCGGCAAGGGCACCGTGTGGCTCAAGGCGCTGACGTTCACGCCGCTCGATCCGGTGCGCGCGTACAAGGGAACGCCGGTGGTGAGCAGAGATGCGCAGAGCTACTCGCTCGACTTCGGAAGCACGCGCGAGTACGGCGGCGCGACGATCGACTGGGTGGCCGGCTCGGCGCCGTCGCGCTACGTGGTGGAGACGTCGGCCGATGGCGCGGCGTGGGACAGCGTGTACGCCGCGAAAGGCAGCAACGGCGGCCGCGACTGGATCTATCTTCCCGAGATGGAGTCGCGCCATCTGCGCGTGCGGATTCCGGCGTCCGCGAATGCGCCTCACGCGTACGCGATCCGCGAGCTCTCCGTGATACCGGTGGAGTGGTCCGCCACGCGCAACGACTTCTTCGCGCACGTCGCGGCGAGTGCGCCGGCCGGGAGCTATCCGAAATACCTCGGCGGCAAGCAGTCGTACTGGACGGTGATCGGTGTCGACGGCGATGATGCGGAGGCGCTGATCAACGAGCAGGGCGCGATCGAGCCGCATGCGGGGGGATTCTCACTCGAGCCCTTCCTGCGCGTGGGCGGAAAGCTCGTGACGTGGCACGATGCCCGGCAAACGCAGTCGCTCGCACAGAAATATCTGCCGATCCCCTCCGTCACGTGGACGGCGGGCGCGCTCAGGCTCGAGGTGACGATGTTCGCGAGTGGCGCGCTGGACTCGTCGTCGCTCTACGCGCGCTACCGCGTCACGAACGCCGGGAAGACGACCGCAAAGCCGACGCTCTATCTCGCCGTGCGCCCCTTCCAGGTGAACCCGAGCTGGCAGTTCCTCGCGACGCAGGGCGGCGACGCGCGCATCGCGCACATCGCGTGGGAGGACTCGCTCCTTCGCGTCAACGATGGCTGGACCGTCGTGCCGCTCACCGCGCCGGCCGCCGTTGGCGCGTCGACCTTCGACGAGGGAGAGATCGTCGAGTCGTTGCGCGCGGGCTCGCTCCCCGCGCGCCACGATGTGCGCGACGCAATGGAGCACGCCTCGGCGGCGATGTCCTATCCGCTCACGATACCCGCGGGCAAGTCGCGCGACGTGTACGTGCTGATCCCCTTCCACGAGCACGGCGCGCTCTCGCATCCGTTCGCGAGCGACGCGAAGGCGAGCGCGTTCGTGTCGACGCAGCTCGCGCAGACGACCAAA
>Ga0208078_1000249_pt1 | contig 14424 bp, 6 predicted proteins | sample NGESurdeep072012_3_FD_184468 | JGI IMG/M metagenome (GOLD analysis project Ga0208078, IMG submission 184468) | Arctic peat soil microbial communities from Barrow, Alaska - NGEE Surface sample 53-2 deep-072012 (SPAdes) | ecosystem: Environmental > Terrestrial > Soil > Wetlands > Peat ...
GGATCTCGGCGACCGTGGCTTCGCGGCGCTGCCAGAGGATGCCCAGGATCGCCAGGTGCAGATTCGTCAGTTCATGGTAGTCAGCCATGCCGAAAGATATGCGACGCGGCTGATACGGTGGCAACCCTTGACGCCACGTGCGTGTCCAACGACTGTTGGACAATATTGCCAACAATTGTTGGATATCGGTTCACAACGCCTACCCCGCGGAGTCACGTATGCGACAGCGCCTCTTCTGGCTCGCCCCGTTAGCCATTGGTTTGTTGATCCAGCCGCGCCTGCAGGGACAGGCCCGGCCCCAGGAGCCCGTGCGCGATTTGCGCATCGATCCGATGCTGCTGGTGTCGGTAAAGGAGTACCGCAACATCCTCGAGACCATCGGCCCGCAGATCTACCCGGGCTGGAAATGGAACACGATCCCTCTGCTGCTCTACCGTCCGAACGTGCAGGACGTGCTCCTGAACGCGCCCCATCGTCCGCCTGGTTTCGCAGCCTTCACAGGCCATACGGTGCTTCCCGACAAGATCATCTACGCCCGCAACGATTCTACGGAAAGGAATACCGACGGCCAGAACACCAGCTTGACGCTGGACAGCATGCAGGTGCTCGTCGTGGCAGATGAGTATTCCCGCGAGCGCGCGGACATCGAATCGCATGTGAAACTGGGTACCACGGCGACGTACCTCAAGGGCTGGGACTTTATCCAATCGGCCTATGATGAGGTGGAGGTCATCCTCCACGAAGCATTTCACGTGCACCAGGGCCGCCTTGCGCCGGGCAAGGCGGCCAACGAGGCGGCCGTTGCCCACTATCCCGTCATGGACGCCAGCAACAATGCACTGGTCGCGCTCGAGACGCGCATACTGCGTGATGCGGTCCTGGCGAAGGATGCGGCCCAACGGCGGGCGCGCATCGAACAATACCTGGCCGTGCGCACGCTGCGGCGTGCCGCTCTCGATACGTCTTCGGTGTCATACGAGAACCTGAACGAGTTCACGGAAGGCACGGCGAAGTACGTCCAGTTGCGGTTCGAACAGTTGGGCGAGCGGGTGACACCGGTTGCCGAGATGTACCTCCGCCCGGGCTTTACCGGCTATCGCGGCGGCGTGCTGGCACGCCGATTGGAAAACGAGATGAACGATATGGTGAACGTCGCATCGTTCGGCGACAATCGCTTCGGCAACAAGTTCGGTGGAGGCCCGCTGCGCTGGCGCCTGTACAGTTCCGGCGCGGCGCAAGCGCTGCTGCTCGACGAGGTCGCGCCCGACTGGAAGCAGAAGATCTTCGCTCCCGGCGTGTATCTCACCGATTTGCTGGCCGCCGCGATTCCGCTCTCAACCGACCAACGCGCCCGGCTTGTGGCTCAGTCGAAAGCCGAATACGGCTACGACAGCACCTTCGTGAACCGGCAAGCCATGGAAGCGGAGGGACGACAGTTCATCCAGCAGCGAGTCGACAAAATCGTCAACACGTCGCAGACCCTCGTCACCATCAGCTATGGCGGAGCCGGCGACATAAGGGGAATGGGATTCACGGCGTTCGGCGTGACGGCTGTCAACGATCACACGACGATTTACGACCTTGTACCTATTACGGTGGCGTTTGCGAAACCCATGATACTCCGCATGAAATCCGTAAATCCGCTGCTCATCGATCGAGAAGCCAAGACGGTGACGTTTGCGGTCGCTAGCGCGCCGGCGCTGTTCGAGGGGAAGGGAGCGTCGGGAGTGGACATCCCTGAGCTGAGCTTCGTCGGCTCGCCCGGGACGAAGATTTCCGTCGCGGGAAACAAGGTGCGGATCGAACTGTTTTAGCAAGAATTCGCGTATGAGGACAGGGAACTCAACACCATCGTCAAACCCGAGGTTATCGTGCCACTTCCTGCTCGTATTCGCCCGCTTGCGCTCTGTGCCCTGCTGCTCCCCGCCGCGGCGGTGGCGCAGACGGCCGCCGCCGTTCAGCGCGCCGTCCGCACCATCACCCCACGATTGGCTCGATATTTTGTTTCTGCTGTAGCGGCGGTCACAATTGGAGTACTGTCCCTGCCGGTGAGCCCCCTGACGCTGTCGGCGCAAGACTCCTCCCGCGACGTAATCCGTGGCAGGGTGACCGACGACTCATCTCACGCTATCGTCGCCACCATCATGGTGACACGCGGTCCAGACCGCCTTACTCAGCAAACCACCACTGACTCGGCCGGCAACTTCCGCGTTCAGTTCGAACAGGGCAGCGGAGACTATCTCGTATACGTCAGCGCCACGGGATTTTCCTCCGCGCGTCGTCGCGTACAGCGCCAGAACGGCGAGCACGAGCTCGTCGCGAACTTCACGCTGCCGCGCGCACAGGTGGCGACGCTCGACGCCGTCAAGATCCTGGCACAAAAAAAAGAGCGAGCCGAGAATCCAATCGGACCATACCAGCTCGAGACGGGCTCGGCCGAGAAATGGCGCGACGGCGTCAATGGTCAGATCCCGCCGACCGTAGCCGGCGACCTGAACGCGATCGCGGGCACCATGTCGAACGTCACCATGACGGGCAGCGGACCCTCGATACTCGGCGCCGGCTCCGAATCCAATCTCACCACGCTCAACGGAATGGGGCTCGCGGCGGGAGCTATCCCGCGAGCCGCGCGCACTGACACGCGGGTGACGGGCGCCACCTTTGACCCAACGCGTGGCGGATTCTCGGGAGCGAACATCGACGTCCAGCTAGGACCGGGTGATCGGAATTACCAGCAGCGCCGCGCTTTCCTTACGCTCGATCCGCGATATCTCCAGTTCACGGACGCGACGGGCCGAGCGCTCGGCGCGACGAGCGGTGGCGTGCGCGGCAGCGTGGGCGCGGATGGCGAGCTGATTCGAGACGCCCTCACTTACAACGTGGCGCTCGATCTCGGACGATCCCTCAGCGAGCCGTCGACACTCGTCAACGCGGATGCGGAAGCGCTCCTGAACGCGGGCGTCGCGCCCGATTCGGTCGCGCGACTCGTCGCCTTCGCGACCCCGCTCGGAGTCCCGCTCGTTGCGGCGGGCGTGCCCACAAATCGCCAGCACGACGCCGTCTCCTGGCTCGGACGCATCGACGACACGCGCGACAGCCTCAATACCCGGGCGATCACGAGCTACGCCGGATTCACTCGTGACGGCGCGCTCGGATTCGGTCCGCTGTCCGCACCATCGGCCGCCAGCGAGCAGCGCCAGCGCACGCTGGGCATGCAGCTGACGATCGGCTCGTACGTCGGTCCAGGAAGACTGACTCTCAATGAGACAAAGATCGGTTTGAGCGGTGTGCGCACCAGTGTCTCGCCCTATCAGTTCCTCCCCCGCGCCACGGTGCTGGTGCGCTCCGACAATCTCGACGCTGGCACCGACGTCACGTCTCTCCTGCTGGGCGGCGGATCGTTTCTCAAGACCGAACAATCTCAATGGACGGCCGAGGCCGCCAATCAAACCGAATGGAATGCCGACGGGCGCAGGCACCGATTCAAGGGACTTATCTGGGGACGCGTCGACGGCTTGCGGCAGGAAGGATTCTCGAATGGGCTCGGCTCCTACACGTTCAACTCGATCGAGGATTTCACTGCAGGGCATCCGAGCAGCTTCTCACGCACGCTGTCGCAGCCGCCGCGCGAAGGCAGGGTGTGGAACGTCGCGACGGCGCTGGCGCACCAGTTCGCACCTTCTCGCTACTTCAGCCTGCTCTACGGCGCGCGACTCGAGGCAGATGGATTCGGGAGCAAGCCAGCGACGAACGTCGCTCTTGAGCAAGGTCTGGGAGTTCGCACCGGTGTCGCGCCGTCGCGGGTTCATCTGAGCCCGCGCGTTGGCTTCACATACACGTACAATCGCGACAAGACCAATGGATCCGGAATGGGCATGAACCAGGTTGGCACATTCTACCGGAACATGTCGGGGACTCTGCGTGGAGGAATCGGCGAGTTTCGCGATTTATTGCGTCCCGGCGTACTGGCGGATGCGTCGGCTTCGACCCGTCTTCCCGACGGAACTCTATATCTGAATTGTGTCGGCGCCGCTGTTCCCGCTCCTGACTGGTCGCTTTTCTCGACGGATCTGGGCGCAATCCCGACGCAGTGCGTGGGCGGGAGCGGAGTATTGGCCGATCGCTCGCCGGCCGTGACTCTGATCGATCCGTCGTACGATGTGCCCAGGAGCTGGCGCGCGTCGCTCGACTGGATGACCAACATCAGGAGCTGGCTCTTCCGCGTCGGTACTCTGGCGTCGTACGACCTGTCGCAGCCCGGTGTCGTCGACGCCAACTTCAGCGGCGTTACCAGGCTGACTTTGGCGAATGAAGCGAATCGTCCGGTATTCGTGTCGGCGGCATCGATCGATCCGGCGAGCGGGGCGGTGTCGGCGGTGGAATCGAGGAAGTCGGCTCAGTTCGGTGGGGTCGGCGAACGTGTGAGCGATCTGCGCGGATACGGTGGCCAGATGAACGTCGCTCTGTCCCCTGACGTCTTCAAGTTCAGAAGCGGCGCTCAGTTGTATGCTTCGATCGGGTACACACTGCAGGCGATGAAGCGGCAATACCGCGGCTTCGACGGAGCGGCATTCGGCGATCCGCGCATCCGGGAGTGGGCGGCGGGACCGAACGACGCGCGGCACATCATAGTCGTCTCGGGCGGATTTGCGACGGCGAAAACCGGAGCCGTGACGCTGTTCGGGCGGGCGCAGTCGGGACTCCCATTCACTCCACTGGTGCAGGGAGACGTGAACGGAGACGGGCGGAGCGGTGATCGCGCGTTCATTCCTGATCCGAGCACCGAGACGAATGCAGCGCTCGCGGGACAGCTGCGCTCGCTGCTGGCCAGTGGTTCTCCGCAAGCCCGTCAATGCTTGTTGCCGAATCTTGGCAGGGCGGCTCCGCGCAATGGGTGCCGAGGCCCGTGGACGGAGTCACTCAACATTCAATGGCACCCGCCGACGCCAAAGCGCTGGGGTTATCGTGTTTCTCCCAACGTCTATCTGGAAAACGTGCTCGCCGGTGTGGATCAGTTGGTTCACGGCAGCGGATCGCTTCGTGGATGGGGATCGCCGGCAACGCCCGACCCGGTGTTGCTCGTGCCGCGCGGATTCGACGCGGTGAATCAGAGATTCCTTTACGATGTGAATCCGCGGTTCGCCGATACGCGTCCTGGCCGCACGCTTCTCAGAAATCCTTTCAGGATCGTGATCGATTTCTCGTTCAATCTTTCAACCGATTACAATCTCCAACAGCTTCGCCGGGCCGTCGAGCCCGTGCGAGGCGCGAGTGGGTGGCAGAGGCGCTCTGCCGATTCGCTGGCCGCATTTTATCTCTCGCGCACGTCGGACCTTTACAAACTGCTGAGCGAGCAGAGCGACTCGTTATTCCTGAGCGTGGCGCAGGTCGCGGCACTCCAGCGCGCGGATTCGACATATTCCGTTCGTGTGCGGGACCTCTACGTCCCGCTTGGAGAATTGCTGGCGCGCGGTCAGGGCGGCGCCGGCAAGGCCGAGCTCGATAGCGCGCAGGCCACGCAGAAATCGTACTGGAAGGTTTTCTGGGAGCAGCCTGAGATTGCGGCTACGATCGTCACGCCATCACAGCGCGAGCTGATGTCGATCTTCAAGTCGATGCTCGGCGTTCCGATGAAAGAGCGCGAGCACAGTCAATTTTCTTTCGGATATCCGGTGACTCTCCAGGACAAACCTCGGCCGCGTAATCCCTGAGGGATCGCGACCAGTAGCACGTGCGCACTTCCCGGATAATGGCGTCGGACGATGCATCTCTCCTTAATGCATCGGAAAACCTGGCGATCCAGAAGGTGAGATAAAACCAGAAAGTACAACTTCGGCAGATCACGCGATGCGGCAGCGATTTACATGTTTCTTCCCCGACTTCTTACTCCCCTGTGATCGCCTGATACGTGTGAGTGAGATCGGTTCGCGCAGATTTTCTGCAGGAGGCGTGACACATTCGTAATTACGCCCGCGCTGGTCGCTTAGCAAGCTCGGGCCAGCGAGGTTGCGACCGGCGGGGTGCGCGCGAAAACGAATCACTGCGAAAGAGGGTGTGTCTGTTGTGATGCCGTTTCGGGGTTACCAGAACCCGTCAAGTTGTCGTACGCGATCGGCTCCGACGCTCGATTCGCCTATGATAAGCCGGCAATTTGTCTTAAGTGGTGAGTGAGTGTTCCGCTTTGGGAGCAGGAGGTACTCGCTCAAGGAAGGAAGAGTCATTCTGCTGTCGATTCAGCTGTCGATTGACTCCGACATTATCCGGCATCGCAAAGGGTGAACAACGGCAGATCACGCCATCCGTCAACGATTTACAGGTTTCTTGCCGGACTTCTTACTCCCCCTCGTTTGCCTGATAAGCGTGAGGTCCGAGGTTCAACTCCTCGCAGGCCCATGAACTTCAGATCATCGCCCCGTAAGCGTTTACACGTTTGCGGGGGTATTGCTTTCTGTACGAAAGACGTACTGCTGTCAGCGATGCGCCGGACGCAGCTCACGGTACAGCCATGCTTTCGCGAGGCGCCACTCCCGTTTCACCGTGCGCGGCGACCGACCGACCAAGCGCGCGGTCTCTTCCACGGTCAGGCCGGCGAAGAACCGCAGCTCGATGATCCGCACCTGTTCCGGATCGAAGGCGGCCAGCCGCTCGAGCGCCTCATCGATCGCCAGGACGTCGGCGACACGCGACTCGTCCGGGGTGTCAGCGGCTGCGGCGAGCGACACGAAGGTCGCCGAGCCCCCGCGCTTGTGCGCTTGTCGCGCACGCGCATAGTCAACGAGAACTCGCCGCATGAGTTGCGCGGCGACGCCGAAGAACTGCGTCCGATTCGCCCAACTGGCGCGGTGCTGATCGACCAGGCGCAGATACAATTCGTGGACGAGCGCAGTGGGGTCGAGCGTATGGTCTCGGTGCTCTTTCCGGAGCTGCTGCGCGGCAATGCGACGGCACTCGGCGTAGATCACCGGCATCAGGCGGTCGAGTGCTTCGGGCTCGCCCCGCGACCAGCGGACCAGCAGGCCGGTGACGTCGATCGAGGAAGCGATGCCGTCTGACTGCGTCACTTCAGTCCCGTTCGGGAAAGCAGGGCCTGAAACCGCGGATCGCGTTGAATCGGATGGTTCTGGTAATCGACGGCCAGGTACGCGATCGCGTTCGACTGCTCGGCGAAGGCCTTATCCAGCCAAGTCAGTGTGCTATCCACATCGCCGAGCGCGTCGAACAGTTCGGCGATCAAGCCTGACGGCACGTACTCCCGACGGGATCGAAGTCGCAAGTCATCGAGCAGCGCTCGGGCCTCGGCGCGCCTTCCCGCGCGCGCATCGATGATCGCCAGCAATTCGAGCGCTGGTGCCGAGGAGTCGCTGAGTGTGACGACACGATTGCCCTCATTTAGCGCTTCGGTAAAGCGTCCAGCGGATGCCAGCATCCCGGCCAGGCGCCAACGGGCCTGAACGTACGTCGAGTCAAGGGCGAGGGTTTGCGTCAGCTGCGCGATCGCATCCTCGTGGCGTCCGGCGCGATCGAGTACCCAGCCCACATTGGTATTGACGATGAGCGAGAAGGGGTCGAGGTCCCGGGCAGCGGTCACCTGTTCGAGGGCTTCCTTCATGCGCAGTCGGGACATCAACAGATTCGCGTACCAGATGCGCACCAGCGAATAGCTCGGATTCAACTCGATGGCACGTCGAAATTCTTTCTCGGCGTCCGCCCACCGCCATTGGTAGTGCCACACGTAACCGAGCGCCGCGTGCGCTTCCGCCGAATACGGATCTATCTGCAAGGCCTTGATGGCTTCGGCGGCGGCACGAGGTCGGTACTCTCGCGGAGAGCCGGTCCCCACCATCACGGTGCCGAGCTGGTTAAAGCAATCGGCGAGCGCGGCGTGCGCGGGCGCGTAGGTCGGATCCAGCTCCACCGCGCGAGTGAAGTGCTCGATCGCGAGGTGGAGCGACTTGGGAGTCCGCTGGTTCCACTCGTATCGCCCCTTGAGATAAGCCTCGTACACGTCGGGGCTGACGGCTCGAATCGTGGCGAGCCTCTCGCGCGCCTCTGGCTTCATCGTGAGCTGGATGGCGCCAGCGAGCGCGCGAACGACATCGGCCTCGAGCGCGAGCACCTCTCTCGCGTTGCGCTCGTAGGTCTCCGACCAGAGCACGCGTCCGTCCGATGGCCGGACGAGGCGCACGTCGATCGTGATCTGGTCGGGGGAGCGGTGCAGCGCCCCCTGGACGATGGCGTCCGCTCCGAGCTGGGCGCCGATCTCGGTGACGGTTTTCGCGGTGCGCGCGGCGCGCGCAGTGGACGCGCGCGAGAGGACACGTATGTCACTCGCCGCGCCGAGCTGTGAGATAAGCGCATCCGTGATACCCTCGGCGTAATAGTCGGCGCCGGGATCACCCGTGGCATTCTCGAGAGGCAGCAACGCCAGCGTCGATATCCGCTTGGAGAAAGTCGCGCCGAACTCCGCGCGCAAGCGACCACCCGCGACCACGAGCAGGGGTAGGAGCAGCGCGGCGGCTGCGGCGGCGTACAAAGTACGCCGGCGGGCGGAAACGAGAAGTCGTCCAACAAGCGGCCAAGCGCGCCGCCGCTTGATCGCGTCGAGCGCGTCGGCCACCGTTTGCGCGCGTTGATATCGGCCGGCCGGGTCCTTGATCAAACAGCGCTCGATGACGAGCCGCAACGCGAGAGGCACGCGAGGGTTCATTGGCTTGGGCGCATCGCCGAGGATCGCGGAGCTCGTCTCGAACGGCGTTCGCCCCGTGAAGGGCAGCTCTCCCATAACCAACTCGTACAACAGCACTCCGAGCGCCCACACGTCGCTGCGGGTGTCAGCACGGTCGCCGCGCAAGACTTCGGGCGCCATGTGGCTCAGTGTCCCGGCAAGCGCGTCGGGACGCGTCAGCGTCGGCTCGCGCGACTGGACGCCGGCATCGTCCGGCAAACGCCGCGCAAGCCCGAAGTCGAGAACGATCGCCTCGCCCTTCGCATCGATGACGATGTTCGAGCTCTTCAGATCGCGATGAATGATTCCGTGCTCGTGCGCGTGTTCGAGGGCGCCCGCGATCTGAGTGCCGTATTCGAGGGCGTCCCGAATACTGAGTACGGATTCGCCAACCATCTCGCGTAACGTCCGTCCGTTCACGTACGTCATTACGATGAACGGCACGCCGTCCGCCTCACCGACGTCGTGAATCGCACAGATGTTCGGATGCGTCAGAATGGAGGCGTGGTGCGCCTCGCGGATCAGACGACGTCTGGCTGCGTCATCCGCGAGCCCTTGTCCGATCGTCTTGATGGCCACCTCGCGGCCGAGTAGCGTATGGCGGGCGCGATACACGGCGCCCATTCCGCCTGCAGCGATGAACCCAGTAATCTCGTACGCGCCAAGCTGAGTGCCTGGGGCCAGACGTGGGGCCGTTTCGGGTCCCGGCAATACGGCAGCCCCGATGAGCCCAGCCGCTGGACTTTCGCAAAAACTGGCTGCGGCCTTCTCGCTCGCCAACAGTGAGTCGAGTTCCTCCCTCAGATCCGCATCGCCCGCCGAAGCCTGTGCTACGAAGGCACTTCGCTCCGAATCAGGATATTGCAGCGCTTCCAGGAACAGCGCTTTGACGCGGGTCCACCGTTCAAGCTGGCCGGGGCTCGCCTCGGTCCCATGAGCGCGGCTGTCGGCGGCTCGGCCGGATTGCTCTACAGGTGGCATGCGGTGTCTAGCATACGCCCGGGGGTCAGGGACAGCAACCCTGCGGTACGCCCCCGCCGAGGGAAGTGACTGGCCCGTTCTTCGTCCCTTTTCCGCGTTGATAGATGGAGCCCGGCCCCGACTCGGCCGCGCGCCGTCAACTCTTGTTCTGTTCCTTAGGAGGGAACGATGCGACCACTCGTCCTCAGCAGCATCCTGCTTTCCGCCGCGTTCGTTGTCGGTTGCGGAGTCGACAACATCCAGGGGCCTGCTCCGTCAGCCCCGCAACTGCTGCTCGCCGGCGCCACAAGCCGATCCGAGATGACGTTCAACTACACCACCATCGACGTTCCAAACGCCGTATTCACCACGGCATCAGGAGTCAACGCCCGGGGTGACATCGTCGGGGCCTACGGAGACGAAAGCGGTCGGTCACACGGCTACCTGCTCCATGACGGAAATTTCGTCACGATCGATTTCACGAGTAGTGATGGCACCCTGGCCGCGGGCACTGAAGCCAAGGGAATCAGTCCTGACGGCGAAGTTGTGGGCGACTACTGGATGCCAGATGGGGCCGCCATGAATATCCACGGTTACAGGCGGACGAAGAAAGGCGACTTCGTGCCCGTTAATTATCCGGGGCACGCCGGTACAATTGTGCAGCGCCTCCTCCCAGACGGCACAATGCTCGGGTGTCGCCATGACGACGATTTGATGTACACGATGAAAGGCATCACCATGAGCAGAGCAGGAAACACGGAGATCTCGCAGTTCTCCTCGATGGAGAATGGGGCTACTCCGGATCGTCGGCGCATCGTTGGGCTGTACAAGAACGACGCTACCAGTCCGCAGCGAGGTTTCGTGATCGCTGACGGCGTCTTCACGCCTCTATTCCTGGACGCGATCACTCCTGCGCTGGCTGCTTGGGACATAAACCCTGCCGGCGAGATTGTTGGCGTCTATTCAAAGGCCGGCGTCCATGGATTTGTGCTGAGCGGTGATGGCTACGCCACGCTCGACTTTCCTGGTGCCGCGCAAACACGGGCGTTCGGCATCAACGCGCGCGGCGACGTGGTGGGCACGTATGTCGCGACGGATGGCACGACCCACGGTTTCGTGGCAACCCGGTGACGCACGAAAACGAGCGTCGAGGATTCGATTGGGCGCCTCGCTTACGTCTTCCCCAAGAGGTTTGAGTAGAAGCCCGCGCAGAACTTGCGCGGGCTTTTGCTGTTGGGGCGGAAATAGTTGAGGGTCTTGTCTCTATACAACTTCAATTCCATCACTGAAGAAAATCCGATGGAGTATCGAGGGTTCGGACAGCGGCCCGCGCTTGCGAGCAGCGCTCCCTGCTGTCGATTCTGCTGTCGATTGACCCCGACATTATCCGGCATCGCGAAGGGTGAACAACGGCAGATCACGCTATCCGTCAACGATTTACAGATTTCTTGCCGGACTTCTCACTCCCCTTCGGTCGCCTGATAAGCGTGAGGTCGGTAGTTCAACTCTACCCAGGCCCATTAATTCAGGGCATTACCCCGCAAGCGTTTGCGCTGGCGGGGTTTTTCTTTGGTCTGCTTAGCTAACGGCAACAATTGACCATCTTGCTGATCGGGTGCAGGTTCTCCGCCTGTCTTCTGGTTGAGGAAAGCGCTGATGGCTCTGAGACATTCGCAGTGAATCCGTCGCTTCGCCTTATCGAGGAGCGTGAACGGAGTGGCTGAACGCATTGAACAGGTCGCGCGTGCCTTCGCCACCTACACGATCGAGCGCGAGCTTGGTAGTGGCGGCATGGCCACTGTTTATCTCGCGCACGACAAGAAACACGATCGCAAGGTTGCAATAAAGATCCTCCATGCGGAGCTCGCCGCCGTGCTCGGCGCTGAGCGATTTCTCCAGGAGATCAGAGTCACCGCCAATCTCCAGCACCCACACATCCTGGGGCTGATCGATTCGGGAATAATTGGCGAAGACGCGGGTGAGCTGAAGGGAAGGCCATACTACGTGATGCCGTACGTCGAGGGCGAATCACTCCGCCAGCGGCTCGAAAAGGAGCAACAGCTTCCAGTCTCCGACTCTGTGCGAATCGCGACTGAAGTAGCGAGCGCGCTCGACTACGCGCATAGGCATGGAGTGATCCACCGGGACATCAAGCCCGAGAACATTCTCCTGCACGATGGAAGCGCGATCGTCGCGGATTTCGGAATTGCGCTAGCGGTCACGCAAGCTGGCGGCGCGAGAATGACTCAGACCGGACTTTCGCTCGGCACTCCGAGTTACATGAGCCCGGAGCAAGCCATGGGAGAGCGAACGATCACGGCGCGGAGCGACATCTATTCGCTCGGCGCGGTGACTTACGAGATGCTGTCTGGCGAGCCACCGTTCACTGGACCGACCGTCCAGGCGATCGTCGCCAGGGTCATGACCGAGGAGCCGCGTCCGCTCACAACGCAGCGGCGAAACGTGCCGCCGAATGTCGCGGCCGCTGTGTCGCATGCGCTCGAAAAAGTCCCGGCAGATCGGTTCGCCTCCGCTCACGATTTCGCTGAAGCATTGAACAATCCTTCGTTCACGCGGTCCGCCAGGTCGGCGGCGGTGGGGCGGGATCGGTCCAGCCGTCGCTTACGGGGGATGCTGTACGGTGTGACCGCGCTGGCGATTTTGATGTCTGCCACCGCGCTCTGGGGCTGGCTACGTCCTTCTTCGCCAAAGCAGGTCATTCGTTTCACCATCGCCCTCGATTCAGCCGAAACGCTCAGGGGCTTCTACGGCCGCATTGCGATCTCTCCGGATGGATCGCAGCTCGTCTACGCCGGCGGCCCGCAGAACGAGCTGTTCCTGCGTCCGCTGAGTGAGCTCGGGACGACGAAGCTGCCAGGGACGACGAATGCGATCTCGCCGTATTTCTCGCCTGACGGCACCCAGGTAGTGTTCTCCACCGGGGCATACGAGTTGAAAGTCGTGTCGCTCAAGGGGGGCCCGCCGGTGACGATCACCGACAGCGTTGTCGGCAGATCCGGCGTGTCCTGGGGAAATGATGGCTTCATTTACGACTCCAATCGTACGGGAGAAGCCATTGACCGTCTGCTGCCAACACCCGGCTCGGCGGTAAAGGTGATAACCGCGCTCGACACGGCGAGCGGTGAAGTAGGTCACCGGCTGCCCGATCCGCTGCCGAACGGAAAGGGAGTTCTTTTTACCGTTTACTACGGCGCAAATGGGAGAAAAGGGACGGCAGTCGCAGTTGCTGACCTGGCCACTGGCAAGCACACGATCCTCGTCGACGGGCTGCAGGGACGCTACTCGCCTTCAGGGCACCTCCTCTACGTAACCTCCAACGGGACGTTGATGGCCGTGCCATTCGATCAGTCAAAGCTCAAAATCACGGGGCAACCTGTGGCAGTGAGTGAAGGGCTGCGCAGTGGCGCATTCGGGGCCGTGGATTTGGCAATTTCCCGGACAGGAACGTTGGTGTTCACGCAGGGACTCGCGACAACTAACTCGGAGCTCGTCTGGGTCCTCCGTAACGGGAAAATCCAACCGGTCGATTCAATGTGGCACGCCGTGTTCGGCTTCCCTTCCATCTCCCGCGACGGCTCGCGCGTAGCGGTTGGGGTCGCTACCGCCTCTACCATTGACATCTGGATCAAGCAGCTGGACCACGGGCCGAGCCTCAAGCTCACGTTCGAGGGAGGGCTCAATAATTATCCCACCTGGACCCCCGACGACCATTCCGTCACGTATTACTCGACGGCGGAGACGAACGGACGCAACAGCTCGCTGTGGACGAAGCGCGCCGACGGCAGCGCTCAAGCTGCCGTGCAGTTCGGGGAAAAGGACAGGGACGTCGCCGAATCACTCTGGTCACCCGACGGCAAATGGCTGGTTTTCCGCACCAGCTTTAACAGCCCTGGCTCTGGAGACATCTTCGCAATCAGGCCTGGCGTCGACTCGTCTCCCATTCCGTTGGCTGCGACGAAGTTCGGCGAATTCTCCCCGGATTTCTCGCCCGATGGGCGGTGGCTTGTCTACTCCTCCAACAAAACCGGGCGCGACGAGAGCTATGTCGTGCCGTTCCCGAACGCCGGATCGGCGAAGTGGCCGATTTCTACAGGCGGCGGCAGCGAGCCACGCTGGTCACATCACGGAGATGAGATTTTCTATCGGGACGGCTCGGGCAACATGGTTTCAGTGCCCGTGAAAACCGCGCCGACGTTTTCTTTCGGCGCTCCGAAGACCCTCTTCCCGGCACGGCAATTCTTGTCCAGTTTGGGGCAGCACAGGCAGTACGACGTGTCGCCGGACGATCGACGCTTCATGATGATTCGCACAGTAGGCTCCCCGGTTCCTGACAAACTGGTGATAGTCAGCAGCTGGTTCGAGGAGCTCAAGGCGAAGTCGCGGAAGTGAACCGGCACCTGCTTGTGGATCGCGGATGGTGTCCATTGTGGTGTCCATTCGCATGCGCAAAATGTTCGTGGAAGTGCGCAAGATGTTCTCAAATGCGCGACACGCTGAGCAGGATGTTCGTGAAAGGCAGGCGAGTAGGAACTTCTGAGCCTATTTCATGTTCGTGTGAATCTGCCTGATAAGCGTGAGGTCGGAGGTTCAACTCCTCCCAGGCCCATAATTCAGTAAACGATGGCACCACAACCAACTAGGTGTGGTGCCATTTGCTATTTCTACCTACAGTTCCGGACTTCAGTAACAGAATCGAGTAACAAAACCGTGTAAGAAGG
>Ga0208078_1000250_pt1 | contig 14386 bp, 13 predicted proteins | sample NGESurdeep072012_3_FD_184468 | JGI IMG/M metagenome (GOLD analysis project Ga0208078, IMG submission 184468) | Arctic peat soil microbial communities from Barrow, Alaska - NGEE Surface sample 53-2 deep-072012 (SPAdes) | ecosystem: Environmental > Terrestrial > Soil > Wetlands > Peat ...
CAGTGATGTAAGACAGCGGAGCGAGCACGAATGCGGCGCTCACGAGGCGCAAAACGAATCTCATGCTGAAATTCCCGATTTTGTGTGTGAGACGGAGGGCAGGTACGAAAAAAGACGTTCGGTTCTCACTAAGCGTAACCCGGAGGCGTCGTTTAGTGCCTCGTGCGCCGGGAGAGGCCGTTTAGTGCCCTGTGCGCGGCCATTTCACCGAGGCCACGATGCTCGTCCCGAGGACCACCCCGACCACTCCAAGCGCCGCGACGATCGGAATATGGATAAAGGCCTCGAGGAGCATCTTCGCCCCGATGAAGACGAGGACGACCGACAGTCCGAGCTTCAGGTACACGAACTTGTCCACCACGTTCGCGAGGAGGAAATAAAGCGCCCTCAAGCCCAGCACCGCGCAGATGTTCGAGGTGTAGACGATGAAGGGATCGCGTGTGACGGCGAAGATTGCGGGGATCGAGTCGGTGGCGAAGATGATGTCCGTCGTGTCGACGATGACGAGCACGATGAAAAGCGGGGTCGCGAAGTATCTCTTTCTGCCAGTCGCATCGGGCTCATGCACGAAGAACTTGTCGCCCCGGTAATCCGGCGTGACCGGAACCAGCTTGCGCGCCAGACGGAGAATCGGGTCGCGCGCCGGGTTATACGTCGTACCGTCCTTCTGCAGCGCCATTCTGAGCCCGGTGAATACGAGAAACGCGCCGAAGATATAGAGTGTCCACGCGAACCGAGTGACCAGCGCCGATCCGGCGACGATCATGACGCCACGCAGTAGCAGCGCGCCGATGATTCCCCAGAACAGCACGCGGTGCTGGTACTTCTCCGGAACGCTGAAGTAGGAGAAGATCAGCACGAACACGAAGATGTTGTCTACGGAGAGCGCGTACTCGATGAGGTATCCGGTCAGGAACTCCAGTCCGGACTCCCGACCCATGGCGAGATAGATGGCGAACGCGAAGCAAAGGGAGAGCGCGACCCAGACTCCGCTCCAAATCGCTGCTTCCTTGAGAGAGACCTTCTCCGATTTGCGATGAAGTACGCCGAGGTCCAGCCCGAGAATCCCGAGGACTACGACGTTGAATCCGACCCAGCCCCAGACACTGTTCACGACCCGGATGTCCGGGCGGAACGGACGCGCAATCTAGCGACGCTCAAGCGCGTCGCGAACGTCGAGAAGGATCTCGAAGTAGAGCTGTTCTCTCCGGTAGGCGAAGTCGAGCGTCGCCATCTGGCTCTGATCGCCCGTGGCTTTCGCGCGCTCGAATGCTTCGCGGTACATCTCGTCCAGGTTGTCCAGAATCGTGCTGCGCGTGCGTGACATTGACTTGGTCTCCGGGCTCAAGGCGCCGCGATTGTCGATCGACGTGAGACCGGCCAGACGCTCGAGCGCCGTCTCCGGATCTTCGTTCTCGAAAATCAGTTTTTTCGCAGCTCCAAGCGCGAGCCTGCGTGGATTGAAAGGCGATGGTGGCATTGCTAAGACGGGTGCTCGATGCGGTGAAAGTTAAGGCAGGAGCTAGAGCCGGTGAAAGACCGCCTCATCAACTGGCTTTCCTTGCTTCAGGTGTTCGACGACGATTCGCTCAAGTAAGGCTGGTGTAACCTCGGAATACCAGATGCCCTCGGGATATACCACAACGATCGGTCCGTTGCTGCACACGCCCAGGCACGGGGTCTCACCGCGCTTTACGCGCTGCGGCCCAAAGAGAAGATCCTCGCGCTGGAGCAGGTCGGCCAGCAGCGAGTAAAGCTGGCGTCCGCGACGGTTGGGCGAGCAGAAATCGCCTGTGCATACGAGCACGTGATGCGAGTACGGCTCCATTTCCGCCTGCTTTCGGTCACCCATTCAGAAAAGATACACATGCTTACGCGCGCGCATACTTGCCCCGGCGTGGATTCCCCCTGATTATGCTAGGAGAACTCCTTTTTTCAGGAGCGGACCATGGGGGCAACAATCACAAGCAATGCATCGGCCGTCGATCCCGGCATCGGCGGCAAGGGTTACGTGCACCCTGAAGTTCTCGTGAGCACGAACTGGCTCGCGGAGCATCTGGACGACCCGAGCGTCAGGATCATCGAGAGCGACGAAGACGTTCTGCTTTACGACACCGGACACATCCCGGGGGCGCAGAAAGTGGACTGGCATCAGGATCTCAATGATCCGGTGCTTCGCGACTATGTCTCTTCGGAGCAATTCGAGAAGCTTTTGCGCGCAAAGGGAATCGACGAGAACACGACTGTCGTGTTTTACGGCGACAAGAACAACTGGTGGGCCGCGTACGCCTTCTGGGTGTTCCAGCTATTCGGGTTCACCAACGCGAAGCTGCTGGACGGCGGACGAATCAAGTGGGAGCAGGAAGGCCGTCCGTTCAACACCGAGGTTCCGCGCCTTCACACAACCGGCTACAAGGCGCCGAGGCGGTCGGATGAGAAAATTCGCGCCTTTTTCCAGCAGGTACGCGAACACTCGTCGGCTGGCAAACCTTTAATCGACGTACGCTCACCCGAGGAGTACACTGGGCAGCGCACGCACATGCCCGATTACCCGCAGGAAGGAACCCTGAGGGGCGGTCACATCAAGGGAGCGCGCAGCATTCCATGGGCGCGCGCCGCGAATCCGGATGGAAGCTTCAAGGATGCGACCTCTCTGCGCGCCATCTACGAGCAGGAAAAAGGTCTGAAGAAAGGCGACGACATTGTGGCGTACTGCCGGATCGGCGAGCGATCGTCCCACACCTGGTTCGTGCTCACCTACCTCCTCGGCTACGACCGTGTGAGAAACTATGACGGCAGCTGGACGGAGTGGGGGAACGCGGTTCGCGCTCCGATCGAGAAAGGACCCGAGAAGTGACAGCCCCGGCCGCGCCGCCGGCCACGAAACCGCCGTCACGCGTTCACGTTCGGTGGGCAGGCGAGCAGCGCTTCGAAGCAGGACGTGCGAATGCGCCGACGGCGGTCATCGATGGTCATGGAAAGACAGGGCAGAGTCCGCCGGAGGCTTTGCTCAGCGCGCTCGCGTCGTGCGTGTCAGTGGACGTCGTCGAAATTCTGGCGAAGCGGCGCACTCCGGTGGAGTCGCTCGATATCGACGTCGTCGGGGAACGCGTCGATACGACTCCGCGCCGATACAAGCACATCACGCTGAACTTCCACATCAAGGGAAAGGGAATCGAGAAGGAACAGGCGTTGCGCGCGATCGAGCTGGCGGCGACCAAGTACTGTTCCGTCCGAGATTCTCTGAGGAGCGATATCTCGGTTGCCTGGACGGTAGAGATTGGGGCGGAGTAGAAGCACAACTGAGAACTGCAGTCTGAAGCTACTGCCGCCTCCCGCCCGTTCAGTTTGCAGTTTTGGTTACGAGCGCCGCTTCCTCGCCTTGGACGCTGCCGAGTACGGCGCCCACTTTTTTTCCGTGTCCTCAATCTCCTCGCGCAACCGAAGGTAGCTGTCGTAGCGCTCGGCGCTGATCGAGCCTGCGGCCACGGCGGTCCGCACCCCGCAACCGGGCTCGACCCGGTGCGTGCAGTCGCCGAACTTGCACTCTGCGATATGCGGACGAAACTCGCGAAAGCATTCGTCGAGATGCTCGGACGCGAGGCCCCACATTCCGACCTCGCGCAGACCGGCGGTATCCACGACGTAGCCGGCGTCCGGCAATGGATGCAGCAACGCCCCGACAGTCGTGTGCCTGCCCTTGCCCACCGACTCGCTGATCTCGCCGACGCGAAGATCCAGCCCGGGGTACATCGCGTTCATCAGTGAGGACTTGCCCACTCCAGAAGGTCCGGTGAGCACCGACGTCTTCCCAGCCAGCGCGGCGTGGAGCTCGTCCAGTCCGACGCGCTGCTTGACGCTGGTGAAGTGCACGGGATAGCCAGCCGCTACGTAGTCGGAGAACGCACGCTCTGTTTCTTCCCTATTCACAAGCTCGATCTTGTTGATGACGATCCGCGACTGGAGTGAATTCCCTTCCGCGATCACCAGAAACCGGTCGAGCATTCTGCGGTGCGGCTCCGGCTTCGCCGCCGAGAAGACGACGACGACCTGGTCGACGTTGGCGGCGACAATGCGCTCCCCCTGCCCTTCACCCGGCTCGCGCCGAGCGAGCTTTGAATGCCGCGGGAGAATCTCCGCGATCGCCCAGTGCTCACCTCGCTCGTCTATCTCGAGAATCACGCGATCACCGACGGCGAGTTTTCTGTCCTGCTTACGCTCCTGCTTGAGCCTTCCGCGAAGCGAGGCTTCGTGCGTCTCCCCCGAGTCGGCGCGGACATGCCATATCCCGCCTGTCCCCTGGAGCACGACGCCCTCCTTGCGCGTCAACTGGTACCCTCTTGGCGCATCGAATCCCACCAGGGCAGCAGCTTCGCCCGGTTCTCCGTGATCAGTTGATCCAGGCGTAGCTTCACTTCATTGAGCAACATTGCGCCCACTATTTTGCGCGCGTCGTCCTCGGTTGTCGCGAAGGCGAGAAATTCGGTCTCCAGATGTCCGCTGGCGACCGGATCTCCGTGGCCCCACCGCACGAACAGCAGATAGGCGGCGAATGGCCGTTCCTTTTCTCCGCTCGTGTCGGTCACGATCTCCACACTGTACGAAGCACCGTCGCTTCCCTCGAATGCTGCCGGACGGTCATGGACGCCCATGTATCCGCCGATCGTATTCGGATCGCCTTTCGATGGATCCGGGGGAAGGAATCTGCCCATCGTCAGCGGCGGCGTCTGCCGACCATCTCCTTGAACACGCTTCCGGTGAGGAACGCGACGTTGGCGGGCCGTTCGGCGAGACGCCTCATGAGATACGGATACCATTGCGTTCCGAAAGGCACATACACTCGCAGGCGGTAGCCTTCGCGCACCAGCTGGTCCTGAAGGTCACGACGCACTCCGTAGAGCATCTGGAACTCGTACCGATCGGGCGCGATGTCGTTGGCCTTGGCAAACCGCTTCGCCTCTCTGATGATCGCTTCGTCGTGCGTGGCGATACCGGGGTAGTTCCCGTTCAGCATCAGCTCGTGCATACAGCGAATGTAATTCGCGTCGACGTCCTTCTTGTCAGGATAGGCGACTGTTTCAGGCTCCTTGTACGCTCCCTTGCAGAGGCGGACGCGCGCCTTGAGCAGAATGGCGCGCTCGACGTCGGCGAATGTGCGGAACAGATAGCTCTGCAGCACGATCCCGACATTCTGGGGATACGCCGGATAGAGTCGCTGCTCGAACAGATCGAGCGTGCGTTGGGTGTATTCGCTCGACTCCATGTCGATGCGCACGAACGAGCTGTAATCACGCGCGCGCTGCAGGATCGTGTGCACGATCACAACGCAGAGGTCCTCGGAGATGTCGAGTCCCATTGCGGTGAGCTTGACGGAAACGTTGGCATCTGCTTTTCGCTCGTGGATGCGATCGAGCATGGCTATGTATGCTTCGCCCGCTCTCTGCGCCTCCGCTTCGTTGTGAACGCTCTCGCCCAGCAGATCGAGCGAGGCAGTGATGCCACGCGCATTGAGCCTGGCGACCGCGGCGAGCGCGGTATCGAGGGTCTCGCCCGCCACGAACCGGCCGGCGAAGCTCTTTGCCAACCTGTTGTTGCGAACGAATTTGAATATCTGCTGCTGGCCCGCGAGGTAGAGAAATGCGCTGCGAAGCATCAGTTCTGGAGTGGCTGCGTGGTAGACGCGGAAGTCCGGCGATTGGCGGCGCGGCCGCGTCGAGATAGATCGAAGATCCTCGTCACCGGAAACCGGCCGCCTTTCTTGAGACCGCCGTCGAACATATTCCAGGTGGTGAAGCCGTCGTCGCTCTCCGGCTCGAGCAGGTAGACGACGAGCGCGCCGCGCGGCTGCGCCGTGGACACGATGAACGACTTGGGGGGAAGGGTCTGCAATCCTCGCTCCCATCGCCCTTTGAGACGGATTTCGTGGTGTCCCTGAAAAATCCGCGGAGCGGTGATTATCGAATCGATGAGGAAGGCTTCTCCACGCGCGGTCCAGGCGGAGTCGGAGCGTTCCACGCGAATTCCGTGGAGCCGAAGCAGCGTCGCGACCGCGGTATCCTCGGGCACGATGACATAGGCCGCGGGGGGTGTACGGTCGAGCGTCGAAGTAAACCGGTCGTAGACAGGCATGCGAATCACTCTGAATCGCCCGGTCCGCCGCGAGCCACGCGGTACGCCGGGTTGGGTCAGCGAGGAATCACCGGTCTTCTCCAGATCTTCCTTGATGACATCCATCATCTGCGGCGTCGCGATGAGCTCGGAGCGAATGGCTACGATTTGCAGGGAATCGGGAGACCGGCCCCAAGCGAGGGGCTGGCTGTCCGCGCGTGCGCTCAGCGATCTGATCGCCGCGCCCTTTTCCGCGACGAGCGAAAGGGTCTCACTGACAAAGGCGTAGGTGGAAGCGATCCGTCGGGCGAGCGAGTCGTGCGAGTAGGCCTCGCTCAGGATTCCAATGCGCCCGCGTATCCCATAGTAGTTGGTGCCGAAGCGCGGACGCGCATCGTAGGTAGCCCAGCCTTCGCGCACACTGGTATCCGCCCGGGCGGGCGGCTCGTCGGAGATGAAGTTTCCGTAGTCGAACACCTCGAAGCCATGACGCGTCCGCATTCGCTCGCGCAGAACCGGAAGGAGCGAGTCCCGCGCGTAGAATCCTCCGAATACAGCAGCCGGGCTCAGCGAAGGAGAATAAGTGAGCGCGTATCCGTGAAAGCTCCCATCGGTGGTGTGGAGATCCATGAACACGTCCGGATCCCAGGTATTGAACATCGCCAGCGATGCGCGTGTCTCGGGAGCTTCAGCCTTCACGTAGTCGCGGTTGAGATCGAGGCTCTGCGCATTGGGTCGGACGCCCACCAGCTCGGGCCCATTCTGCTCGGTGCGGTTCACCGATTGGGCGGCGAAGCGCTCGTTGCCGTCGGCGTTGTAGATCGGGACGGCGATCAGAACGATGGAGTCGAGAACATTCGGCTTACTGGAGAAGGAGAGATCGCGAATCAGCGCCAGCAGCGCGTCTTTCCCCTCCACTTCGCCCGCGTGGATGTTGCCCTGAACGTACACAATCGGCCGGCCCAGTCGTTTCGCCTCGGATGGCGTTGAGACGAGTGGGCGCGACGCGATAACGTAAGGAATGTCGCGTCCCTCGTTCGTCTTGCCGATCGATCCGAACACCAACGGGGCCCGCAGCGCGCGCAGCGAGTCTAGATACTTCCTTAGATCCTCGTAGTGGGAGGTCTCGCGATATCGTGTCAGCTCGGGACGGGTGCGGGGATAGTCAGCCGGAGTCAACGGTTTGCGCGTGGTCGGCGCGCACGCGGCAAGCCCGAGCACCGACGCGACCACGAGAGACGACGAACGCAATGTGGCCGGCACTCCTCTCCTCACGAGCGCTCGTCGGGATAGAAGACCTGCCTCCGACGAGCCATCTCGAGCAGCAGCTCCGCTGGCTCGAACCGCCCCGGAAAGCGCGCGTTGAGATCCTCGAGACGCTGCACCACGATCTGAATGCCGAGTGAATCCATGTAGCGGAATGGTCCGCCGCGGAACGCAGGGAAGCCGATTCCGAATACCGCTCCAACGTCGCCATCGCGTGACGAGCGAACGATCCCGTCGCTCAGGCAGCGCGCGGCTTCGTTGAGCATCGCCAGAATCGTCCGCTGCTGAATCTGCGCGGCTGGCATCTCTGGTCGCGCCGGCGCCTCGGTCCCGGCAGTGGGCGCGATCGGTTTCACGATCGGAATGCTACCCGGCGCCAGGAACAGAGCGTAGACAGAGGGATCGACCTCGCCCTTCTTCCCTTCCTTGTCGTAGGTGAAGAAGCCCTTCTTCGACTTTCTACCGTAGCGCCCCGCCGCAACGACGGCCTGAATCGATTTCGCCGGCTGCATCCGGTCCGGATACGCTTCGGCCATGATCTTTCCCGCCTTGGTCGCGACATCGAGCCCGACCTCGTCGATGAGCGTGATCGGCCCCACAGGAAACCCAAAATCCACCAGTGCCTTGTCGATGATGTCTACGGCGACGCCTTGATCGAGCAGGATGGCCGCCTCGTTGATGTAGGGCGCGAGAATCCGGTTGGCATAGAATCCCGGCCCGTCGTTCACGACGATGACGGTTTTTCCAAGCTTCTTCCCGTAGGCCACGGCTGTCGCGGTCACCTGCGGATGTGTCTCCGCGGTCGTGATCACCTCGAGCAGCGGCATCTTGTGCACAGGAGAGAAAAAGTGCATTCCGAGCACGCGCTCCGGACGGCTCGATGCCTGCGCGATCAAGGAAATCGGAATGGTAGATGTATTAGTGGCGAAGATCGCACTAGGGTGGATCGCCGCCTCCGTCTCGCGCAGAACCTGGTGCTTGATCGCCAGATCCTCGAACACGGCCTCGATCACGAGATCGACGTTTCCGAAGCCGGAGTAGTCGACGGTGCCACCCAGCAGCGCCATGTAATCGCTGTACTGGATTTTCGTGATCTGCTTCCTGGTGAGCCGCTCCTTGAGAATATCGCGAACCGCCGCGTACCCCTTCGCCACGCGCGTGTGATCCGCGTCCTTGAGGCGAACGAGACTCCCGTGCTGCACCGCGATCGATGCGATGCCCGCTCCCATGAATCCGGCGCCGATTATCGCGATCTTGTTGATTGGCAGCGGGTCGAAATCGGAGACGGGCAGGTCCGGGTACTGTGCCGGGTCGACGCCAGGATCCTTCTTCAGCTCGTTCGTCGCGAAGAAGAGGAAGATCAGCTGCCGCGACACATCCGTCATCGCCATCTCGCCGAAACGGCGAGACTCCTCGCGATAACCGTGTGCAACGCCCTTGGCATAACCGGCGGCGATGACATCGATCGCGGCGATCAACGCGGGATAGTGTCCGCGCGATTTGGCGAGCGTCTGCTCGCGAGCCTTTCTGAGCACGATCGCGCGGCCCGCCGGATTCCCATCGATGAGCAGGCCCTTTATTCCTCCGGTGTGCCGCTCGCTCTTCTTTCTTCCCTCCGCGACCTCACGTGCCCGCTGGATCGCGACGCTGCGCAGTATGGACGGGTGCACGAGCTCATCGATCAGCCCCAAGTCGAGCGCTTTCTTGGCGCGGACCTGCTTGCCGGTGAGAATCATGTCCAGCGCGTTCGTGAGTCCGATTCTGCGCGGCAGCCGCTGCGTTCCGCCCGCGCCGGGAATCAGCCCCAGCTGAACTTCGGGAAGACCGAGGATGGTCTTTGCATGATCGGTCGCAATGCGATAGTGGCAGGCGAGCGCGGTCTCGAGTCCTCCGCCCAGACACGCGCCATGTATCGCGGCGATTATCGGCACTCGAAGGTGTTCAATCGAATCGAGCAGCATCTGACCGTCCCTGCTCAGCCGCTCGGCGTCCGTAGCGGTCTTCAGCTGCACAAACTCCTCGATGTCGGCGCCCGCAATCCACACGTCGGGCTTGCCGCTCACGAACACCGCGGCCGTGACGGTGGTGTCGCGCTCCAGCCTGCTCACAAGCGCGACGAACTCGTCCTTGACCGCGCGGTTCAGCTTGTTGACCGACTCGTTCGGGAGATCGAACGTTATGATCGCGATGCCGTCCGTGACCTCGACCGAGAGCGCCGGCTTCCAGCGCGTGCCTACCAGCCCGCCGATGGTAACTTCCGAAGTCGGGCTCATTGTGTTCTCTCGACCACCATCGCGAAGCCCATACCGCCGGCCGTGCACACGGTCATCAGCCCAAACTGCCCGCCGCGCCGTTGCAGCTCGTTCAGAAGCGTCGTCGTGATTCGCGCACCGGTCGCTCCGAATGGATGGCCAATGGCGATCGAGCCGCCCATGACGTTGAGCTTCGCTCTGTCCACCTCGCCCACCGGCTGTGAGAAACCCGCTCTCTCTGCCCACCACTTCGATTCGAATCCCTTCAGGTTCGACAACACCTGCGCGGCGAACGCTTCGTGCATCTCCACCAGGTCAATGTCCTTCAACGAGAGGCCTGCGCGCTTGAGCGCGACCGGTGCGGCCAGCACCGGTGCCTGGAGTAGCTGCTCTCCCGGATCGAGCGCCGCGTACGCATACGACTTGATTATCCCCAGCGGAGCATAGCCGAGCGCCTTCGCCTTCTCCTCGCTCATGAGCAGAACGCACGCGCCGCCATCCGTGAGGGGCGACGAATTGCCCGCCGTCACGCTGCCGTACTTTCTGTCGAACACGGGCTTGAGCGCCGCCAGCTGCTCGTAGCTCGTGTCCTCGCGAATCCCATTGTCAGACGTCAGCACGCTTTCGAACTTGGGCGGCACGTAGACCGGCATGATCTCGGCCGTCAATCTTCCATCGGCGGTGCCGGCGGACGCGAGCCGGTGCGAGCGGAGCGCGAAATGATCCTGCTCCTCGCGCGTGATCGCGTTGAGCTTGGCCATTTTCTCCGCTGACTGCCCCATCGTCTCGCCGGTCGTGGGTTCGGCGATCGCCGGGGTGATGGGAATGAAATCTTTCGGACGCAGGCGCGCGAGAGTCCGGAGCCGCGCCGGCAGCGATTTCGCTTTCGACGCGAGAAGGAGCGTCTCGGCAAACCTTTGCGAGTGAAGAATCGGAATGTTGGACAGAGATTCCGAGCCGCCTGCAATCGCGACATCGAGGTGGCCGAGAGCGATCTGGTCAGCGGCGTCGGTGATCGCCTGATTCGCCGACGCGCACGCTCTGCTCACGGTGTAAGCCTGGACGCCTTTTGGCAGGAGCGGCAGTAGCGAGACCTCACGCGCGATGTTCGGCGCGACCACCGATGGAATCACCGTGCCGAACACGAGCGCCTGCACTTCCTTCCCGTCCAGATTCGTGCGCTGCAACAATTCCGCTACGCACAGCTTGCCGAGGTCGATTGCGGAAATCGTCTTGAAGGCGGTTCCAGCTTTTGCAAATGGCGTCCGCACGCCCGCAACTATCGCGACGCGGCGCCCGTTCCCGAATGTAGCCATGAAGGGAACTTAGACGGGCGCCGTTTATCTATCTAGGACGTGCCCTTGTCTCTGGTGGCACGTTCTTTCTCGATCAGTTGCCTCTTGCGCTCGAGGCCCCACCGGTATCCGCCGAGAGCGCCGCTCTGCCGTACGACACGATGACACGGGATAACGACAGCCGCTCGATTGTTCGCGCACGCGCTTGCCACCGCCCGCACGGCCTTCGGAGATCCGATTGCAGTTGCGATTTCACCGTAGGACCGCGTTTCGCCGAACGGAATCTTCTGCAGCTCATGCCACACCTTCCATTGAAATGCGGAGGCCTGGATGTCAAACGGAATGTCCAGCCGCACGCGATCGCTATCTACAGCCTCGATAATTTCCGCCACCCAACCGCTTAGAGAACTCGATGGAGTCGCGACGTGCGTGCGCGTTGCCGCTGGATACTCCTGCTCGAGCGCCGCCTCGAGAGTCTTTGCGTCGTTGCCGAGCGTCACCGCGCAGACGCCCCGATCGGTCGCGCCGACGAGCAGAGTGCCGAGCGAAGTCTTTGCAGTCACGTAGTCGATGTGCGCTCCCGCACCGCCACGACGATACGTTGCCGGCGTCATTCCGAGCCTTTTGTCGGAATCGCCGTAAACTCTGCTGCTGGAGCCGTATCCGGCGCCGAAGGTGGCACGACTCACGGTTTCGCCGCGCTTCAGCTCGCTCTTGAGTCGCTCGCTCTTCCGGGCGCGGATGTACTGCGCCGGTGTCAGCCCGAGGAGCTCCTTGAATTTCCGCTGGAGATGATACGGGCTGAGACCCGATTGTTCGCCGAGCAGCTCGAGCGTGATGCGCTCCTCGCCGAGATCACCGATGTGGGTGTCGATGTAATCCCGCGCGCGCTCGACGCCGCGGTGTGGCGATTTCGCGCGATTCGGAGTGCACCGCTGGCAGGCGCGGAATCCTGCGTGCTCCGCGGCAGCCGCGGAGGAGAAGAAGGCGACGTTATCGCGCTTCGGCCGCCGCGAGGGGCACGATGGACGGCAATAGATGCCCGTCGTGGTGACTCCATAGAGCAAGCGGTCATCGGCAGAGGCGTCTCTGTTGAGGACGGACTCCCAGGCAATGGCTTCATTCATGGGAAGGTCCTCCGATTGATCTCTCGTCTTGCTCGAGGTCATCTTCGTCAGTCGTCCTCTCGATCAGAAAATCATAACAGCCAGTGGTCTGATCTCCCATGGCCACTACGCGATAAGCTTGCATCGTATCCTCACTGGTCGAACGGTCTGTCTAACTGCTCGTACCGAACGATGCTGGCACGCCAGAAAGCGCGATATCCGAATCTTGCGATCAAATTCCTTATACTTTGGCTGATTCCGCGGCCCTCTCTACCTTGCGAGAATGACTGGACTCTCTGGGGACAAATTCGACCTTCTCGTAATCGGGGGAGGCATCACGGGCTGCGGCGTCGCGCGCGATGCTGCAATGCGCGGCCTGAACGTCGCGCTGGTCGAGCGTGACGACTTCGCGAGCGGAACGTCGGGCCGCTCCTCGCGACTGATTCACGGCGGAATCCGGTATCTGGAGCAGGGGCAGCTGCACCTCGTTCACGAGTCGATCCGCGAGCGGCAGACACTGCTTCGGATTGCCCCGCACCTGGTGAAGCCGCTGGCCTTCACCTGGCCGATCTACCGTGGCGCTCGCGTCGGAAAGGTGAAGTTGAGCGCCGGACTCCTCGTGTATCAGCTAATGGCGGTGGGGAGATCGCGGAAGCACTCGACGCTGAACGCGGCGGAGACACTTGAACGCGAGCCGAGTCTCAACAGTGTGGGGCTTACGGGCGGCGCTGTCTACTACGACGCAAGCACCGATGATGCGCGTCTGACGGTGGCGAACGCGATCGCCGCTCGAGAGCTCGGTGCGACCGTCTTGAGTCATACACGCGTGAGCGAGATAATTCGCGATGGCGCCAAGGCCGTGGGAGCGGTCGCGAGATCGCAGCACTCCGGCGAAAGCCGGGACATCCGCGCGCGAGTCGTCGTCAATGCGACCGGCGTCTGGCAGAACGCGTTCGACAGCGACGAACGTGCTCGGCGGCTGCGCGGCAGCAAGGGCGTTCACATTGGAGTGCCTCGAGAACGCGTAGGAAACCGGGACGCACTTACTCTCATCTCCCCCGTTGATGGTCGCGTCATGTTCTGCCTCCCCGCCGGGCCGCAGGCGATTATCGGGACGACCGATACCTGGACCGACGAATCTCCAGAGACGGTGCACGCCTCAGCCAGCGACGTGGAATATCTCCTTCGCTCGGCAAACGCATACTTTCCGCGGGCTCAGCTCACCCCTGATGATGTGGTGAGCGCCTGGGCGGGGATCCGTCCGCTCGCAAGCGCCAAGGCCGCAAATCCAGGCGCGGTCTCGCGCGAGCACAGCATCGTGACCGACAGTTCCGGGGTGATCAATGTCACGGGTGGCAAGCTCACGACCTACCGGTCGATGGCTGCCGAGATCGTGGACCGCGTTCAGGAAGCGCTTGGCCGCGAGAAGAAGGCGGCTGCTACGGACTCCGTCGAGCTTCCGGGCGCGGATCGCCCGAAGGAAATCGCGCGGCTGCAGCAAGAAGACCCTGCTCTTTCAAAACCGCTGGTAGAAGGACTCCCCTATACGGGAGCGCATCTCGTTTACGGCGTTTCGAGGGAGATGGCGCAGGATCTCAGCGACTTGCTGGTCCGCCGCACGCATCTGGCGTTCGAGACGCGCGATCACGGAAGGAACGTCGCGCCGCGCGCCGCGGACATTGTGGCGCCACTTCTCGGCTGGAACGATCAGGTGAAAAGAGCGCGCATACAGGAATTCGAGGAAGATGTCGCGCACATATTCGCGATCAGCAAGGCGTAGCCATCACTCCCGTCAGAACTGGAGGGTTCCGCTGGAGGAATGAGCCAGACGCAGGAATTCGTCGCGCGTCTTGGGATCTTCGCGGAATGCGCCTCTAAGCGCCGAAGTGATCGTCTTCGAGTTCTGCTTCTGAACTCCACGCATCATCATGCAGAGGTGGTAAGCTTCGATCACCACGCCCACCCCGCTCGGGTTCAGCACCTGGCAGAGACCCTCGGCGATCTGCTCCGTCAGCCGCTCCTGCACCTGTAGGCGTCTCGCGTAGACGTCCACAATGCGCGGGATCTTGGAGAGCCCGACGACCTTTCCGTTCGGGATATAGGCCACGTGAGCCTTGCCGAAAAAAGGCAGCATGTGGTGCTCGCACAACGAGTAGAGCTCGATGTCGCGCACCATGATCATGTTGTCGTGCTCTTCCTTGAAGATGCCCCGACCGACCACTTCCTCGGCGCTCGAGTTGTAGCCTTCGGTCAGAAACTTCATTGCCTTGGCGACGCGCTGCGGAGTCTCGAGCAGGCCCTCGCGCTTGGGATCCTCGCCGATCAGCTCCAGCTCGCGCCGTATCAGATCCTCGAACTC
>Ga0208078_1000251_pt1 | contig 14385 bp, 8 predicted proteins | sample NGESurdeep072012_3_FD_184468 | JGI IMG/M metagenome (GOLD analysis project Ga0208078, IMG submission 184468) | Arctic peat soil microbial communities from Barrow, Alaska - NGEE Surface sample 53-2 deep-072012 (SPAdes) | ecosystem: Environmental > Terrestrial > Soil > Wetlands > Peat ...
TGCCCTCCACATCGCGGCCGTCGTCCACGAAGATCCGGCATTCGTCGCCGGGAGGCGGGTTGAATGGAATTCTGACGTCAATTCGCCCCGTCGTTCCGAAGATCTGCATGGCCTGATAGTGCACGAGTTGTGTAGCGCAGCTGAACGTCGCCTGTCCCCTCTCGAAACGAAGCAGTCCCGACGTCAACCGATCGACCTGCATGTCAGGATCACGGTCGATCAATCCCATGACCTCTGTCGGCTCGGCGCCGAACAGCCACCGCGAAATTGTTATCGGATAGCAGCCGACGTCCATCAGCGCGCCGCCGCCCCACTCTACACGACTGCGGGCATCGGCGGGATCGCGCCGATAGTAGCTGAAATGGCCTGTGATCAGGCGCAACTCTCCGATTCTTCCGGACGCGATGATCTCTCTCACTTTATGCCACTGCGGATGCGTCCGGACCATGAACGCCTCGCCGATCTGGACCCCGGTCCTGTCGCGAACCTCGAGCAGTTCACGCGCCTCACGCGCCGTCAATGCGATTGGCTTCTCGCACAGCACGTGCTTCCCCCGCTCGGCCGCGCGAATCGACCACGGCACGTGCAGATGATTCGGCAACGGATTGTAGATCGCCTCGATGTCGGGATCGTCGATCAGCTCCTGATACGAGCCGTACGCCCGGGGAATGCCCAAGCTGTTCGCGGCTGCGCGCGCCTTTGCAATATCCCGCGATGCGATCGCGACCACCTGTGCCAGCGCGCTTCCCCGCATCCCGGGAATGACCTTCTTCAGCGCGATATTGGCGGCGCCGAGTATCCCCCAGCGAACCGGGGCGATTCGCTCGTCGGTCACTTCACCTCGATGAGTTCGATTTGAAAGAATCCGCCCTGAGGCGTCCCGGAGTAGTAGGGCTTGGAGCTTTAAGCTGCCAAGCTTACAGCTAACCTCTCGTTCAGTTGCAGTTGCCCTACAGATTCTGTCCGTGGCACTTCTTGAACTTCTTCCCCGACCCGCACGGACAGGGATCGTTCCGCCCAACGTTGCTCCAGTCCGCGGACCCGCCCGATACGCCAGGCACGCCGGCGACTCCGCCGATCGCACCCCCAGCCATCGCCTTGCTCAGCGACGAGCTCTTTCCTCCGACATGCACCGTGGGTTCTGGACGCACGGCGGTTCCCTTTTTCGGAGCCTCTGCGGGGGCAATGTCGAGCGTCGCATCGGTTCCTTCGCCGTCCTCGGCGCCGACCTCCTCCATCACTCCGAGCGCGTTGAACTCCTTCCGGCGCGGCCTAGGTGCGCGCTCCTCCCCATTTCCATCCAGGTCCGGACCGCTCAGAAACACCGGCGGGGGCGGCGCCTGCCGCTCCTCGAACGTGATCTGCGCCCGCAGGAATCTCTCGGTGAACGTGTTCTGGATGTCGTCCATCAGATCCACGAACATGCTGTACGCCTCGTGCTTGTACTCGATGAGCGGATCCTTCTGGCCCCACGAGCGGTAGCCGATGGCGTTGCGAAGCTGGTCCAGGTCGTAGAGGTGATCCTTCCATTTTTCGTCGAGCACGTGCAGCATCACAATCGCGAGCAGCTGGCTGCCGTACTCGCCGAGACTCACCAGCTTGTCGTCGAACGCCTTGCGGCCTGCCTCGGTCGCACGCAGCCTCGCTTCTTCCTCGCTGCCCGGAAGCGATCCGTCCTCGAAGCCGGGGACGACCAGCATGTAGTGCATCAGGAGGTCCTGCCGCACCAGCGCGAAATCCCATTCTTCCTGCGAGTCGAACGCGGCAAGCGTGTTCTCGACGCGTTTCGCGACGCCTTTCTCGATCATCTTCTCGGCTTCGGCCTTCAGCTCTTCACCGCCCTCGAGCGCGAACGACCGTAGCGAGTAGATCACCTCGCGCTGCTGGTTCATCACGTCGTCGTATTCCAGCAGCCGCTTGCGTGACTGGAAGTTCTGCAGCTCGACGCGCTTCTGCGCCTGCTCGATCGAGCGCGTGATGAGCGAGTGGGTGAGCATCTCACCCTCTTCCGCGCCCATTCGGTCCATCAGCTTGGCAATACGGTCGGAGCCGAAAAGACGCATGAGGTCGTCTTCGAGCGACAGGAAGAATTGCGACGCGCCCGGATCTCCCTGACGACCCGCGCGGCCACGGAGCTGACGATCGATGCGGCGCGACTCGTGGCGCTCGGAGCCGATGATGTGCAGGCCTCCGCACTCGACGACGTCGACGATCTGGTTTTCTGCGTCCTTGCGCTGCGAGGGCTTGGACTCGGTAACGCCGGGCCCGAGCTTAATGTCAGTTCCGCGCCCGGCCATGTTGGTGGCGATCGTCACGCCTCCAGGCTGCCCAGCGCCCGCGACAATTTCCGCTTCACGCTGGTGATACTTGGCGTTGAGGACGTTGTGTGGAATCCCGGCGCGCTTGAACATGCGCGCCAGCGTCTCCGACACTTCGACGCTCACCGTTCCCACGAGCACCGGGAAGCCAAGCGCGTGGAGGCGCTGCGTCTCCTCGAGGATCGCGTTGTACTTCTCGCGGCGCGTCTTGTAGACGAGGTCCTGCCTGTCGTCGCGGATCACGGGCCGGTTGGTCGGGATCACGGAGACGCCGAGCTTGTAGATCTGGTGGAACTCCGTCTCTTCGGTCTCGGCGGTGCCGGTCATTCCCGACAGCTTCTCGTAGAGGCGGAAGTAGTTCTGGATGGTGATCGTGGCGAGCGTCTGCGTCTCGCCTTTCACCTGCACGCCTTCCTTCGCCTCGACCGCCTGATGCAGGCCTTCGGACCACCGGCGTCCGTGCATCGTCCGCCCGGTGAACTCGTCCACGATCAGCACCTGCCCTTCCTGCACGACGTAGTTCACATCGCGCTCGAACAACGCGTGCGCGCGCAGCAGCTGGTGCACGATGTTCAGCCGCTCGCTCTTGGCGGCGTAGTCCCGGTTAAGCTTGTTCCGCGCCTCGAGCTTCTCGGCGGGCGTCATGTCCGGATTGTGATCTATCGCGTGCACCTCCTGCGACAGATCGGGCAGGACGAACTGGTCGTGCGCCTCTGGCGACATGAAATCGACGCCCGCGTCCGTGAGGTGAACCGTGTGTCCCTTCTCGTCGAGGACGAACAGCAGATCTTCCTCGATGTCCTTGTACTGCTGCTTGCTCGATGGCAGCCGGCGGTCGGCGATGTGCTGCAGCTCCATTTTCAGGACGAGCTGCTTGGCGCCCGTTTCCTGGAACACCTTGAGCAGCCGCTTGTTCTTCGGTCCGCCCAGCTGCGCCTTGTAGAGATTGAGTGCGGCCGCGTCTTTGTCCTCCGCTTCAAACGCCTTCTCACCCGCTGCGACGAGCGCGTTGACGAGATCCGACTGCCGACGGACCAGACGCGACACCGCCGCGTTGTGCTCCGCGTACTCTGCGTCGCTCTCGTTTCCGACCGGACCCGAGATGATGAGCGGCGTCCGCGCTTCATCGACGAGCACGGAATCCACCTCGTCGACGATCGCGTAGACGTGGCTCCGCTGGGCGCGGTGCTCTAGCGACTGCACCATGTTGTCGCGCAGGTAGTCGAAGCCGAACTCGTTATTGGTGCCGTAAGTGATGTCGCACTCGTAGGCAGCGCGCCGCTGCGTCGTTCCCGGCTCCGTGTCGTCGATACAGCCGACGGTGAGCCCGAGGTACTTGTAGACGTGCCCCATCCACTCCGAGTCGCGGCGGGCGAGATAGGAGTTGACGGTGATCAGGTGCGCGCCGTTGCCGGGCAGCGCGTTGAGATAGAGCGGCAGCGTGGCGACCAAGGTCTTTCCTTCGCCTGTCGCCATCTCCGCGATGCGCCCCTGGTGCAGCTGGATGCCACCCATCAGCTGCACATCGTAGGGCACCATGTTCCAATCCATCTCCTGCCCGGTGACGGTCACCTTGGTGCCGAGCAGTCGGCGCGTCGCCTCGCGAACAGTCGCGAACGCTTCGGGAAGGAGCTCGTCCAGCACCACCGCGATCGCGGTGCGAAGCTCGGCTTCCGCTCCCCCACGGCCGTCGACGCCGCTCAGCTCGTTGTCGATCGCGTCACGGTCGGCGGGGTCAGGAGTTATTCGCTTCTTCTCCCTCAGCTCGACGATCCGCTTCTCGATGTCGCTCGTGCGCTCGCGGATGCGCGCGCGGAACTTCTCGGTCTGGCCGCGAAGCTCGTCCTCGGAGATGGTCTGGAGGAGGGCGTATTGCTCGTTGATCTCGTCGACGATCGGTTGAACGCGTTTGCGCTCCCGGTCGTGGCGAGTTCCGAATAGACCGCTCAGCAGCCCTGTCAACGCCATGTACCTGTCTTCCTCAGGCGGAGCCGCTCCGCCTCAACGATAGAGCCCGCGGACGTCGATGAACCGTTCGACGCTCTCGGGCACGAATCCCTTGATTGATTTTCCAGCACGCCGGCGCTCCCTGATCTCCGTCGAGGACACATCGACCCGCCGTGCTGAAACCGTCAGCACGCCCGCCGCAATCGGATCGACCAGCGACCCTGATGCAGCGGTCCTGCGCACCGCAGCAAGCGTCGCCAGCTCGCGGATACGCGCCGGATTCCGCCATTGCTCGAAGCCAGCGAGTACGTCCTCCCCCAGCAGGAGAAAGAGCTGCGCAGCCGGATTCCTCTCCGACAGATGCTCCAACGTGTCAACGGTGAAAGATAACCCTTTACGGTTGATTTCTGCGTCATCAACCACGTAGTTGGCGTCGTCCGCGACGGCCAGACGAACCATCTCGAGCCGGTCCTGTGCGGAGGCCACCGGAGGCGTGTCGACCTTGAACGGCTGCGCACCGGCGGGAACAAAAATCAGCCGATCGAGCTTGAGCGCTTCGCGGGCATCGGTGGCCATCAGAAGGTGGCCGACGTGGGGAGGATCGAACGTGCCCCCGAAAACCCCAATGCGCACGGACTACGTCGCCGGCGTTGCGGGCGCGGGCCCGCATTCCTTGAGGATCTCGCGGTCGTTCAGATAGGTCTTCCGCATCACATCGCAGAGCTCGCGCGCGTCCTCGGTATACCTGATCGCCCGATAGGATTCCAGCAGCCTCAGGTACGCATCCCTGGTTTTCCTGGCGTTGGGGTGCAGCCTGATCACGTCCTTGAAGTAGATGATCCCCGAATCGTACGCCTTGCGCTTCAGATAGAGATAACCGGTGTCGTAGTCCTTCTGCGCGAACCACTCGTCCAGCTTGTCGATCTCCTTCTTGGAAAGCGGAGCATACCGCGAATCGGGAAAGCTGGTGAGAAGCGACTCAAATGCCGTTTGCGCGTTCCTGCCGTACGTCGGGTCCAGTTGCGGCTGCCGCCACTCGCGCTCGTAGGCAAGCCCCGAGAGATAAAACGCATCATCCACCAGCGTGTCCTGCGGGAACGCATCGATGAGACGATTGTAGGTTCCCGCCGCGAGCAGGTACTGCCCGCTCTTTGCCTGCGACTGCGCCATATAGTAATACGCGAGCGGTAGCCGCGGATCGCGGGCGGAGAGATCGAGCGTCAGCTGCTCGAACGCCTTCGCCGCGTTGTCGTAGCGGCGAGCCTTGTACTCGACGAGCGCTACATCATACAGCTTGTCGGCTGTAGGGTAGGCCTTTGGATTGAATGCGGGCTTGCAAGCCAGCGGTGCCACGAGCAGCAGGGCCAGCAACAATGATCTTGGCTTGAACATCCGTATGATATTACCCTCGGCGGTCGAGCATGTTCATGCGGATGGGCGCCCGATCGAATGGTACTGCACGCCCAAATCTCGCATCTTCTCGACGTCGTAAAGATTTCTGCCATCGACGATGACCGGTTGTTTGAGCGTGCGCTTCACCCGCTCGAAATCAGGGTGGCGATACTCGTTCCAGTCAGTGACCACTACCAGCGCGTCCGCGCCCTCGAGCGCCTCATAGTTAGTCTCCGCATAATCTATTCGGTTGCCGAGCAAAGCTCGTGCGTGATCGAGGGCGGCTGGGTCGTGGGCGCAGACCGCGGCGCCTTCCTTGAGCAGACCGTCGATCAGGGTGAGCGACGGCGCCTCGCGCATGTCGTCCGTCCCTGGCTTGAAGGCCAGGCCCCAAAGCGCAATCCGCCGGCCGGACAGATTGCCCCCCAGAGCCCGCTTAACTTTTTCAGCAAGTACGTTTTTCTGTCTTTCATTCGCCGATTCGACCGCGGCCAGGACTTGCAGCGGTGAGCCGCATTCCATCGCCGTGCGAACCAATGCCTTCACGTCCTTTGGAAAGCAGGATCCGCCGTATCCAGGGCCCGCGAACAGAAAGGACTGGCCGATGCGTGAATCGGTTCCCATTCCCTTTCTGACCAGGTCAACGCTCGCTCCGAGCTTTTCGCACAAATTGGCGAGCTCATTCATGAACGAGATGCGCGTCGCCAGCATTCCATTGGCCGCGTACTTCGTCATTTCGGCCGAGGCGATGTCCATCACGAGAATCGGCTTGCCGGTTCGCACAAACGGCGCGTAGAGGTCGGTCATTACCCGACGGGCCTGCTCGCTCTCAATGCCAAGAACGACCCTGTCGGGCCGCATGAAGTCCTCAACCGCGGCGCCCTCCTTCAGGAACTCCGGGTTGCTGCAGATATGGAAGGGGAATTTTGCCTCCTTCGCGATTTCGGCGGCCACCTTTGTCGCGCTGCCCACGGGCACGGTCGATTTGGTCACGACCACTTGCTCACGAGTCATGTGCCGCCCAATCAACGCCGCAACCTGCAACACATACTTCAGGTCGGCGGAGCCGTCTTCGCCGGGCGGCGTACCTACCGCGATGAACACGACTTCTGCCGGAGCGATCGCTTCCTGCAGATTCGTGGTGAACGTCAGCCTGCTTTCGGCCTGATTGCGTTCGACCAGTGATTCGAGCCCGGGCTCGTAAATCGGCAGGATGTTCTGCTTGAGGCCTTCAATTTTCTTGACGTCAATGTCAGCGCAGCAAACGCTATTGCCCGTCTCAGCCAGACACGCGCCTACGACGAGCCCAACGTAGCCGGTGCCAATTACCGATATGTTCACGAGACCAGGTGTGAGTTAGTTGCGGTGCGATCGCGCTAGGCGATCGCGTACGAGCTGGGCGAAGCGAGAGAGACGACGCGGCCCTTTCCCTTCGTCAGTTTGGCCGTGGCGTTTCTGGTGTCCACGACCACTCTCGCCAGATTGACCACCCGCTGGTAATCCACGGTGGAGTGATCCGTGACGATCACTACCGCGTCGGCGCTCGCTATCTCGTCGTCGGTGAGCGGCACGCTCGAGTGCTCGTGTCCTTCCTCGCGGTACTTCGGGACGTAGGGGTCGTGGTAAAACACCTTCGCTCCCTGCTGCTCCAGCAGCCGGATTACATCCAGCGCGGGACTCTCTCTCATGTCGTCGATGTCTTTCTTGTAGGCGACGCCGAGCACCAGAATGCGGCTCCCATTGACCGCCTTCTTCTCCTCGTTGAGCGCCTGCGTGACCTTTCTCACCACTACCGCGGGCATCTCGCTGTTGATCTCGCCCGCGAGGTCGATGAAGCGCGTCTTGTAGTTGAGCGTTCTCATCTTCCACGCGAGATAGTGGGGATCGAGCGGGATGCAGTGTCCACCGATTCCCGGGCCGGGGGTGAATTTCATGAAGCCGAACGGCTTCGTCGCCGCCGCGTCGATCACTTCCCAGACGTTGACGCCCAGCTTGTCACAGACGATCGCCATCTCGTTCGCAAGCCCGATGTTCACGGACCGGAAGGTGTTCTCGAGCAGCTTCACCAGCTCCGCCGTCTCTGGGCTCGATACGGGAACCAGGGTGTCGAGGCAGGTAGAGTAGAGAGCAGTCGCGACCTGGGTGCACGCCGGCGTGATGCCGCCGACGATCTTCGGAGTGTTCTTGGTGTTCCAGATCGGATTGCCTGGATCGACACGCTCGGGACTGAACGCGAGAAAGACGTCTTCGCCGACGGTGAGACCCGCCGCCTCGAGCTTAGGCTGGAGCAGCTCGCGCGTCGTACCCGGATACGTCGTACTCTCGAGGACAACCACCACGCCCGGCCTGCAGTGTCGCCCGATCGCGTCGGCCGCGGCAATCACGTAGCCCATGTCGGGGTCGCGCGTCTTTGCGAGCGGTGTTGGCACCGCGATCGAGACCGCGTCCATCTCCTTCATGCGCGCTTCGTCCGTCGTCGCCTCGAACTTGCCCGCCTTGACCAGCCGCGCGAGCTCGGTGCTCGGCACATCCTGAATGTGCGATTTGCCGGACATGAGAAGGCCGACGACTCGCTCGCTCACATCGTACCCGATCACCTTGAAGCCGGCCCTGGCAAACTCGAGCGCAAGCGGGAGCCCGACATATCCCAGCCCCACTACGCCAATGCACGCGCTTCTGTTTTCGATCTTCGCTAGGAGCTGATCCTTTAGTTGCACTTGGGGCTCTGTCGGTGAGTGTTTCTGATCGTCAGTGACCGTAGAATCCGCGCACGGCTTCTATGACTTCGTCGAGCTGCGGCTGCTTCAGCTCAGGATAAACGGGGATCGATATCACTTCCTGCGTCGCCTTCTCGCTCTCGGGGAACGCTCCCCTCTTGTAACCGAGATACTCGAAGCACGGCTGCAGGTGGAGCGAGAGCGGATAATAGACCGCCGATCCGATCTGCTTGTCCTTGAGATGCGTCTGGAGTCCATCGCGATGTGCTACGCGCAGCGTGTACTGGTTGTAGATCGACTCGTTGGCCGGATCGATCGTCGGCGTGCGCACGTCGTCGAGATCGGCGAACGCAGCGTTGTAGTACGCGGCATTCTTGCGCCGCGCGGCGCTCCAGGAAGCGAGATTGATCAGCTTCGCGGACAGCACCGCGGCCTGTAGCGCGTCCAGCCGGCTGTTGTAGCCGACTTCCTCGTGGTAGTACGTCTTCATCCCGCCGTGAACGCGGAGCCGACGAAGGCGAGTGGCGATCTCGTCGCTCTGCGTAACGATCATTCCGCCGTCCCCGTATCCGCCCAGGTTCTTCGACGGAAAGAAGCTGAACGTGCCGATCGTCGCCGCTTCGCCCGCCATCACCCACTTCTCATCGATCTTCCGGCGCGCCCCGATCGACTGCGCAGCGTCCTCGATGACGGGAAGATTGCCGGCGGCATCCATTATCGTTTCGATCGGCGCCATCTGACCGAACAGATCCACCGTTATGACTGCTTTCGTCGATGGCTTGATCGAGGCCGCGACGGCCGCGGTCGAGATGTTGAAGGTGTCGGGATCGATGTCCGCGAATACCGGGCGGGCGCCGACGTTGTGAACGGCGCCCGCGGTCGCGAAAAAAGTGAACGGTGCGGTCAGAACTTCGTCACCGCGCCCGATGTTGAGCGCGCGGAGAGACAGCAGAATCGCGTCGGTGCCGTTCGCGCACCCGATCGCATGCGTGGTGCGCGAGAGCAGCGCGACTTCGCGCTCGAGGCGCTCGACCGGCTCGCCCAGGATGAATGCCTGCTCGTCGATGACCTTCGTCATCGCGTTCATGACGGAATCGCGAATAGTCGCGTGCTGCGCTTTCAGGTCAAGAAGTGGTACGGCCATTTATCCGTGGTCCGGGATCAGGATCAAGAGCAGGTAGCTGTTAAAGATAAGCGCTTCTGGCTCACACTTGGGCACGAAGAGGGAGCGGTACCTCACTCCCCGTCTTGGCCGACTCGTAGATGCCAAGGATCAATTCGAGCGACTTTCTGCCGGCGCGCCCGTCGGTATCAGGCTTCGCCTCGCCCCTCAGCACGGCGAGGACGTTCCGGTAGTAGCCCTGGTGACCCAGCCCGTACACGTTCGGCGGGTTGGTGTCGGCGGCGACCACCTGCTTGTCATCGTCGTCGTACTCGGCGAACTGCCAGTATTCGATCTTGTTCACGGCGGTGCCGCCGATCTTGGCCGAGCCCTTCTCGCCGAGGATGGTGATCGACCCTTCGAGATTGCGCGGATACGCCAGCATGGTGACCTGGATCGTCCCCAGTGCGCCCGATCGAAATTTTAGAATTGCCACCCCAGTGTCTTCTGTCTCGATGCGGCGGGCGAGCGTCGCCGTCTTCGCCATGACGCTCTCGACGGGACCCATCAGCCACTGAATCAGATCCACATAGTGTGACGCCTGATTCATGAAGGCACCGCCGTCGAATTCCCACGTCCCGCGCCAGGGTGCCTGGTCGTAATACTCTTGCGGTCTCGCCCAGTGAACCGTGCAGCTCGCCATGTAGATGCGTCCGAAGCGATTTCGGTCGACCGCCCGCTTGAGCAGCTGCACCGGAAGGTTGAGCCGGTTCTGCTTGACGACGAACAGCTGTACCCCCGCCTTGTCACACGCGTGAACGAGCGCATCTGCGCCCGTGAGGGAGATCGCCATCGGCTTCTCCATCACGACGTGCTTGCCCGCCTGCGCCGCCGCGACGCCCTGCTCCGCATGCAGTCCCGAGGGAGTCGCGATCGTGATGACATCCGCTTTACTCTCCTTCAGCATTTTCTCGAACGAGGAGTAGTGCGGGACGTTCCATTGGGCCCCGGCCTGCGCGGCCCGTTCCGGATCGGAGTCGCACACTGCCACCAGATCGAGCCCCTCGATCTGCTCAATCGCCTCGAAGTGGTTCTTGCTGATTCGCCCGCACCCGACGAGCGCGATGCGAAAGGTTTTCTCGGAGCTCACCTAGGACACTCTCTTCAGTTGATCGCCTTCCTGGCGGTATCGCGTGCCGCACACCTTGCACGCCTCGGGGCTCTTGTCTGGAAGCCGCTCGCCGCACTGACACATCCACCCGACTCTGCGGGCCGGCACTCCCACCATTAGCGCGTAAGCCGGAACGTTCTTCGTGATCACGCTTCCGGCACCAACGAACGAATACTCCTCGAGCGTGACGCCGCACACTATCGTAGCGTTGGCGCCAATCGTCGCCCCTCGACGCACCAGCGTGCGCTTGTACTCGTTCTTCCGGGATACATGGCTGCGGGGATTGACAACGTTGGTGAAAACCATCGATGGCCCGCAGAACACATCGTCTTCCAGCTCTACGCCTTCGTATACCGATACGTTGTTCTGAATCTTGACGTTGTTTCCGATCCTGACGCCGTTCATCACCACGACGTTCTGTCCGAGCGAGCACCGCTCGCCAATCACGGCGCCGCCAAGCACGTGGCAGAAATGCCAGATCTTCGTGTCCGACCCGATCTGCGCGCCATCGTCCACGTAGGCGGATTCATGGATGAATGCCTGTGCCATCTAGACGCCCGCTTCCTTTGGAATTCGCGCGTGCCACTCCTGAAGCGAGAGAACCGACGGCGCGCGGGAGCGCAGCGACAGGATTGCGTCGCACGCGGCATTGGCGGCGGAAAGAGTGGTCGTATAGGCGACGTGGTTCGCGATCGCCGCCTGGCGCATCGTATAATCGTCGCGCTGCGACTCCTTGCCGAGCGGCGTATTGATCAGGAGCTGCACCTCGCCGTTCAACATCATGTCGATGCCGTTCGGGCGGCCCTCGTGAATCTTGAGCACGGTCTCGACGGGGATGCCGCGCCCACGCAGATGCTTGGCCGTGCCGCCAGTCGCGAACAGCTTGAATCCCATTTCCTGAAACCGTCTTGCGATCGGGGTCACCGCGTGCTTGTCGGAGTCATTGACGGTAATGAAGAGCGCGCCCCCGGCCGGCAGCACGTTGTCCGCCGCCAGCTGCGCCTTGCCGAAAGCGCTCCCGAACGAGTCCGAGATTCCCATCACTTCGCCCGTCGACCGCATCTCGGGGCCAAGGATCGGATCGAACTCGCGGAATTTGTTGAACGGGAACACCGCTTCCTTGACCGAGATGTAGGCCGGTGTGACCTCTTCCGTGAACCCGATCTCGTCGAGCGTCTCGCCGAGCATTACCCTGGCGGCAATAGAAGCCAGCGGAACGCCAATCGCCTTCGAGACGAATGGCACGGTCCGACTCGCTCGCGGATTCACCTCGAGGACGTACACCTGCCCGTCCTTGATCGCGTACTGAACGTTGATCAAACCCACTACGTTCAGTGCCTTGGCAAGGGCGACGGTGTGCTGCCGCATCTCATCGATGTGCTCTTCGTCGATCAGGTACGGTGGCAGCACACACGCGGAATCGCCGGAGTGGATCCCGGCGTCCTCGATGTGCTGCATCACTCCGCCGATCACGACGCGTTCGCCGTCCGAGATCGCGTCGACGTCGGCCTCGAACGCATCCTCGAGAAAGCGGTCGATCAGCACCGGCTTGTCCTCGGATACGCGGGCAGCCCGCACGAAGTACTGCCGCAGAGACGGTTCGTCGTAGACGATTTCCATTGCCCGACCGCCCAACACATACGATGGACGCACTAGCACGGGGTATCCGATCCTGGTGGCCGCCGCGACCGCTTCGTCGAGGCTCGTGGCGATTCCGTTGTCCGGCTGACGGATTCCGAGACTGCGCGCGATTGCGTCGAAGCGCTTCCGATCCTCCGCGATGTCGATCGAATCTGGCTGGGTCCCGAGAATCGTAACGCCCGCCTTCTCGAGCCCCTGCGTGAGCTTGAGGGGCGTCTGACCGCCGAGCTGCACGATCACGCCAAGTGGCTGCTCGCGCTCCACGATGTCGAGAACGTGCTCGAGGGTCAGCGGCTCGAAGTAGAGCTTGTCGGAGATGTCGAAGTCCGTGGAGACTGTCTCGGGATTCGAGTTGATCATGATCGTCTCGTAGCCCCTGTCGCGCAGCGCCAGCGCCGCGCGCACGCAGCAGTAGTCGAACTCGACTCCCTGCCCGATGCGGTTGGGCCCGCTGCCCAGAATCACGACCGACCGTTTACCGCTCTTCGGAGCCTCGCTCTCTTCGTCGTAGCTGCTGTACAAGTAGGGCGTAGCGGACGGGAATTCACCGGCGCACGTGTCGACCATCTTGTAGGCCGGGACTATTCCGAAGCCCAGTCTCCGAGTGCGCGCCGCTGACTCGGATTCTCCGCGCAGATCGGCGAGCTGCCGGTCGGCGAATCCCATTCGCTTCATTCGCCACAGCACGTCCTTGTCGATGGTCTTGAGCGCGGCGAACGCTCTCTCCGCTTCCAGCAGCTCCTTCATCTGGGACAGGAACCACCGATCCATGCCCGTAAGCTCATACAGCTCGTCGACGGAGATTCCGGCACCGAGCGCGCGCTTCACCTGGAAGATGCGCTCCGGCGTCGGCTGCCTCAGCGCGCCGCGCAACGTTTCGACGGAATCATCCTCGAGACGGTCGTCGGCGAGCGTCGTCGCCGTAGTCCATCCCGGGCGCCCCGTCTCGAGAGCGCGCAGCGCTTTCTGAAACGCTTCCTTGAAAGTGCGCCCGATGGCCATCGACTCGCCGACGGATTTCATCTGCGTCGTGAGCCGGGGATTCGCGGCCCGGAATTTTTCGAACGCGAAACGCGGGCACTTGACCACCACGTAGTCGAGCACCGGCTCGAATGAAGCCGGCGTCGTGCCGGTGATGTCGTTCGGAATCTCGTCGAGACGGTAGCCGACGGCCAGCTTCGTTCCAATCCGCGCGATCGGGAATCCGGTCGCCTTCGAGGCGAGCGCGGAGGAGCGCGACACGCGCGGATTCATCTCGATCACGAGCATCTCGCCGTCGTCCGGGTTGATCGCGAACTGGATGTTGCAGCCACCAGCCTCGACGCCGATCTCCCGAATCACCGCCACGGCGGCGTCCCGCATCAGCTGGTATTCGCGATCGGTCAGGGTCATCGCCGGCGCGACGGTGATCGAATCGCCCGTGTGCACACCCATCGGATCGATGTTCTCGATCGAGCAGACTATCACCACGTTGTCAGCACAGTCGCGCATCACCTCGAGCTCGAACTCCTTCCAACCGATGACGCTGCGCTCGACCAGCACCTGGCTCACGGGCGATAGATCGAGTCCGCGACGAATTATCTCCTCGAACTCCTGGCGGTTGTAGGCGATTCCGCCACCCGTGCCGCCCAGGGTGAACGCGGGCCGGATGATCGCGGGGAAAGCGGTGGTCTCGAGTAAATCGAACGCTTCGTCGAGCGTTGTCGCGATGCCGCCCGGCGGCACAGCGAGCCCAATTCGCTTCATCGCTTCGCCGAACAGCTTCCGGTCCTCCGCCATCGCGATCGCGCGCGCGTCGGCTCCAATCAGCTCGACGCCGTACTTCTCGAGCACGCCCAGCTCCTCGAGCTTCATCGCCACGTTGAGGGCAGTCTGCCCGCCCATCGTCGGGAGCAGCGCGTCGGGCCGCTCCTTCGCGATGATGAGCTCCACGTACTCCGGCGTCACCGGCTCGATGTAGGTGCGGTCGGCGATCTCCGGATCGGTCATGATGGTCGCCGGATTGGAGTTGACGAGGATGACCTCGAACCCCTCCTCCTGCAGCGCCTTGGCCGCCTGCGTCCCCGAATAGTCGAACTCGGCTCCCTGTCCGATGAT
>Ga0208078_1000252_pt1 | contig 14352 bp, 12 predicted proteins | sample NGESurdeep072012_3_FD_184468 | JGI IMG/M metagenome (GOLD analysis project Ga0208078, IMG submission 184468) | Arctic peat soil microbial communities from Barrow, Alaska - NGEE Surface sample 53-2 deep-072012 (SPAdes) | ecosystem: Environmental > Terrestrial > Soil > Wetlands > Peat ...
GACGACCGGCCCGAAGTGGCGGTCCTGGACCACGCCGACCAGCATCTCGACTCCGGGCGGGGCCATGCGCTGGACGATGAACGCCTCGACGTGCTGCCCGACCGCCTCGAGGTGCTTGGCGACCTCCTTGGCGGCTTCCTCGACCTCGTGCGCTCCTTCGAGGTCGAGACGGACCGCCCCGGCGTCCGACTTGCGGATGAGGCCAGGCGCCAGCGCTTTGAGCGCCACCTTACGGTGGAGCCGTCTCTCAGGACCAGTGTTGAGTCGGTGGCGCCAGGAGGGCTCACGGCTCCGCCCACACTAACGCTCAGCTATGTGACTGTCTCCGGCCTATTCGGGCGCGAGCCACGGGAGTGCTACTGCGAGAGGTCGCGTGAGCGTTGCCGCCTGATCCTTGCTGATCAGGTTGCCGGCGACCAGCCCGAGCGCCGCCGCGAATGCGGCTCTCTCCGCCTTGTGGCCGATCTCACCATGCTCCGCCTTCCAGGACACCAGCGCGTCCCCCGACTCGGTCAGCCCGAAGAGGGAGCTCCTGACCAGGTCCCATGCGGGGCCTCGGTCCGCCTGCTCGATGGCGTGCGTCGCCGCCTTCTCCGCGTCGTGGAACGCCTGCAGCCCCTTGGTGCCGACGTGCTCATCCCAACCCCGCGCCACCCTCTCGACGCCCCCCGGCGACAGGACACGGACGTCGTCCATCAACCGGGCGAGCGTCTTCTGGTGCTCCGGGAACCCATAACCTTCGGCATCCGGGCTCATCGTGGGCTAGCGTAACTCACGCTGCTAGCAGGATCCGGATCGTGTCCACGGGGTGGATCTCGCGCCAGCCATGATCGACGTCCAGCACCCAGGGGCCGTCGATCGCGAGGTGGTCCCCGACCACGGGGATCGGCAGCTTCGATTTCGGACAGCGGGCGGCTGACTGCGCATCGGGAGGATTGGTCTCCTCAGGGCAGTCTGGAGTGATCTCCGCCAGCATCGCCGGCTGAGCCTGGAAATGGTCCTCCGAGTTGAGCAGGTACTCGAAACCCGGGTCGAGCTTGAACCAGACGTGGTAGTCGCCGTCATCCTCGTAGGCGACGTCGACTGCGATGCCCGTCGCGTGCTTGCATGGATCCAGGACCTGCAGACGATCGGGGTTGTGAACGCCCGCCTCGGGTGGCCCGGTCCGGCACCCGTTCGCCGCTGGAGAGGAAGGGGTCGGTATCGTCGTCGAAGTCGCGCAGCTCGTGCATGCGGCCAGCATCACAACGAGCGCGAGGCGGGTCAGCGTAGGAAGGCGGGGACCCAACCGAATCGCGACAGCGCGTAAGAGCCGGCGCTGGAGACGATCACCTGCGCGTTGACCAGCACGGCCAGGTAATAGAGAAAGCGGAACCCCGGGTCGGCGGCAAATGCGACGGTGAGCGCCAGGTTGAGCGCCAGCAGAAGCCCGAGGACTCCGGCCCAGCGTGTGGCGAGCCCCAGGATCAACAGCACGGCTACCACCGTCTCGCCCGCGCCTTGCGCGACGGCGAACTGGAACCAGTTGGGTGCGACAACCTGTACCAGGAACTCGTGCAGGCCGGGGATCGGGTTGACCCGAGCCGTTTCTTTCATGACGCTCTGCATCCAACCAACTCCCTGCCACTTCTGGCTCGCGTAGTAGAGCCAGAACACTCCGACAACGATCCTGAAAAGACTGGCCCACGCCTCACTCATGCTCGTTGACCGCCACGACGAGTAGGTTCAGGGAGGGGTCTGCCGCGATCGCCACCGCGGAAGCTCCGGGTGCCCAAGCGCTTGTCCGGCCGCCACCGATGGCCAGCACCTCTCGGTCGCCGTGTGATGCGACCAGGACATTCGACCCCGCCTGGAGCACCTGGTCGGGGTCGCGCGGGAGTCCCAGGGTCGTGAACTTGGCGGTTGCGACATCGAACGAGAACACGCCTCCGGGATCGGTGTCCTCGCGCGCACCCTCAGCGGCGATAAGGAGCGTGCCGCCCGGGCCGGCTGCCAGCCAGAAGGGAAACACCGGAAGCGGCAGACCCACCCGATGATCATCGCCTGCAGGCACCAGTTCCGCCCGCTCGTAGTCCGCGGTCCAGACCTGGCCGTTCACTTCCGCGATGCCGAAACCGTGGCCCGCGCGGATCGAGGTGCCATCCAGATAGTTGACCAGGCCGCGGGTGCCGGCCACCACGATGCGTCCGCCCGCGTCGACGCTCATCGCCGCGGGACCCTGGGGCACCGGGTGACTGGCAAGCCGTGCGCCGGTGGTTGGATCGAGCTCGACAACGGCGCCGCCGCTGAACAGGCTGACGAACAGGCGGCCGGCGTGCAGCAGCAAGGCGAAAGGCGCCCCACCCACGTGCTGCTTCCACGCGACCCGGAGGTCCGGCAGCCTGACCGCGTAGACGTCCCCGGGCGAGCTGTCGGCGACATACGCCACGCCGCCGTCTTCGGACACGATCACGGCGACCGGGTCGGTCCCAATCGAGGCCGTGGCGCGCCGCGAGCCGTCGGTCAGCGACAGCAGCACAAGGCCCGTCGCCGGATATGTGTGATTCGCGGTGGCCGGCGCCGAACCCCCGCAATCCGCGAGTGCGACCATCACTGCCAGCGCCAGCCCTATCTGAGGACGCGTAGCAGTGGGTCGGTGGCGAGCTCGAAAGCTCTGGAGGCCGGACGCAGGTGCAGCTTGTTGAGCTTGTGCTGGATGGTCCCTTTCAGAATCGCGGCGCGGAGCTTCTGCTCGGAGAAGTCCGTGTTGAAAAGCAGCCGGTTGTGGCGGACCTTGTGCCACTCGCCCCGCAGCCGGCGCTCGCGCACGCGCTCGTAGAAACCAGTTCCGGGCAGCGGGTAGGCGATCGTGTAGCTGACGTAGTCCAGCGGCAGGCTGCTGGAGAAGTTGATGCTCCGAATCAACGAGTCCGTGGTCTCGCCGAGGTAGCCGACCATGAAAAAGCCCGCCGCCTTGATTCCCGCTGCGACGCACGCCTCCACCGCCTTCCGGGCCTGGTCGGGCGTGATGCCTTTCTTCATCTGCTTGAGCACGCCCTCATCTCCCGATTCGATGCCGAAGAAGATGCGCTTGCAGCCTGCGCGATGCATCTGCTCGAACAGCGCCTGGTCGACGTGCGTGACGCGGCTCAGGCATTCCCATGTGAGCGGAAGGTGCGCCGCCTCGATCGCCTGGGCGAGCTCGAACGTGCGCTTGTAGTTCAGGGTGAAGAGGTCGTCGGACATCCAGATGTGGTCGTACCCCAGCCCCGCGATCTCGCGCATCTCTGCGACGACCGAATCCACCGGTCGCGCGCTGAACAGGTCACCGAAGACCGACTTGTGACAGAAGTCGCAGCGGAAGGGGCAGCCGCGCGTAGACATCAGCGGAGTCGTCGCGTCCTTCCAGTGCTTGCGCCAGTAGGTGATGTACTCGGCATTCGGGATGTCGCCTCGATAAGGCAGCGGCAGGTCGCTCATGTCCTTGGTGCGCGCGCGCGGTTGGGTGCGCACGATTTCATCGCCGCGCTTGAAGACGAGCCCGCCCACCTCCTCGAATCGCCTGTCGTCGAGGTGCTCCATGATCTGGACGATCGTCTCCTCGCCCTCGCCCACGGCGACGAGGTCGAACTGATCAACGAAGGTATCGGGCTCGCCGGATGGGTACGGGCCGCCGACCACGGTCAGCGCTTTGCCCCGAACCTGCGCCGCGAGCGAGAGCGCCTCGTCCTGCATCGTGATCATGCAGTAGATGCCGATGACCGACGGCTGCAGCCGCTCGATCTCGTCCAGCACCTCGCGGCGCTCCAGAAAGGTGTGGTCGATATGCCGCACGGTGTAGCCCGCGCGACGAAGGGACGCGCTGAGGTACATCAGGCCGAGCGAGGGCATGATCCAATGCCGTCCCTGAGTCGGGGCGCGTTGAGGATAGACGAGGATGACATCCGCTCTTTCTGCCTGTGTCACTTGGCCTCCTGCACGGTGATGTGGTAGCTCGCCCCGGTGAACGATGCCGGGAAGATGTAGTCGAGTCCGGCCCAGTCGAAGTCGGGTTTGCCGAGTTCGCGGCCCGCGTGAAGCTGCGCACCCGTCACCCGCGGAACCGACCACTCAACGCCGAGGCTCCCTGAGCGCAGCCGGGCATAGTCGCCGGCCGCAGGCACCCAGATGCCAAAGTTGGCGCCGACGAAGGTGTGGCCCGGCTCGGCGAAGTCGTTGAACGCGGCGGATTGCTCGTTTAGAATCCCGACTTCGATGTAGTCCGGAGCCAGGTCGAGCACGCGCACCGCGATCGAGATGCCGCTCGAGTCGACGGTATAAGTGACCTCGATGCTGCCCCGCGAGGCGATCGACACGAACGCGTAGCTGTGGGCCGCGTCGCCGCCGATCTCGTCGAGGGTGAAGGTTCGTCTCCAGACGGCCGTGGTCGGGGTGGACAGGTCGACGGTGTTCGCCGTCCGCGAATACACCCAGCCGTCGGGGTAGTGGACGATCGGGGTGCCGAATCCCATGCCCTCTCCTGTGATGTCGACGCCTGCGACCCTGAGAGCCAGGCCTTTGGCGAGAGGCGCGGTCTTGCCCTGCGCCGGCATGGGTGAGATGACGGCGCTCACGCCGGGATAGATCGACTGTGTGCTGAGGGCGGTCCCCAAGCGGTAGGCGTAAACCGGCTTGCCGCTCGAGACCTGGTAGCTCTTCTGGTCGCCCAGTGACGCGAAGGGAGGGCTTGCCCTGCCCGCTGCGAGGTCTGGGAAGACCACCGTGGCGCGGTAGTAGCCGATGTTTTCGAGGACCAGCTCCGTCACTCCGTTCGTGCGCATCCAAGCGATGGCCTGGCCTCGGTCGGCCGGAAGGTTCTGTGAGCCGATGATGTCCGACGGCGGCTTGGCGCTGTAAAAGGCGGCGACCGGCGAGTCCGTGACGAGCACGCCGGGGCTGCCGCTGGCCGCCTTGCCGGCCGCCACGAGCCCTGAGTTGTCCGCAGCGAAGCCGGCGAACACCGGCAGGAAGGCGACCACCAGCAGCCCACCTGACGCCACCGCGACGACCCGGAGCACGGCCGGGCGGCGATCCAGGGCACCGGCAGCGAGAAGGGCGAGCGCAGGCAGAACCGGGTACAGATAGCGATGGCTACCGGTGTAGGCGCCGATCGTAACCAGACCGAACACGGCGGCCAGGTATACCAGCGCCGGCAGGTGGAGGAAGTGCAGGGTGGCCTGTTCGGCTGGGGTGGCTTGCCTCCGTAGCGCCTTGAGAAGTCCAACCAGTCCCAGCGCGAACAGGGGCAGAGCCGCCAGCCCATAGGTTCCAATCAGCTCCATGAGGCGCCCCATCGGCCCGCCGGCAACGCTGCCGCGGGCGGTCGCCGAGAAGGCTTCCACCGAGCCGCGCGCCAGGGAGTGGGTGGCCGGGGCGAAGCCGAGCTGAAGGAAGACCAGCAGGGCGATCGCCGGGACCGCCCAGGCGATGGCGAGCGCTCTGCGTCGTGGTTGTCCCCGCAAGCCTCCCACCCCGCTGCTGCTCGCGAGAACCAGCTGTCGAATGCGCGCCAGAACGATGAACGCTGCGGCGGCTCCGATCCAGATCCACGCCTTGGTGGCGGTCGCGCATGCCAGCACCGCCAGCAGCGCCGCCAGCTTCATGCGACCGCGCACGGCCGCCAGCGCGCCGGCGGTGAGCAGAGCGGTCATCAGGGGCTCGACGACTGTGGAGCCGGAGGTGAAAAGGAAGACCGGGTTGAGCGCGAGCAGGGCCACGGCCAGCCGGCCCTGCCGCCCGTTGGGCGCGAGGGCGTACACGCAGGCGAGGGTGATTAGCGCGATCAACGCGCCGAGGATCTTCAGCGCTCCCAGCGACCAGAGCCCGAAGACCTCGAGCACCGCGGCCGCCAGCAGGTGGTAGCCGGGGAGCCACGTGTCTTGCATCCCGAACAGCGGGTCGACCAGGTGCCCGGTCGAAGCGAGGTTGGCGGCGATGAGCCAGTGGCCGTAGCCGTCCTCGAATGGCTCCGGCATCTGCGCGGCCAGGACCAGAAGAAGCCCGCACGCTGTCATCAGAACGAGCGCTGGGGCCGCCAGGCGCAACCGCGCAAGCGCGCGGCGTCCCAGGTTGCGCAAAGTCATAACTTCGAGGAAGTCGATCGCGCTCAGGATGGCCACGGTGAAGAAACCAACAGCGAAAAGGCTCGAGTAGATCGCGACCAGGCCCTGCCCCGACGCGATCGCGAACGGCACGATCATCAGCGCCGCCACGCCGAGCAAAGCCTCGCCGAGCGCGCGTGGATCGCCAACGTGAACGTAGGCCTGGTCGCGCCATTCCTGCCCGCGCTGGACGATCCGATGCTTGGGCGTCCGTACGAATTCCCCGCCGCTGCGCGTCGCGCGGGCCAGCGCGATGATCACGGTGAAGGACATACCCGCGCCCACCAGCTGACAGAGCACAGACGGCATGCCCGACCACCACGGGCGTCCGCGCCTGGTCTGGGCGACGATGAAGCCGATCCACGGCGACGCGCCGACCGCGATGACGAGCACCGACGCGTCGGCCAGCTGCCACGGCAGCCAATGGCTGTCAAAGGTCAGCAGAAGCAACGGGTAGCAGACGAGCTGGACGAGCATCAGCGGTCCCACGCCGTACGACAGAAGATGCACGGCCGCCTGGAGCTTGACCGCAGCCCGGTTGCGGCTCCGCAGCACCGGGACGAGAAGGTTGAACGCGGACTGGAAGCTGCCCGTCGCCCATCGTGATTGCTGGCGCCGATACGCATCGATTGACACGGGCAGCTCCTCCGGCACGACCAGGTCCTCGAGGTATGCGGCGCGCCAGCCGCGCAGCTGGGCTCGGTAGCTGAGGTCGAGGTCCTCGGTCAAGGTGGCTGCGCTCCAGCCACCCGCGTCTTCGATCGCCGCGCGCCGCCACACACCCGCGGTGCCCGTGAAGTTGGTGAAGTAGCCGTCCGCAGAGCGGACCGCCTGCTCGACCAGGAAGTGGAAGTCGATGGCGAGCGCCTGCAGGCGCGTGAACCACGAATAGCCCTCGTCGAGATGGCCCCACCGGGCTTGCGCGAAGCCGACGGTCGGGTCGTCGAAGACCGCCATCGTTCGACGAAGGAAGTCGCCGGGCGGCACGAAATCCGCATCGAAGATGGCGATGAAAGGGGAATCCGTGAGCGCCATCCCGTACGCGAGCGCGCCGGCCTTGAATCCATCGCGCGAGCCGCGCCTGACATGCGTCAGCTTGGTTCCCCGCCGCCGCCAGTGAGCGGCTCGCCGCGCGATGATGGCTGTGGTTTCGTCGTCCGAGTCGTCGAGGACCTGGATCTCGAACCGGTCGCGGGGCCAATCCAGCTCGCACACAGCGTCGATGACACGTTCCGCGACGTAGCGCTCGTTGTAGATAGGGACCTGGACGCACAGCCACGGCTCGGCTCCGCCGGCGATCAGTTGGCTCTGCCGCGGACGGAGGCGGGTAGCGCGCCACGTGAGGTACAGAAGGTTCACGCCGAATCCGAACAGGGCGAGGCTGGTGATCACGAGGACGCCGACCGTGGTGACGAGGATGCCGAACGTGATCGCTGGGAGCACCGTCAGCCTGGCCCGTCGAACAAGGTGTAGGGACGCATGGTCGCGCGGACGTAAGCAACCCGCGCCAGAGCGTCGGGGTGGTGCCGGCGCGTCCACTGCATGTAGCGCCACGCCGCCTCACCGATCCGGCGCGCGGCGCCGTCGAGGGTGGTTGGAAAGAGCTGTGCCGGCAGGCGCCAGGCCGGGGGGTCCATCTGCATGGGCGCGGCCTTGCAGGCCAGCTGGGGGAAGTGGTCGAGCAGGGCGGGATTCCAGTCCAGGACTTCGCTCAAGGTTTCGAGGCCGAACACCGGCTCGGCGGCGAGCAGCTCGTAGGCCATGTCCTCGTCCTGCCGGCGGAGCGGGTGGCACTGCGACCGCTCGAGGATCAGGTTGGCGGTCATCAGCCGCGGCGCGAGCGGGCGGCGCGTGAGATCGTCCACCGGCTTGGCCCGGTGCGCGAGCGCGTGCAGCACGCCGAGCGCGTTGACGGCGACGTAGGCGAGGTGGCGGTGGCCGTCGTCGACGATCAGGTTCAGGTCCACGTCATCCGAGGCACGGAAGCCGCCGCTCGCGAGCGAGCCGGCCACCGACACGCTCCGTATGAATGGGGCGACCGCCACCAGCGTGCGAACGAACCGCCTGGTCATCGGTACGTACTGGGCGGCGTCCGAATCGTGCGCGATCGCCCGCGCTCGGATGTCGCCAACTCGCGCGAGGGCCGAGCGCTCGACCACCAGGCCTTCGGCCAGGGTCAGCTCCGGAGCGGCGGCCACCGCCCACCGGACGTCCGCCTCGGGAAGGGGCCCGCCTAGGCACAGGGCGGCTAGGCGTGCCGGTGTCAGCGCGTAGCCGCGCCGTTCAAGCAGCTCGACCGTCCGCCTGACCCGCTCCGACGTGGGCGCAGATCGGGCGGGGGAATAGTCAACAACCACCGCAGCGCCTCCAAGAGTAGTAACGCGGTCAACTGGGATACGGCCCCGGGTTACGTCGACGGCGTGCGGCCGCACGCTCCGGGCGCCGTTCCGGCATCATCGGTGGTGGCGCCGGCAAGCCCTTCCACTCCCAGGAGCTGATATGACCGCGGACGGACACTTCAAGGTCCCGACTCCAGTCAACGAGCCGATACGCGCCTACGCCCCAGGCGATCCCAATCGAAAGAGCCTCAAGGCCAGGCTGGCCGAGCTCACCGACGCGCGCACCGACGTCCCGATGCAGATCGGCGGCCAAAAGCGCTGGGGCGCGTCCAGGGCCGAAATCCGCTCCCCCCATCAAAAAGAGCTGTCGATCGCTCAGGTCGCCGTCGGTTCCCGCAAGGACTTCAGCGACGCAATCGACGCCGCGCTCGAGGCCCGGAAGATGTGGGCGGCCACCTCATATCAAGAGAGGGCCGCTGTGCTGCTGCGCGCGGCCTCGCTGCTGGCCGGCCCCTGGCGTGACACCATCAACGCCGCTACCATGCTCGGTCAGTCGAAGACGGTCCACCAGGCAGAGGTCGATGCCGCGTGCGAGACGATCGATTTCTGGCGCTACAACGCCTACTTCGGGGATCAGATCCTCGGCCAGCAGCCGGCCAACGACGGCACCGCCTGGAACCGGCTGGAATACCGCCCGCTCGAGGGCTTCGTGTTCGCCGTCAGCCCCTTCAATTTCACGTCGATCGCCGGCAACCTGCCGATGGCCGCGGCCCTCATGGGCAACACGGTCGTCTTCAAGCCGGCGACGCAGACGCTGCTTGTCTGCCACTTCATCATGGAGCTGCTGAACGAAGCCGGGTTGCCTCCGGGTGTGGTCAATATGGTCAGCGGCAGCGCCGCCGAGATCTCTGAGCAGGTCCTTGCGCACAAGAGCCTCGCCGGCATCCACTTCACCGGATCCACCGAGGTCTTCCAGGGCATGTGGCGGGAGGTCGGCCAGAACATCGAGCGCTATCACACCTACCCACGGCTGGTGGGCGAGACCGGCGGAAAGGACTTCATCGTCGCGCATCCTTCAGCCGATCCGGACGCACTGCGCACCGCGCTCATACGCGGCGCATTCGAGTACCAGGGTCAGAAATGCTCGGCTGCATCCCGCGCGTACATCCCCCAGTCGCTTTGGAAGAACCTGCGCTCAGAGCTCGCGGAGCAGGTCGACGCGATTCCCCAGGGAGACGTGGCCGACTTCCGCAACTTCATGGGCGCGGTGATCGACGGCAAGGCCTATGCGAAGCAGATGAGAGCCATCGACTTCGCGAAAAGAGCGGAGGACGCCAAGATCGTCGCCGGAGGCAAGGGGGACGACAAGGTCGGCTGGTTCGTGCGTCCGACCGTCATCGAGACGAAGAACCCCGACTTCAAGCTGCTGCGCGAGGAGCTTTTCGGCCCGATCCTCACGGTCTACCCGTACGCCGACTCGAAGTTCGAGGACACCCTCGACCTGTGCGACCGCACCAGTCCGTATGGCCTCACCGGCGCGATCTTCGCCCGCGACCGGCAGGCGGTCCGTAAGGCATCCGAAAAACTGGTCAACGCAGCCGGCAACTTCTACATCAACGACAAGCCGACCGGAGCGGTGGTGGGCCTGCAGCCGTTCGGAGGCGCGCGCGCCTCGGGAACCAACGACAAGGCGGGCTCGTACCTCAACTTGGTCCGCTGGGTGAGCCCGCGCACCATCAAGGAGACTTACGTGCCGCCCACGGATCATCGCTATCCATATATGGACGCGGAGTGAGCCCTGGCTCGATCGAAAGGCGCCCGTAGAGCGCCCGTGACCGTTCACTACGAACCTGATGGCGCGGTGGTGACGGTCACGATCGACCGGCCGCGCGTCCGCAACGCGGTCGACCCGGAAACAGCCGCCGCGCTGGTCGATTGCTTCCGACGCTTCGCGGCCGATGCGAAGCTCGCGGTCGCCGTCCTGACCGGCGCGGGCGGCACCTTCTGTTCCGGTTTCGACCTGAAGTCGATGGCTTCAGGCGCACCCTACAGGCTGAGCGAGGATGGCGACGGTCCGTTGGGCCCGACCCGGCTGGAGCTCGACAAGCTTGTGATCGCGGCCATCGAGGGTTACGCCGTCGCGGGCGGCCTCGAGCTGGCGCTGTGGTGCGACCTCAGGGTCGCTGCAAGGGATGCCACGCTTGGCGTGTTCAACCGGCGCTTTGGCGTCCCCCTGATCGACCTCGGCACAGTCCGCCTGCCGCGGATCGTCGGGCATGGAAGGGCGATGGACCTCATCCTGACGGGCCGCCCAGTGCCCGCGATCGAGGCGCACCATATCGGCCTGGTGGACCGCTTGGTGGGGCCAGGCGAGGCGCTGACGGTTGCCCTGGCGCTCGCACGCAGCGTCGCCGAGCTCCCTCAGGAAGCGCTTCGCGCCGACCGGCGAAGTGTGCTCGGCCAGTGGTCGCTCGGCATGGAGGAGGCGGCGCGGGCCGAATACCGTGGCGGCATGGAAGTGATCGCGTCTGGCGAGGCTGCGGACGGCGCCCGGCGTTTTGCAGAAGGTGCCGGACGGCACGGAAATTGAATACTGGAGCGATGTCCGAGACCGTGATCCAGGCCCAGGGGCTGGTCAAGCGCTACGGCGAGCTGGAGGCCGTGCGAGGGATCGACCTCGAAGTGCAAGCCGGCGAGATCTTCGGCTTTCTCGGGCCCAACGGCGCCGGCAAGTCGACAACCATCTCGATCCTCTGCACTCTGCTGACACCGACCGCCGGAACCGCGCGCGTGGCCGGGATCGATGTTATGCACGATCCCGCCGGTGTGCGGCAGCGGATCGGCCTGGTCTTCCAAGACCCGTCGCTCGACGACCAGCTGACAGGACGCGAGAACCTCGAGTTCCACGCCTTCATCTACAGCGTGCCGGCATCGGTGCGCCGCCAGCGCATCGACGAGATGCTGGAGCTCATGCAGCTCACGGAGCGGGCCGGCTCCCAGGTGCGGACCTATTCAGGTGGAATGAAGCGGCGGCTGGAGATCGCGCGCGGCATGCTCCATCAGCCGCAGATCCTCTTCCTGGATGAGCCGACGCTCGGGCTCGACCCGCAGACCCGGCAGAGCATCTGGAATCACTTGAACGAGCTTCGAAGCCGAAAGGGCATCACGATCTTCATGACCACGCATTACATGGACGAGGCCGAGTACTGCGACCGGATCGGGATCATCGACAGGGGCAAGATCGTCGCCCTGGGGACGCCGGACCAGCTGAAGGCGATGGTGGGCGGCGACGTCGTGACGATCACCTCGAGCAAACCCGAGGCGGCCGCACTCGAGATCAAGGAGCTGCTCGGAGTCACCCCGTCGCGTGACGACGGCACTCTGCGCATGGAGGTGTCAGATGGGAAGGCCTTTGTCCCGCGGCTGGTGCGCGAGCTGATGGCGCCTGTGGACACCGTTACACTTCGCCGTCCGAGCCTGGACGACGTGTTCCTCAAGCTGACCGGGCACGTCATCCGGGATGAGGAGGCGGGCACGCGAGACCAGATGAGGATGATGGGCAGGGCGTGGCGTCGCCGATGAGCTCCGAAGTGGCGGTGAAGCCGCCAGGGGCGTCCGCCGGCGTGCAGGACGCCCGCGCCGACACGCGCATGGCGAGTCTTCGCGCGATCTACATCATCTGGTACCGGGACATACTCCGGTACTGGCGGGATCGCTGGCGCCTGGTCGCATCGCTGGCGCAGCCGCTCCTGTTCCTCATCGTCTTCGGCTCGGGCTTGAGCTCATCGCTGAAGGGGAGCGCGAGCTTCGGCGCCTCCGGCGGCCTCTCCTACATCCAGTTCATGTACCCGGGCATCATCGGCATGGCCATCCTGTTCACCGCCATCTTCGGCGCGATGTCAATCGTCTGGGACCGCGAGTTCGGCTTTCTCAAAGAGGTGCTGGTGGCGCCCATCGACCGTTCGTCGGTGGCCATCGGCAAAGCTCTGGGCGGCACCACGCAGGCCATGATCCAGGGCCTCATCCTTCTGATCCTCGCGCCGTTTGTAGGAGTGAAGCTCAGCCTCCTCACCGTGCTCACGATGATCCCGCTCGCCGCCGTGCTGGCCTTCGGGCTCTCCTCTTTCGGCGTTGCGCTCGCCTCGACGATGAAGTCGATGCAGGGCTTCCAGGTCGTGATGAACTTGCTGATGATGCCGATGTTCTTCCTGTCTGGCGCGCTCTTCCCGCTGTCAGGGCTGCCGGGTTGGATGACGGTCCTCACCCGTATTGATCCGGCCTCCTACGGCATCGATCCACTGCGGCGAGTCGTTCTCTCGGACTCAGGCCTGCCCACCGCCGTGATCGACAAGCTTGGGCTCACGATCAACGGCCAGGTTCTGTCGATCCCGCTCGAGGCTGGGATCATGTTGGCCTTCGGGGTCGTGATGCTCGCCATCGCGGTGATGAGCTTCAGGCGCCGCGACTGAGAGCAGGGCCAGCCCGACCAGCTCGCCCGCGATCACGGGGAGCGGCCCCCAGATCGGAATGCCCTCGGCCGCGATGACGAGCGCCAGCAAGAAGACCCAGCTCCAGCGGGGCGTTGGAGACGTGCGTAGATAGAGCCAGGCGGCGAGACCCATCATCACGAGGTCGTCAAGGTGGAGGTAGGGGCTGGCGAGCAATCCGCCGACCAGCGCCGGGATCAGGATCCACTCATGACCTCGGCGGCGCAGCCGGTATGCGAGAAAGAGCGCCCAGAGGGCGATCCCTGCCTGGATCACCCGCGTCACGGCGAGGCTGCCAACGAGCGGCGCGAGCGTCAGCTCCCGGTTCACCGGTACGCCGGCAGCGAAGCTCAACCTGGCCTCGTACGCCGCGACGCCGCTCGGACCGAGAGCGAGCGCCGAAACGACCGCGAGTAGTCCGAGCGCCAACGCGCCGCCCCAGAAGGCTCGCCTCCTTCCACTCAGCAGCAGGGCTGCCGGAACCAGGAAGGCAAGTTGAGGCTTGAGCGCAAGCGCGCCGAGCGCGATGCCCGCCCAGAAAGGGCGCTCAGCCTGCAGCAGCGCGTAACAGGCGGCAACCCCCAGAGCCACGAAAAGCCCTGGCTGACCGAGCTGCAGTCCGTAGATGACTGGAAGCCAGCCGATTGCGGCTGCGATGTGGACTAGCCGCCATGGCCCATGGCCCGGCGCAGCGAGGCGCCATGTCAAGGCGAGGGCGATGAGCAGCAGCGCACACCAGGTCCAGTAGGCGAGGGGATACGGAAGCGGAGTCAGCGGCAGAGCAGCCCACGCAACCGGCGGCGGGCTGATGTAGCGGGCAAGCTCCGCGATCCTGATGCTCGAACCGATCGAGTCGAGCTCCGCCTGCTGGAGGTTCAGGTCGTAGATGGAGGGCCAGCCATGGGCGAGGCCGAGTCGGGCCGCCGCATAGTAGAAGGTGAAGTCGTTGTGGAACCGGTCCCCGGCGTAGGCCAGCGCCCACTGGTAGAGGTCGAAGACCGCGAACAGTCCAGCGGTCACGGCGCCGGCGGCGAAACCGAGGTTGCGCCATCGCTGAATCAGGGGCCCCCTCGAAGTCAAGAGCGAAACCTCAGACTTCGTGAGGCTTAGAGGCGGCCATGCACCGCGGATGGTATAGGCCGCTACCTTGTAGCGGTGGCATCACCCCGTTTCGAACCGCGGGTTCTCGAACTGATTGATGGGACCAAGGTTGACGTCAGGCCGATCGCTCCGGAGGATGAGCCGCTGCTGCACGAGGCGGTTGCCGCCATGTCGGAGCGCAGCGTCTATTTCAGGTTCTTTTCACCGCTGAAGCGGCTGCCGGATGCGCTGGCGCACCGGCTTGCGGTGGTCGACCACAAGGATCGCTTCGCGCTCGTCGCGACGACGGACAAGCCGACAGGCAGC
>Ga0208078_1000253_pt1 | contig 14351 bp, 15 predicted proteins | sample NGESurdeep072012_3_FD_184468 | JGI IMG/M metagenome (GOLD analysis project Ga0208078, IMG submission 184468) | Arctic peat soil microbial communities from Barrow, Alaska - NGEE Surface sample 53-2 deep-072012 (SPAdes) | ecosystem: Environmental > Terrestrial > Soil > Wetlands > Peat ...
CTCGCGCGCATCGGCCGAGACCTCGATGCGTTCGCTCGCGAGGGTCATTGGGTGACGCCCAGGAGCGCGAGGACCTTGGGGTAGTACTCGTGCGCGATCTGTTGCAGCTCCTCGGCGGCTCGGGCCTCGAGCGGGTAGGGGAGTACGAGCACATTCATGTCGGAGTGACCGACATGACGCGCGACGTTGTGCGCGTGCACGGTGAACTCCTCGCACACGATGGCGACAACCGGTTTCTCGTGCTCTTCGACTGTTACCGCGTCCTTGATGGTGAAGGTCGTGCACGATCCGCACGTGCCCAAGCCGACGATCGCGGCATCGACCTGGCCGGCGCCGCCGTCGATCAGCAGCAGATCGGGGCGCGCCCGCTCGCCGCTGACGATGCGCGCCCCGTGGCGCAGCAGCGCCTGATGCATGGCGTCGCTGGCGGAGAGGCCGCGTGTGCGCGCGAGCTCCTCCGCCTCGAGCTCCACGTGGAGGCGCATCTCTTCCGCCATGTCGCGCTCGAGCGCCGGCGCGCGAAAGAGCGCCATCGTGCGGCGCTGCCAGCGCGCGACGAAGCCCGCGCCAACTATCTCCCGCGCGCGGTCACGTGGCATGGAGAATGTGCTCGACCGCCGTCGTGAACAGCCGCCAGTTCGCCTTCTCCTCGGCGAATCGCTTCTTCCCCGCGGCGGACAGCGTGTAGAACTTCGCGCGCCGCCCCTCGGGCGAGATCCCCCAGCTGCTGCGCACGAGCCCCTGATCCTCGAGACGGTAGAGGGCCGGGTAGAGCGAGCCCTGATTCACCTGCAACACGTCGTACGAGAGCTCGCGGATTCGCTTCGAGATCCCCCAACCGTGCAGCGGCGCGGGGAGGATGGCCTTGAGGATCAGGAGATCGAGCGTTCCTTGCAGCAGATCAGCGCGGTCGGGCATGTTCGTCTCGCGTGAGGGTTGATACCTAGACACTCGACAACGAGAAAAGGTTTGTTGTCGGATGTCGAGGTATTAACCCTATTCGAACCCTTACCCCTTCGCCTGCCCCGCCAGGTGGTCGGCGGACGGCCTCGTAGCCGTGAGACGTGAGTCACGGTGCGAAGTCGTAGTGAATGTCAGTCGGAGTCGCGCGAAAATACGGAACCGGTCCGGATGGCGGATTCCATTCGACGCGGCCCGTTGTCGGAACCATCATGCCGTCCCGCCGAGCATAATCGCCCACGTGCACCGTCCACGGCGTCGGCACGAACGCTCCGTTCATCGCGCGTGGCCTGATCGCCGAGAGACGCATGATCTCGCCGGACGACCCGAAGTGCGCAACCATGGAGATCGTCGTCATGCCGTCGGACATCGTCGCCGTCGCAGAGTCGTCATCGATGGCGTGCCACGACACTCCCGACGCCGGCAGGAGCGCCGACGGCAACCAGACGCACTCGGCGAGATAGCGCAGTAACTCACCCTCGGCCATTTGAGCCGTACCGCGTTCATGAGCGAGGCGAATGAATCGCAGTATCGTTGCCGACAGGGAGCCCTCGCCGTTCTCGTACGCATCTCGTACTCGTATGGGAATGAACGGCGCCAGCCGGACAATCGCATTCCACACGAATCCGGGCGGAGAGATCGTATAGCTCTGCGTCGCGGTAAAGGCGCTCCAGCGCCCCGGCCGCATACTGAACTCTCCTTTCCATTTGATGAGCGCGCCACGTATCATCGATTGTCCCGGTAGCATGACGTACTCGAAATACCGAATCACGGGGGCGGGGAGCGACTCGATGTGGGATCGCTGATAGTTGCTGCGACCAATCGGATTCGAGGAAATGCGGGCTCACCAAGAGGGGGATCATCGCAACGTACACCCGAGCGATGACTTCCGGTGTGCCGCGCAGCCCGCTTCTTTCGGGTGCGCGTAGTGCATACGCCGACATCTTCATCCGACAACTCGAGAAGCACACATGGTCAACGCGGCAGGAAAAGTCGACAACCTCGCGCATTCTCCGCCCGCCGCGAAGCACGTGACGAGGCGATGACGGATCACGCCTCCCGAGCGAAGGCGTGGCACGCGCTGACATTTCTGCTCATCGCCGTCGCGGTATCGACGCAGCTCGCGCTCGTCGTTCTCGGGCCCGGCGCGCACGTCGATCCCGGTGGTAGAATCGCAGGCGCGGCCGAGCGTGCGCTGCGCTTCTTTAGCTACTTCACGATTCAGAGCAATCTGCTCGCGGCCGGCACGGCGCTCACGCTCATCGCGCGCCCCGATCGCGATGGCCGCACCTGGCGCGTGCCGCGCGTTGCGGCCGTCGTCGGAATGACCGTGACGTTCGTAGTCTACATGATCGTGCTCCGCCCCATCGTGCATCTCCAGGGGATCGCCAAGCTCACCGACATCGCCTTCCACTACGTGGCGCCGCCGTTGACCGTGATCGGCTGGCTTCTCTTCGGGCCGTGGCCGCGCATCGACAGCGCGAGCCTGCTGCGCCATCTCGCGTGGCCATTCGGATATCTCGCCTACGTGCTCGTGCTCGGCGCGATCACCGGCTGGTATCCCTATCCGTTCATCGACGTCGACAAGCTCGGATACTCGCGTACGCTCCTGAACGCGCTAGCGCTCACGGTGCTCCTGCTGGTCTTCGGCGCCATCTACCGCGTGCTCGATACATGGCGCGGAGGCGCGAAGGCGCAGCCACTCGCCTGAACGAGCGGCTGCGCACCTCGCTTCCTCACGGCTGAAGCTTTTTCGACATCAGGATCTGGGTTGGCGTATTCTCTTTCGTCATGATCATGATCGTCCGCGAATCGCTCGTCGGGTTCGGCGGGGAGAAGATGGCGACGCCTGTTTTTCGCCCGGCCGCTGCCGCCGTGACCGCTGCCGTGTCGACTGGACCACCGCTCATTGCACCTGAGATCATGTTCTTGATCGCGTCAGGCGAAAGCGCTTTGGACATCGCATCCATGTCGCCGATAACCGAGTTGTGCCATCCCGCTGGCACTTGCGCCTTGTACCAATCCACCACGTTGTCGAATGAGTCCTTGGTGACGATCGACGCCATCGTCGACTTCTTGTGGCGCACGGTGTCGGTGCTCAACCCACTCACAACTGCGGTCACGCCGCTGGCATACCGCGGAAGGCCTGTCGAATCGTAGGTGAAATCGTGGGCCATCAGCAGATTCGCAGGCGGCGGCCCTGCCGGCATCGTGTCGGTCTTCGAATCACCGGTCGACATCTTACCCTCCGCAGACTTGATCAGGAGGTCACCGGCGAGGGCACTGTCCTTACCAACGTGCGGCGGCGGAACGTCCCCGGTGCCCGGCGTTCCGCTCGGCGAGGTACCTCCCTTCATATCCGCGTCGCCGTTCCCGTCGCCGCCAGAATTCCCGCCGCCCTTGAAGTCTCCGCCGCCACCACCACCGCCGCCGCCGCCTCCAGGCGTGCCATCCCCCTTGCCGAGCTTGATTGGACTTCCCTTGGCGGCCGGACCGCCGCCACCACCACCACCTCCTCCTCCTCCACCCCCGCCACCCCCTCCCCCCGCAGCCAGCTGGGGGCACTTGTGAAGGAACCACGCGAGCAGAAAGCCGATGATGAACGCGAGCAGAAGCGCGAGCAGCTTTCGCTTCCACCGCTCATCGTGCGCAGCCCAGCTGCTGGGAGCCGGGGCGAAGGGCGTCGCGCTGCCCGCTGATGTGCCGCTCATTTGACACCAGCCGGCGCGTGCACGTTGGCGTAGTCGTAGTTCATGATCATATGGCTCTTGCCGAGCGCGCCGCCAACGTCGATGCGGACTTCGTCGCGAAGAACGACGCTGCGACTCTTGGAGATCCACGCATTCGAGTCACTCGCACCGACCCCCGTATCCGAGTGGACGCTCCACACCGAAGCGCTTTCACCGCTCACGCTCTCATCACGCAAGTGCGTGCACGTCGTCTTGGCGTCGGCAAATTGCTTTGCGCCGTCCGCCCAGTCCTTCCGCATTTCGGCGCCATCGACGGGACTTTTAATCCACTTCTTCCCATCCACCATCACGTATAGGGCGCCACCGGCGAAGACTTCCTCCGAAACGGTCGGCTTGCCACCGTGCAGCCGGGCGTCCGTGCCCGCGCTGTCCACCATGTACACGTGGAACGGAGCCTCGTACATCTTGCCCATGGCGCTATAGACGGTGGCGCATTGCGGGCTCTGGGCGGCGAGCGGCGCTGCGGCACCGAGCGCGAGTGCCGCGGCCAGCGCGGCGATGCCCACGCCGCCCTGGCGGGTGCATATGGATACGTTCATGGTCGCATCTCTCGAATGGGAATGAGTGCGGCGCCGGCACTGCTCGCGTTCCCGGCGTCATTCGCGACCACGATGAGGGCGTAGCGTTATCCGTTCGTTATGCGAGGCGATAACAGCTGGGTAACGACGTCGGGGCGCGCAGCGGGCACTCAACCGGCGAATCGACGCTCGCCATCGTGGTGCTCGAGCCGGCTAGCGTCGCTGCGCCAGCCTCGCGATCCCCGCGTGCGGACCGTCCGCGGAGGCGGAGTGCCTGAGCTTCACGCTCTGCGCTGCGGCGACGGCGGCCCGCGCGCGGAACGGCTCGTCGGCATACTGCCAGTTCTTGGCGACCACGTCGTAGTGCGCAATCGCGCTGTCGGCCATCCCCATCGCTTCGAAGGTGCGCGCCAGCAGCTCGTGCAGTTCCGTGCGCGTGACGTAGAAATTCGACGCCTCGATCGGCCCGCGCAGCGCGGCCTGCAGCAGCACCGCCGCCTCGGGCGCACGCCCCGCGCCGATCGAAGCGCGTGCGAGCTCGAGATTCGCGCGCGTGTAGCCGTCGGTGGCCGACCAGATCGAATGCTGAAATTCGCGGAACGCCTGCACGCGATCGCCGCGCGCATTCCACAGCAGCCCGCGCAGGTAGTGCGGCAGCTTCCAGTCGCGCCCGTACGCGCTCAGGCGCGCGCTCCCCTCCACTTCATCGGCGAGCTGCGCGAGTCGCGCCGTGTCGCCCGCGCTCGCCCACGCGGTTCCCGCATGCGTGAGGAACCAGCTGCGATGCCGCGCCACCGAGCCCGGCTCGATCGGTGACGGCACCGGCGGAAGCGCGGCGAGCGACTCGAACATGTTCGCCGCATCGCGAAAGCGTCGCTGCTCGAACGCGATCTGCGCCTCGGCGATGCGCGCAGTCTGCGGCGGCGGCGACGCGAGCGTCGCGAAGCGATGCGCCACTGCGAGCGCATCGGTGAGCCTCCCCTGATTGCGGCGCACGATCACCATCCACCACATCGCCGTCTCTTCCGCGTCCGCGCTTCCGTAGTGCATGCGCTGCGCGAGCAGGTGATCCGCCTCGGTGAGCTCGTCCGCGTGCACGGCGATGATCGCCGCGGCAACGTCCGCATCGGTCTTCGGATCCAGCGCGACCAGCTCGCGCTCGGCATCGTCCGCATCGCTCTCCCGTCCCTCGCGCGCGACGACATCTCTGAGCGCGCTCCACGCCGCGATCGACTGCGGCTTGCGCTTGCTCCACGCCCGCGCGACCACCTCGGCTGCGGGAAGGGAGTCGGCGAGCAGATAGGCGCTCACGAGCTGATCGGACGCGATGCACGACGCGCAGAAGGGCGGCGAGCCGTCCGCACTCGAGGTGTCCTCGTTGATCACGCGACGCAGATGCGGAACGGCACCGAGGAAGTCACCCGCGCCGGCGAGAACTCCCGCGAGTGCGATGTGTCCCTCCGGCTCGCCGGGATATTGGGTGGCGAGCGATTCCGCGATCGCCATGCGATCGGGATCATCGACCATCATTGCCCACTCCGTCTTGATGATGAGGCGCTCGCGCCCGCGCGCGCCAGCACCGAGGCGCATGGCGCGCGACATCATCTCCGATGCATCCGCGGCGTCGTTGCCGTCGCAGATGGCCACGTAGTACGCGGCCATCGCAAAGGTCGTGTCCGCGTTCAGCGCATCGACGAAGAGCGAGCGGGCGAGCTGCGCATCGCCCTTGTCGTAGAGCGCGCGCAACCCTTCATCAAAGAAGCCGCTCGCAACGGGCGACGACGCAGTGCCATGCGGTCGCGCGGGAGAGTCGGCCGGCACCGGCGCGGAGAGTTGCGAGTGTGCCTGCCCGGAACGAATGGCGTAAGTCACGAAGCCAACGGCGAGCACCCCGGCGACGGCGGCCATCATCCAGCGCTGCGTGCGTGGCTTCGCCGTCGCCACGAGAATCGCGGGCGCCGAGGGAATACTCTCGCGCGGCCGGATGACTTCGCTCCGAGCTTCCGCGGCGGCTGCGGGTGCGCTGTGCTCTTCGATCACCGGTGTCGCCGACACCGTGTCGCGCGCGCGGATGCTCGCGACGAGCGCGCGCGACTCCGCCGACGGCTCCGCCTCGAACTCCGCCTGCGCACGCTGCGCGAGCTGCTCGTACACGCGGAGCGCGCCCGTGCGATCGCCCTGCCGATCGAGCAGCGTCATCAGCCGTCGCTGTGCGCGCTCGTCGTCAGGCGCGCGCGCGGCCGCCCAGCGCGCCCACTCCGCAGCCTGCGCGCCGCGCCCCGCGGCCGCGCTCTGATCGCTCAGCGACCACGCCGCCGTCGTGGCGCGCTGCCGCAGCCGCACGCGCTCCTTCTCGAGCCACTCCTCGAAGTCGCTCGAGGCATCCGAAATGAAGAAGCCCTCGAGCAAATCTCCCCGGTACAGCTCGAGCGCCTCGGCCAGCGCTCCGCGCGCGAGCGCGTCGTCGAAGGCGCGCACATCGCACCAGAGCGCATCGCTCGCGAGACCGATGTCCTCGCCGCCGCGCGTCTGCACGACGTCGGCGCCGAGCGTGCTGCGGAGGAAGTGCACGGCCTGGCGCAGTGCCCGGCGCGCGCGCTCCTGGTCCATTTCGGGCCAGAAGAGCGAGAGCATCGTGTCGCGCCGATGGAAGCCGGCCGGCGTCGCGATCGCGAGGTAGGCGAGCAGCGCGAGACGCTTCGGCTGGGCAAGGGCGAGCCGAAGCTCGTTCCCCTGCTCATCGCGAAGATCGACGGCGCCGAGAGTGCGAAAGTGAATCACGCGGCCACTGGCACGAGGGCGGTCACTGGAGGCAGAGGAGTCGTACGGCGCTCACTGCGCGCGACTGTCGAAGGCTTGCGTGCCCATATGATAGTATGAGACCGCGGCTCGCGACGGCAAGATGACTGCGGGCTCCTGACGGAAGTCGTACGTGCGGAGCGGGGTTGGGTGCGGCTTCGCCGCCTCCACCGCGATTCCGGCGCTAGCTGCCGATCCTCGCCCGCAGCGCCGCTGCCTCGTGCGCGAGAGGATGTCCGGCGCCCGCACCACCCCGCAGCGCCACCAACGCGCGATCGAGTGCGACACGCCCGCTCGCGCTATCTCCTTTCGCCACGAAGGCTCGCGCCTCGGCCAAACGCGCCTCACCGACGTACGCGCTGCGCACATCCGCGAGCGAATCGAGCGTGGCGATCGTGCGTGCATCGCCGGCCAGTCGAAGCGCACTGTCCGGCTTGCCCGCAGCGAGCGCGGACTCCGACGCCAGTATCAGCGCGGCGCGAAAAGTCGTCTTGCGCGCGCCGTCGTAGTACTTCCGCGCACGAAGCGCATCGCTGACCTGGCCGAACGCTGCTGCCGGGTCGTTGGACAGCAGCGCAAGACGTGCGTCGAGGATCCTCTCGTCTACAATGTGGTCATCGGTGCTCCCCAACTTCGTATTCGAGGACAGCGGGCGAAAATGCTCGATCGTGTTCTTCGCGCCGGTGACGTCGCCGCGCTGCAGCTGCGCCTGGGCAACGCCGAACAGAGCACGCCCCTCCCAGTAGCCACTGTGCTCCTGCCTGGCTTGCGCCGCGAGGAGAGAAAAATACTTCTCCGCCGAATCGGAGTTCCCGTTGAAGTACGCCACCTGCGCGTAGTGAATGAGCGGCTGCGATGGGAGATGCGCCGCCGGGTCGCTGCGCGCGATTCGCACGAGCACGTCATGCAGCAGTCGCTCGGCCTCCGCCGTCTGTCCCAGGTCGTTGAGCGAGACGCCGAGGTCGTGCTCCGTGATGGCGCGGTCCATCGTCTCGCCGCTGCCGGCGGAATCCATCGCGGCGATCGCGTGCAGGTAGGTGGCGACGGCCTCGCGATGATGGCCCTGCCGATCGAGCGAGGCGGCGAGTGTCGCGAGCAATCCATCGTAGTCGAGATTGCCCGCCTCTCCGAGGCTGTCGAGAATCGCCAGTGCGCGCCGCATCGCGGGCACACTCTGCGTGCCATCGCCTACTTCGTTGTCGAGGCCCGCGCTCGCCTCGAGGCATGCGGCTTCCGCCTCAGCACCGGGCGTCGTGCGCAGCAGGGAGCTCGCGCTCTTGAGCAACGTTCGTGCAGCGTCGTACTCGCCCTTCGTGCGCTCGTTGTCAACGCGGTGACATTGAATCTGGGCAAGGAGCTCGCTGTGGCCGCTGGCGACCGCAATCGACTCCGCGCGGGCGAGCAGGATGCCGCGAATCTCGCTGTCGCCGAGCTTCGCATAGTTCGCCGATAGCTGGACCAGCATCGTGGCGAGAAAGCGCGGATCACCGGCATGCTCACGCTCCAGCACCACGCGCCCACGATCGAGAATTTCCCGCATCGTGATTGGCTTCTCTCCGACTTGCGACATCAGCAGCGTCTGAAAGTCGCTCTGCGCGCCGACTCGCTTCTTGGCATCCACCGCGGCGTCTCGCTGCAGGCGCGCCTCGCGCATCTGCGATACGGAAAAGATCGTTGCGCCGATGAGCGTCGCAAGCGTGAGCACCGCGGCCGCGACAGCTGCGCGATTCCGGCGTGCGAGTCTCCCCATGCGGTAGGCGAGCGACGCGCGTCGTGCGCTCACCGGCTCGTGGCGGAGAAAGCGCCCGATATCATCCGCGAATGCGGCCACGGTTTGATATCGATCGCGCGCTTCCATTCGCAGAGCCTTGCCCAGCACGGTGTCGAGATCTCCGGCATCGAGCTTCGCCGGCTCGGCATCGGCTTGGCCCGGCCGCGGATGGCTCCCCGAGAGTAGCAGATAGAGGAGCACGCCAAGCGAATACACGTCGGTGGCCGTCGTGATCGGCTCGCCGCGCACCTGCTCGGGCGCCGCGAAATCCTCAGTAAGCGCGCGTACGCCTTCCTCGGTGAGCGCCGCGTGGGCCCCACTCACATCGCTGTCCAACAGCTTCGCGATACCGAAGTCGAGCAGCTTCACCACGCCATCGTTCGTCACGAGAATGTTCGACGGCTTGATGTCTCGATGGACGATGAGGCTCGCGTGCGCGCTGCCGACGGCGTCGAGCACCTGCAGAAAGAGCCGGATGCGCTCATCGCGTGTCAGGCGATGTGCCTCGACGTACTCATCGATCGGCTCGCCGTCGATGTACTCGAGCACCAGATAGGGTTGGCCGCCGGCGCTCACCCCCGCGTCGAGCAATCGCGCGATGCCGGGGTGCGTCAGCTTCGCCAGCACCGATCCTTCACGCCGGAAACGAGCCTGCCCCGGCGGCGTCACTAGAGCGAGGTTGAGCAGCTTCACCGCGGCGTGCCCTTCAAATCGACCGTCGGTTCGGCGCGCGAGCCATACCGAGCCCATGCCGCCGTAACCGAGTGGGCGCTCGAGCGTGTACGCGCCGAGCTCGAGCCCCTCGAGCGTGACTTCCGGCGGCGATTCCAGAAACGACCCAGCGATTGCGGCGGCATCGCTCGCCAGCAACGATGTCAGCTCCGCCGCCAGCTCCGGAGAATTCGCGCACAGCTCCGCAAGCCAGGTCGCGCGCTCTGGCTCCGAGAGATCGAGCATTCGGTCGAGCAGCGGCGAGAGCAGCCGCCATCGGTCGGGATTCAGAAAAGCCACCCGCTCATTCCGTGTGAGTGACTACACGGTACGAGCGGATGGCTCTTCGTGCCAACATCGTCTTCATGCTCTGTTCGACAGCTGCCGTTCGATCACCCTACCGGTCGATCGGCAATCCGCTCGGCACGTGCCTCGGCACGATATCGTTGAGGTTGCGCGCGCGATCGTCGGTGAGCGCGCTCATGTAGTCCATGAGCTGCCCGACGATGACCGGCGTGAGCACCACGCCCTTGAGCAGCGTGTCGCGCTGCGCCAGGATGTCCGCGGAATTCGGAAGCAGCGTCGTACGCAGCGCAGGCTCGAGCTGCAGCGGATCGAAAGCAAGCAGCTTGAGATCGGACTCGCTGTAGTGCTCGACGAACCCCTGCAGCGAAGCGACCGCACCGTCGTGACCGTACGGGCCCGTGAGCTCGACGTTGCGGAGCGGCGTGGTGCGGAAGAGATACTTGTCCGTCTCGATCCCCGTGATGTTCATGCGGCCGAAGTCATCGTGGAGGCTCGCGCCATTCCCCTTGCCAGGACCGAATTGGGCGACCGCCACATCGTGGAACTTCTCGTCGCTGAACGTCGCTCCGTTATGGCAGAGCGAGCACTTGAGCGTGAGAAATTCCTGCGCGCCGACGAGCTGCCTCGGTGTGAGCGCGTTGTCGCGACCGGCGAGGAATCTGTCCCACGGTGTATTCGCGAACGTGAGCCGGTCCACGAGAAACGCGCCAATTGCGTTCGACGCGTGCGCGAATGTCATCCGATTGAAGCGCTGTCCGGGATACGCCTCTTCGAACATCCGGCGATACTCGGGAATGTCACCGATGCGCTTCATCAGCGCAGCCCAGATCGCCGTGTTGTCGCTGTCGGGAATCGCAGCGAGCTCGTTGCCGGTGTAGGCGCGCATCTCGTCGCGGTTCCCAACCGGGAAGAGCGCAATCGCCGACGCCGGCCCGTATTCGAGCACGCGCCGCATCTCGCGCGAGAGCTGCGGCCCGGCGGGCGTGCTGAGCTGCCCGTGCGTCGCAATCTCGACACGTCCATCCCAAAACAGATGCTTCATCGCGCCGATGTTGAAGAGCGGCGGCGCGTTGCGCGCAATGAAGATCCCCGACGGAAGCGTGCGGCCGGGTCCGATGCCTGTCGCACCCTGTCCCACCGACAGGCTGCGCCCGTCACCCGTCGCGAACTCCGGCAGGTGGCACGTCGTGCACGAGATGTCGCGGTTGCCGCTGAGGATCTTGTCGAAGGCGAGTGCACGGCCGAGCCTGGCCAGCGACGGCCGAACGTACGGTGCTCGCTCGAGCGCTACCACTCCGCGCCCCGCGGCGAGCTGTCGCACGAGCGCCGGCGTCGGCGTGCCCGGCGGCGCAGGTGGAGGAGTTGGCTCGTGTCGCGACGCGGAAGGCTCCGTCGTCGCATCCTTCTTTTCGTCTGCGCAATACATGAGCGGTGCAACCATGAAGGCCGCCGCTGCATACGTCTTCCAAGTCATCCGGCGCATATCGCCTCTCTGAGGTGGCTATATCGCGAGCGCAATTCCCCGGACCAATCCAGCAGGATTGGTCGCTACCTATCAGATCGGACGAACGGACAAGAAGCGGACAGACGTGTAAGAATTGGGTGCTTAAGGCCCGCTAGAGGCCATTAATCTTCGTCTGCTCGATCCAGCAGCGTCCTGTGAAGGAGCAGCCGCGCCTTCCGCCAATCGCGCCGGACGGTGCGCTCGGACACCCCGCGAAGCGCCGAAATCTCGACGAAGGTGAAGCCGCAGAAGAAGTGCATGTCCACGAGCTCGGCCAGCGTCGGCTCGAGCGTCGCGAGCTCGTCGAGCGCATCGCCCAGCTGCTCGAGCTCTCGCGCTTCCTGCACGGCCTCGGCAGGCTGCACCTCATCGCCATCGAAGGTGATCTCCAGGTCGCGCCCGCGCTTCTTCGCGCGGCGCCGCCGAGTGTAGTCGATCACGAGCCCACGCATCGCTCGCGATGCGTAGCCCAGGAAACGCGCCTGATCGGGGAATTTCACGTCATCGCGGCCCACCATGTTCAGGTAGGCCTCGTGCAGCAGCGTCGTGGCACCGAGCGTGATCGAGCCGCCGGCGCGGCGCAGGCTACTCTGCGCGAGCCGGTGCAGCTCGGCATAGAGCATTTCGAACAGTGCGTCAGCCGCGACGGGATCGGCGCGGTCCGCTTTTTGGATGAGTGCCTGGACTTCGGCCTCCACGTCTATCCTGCTCCGCGAGTGAGAGGTCGAAAGACGACGCTCGAACTTCGGGCGCAACTTTCGATGACGTCGAAGCTACGCCTTGCGATGGTGAAGGCCAGAGCTTTCGCGCGGCGATCTCACGCCTTGCGTACTATTTCCCCTTCTTCGGTCCCTTTTCCTTGCGCGCCTTCGGGTTCGGCACGACGCCGAGGGCGGATGCCAGATCGATCTGGTGATCCTGCTCCTGCTTGATGAGCTCCTGGAGCACTTCAGCGAGCGCGTACTCGCCGAGCGCTTCTGCCTGCTTGATCCGCTGGCGATAGTGCTCGATGGTGTCGTCCTCGGCGTGCAGATCCGCCCACAGCATGTCCTCGTTCTCTTCCGAGACCTCGACGGTCGCGGGAACGTGCACGGGATAGGCGCCGAAGTAGTCGATCTGGCGCGCGATGGCGAGCGCGTGATCGAGCTCTTCGTGGGCGTGCTTCTCGAGCTCGCCCGCAATGTTCTGGAAGCGCGCGGTGTCGAGCTTCTGGCTGAAGATGATGTACTGGATGATCGCCTTGTACTCGCGGGCGAGATCCTGCTGCAGCCCCGCCACGAGCTGCTCGCGCGTCACGGGCGCGGACGAAGGGTCTTGCTTGGCCATGATCGGTCTCTAACGTTTGAATGTGAAATGGGGCATCCTGCCCTCCTGAATGAACGCAGGAATCTGGCCCGCGCGCGAGGGGGATGAGCTACCCAAAGGATGAGATGACGCCGCCTCCGGCCGCGTCCGGCGATGCGCAATCGTTCGAGATTGCCCGGCTCTGGGTGGCGAACGAAGCGCAGCACGTCGTTTTTCGCACGGACGTCTGGCCGGATCCGGCGGCGTGGGGGATCGTGCTCGCGGATCTCGCTCGTCATGTGGCGCTCGCATACCAGCAGAAGGACGGACACGACTACGAGGATGTACTCGAGCGCGTGCTTGCGGGCTTTCACGCCGAAATCGACGGAGCTCCGGAATGAGTGATCGCCTTGGAGGGATGCCGGTGGAGAAGGTGGTGCTCGCGCGAAAGTTCGCCGCGATCGACGATCACTGGAGTCCGCGAATCATCGGCGAGCTCAATGGGCAGCACGTGAAGATCGCGAAGATCCAGGGCGCCTTCGACTGGCATCATCACGAGTACGAGGACGAGCTCTTTCTCGTCCATCGCGGCACCTTCCGCATGGAGTTTCGCGATCGAGCGATCGATCTCACGCCGGGCGACATGCTCATCGTACCGCGCGGCGTCGAGCATAGGCCCGTGGCGGAAGAGGAAGCCGAGATTCTGATGTTCGAGCCCGCGGGCACGCTCAACACGGGGAACGTGGTGAGCGAACGCACGATTCCACATCCGACGCGGCTCTAGCTCGTCACACGCCAGCGCCCAACCCGACGACGATTGTGAGCACAATGTCATCATCCGCCTCCGCTCCACACACCGAGTTGCATCCGAGAATCCGGGAGCTCATCGATTATCTCGACGTACATCGTCGAGTCCTTCACGACGCCATCGCATCGGTGCCGGCGAAGCTGCGCGAGGTGAAGCCGGGCGAGGGGAGGTGGTCGGTGGCCGAGGTGATGGAGCACGTGTCGCTGATCGAGGGGCGGGTAGCGGGGCTGCTCGCGATGCGCGTCGCCGAGGCGCGCGCGATCGGCGTGGGTGCGGACCCGGAGACGAGCTCCGTTGTCGCGAGCTACGCGGATCCCGCTGCGGTCGTGGATCGAACGACCAAGATCGTCGCTCCCAAGTTCGTGGTTCCGACCGGCGTGCTCGATTCGGCGGCGGGCTCGCAGGCGCTCGAGCGGTCGCGTGCGGCGCTGGTCTCGGCATTGCACAACGCAAATGGCGTGTCGCTCGAAAATCTGATGCAGCCGCACCCCGTACTCGGGCCGCTGAATCTGTACCACTGGATTGTGGCCACAGCCTTGCACGATGATCGGCACGCCGCGCAGATCCGCGAGATCGGCGATTCGCTCGCGGCCAGCTAGCGTTCGCGCACGCATCACATCCATCAGGAGATTCGCATGCGACCACTCGGGATCATTGGCGTCCTTCTCATCATCTGCGGCATCGTGGTGCTCGCGATGAAGGGAATCAGCTACACGAAGGATCGCGACGCCGTGAAGATCGGTGGCATCGAGATCGCGAAGGAAGATCGCGGCTTCGTTCCACCGGTCGTGGGGATCATCGCCGTCGTCGCGGGGGTGGCGCTCGTCGCGGCGGGGCGGAAGAAGGTGTAGCGAAGCGTGGCGCGGCGATGGCGCAGTGCGGTGTTGCTCGCGGCCGCACTGTGCGGATGCAAGGCCGAGCCGGCGCTCGTGGCGGGGAG
>Ga0208078_1000254_pt1 | contig 14323 bp, 11 predicted proteins | sample NGESurdeep072012_3_FD_184468 | JGI IMG/M metagenome (GOLD analysis project Ga0208078, IMG submission 184468) | Arctic peat soil microbial communities from Barrow, Alaska - NGEE Surface sample 53-2 deep-072012 (SPAdes) | ecosystem: Environmental > Terrestrial > Soil > Wetlands > Peat ...
GTACCGTGGCTCGCGGAGCAGTGAGCGGTGCCTCGGCGGGAGCGCCCGGCCTGTCGGACGGAATACATACACCTTGTTCCGATCTCAGCTCCGCATTCGCGCCGTTCACGCTGAGTCGCGTGATCTTCATCCCGTCCGTGATGTCCGGCACCTGCTGGTCGCGCGGCACGTTCGGCGCGTAGATGTTCTGGTCGAGACGCATCACGATCGTGCGCATCGCGGAATCGCTGTTGTTGTGGAGGACGATCGATTCGCGTCCGGTGAGCCTCGAGGTCGATGGATCGAGCCGCGCATTGATCGTGTACTCCGTCCAGAGCTGCCAGTAGTTGCGCCCCGGTCGGCCGCTCGAATCGCGCGTGCCGGCGGCCATCGCGCGGCGAATCATGTTCGTGAGAGGGATGTCGCGGCGAACCGCGCGCTCGGGGATCTGTGCGCGCGCGGCGACCTTCTGCGCGACGCTCGATGCCGGAAGCACGGCCTTCACGGTCGTGTACGCGGGATCGAGCACCTTGAGCGCCGACAGCCGCGGGCCAGCCTGCGACGCGTCCGTCTGCGAATTCGCGGTGGCCGTGAGAGCGAATAACGCGAAGGCTGCGAGCGCGCCGGAACGTATGACCTTCATCTAAACCATTACGTCGTCTGAATGTTGTCTGCGGAGTTGGAGCTCAGGGCCGCGTCCACAAGGGACTCACTCACTTCCCACAGTCGCGTGCGCGCGCTCACGTCATACGAGCGCGGCGACGAGCGCGCGGCCGCGCTCTTCACGTAATACCCGCCACTCACCCTTTCGACTTGCGGCGAGCTCGCGAGAAAGACTTGCGTCGCTGCGCCCTGCGCCGGTGTGAGCAGGAAGGGAGAAATCAGCGCGTACAGCAGCCACGGGATCTTCTTCAGCATGTCCGTGGCAACCGCGCCCGGATGCAGGCAGTTCGCGGTGACGCCGGTGCCGGCGAGTCGAGCGGCGAGCTCGTAGGTGAACATCACGTTGGCGAGCTTCGATTTGCCGTACGCACGGAAGCCGCCATAGTTCTTCTCGCTTTGCAGATCATCGAAGTCAATCGGGTTGTTTCGCTCCGCCACCGACGCCACGTTCACGATCCGCGACGGAGCTCCAGCACGCAGCAGTGGCATGAGCTCGCGCGTGAACAGAAACGGCGCGAGATGGTTCACCGCGAAGATCTGCTCGTAGCCATCGACCGTGAGAGTGCGAAGCTTGTTCGCGGTTCCCGCGTTGTTCACCAGCACGTGCACCGCGCGATATCGCTTGCCGATCTCTTCCGCCGCCGCGCGTACTGCTGCGAGCGACGCGAAGTCCGCGAGCACAACGTCTACCTTCGCGCCCGGCACCGCCTGCTCGATCTCATCCACCGTGCGCGCGCTCTTCGCCGCATCGCGCGCGACGATCACCACCGTCGCGCCCATCCTCGCGAGCGCGAGCGCGGTTTCCTTCCCGATCCCCGCCGTCGCCCCGGTCACGACGCACACCTTCCCCTCCATACTCGCGGCGCCGGCGCTCACGGGTGGCGCCTCGCAGCGCGCGCCCGGTATGTTGCACGACGCCTCATTATGGTGAGCAGCATGCGTCCAACATCGTTCTCGAACCAAACTCGCACAACCGCGGCATCGTGAACGCGCTCACCCGCCCCCTCGCGCTCGCCCTGCTCCTCGGCACCCTGCTCCTCGCGGGCGGCGCCGCTCTCCACCCGATCCTCCACGGCGACGGCTCGATGGAGCTCGGCATGATCGGCTCGATGGCGATCTGGCGGACGATGCATCTGTGCATGCTGGGCGGCACCGGACTCATCGTCATTGGAATATGGGTGCGTCTCGTCGGCACGCCGTCGAACAGCCAAACCACCGGCATCGTGATCGCAGCGCTTACCATCATCACTGTCGGGATAGCGCTCGACTCGCTCAACACGACGTTCATGGCGGGCCCCGCGTGGCGCATGGCCGCCGCACTCGCCGCCGGCGACACGACGGTCACGCACCAGTTCGAGCTCATGCACTCGGTCGGCCTGATGTCCGCGCGCTTCGGCAACTACGTGATCGCGCTCGGCGCATTCCTGCTGGGCGCGGCCGAGTGGATGACGGCGGGACGGCCGCGGTGGCTTGCGGTGCTGGCGTGGATCGCGGCCGCGGGCGGCCTCGTCGGCGTCATCTTCTTCGACGAGGCAACGCCGGAAATGCTCGGCGCGGTTTCACTCTTGTGTGGATGGCAGGTTGGCGCGGCGATCGTCGCGCTGCAGAAGCCACGCCCGCTCAACTAGTCCTTCAGAATCTCCTTCGCCGCGTTGTAGCCGCACGCGCCCATCACACCGCCGCCCGGGTGCGTGGCCGCGCCGCAGAGATACAGATTCTTGATCGGCGTTTTGTACTGCGCCCACCCCGGCAGCGGCCGCATGAAGGCGAGGCTGCTCAGCGACATCGTCCCCTGCATGATGTTGCCGCCGGTGAGTCCGAAGCGCGACTCGATGTCGCGCGGCGAGAGCACCTGTCGGTTGATCACCGACTTCTTGAAGTTCGGCGCGTATTGATTGAGGATGTCGAAGCAGCGGTCGGCGAACTTCTCCTTCGCCGCGTTGTACGCCTCGGGGGTGTCCGCGCCCTTCACGTTGTACGGGAAGTACTGAATGAACATCGACATCAGGTGCTGCCCCTCGGGCGCCACCGTCTTGTCGATCACGCTCGGGATCGTGCACTCGAGAATCGGACTCTCCGCTGGTTGCCCGTACTTCGCATCGTCGTACGCGCGCTCGATGTAGTCCATGTCGGGCGAGATGTGGATCGTGCCGCGATGCTGCGGGCCGGCCTGCGCGCCGGGAACGGCGGTGAAGTTCGGAAGCTCGCTGAGCGCGACGTTGATCTTGAGGCTCGCGCTCGAGTAGTCGAGCCCCTTCACGCCGGCAACGAAGTCGGCGGGGAGATCCTTCTCGTCGCAGAGCTTGAGGAAGGTGACGTTCGCATCGGCGCCCGAGGCAACCTTGGCGGCGCGGATCTCGGTGCCATCCTTGAGCACGACGCCGATGGCGCGTCCGTCCTTCACGAGCACCTTCGCCACCTCGGCGTTCGTACGAATCTCGGCGCCCTTCGACTTCGCGGACGCGGCGATCGAGTTCGAGATCCCGCCCATGCCGCCGCGCACGTAGCCCCACACGCCGCGCACGCCGTTGCACTCACCCATCACGTGGTGGAAGAGCACGTACGCCGTGCCGGGCATCGACGGCGCCGCCATCGCACCGATCACGGCGTCGGTCGCGAGCGTGACCTTGAGCTGCTCACTCTCGAACCAGCGATCGAGGATCGGGCGCGCCGCGCCGGTGAGAATCTCGATCGCCGTCGCGCCCTCGGGGCCCATTTTCTTGAACTTCCACGCCATTTTCCCCAGGTGCAGCATGTCCGACGGACGCATGTTCCACGGGCTCGGCGGCGTCTGCATGAGCGTCGGCTCGATCAGGTCGGCGCAGCGCTCGAGCATCGCCTCGTAATTCGGAAGCGCGTCGGCATCCTTCTTCGAGAACTTGGAGACCTCGCGATGCGTCATCTCCTTGTCGGGGCCCATGAGCAGCGACTGGCCGTCGAGGAATGGCGAGAACGACGAGGGGCTTCGCGGCAGCAGCTCGAAGCCGAACTTGTGCAGCTCGAGCTCCTTGATGATCTCTGGGCGAAGAAGGCTGTTGACGTAGGCCGCGGTCGAGACCTTGTAGCCCGGCCAGATCTCCTCGGTGACGCATGCGCCTCCGACCATCTCGCGTCGTTCGAGAACGCACACGCTCTTGCCCGCGCGGGCGAGGTAAGCTGCGCAGACGAGCGCATTGTGTCCACCACCTATGAAAACGACGTCGTAGCTCTTCGCCATAATTGTATACAATCGAAAAAGACAGAACTGTACTTCCGGCGGGCACGGTAAGATCGGCCATGGCGGGCCTTCGCGCCAGCCCTGCCGAGCTCGTATTGGAGTGGACGCGCGTTATCTGTGGTTGGCGGCCGTGGCGGACTGATCTCGGTACACCACACCCGCCTTCATCACGAAGGCGACGTTCTCGAACTTGCTCACATCCGCGAGCCCGTCTCCCTCGACGGCCACGAGATCCGCGAACTTCCCCGGCGCGATCGAGCCGACTTTGTCCTGCCAGCCGATCAGCGTCGCCCCGACGATCGTCGCGGACTGAATCACCTGCATCGGCGTCATCCCGCCGTACTGGATGTACATCGGCAATTGCTTCGCGTTGTCGCCAGTCGGGAACACACTCGCGTCGGTACCGAACGCAACCTTCACCCCCGCGGCCACGGCCTTCCTCAAGCCCGCGTGCTTGAGCTCTGCCATCGCTGCGTTCTTCTTCAGTACCTCATCTGGCCATCCCATCGACTTTCCCATCGTGCTGATGTACTGCATGTCGTAAAGATCGGAGACGAGGTAGGTGCCGTGCTCCTTCATCAACTTGATCGATTCGTCGTCGATGAGCGATCCGTGCTCGATGGACGCGACTCCCGCGCGAATCGCCGCGTTGATCCCCTCAGTGCCGTGCGCGTGCGCGGCGACCCGCGCGCCGTACTTCGCCGCCTCGGTCACCGCGGCGTGCATCTCCTCCTCGGAAAACTCCTCGACGCCGGGCTTCGTCCCCGAGGCGAGCACCGCGCCGGTGGCGATCACCTTGATGAGATCCGCTCCGTGATTGAGAATCTCGCGCACGCGCTGCCGCACCTCGGACGCCGAGTTGGCGACGCCGAGTCGCATGTCGGGTGGGAGCGTGACATCGGTGGCCTGGCCGGTGACCTCGCCACCGCCGCTGCTCACCGTGATGTACGCGCCGGCGACGGCCATGTGCGGGCCCATCACCATCCCGTCGTTGATGTAGTCGCGTAGCGCGATGTCGAGGTAGGCGCGAAAAGTCCCGACATCGCGCACGGTCGTGAAGCCCGCGAGCAACGTGCGCCGCGCATGCACGACACCATCGAGCGTCTCCTGGGCGGCCGAGCGCTCGAGAGGCAGCAGGATGTCTGCGTTGGTCTCTGCTCCGATCTGGTGCGTGTGGCAGTCGATCAGCCCTGGAGTGACCGTGTATTTCGAGAGGTCGATCACCTTCGCGCCCGCGGGGATGTGGCCGGGCGCCGCTTCGACTGAAACGATCTTCTCACCGCGCACGAGAATGACGCGGTCGCGCAGCACCTTCCCTGCCTCGACATCGACAAGCCATCCCGCGCGCACTGCGGTGACTGTGGTGCTGTCGGGGGCCAAGTACGGCGGCTTCATGATATCGAGCGTTTGCGCGGCGCCGGCGTGCGCCCCGATACACAGAGCCGCGCCCGCGATGGCGGCGGCGCGAAGATTGACTCGCGTCATCATGGCACCTTGTAGACGGTGCCGGTCTTCATCACGAACGCGACGTTCGTGTAGCGCGAGATGTCCGCGAGCCCATCGCCCTCGACCGCGATGATGTCCGCGGACTTTCCCGCCGCGATCGAGCCCACTTTGTCTTGCCAGCCGATGAGCGTCGCGGCATTGATCGTCGCCGACTGCAGCGCCTGCATCGGCGTCATTCCGTACTTCACCATGTACGGCAGCTGGCGCGCATTGAGCCCATGCGGATATACCCCGGCGTCCGTGCCGAAGGTCATCTTCACTCCCGCGACGACGGCCTTTCGAAAGCCAATGCGCTGCGCATCCGTCGTCTCGTCGTTCTTCCGCAGAATCTCGGCAGACCACCCCTGCTCCCTGCCGATCGTATTCGTGTAGTCGCCGTTGTAGATGTCGGCGTCGAGATACGTGCCATGTTCCTTCATCAGGCGGATCGACTCGTCGGTCATGAGCGAGCCGTGCTCGATCGACGCGACGCCCGCCTTCACGGCCGCGTTGATCCCCTCGGGCCCATGCGCGTGCGCGGCGACGCGCGCGCCGTACTTCGCCGCCTCCGTGACAGCGGCGTGAATCTCCTCCTCGCTGAACTCCTGCACGCCGGGCTTGGTCCCGGGCGCGAGCACCGCTCCCGTCGCGATGATCTTGATCAGATCTGCGCCGCGATTGAGAATCTCGCGCACACGCTGCCGCACCTCGTCCGCATTGTTCGCGATGCCGAAGCGCATGTCCGCCGGCAGTCCGACATCCGTCGCGAGCCCCGTCACTTCCCCGCCGCCACTGCTCACCGTGATGTACGCGCCCGCCACCGCCATGCGCGGTCCCATCACGTAGCCATCGTTGATGTAGTCGCGCAGCGCGACGTCGAGAAAGGCGCGAAAAGTTCCGACATCGCGCACGGTCGTGAAGCCCGCCATCAGCGTGCGGCGCGCATTCTTCACGCCGTCGAGCTCCTCCTGCCCCGCCGACCGCTCGAGCGGCGCCGACGCATTCGCGGACTCGTCGCCGCCCATCAGATGCGTGTGGCAGTCGATGAGTCCCGGCGTCACGGTGTACTTCGAGAGATCGATCACCTTCGCGCCCGCAGGCACGTGCCCCGGCGCCGGTTCAATGGACGCGATGATGGAACCACGCACTACGATCACCTGGTCGCGCAGCACCACTCCCTTCTCGACGTCCACCAGCCGCCCCGCGCGAATCACCGTGACGACGGTCGCCGCCGGCGGAAGAAACGGAGGCGACATGTAGTCGGGCAGTTGCGCGGAGGCGGGCTGGCCGATCGCTACACACGCCAGGAGCGCCGCGGTCACCACGGAGAATTTTGTTTGCATACAATGCCGGAAGGAGGGGACGGAACAGCGGCTTCCCACATGATGGCTGTTCGGCCGCTCGTCCGACAGGGCAACCCCCACCAGGATCTCTCCACCCTTTCGCCTTTCACTGGGACTACTCATCTTGGAGATATCACCATCACACCCGGATTCGCACATGGCGACCTTCGTCAAGACGCGGGACATCCCGATCGCCGGCGCCCACACGCTGCCGCAGGAATTCTTCATCTCCCCCGAGCTCTTCGCCCAGGAACGTGAGCGCATTTTCGCGCGTCGCTGGGTGTGCATCGGGCGGGAGTCGAAGATCGCGAACAATGGCGACTATTTCTTGCATACAATAGGCGCGGATAGCATCATCGTCCTCCGCGACCAGTCCGGCGAGATCCGCGCGCACTACAACAGCTGCCGCCACCGCGGCGCCCGCATGTGTGAAACCGCCTCCGGCAAGTTCTCCGAGACCATCCAGTGCCCCTACCACGCCTGGACGTACGCCCTCGACGGCCGGCTCGTCGGCGCGCAGACCAGCGACTCCATTCCGGGCTTCGACAAGAAGGACTTCCACCTCGTCAGCGTCGCCATCGCGAGCTGGGAAGGATTCCTCTTCATCAATCAGGATCCTACCCCCGAGCCCTTCGAGGAAGCCTTCGCCTCCCTCCTCGGCCGCTTCGAGCGCTTCAATCTTCCGGGGCTCACCGTTGCGCGCACCATTGAGTACGACGTGAAGGCGAACTGGAAGCTCGTCTTTCAGAACTACTCCGAGTGCTATCACTGCTCACCCGTGCATCCGCAGCTCACGAAGATCACTCCCTCCAACAGCGGCGAGAACGATCTCTTCGAGGGTCCCTTCCTCGGCGGCTACATGGTGATGAACGAGCAGCACGAGAGCCTGACGATGAGCGGCGAAGCATGCGGCGTCACCGTGGGCGAGCTCGATGAAGCGGACATGCGCCGCGTGTACTACTACTCGATCTTCCCGAACATGCTGCTCAGCCTTCATCCGGACTACGTGATGGCGCACTACATCACGCCGGTCGCGCCGGATCGCTCGCTCATCACCTGCGAGTGGCTCTTTCATCCGGACAGCGTACGCGATGAGACGTGGGACGTCGAGGATGGAATCGCGTTCTGGGATCTCACCAATCGCCAGGATTGGCACGTGTGCGAGATCAGCCAGGCCGGCATCCAGTCGCGCGGTTATCGCCCGGGTCCGTACTCGAGCCGCGAGAGCCTCTCCGTGATGTTCGACCGCGAAGTCCTCAACGCGCTCGGCCGCGACGGCGCGGGTGGCGGGGATATCGACTGAGTCTTCACGATGATCGAGCGAGTGAAGACCGACGTACTGGAGATTTCATACGAGACCGGAGGGCCACGCGACGGCCCTCCGGTTTTTCTTCTCCACGGTTGGCCCGACGACGTGCGCGCGTGGCGCACGGTCGCGCCAAAGCTGCACGCCGCGGGCTTCTATACGATCGCTCCATATCTGCGCGGCTTCGGGCCAACGCACTTTCTCTCCGCGCACACGGTGCGCGACGGCCGCGGCGTGGCGCTCGCGCAGGACGTGATCGACCTCGCGGACTCTCTTGAATTCAAGAGATTTTCCGTGGTGGGTCACGACTGGGGCGCGCGTGGAGCGTACCAGCTCGCTTCACTCTTTCCGGGGCGGGTATCGCGCGTCGTCGGCATCGCGCTCGCGATGCAGCCCAGGGGCGAGTTCAGGATTCCGAGCTTCGCGCAGTCGCGTCGCTTCTGGTATCAGTGGTTCATGACGCTCGACCAGGGCGCCGCCGCTGTGGCGAACGACCCGAAGGGTTTCTCACGCATCCAGTGGGACACGTGGAGCCCGCCCGGCTGGTTCGACGACGCCGAGTTCGACGAGACGGCGAAGAGCTTCGAGAATCCGGACTGGCCCGCAATCACGCTGAATGGATATCGAGGCCGCTGGAAGCCCGAGCCGTTCGACGCGCGCTACGATGCGCTGCAGTCGAGACTATCCGCGACCGACACGATCGCCGTGCCCACACTCATGATTCAGGGCGGCGCCGATGAGTGCGATCCGCCGTCGGAATCCGAAGGACTCGAGCGCCACTTCACCGGCGGCTACGAGCGCATCGTCCTCGACGGCATCGGCCACTTCCCACCGCGCGAAGCTCCGGACGACGTCGCTCGCGCGGTGATCGCGCACCTGCGCTAGCTATCGCGAACGAGCTACCTCACGCCTTCCACGCCGCCGCCATCTCCTTCGCATACGCGGCGAAGCTCCGCGGCGCGTGGCCGAGCACCTTCGTCTGCAGCGCGACGTCCGCGGCCGTCGCCTTGAGCCCGTGCTTCTGGAAGAAGGCGTACATGAGCTTGAAGTCGTAGAGCATCGACGGTGGCAGCCACGCGCGCTGTTGCTCCTCCCAGGCCTCGAGATCGTCGCCCGCATACTTGATCGGCTTGCCGAGCGCACGGCTCCATTCGGCCGCAGTGCTCTCGCCGGTGACGGGATCGGGGCCCACGAGATTGTAGATCTTCCCATTGTGCGCATCGCTCGTGAGCGCAAGCACCGACACTTCCGCAATGTCGCGCACGTCGACGCGCGAGAGTCCGACGCTGCCGAGCGGCTGCGGATAGACGCCGTAGCTCATGATGGCCTCCTTCATCCAGAGATCGTTTTGGTAGAAGTTGTTCGGCCTCACGATCGTGTACTGCATTCCCGAATCCCGAACCGCGGCCTCGATGCCGATCTTCCCGCCGAAGTGCGGCAGGTGCGACGCCTTGTCGAGGTCGTGAACGGAGAGATAGACGATGCGCTTCACTCCCGCATCGCGCGCGCCGTTCACACCGAGAATCCCCTCGAACGTTTCGGTCGTGCTCACGGGATTCAATAGAAAAACGGCCTCGAATCCAGCGAAGACGCCGAGCGTGGAAGGATCGAGGAGATCGCCGATCACGCCGCTCACGGCCGCCGGAAGCTTGCTCATGTGCTCAGCCGAGCGCGTGAGCACGGACACCGACTCGTTGCGCGCCTTCAGCTGTCGTACCACTTCGGATCCGACGGTGCCGGTTCCGCCCACCACGAGAATCTTCATCGTGTCCTCGAATGCGTGCTGTTGTATGAGTACTGCTTCGATTTACTTCCGCCGGCCGGCCACGTAAAGCCCGACGCCCACGGCGATCATCGCCGCGGTGAGGCCGACGATCTTGATCACGGCGAGCGGCTTGTTCGGCTCGTCGTCCGCGGGAAGCATCGCGAGGCCGATCGAGATCGTCGTCGTGGTGAATCCGACAGCGGCGAGCGCGATCGCGACCGGTGTGCCGCCGGGCACGCGAATCACTTCCGGCCCCGCCGGCTCGCTCTGCAGTTTGATCATGGCGGCGAACATGAGCAAATATGGAATGAAGAAGGCGATCACCGACATGCTGACGAGCACGTTGTACGCGCCAACCACCGACGTTCCGGCCTGTCCGGCGAAGATGAACACCGCCGCGATCGCCGCCTGCACGAGCAGCGAGATGTAGGGCGTTCCCCACTTCGGATGGATCTTCGCGAAGGCGGGCGGGAGCCGCTTGTCGATGCCGATGACGAACGGCAGACGTCCCGCCGCGGCAAACCACGCGCCCGCCTGCCCCAAACAGCCGACGGTGATCAGGAGCGCGATCCCCGTCGCGATCCATGGTATGCCGAGCTTCGTGGCGACGAGAGTGATCGCGTGTATGATCCCCTGCATGTTCTGGATTTCCTGCGGTGGCAGCGCGAGCATCATTGCGACCGTCGAGGCGATGTAGAGGATCGTGACCAACACGCCGGCGATCAGGAGCGCGCGCGGGATGTTTCGTCGCGCATCCTCGATCTCGTCGCCTAGCATCGATGCGCTCTCGAGACCGCTCAGCGAGAAGGCGATCGTCGACCAGAAGATGATGTCCCTGAGGTGCGTGCTCGGAATGAACGAGTGCAACGTGAACGGCGTCGCCGAGCCGTAGAGATGAGCCGCGGCGATCCCCATTCCGACGAGCACGATTCCCGGCACCCACAGCCCGACGGCGCCGAGATTGTGCAGCCACTTCCCGACGTTGAGCCCCACCACATTCAGCCCGACCGCGATCGCGAGCGCGAGCATCGAGAAGATGATGAAATACGGCTGACTGTTCTGTAGCGCGTCGAAGCGGTGGCCGAAGATGAAGAGCGCGTTCGCGGCCGTGAAATAGAAGAGGCTCGGGAAGTACGGGAGATTCGACGACCAGTACAGGTAGCCGGACAGATATCCTGGAAACTCGCCGAACGCCCGCCGCGTCCACGCGTACAACCCTCCTTCGTCGGGATGTCGCGACGACAATTCGAGCACCGTGAACATGAGCGGCACGTAGAACGCGAGCGCGCCCATGATCCAGATGACGACGGAGCTTGGCCCCGCGGCCGCCGCCTGCGCGATCCAGCGCAGGCTGAAGCCCGTGACGAGATAGAAGAGGATGAGGTCGCGAAAGCCCATCGCGCGCTTGAGATGCGCGACCGGCGCTTCCTTCGCTGTCCCCACTTCGGGCACCGTCACTGCATGTAGTTCTTCGGAGGGTTCTTCATCTTGAGAATCGGGCGATCGAGCGCGAATGGCGTGAGATCGATCGTCGATTTTCCATCCAGCGCGAGCTCCGACAACAGCCGCCCGATCTGCGACGCGAACTTGAACGCGTGCCCCGCGCCGATCGCGACGACGACGTTCTCGTGTCCGGGCACCGTGTCGATCACGAAGTCCCGATCCGGCGTCAGCGTGTAGAGGCACGTCTTCGTGTAGATGATCGGCCCCAGCGCGCCAGGGATGTAGCGCGAGAGAAATTCCTCCACGCCTCGCAGATTCACCGGCTCGACCTCGAAGTCGCGCGTGTCCGCCGTGGTCGGCAAGCCGCCCGCGTCCTGCGCCGCCTTGGGCCCCGCCTCACCGAACGTCGGGAAGCCGTAGAAGCATGGATCGTCCATCCAGATCCACACCGGGAATCTGTCCGGCGCAAAATCCTCTGGGCGCTTCGCCGCGAAGTACGTCACCTGCTCGCGCGTAACCTCGAGCGGGAGTTCCACACCCAAATAGCCGAGCGCGCGATTCGACCACGGACCGGCCGCGATCACGAGCTTCCTGCACGTGAACGCTCCGCTCGGCGTCTCGACGGTCACCTCGTTGCCACTCGTCGTGATGTTCGTGACCGGCGTGTTGTCGATCAACGTCGCGCCGTTCGCGCGCGCCATCTTCTGGTGCGCGGCGTTCGCGCGCGCAGCCATCGCGATCCCGCTGTCCTCCTGGAAGAGCCCCTCGATGTCATCGCTCAACGTGAACTGCGGCCACCGTTGCATAATTTCATCGGCGTCGAGATCCTCGTACTCCACGTTGCACGCGCTCATCGCGCTGCGATACGTATCGAGCGGAATCTTCGTGTCGTGCTTCGCGAAGTCGAGCCCGCCCGTTTTGAGCACCACCTGATCGCCGCTCTCGCGCTCGAGCGTGCTCCACGCATCGTAGGCGAGCTTCGCGAGCTCGACGTACGCCACGTTGTGATACGAGAGCCTGATGATGCGCGAGTGGTCCTGCGACTCACCGCGCACGTGTCCGATCTCGAACTGCTCGATGCCGAGCACCTCGGCGCCCGCCTTGCGCGACAGCCAGTACGCGGCGCCGCTGCCGAGACCGCCGAGCCCGAGCACTATGTATTCGTAGTCGCGCTTCACGCGTTCGTCCCGTTCAATCGCTCGCCGACGTAGCGTCGAATGTCGAGGCTGAAGCTCTCCATCGGGGCGTAGAAGCCGGACTCGAAGACGCGACTCCGCATTCCGCGCTGCACGCCCTCGCAGATCGCCCAGTCCTGCCGGTTCACGAGATCCCAGAAATCGATCGCATCGGATGGATCGAAGCCCGGCTTCGCGATCTCGTTCGGATGAAAGAGAAAGTCGCAGTCGATAGTAGTGTGCTCCGCGCTGCGCGGCCACACGGTGAATGCCGCGACGTGATCGGCCGAAAGGCTGATCAGGAAGTTCGGATAGATGAGCTCACCCTTGTGGCGCACGCGCTCATCATTGCTCAACCCCGGAAACGGCTCGCGCACACTCGTGCCGCTATGCGTGAACGTCCACGCCCCCTCGGCGTGCTCGATCCCGCGCTCCCAGTCGAGCTCCGATCCGCCGCGCACCTTGAAGCCCGGCACCACCTTGCATAGCTCCGGATGTACACCCGCGCAGTGATAGCACTCGTTGTAGTTCTCGAGCATCACTTTCCAGTTCGCGGCGATCTCGTAGGTGATGCGCTTTACACGTCTGAGATCCGCGAGCGGATAGTTCGCGAGCCGCGTCGCCGCTTCGCCGATCTGCTTCGAAAGCGTGTGGCCGCGAGCAGCTGCTTCGTGCGGCACGAGATTCACGAAGACAAATCCGCCCCACGTGTCGATGCCAACGGGATAGAGCGAGAGCTCATCCTTGCGCACCCCCGCACTCTCGTCGAGATACGGCGCCGTGCGCAGCGCGCCATCGAGCGTGTACGTCCACGCGTGGTACGGGCACTTGATCCCGCTGCCGAACGAGCCTGCGAGCTCCGGCGCACATCCGGTGCTGTCCGCGCCCGTGAGCACGAGCTGACAGCCTCGATGGCGACAGACATTATAGTAGGCGCGCAACGCGTTCTCGCGCGTGCGCACCACGAGCACGCTCTCGCCGGCCACGTCCACCACGAGATAGCTCCCGGGCGCAGCGACATCTTCCTCGCGCCCCGCATGGAACCACTCGCGCGTGAAGATGCGCTCCTTCTCGCGCGCGAACAGCTCCGGCGAGAGATAGTGCTCGCGCGTGAGCGTGCGCTCCATGCCCTGCGGCTGGACAACGTTGGGCTCGGTCATGTTACCTTCTCCGAATACGACTTGTGCGTGCGTAGGGCGCGCCCCGCTGCCCGCGAGGCCCAAGATGCGCCTCCAACACGTGCACCGCAATTAATCCCTTGACGGCACACTCCGGGGATGCTAACCTGAAATCACAATCGAAGAGCCCGTGGTAATTTGCCGCCTATTGCAGCCACGTTAAACAAATGCTAAAACGCGAACCTCCCGGTGGCATTGCCCCCGGGATTTTTTGCATCCGTACATGAACGAGCCAATGTCGACACTCTCTTCCGCCGCAGTGCAGCTCCCGATCGCATCGAGAATGGATGGCCTTCGAGGAGAAGGCGCCTTCGAGGTGCTCGCCAGCGCGCGCGCCCTCGAGCGAAAGGGACGTCAGATTCTCCACCTGGAGATCGGCGAGCCCGACTTTCCGACGGCTCCGCACATCGTCGAAGCCGGCGTGCGCGCGCTTCAGAATGGCGAGACCAAGTACGGTCCCGCCGGCGGCATTCTCGAGCTGCGCGTCGCGATCGCGAATCACCTCGCCTCGCACGGCATCAACGCCGCGCCCGACGACGTCATCGTCACGCCGGGATCGAAGCCGATCTTGCTCTACTGCGCGCTCGCGCTCCTCGAAAACGGCGACGAAGCCCTCATCCCCGATCCCGCCTACCCGATCTACGACTCGGCCGTCCGCTTCGCGGGCGCGACCCCGATCACCTATCGGCTCGACTCGTCCACTGGCTTTGCGCCTGACGTCGATGCGATCTCCGCGTCGATCACCTCGCGCACGCGTGTGCTCGTCCTC
>Ga0208078_1000255_pt1 | contig 14266 bp, 13 predicted proteins | sample NGESurdeep072012_3_FD_184468 | JGI IMG/M metagenome (GOLD analysis project Ga0208078, IMG submission 184468) | Arctic peat soil microbial communities from Barrow, Alaska - NGEE Surface sample 53-2 deep-072012 (SPAdes) | ecosystem: Environmental > Terrestrial > Soil > Wetlands > Peat ...
AGGGTTCAGCTCGTAATCGTTTTGCTCCGCTGAGGCGCGCCGCAGATCTGAAACCAGGCGCGTCACTTCCGCGTCCGGCTCGAACTGCACGAAAAGCGTCTTGGTAAATTTCTCCGAGTACTCAAGGCCACGAATCGAGAGCCGACAGGGACCGCGTCCTTTCAAGACCTTTTCCAACACGGCGCACGGATCTTCTTTCTCAGCGTTCGTGAGGTAGAGCGTGACGTGCGGCTCAAAGGCCGGCGCATCGAACCGCACCGCCAGATCGTTGATGATCGTGGCTAGATAGGTCAGCTCCGGTTCGGCCGGGCAAAGCCAGTAAGCGACAATTGTTCTTGTTCCCGCCATCGATGGAATGTCGTGCAGCGAATTTAAATGCTCAACGCGCTGGTCTTGTTTCTGGGGAGCCCACGCTGCCAGCCTGCGCTCCCCAGACCGATGTGCTACGGTCCCGCCATGCCTACGAACGTTCTCGGCACCGAACTGCGCTGCTGTTGCCGCGACCCGATGACCGGATTTTATCGCGACGGATATTGCCGCACCGGACCGGACGACATTGGGTTGCACACCGTTTGCGTGGAAGTGACTGAGGAATTCCTCGATTTCTCTGTACTCGATGGAAACGATCTCGTGACGCCGATGCCGGAATGGGGTTTCCCGGGATTAAAACCGGGCGACCGCTGGTGTGTCTGTGTCACCCGATGGAAAGCCGCGCTCGATAAGGGCCGGGCCGCGCCCATCGATCTGGAAGCGACGCATTCCTCCGTGCTTGAGTTCGTAGATCTCGAAGATCTAAAGAAGCATTCTTTGAAAGAGTCTTAGCCGACGCCTAGGACCCGCAGATTCGCTTGATCACGGCGTGGCTCGTCAGTCCGTGCTGCAATAATAGATTCACGTTCGACGTTTTCAGCTCGCCGTCGTCGCGAGTGCAACTGCGATGCCCGCGACGATCTTCCTTCTTGATCCTCTTCCTCGTTACGGCAGAGCCGAAGACCTGGCTCTCTTTGCCATTCTTGGAAATGATCTGGTAGCCGCCATGTAGAATTTGAAACGGTTTGGTCACCTTGTTCAGGTGATCGAACTTCACGGACTTCGGTTTCCGGAACACCTCAAAATAGGCCGGATAAACAAAATCGCTCATGTCGACGCCGTTGACTTTGAAGGACAACTCTTCCACCGGGTCCGCGCTCTCGTAGGCGTAAAACGTTCCGTCCTTTGGTCCGGTTGTCCACATGTTGATGGCGGGATCGACCAGCATCTCGACGAGTTCATGGGAGGTCGACACGGCAACCAATTGGTTATCGTCCAGGGTCGTCTTCACAAAGACCTTCGAGACGGGTAATCCATCCGGCGTCAGGTCGTGATAGGCGAGCGCCCCGGGCTGATCGGCGGTATCAAGGAAGACAATCGCCCAGGCGCTCTTTACGAAATCGGAGGACTTGACCAGTTTGGCCGGCGTCCCCCAGACCGGAGCGACGTGGTCGTCCACGTACGCCTGCATCGCCTTGATCAACGCATCGAGGCCGACGCCCCATTGGCTCACCGGGGTGGTCGCTTTGTTGAAACAGGCAATGGTGGGAATTACTCCCTGGTTAAACGCTCCGCGAACTAGTTTTCCCCTGGTCATAGTGGTTCCTTTCTCTCGGGCTTGGTCTTGGCCGGACTCTGCGCCAGCTCATTGGTTAATACGGTGTCTGAAGGGTCAAGTTCTCGCGAAACTTCAGATCGCTTTCGGCTTCAACGACGAGTGCAGCCGTTTACGATTTCGAATGGGCGGTTGAATTGCGCGGACTTCGCGGCCACGCTAAGCCACTTTGAAACTTCCGTTCAGTTTCTTTCTCGCCCTCCGCTACCTGAAACCGAAGCGCACGTTCGTCTCGATCATCACCCTGATCTCGATGGTCGGCGTCATGCTCGGCGTAACGGTGCTCATCGTCGTTATCTCGGTCATGACCGGGTTCGACCGCGAGCTGCGCCAGAAGGTGGTCGACTGGGACGCGCACATTCTCGTGAGCAGTGAAGACGTGTTGCGCGACTGGCGCGATCTCACCGTGAAAATCCGGAACACGCCTGGCGTGGTGGGGACCGCACCCTATGTCCAGGGACCGGTGATCGTCGAATTCCAGCACCAGCGCCTGGCGCCGATGATTCGCGGGATCGACCCGGTGGAGGAAGAGAAGGTCGTGCCCTTAAAGAAATTTATCATCAAAGGGTCGCTGGATTTAGAGGGTGAATCGGCGGTGCTCGGCGTGGACCTTGCGCGAAAGTTGCACATCGATGTCGGCGACAAATTGACGGTCTATTCGCCGGGGAATCTCGGCGAAATCCTTGACGGGATGAAGGAACTGGAAAAATCGAAGGGCAACGACGAACGGCAGGCGATCGACAAGCTGCGTGAAGTCGTTCTTCCCAAAGAGTTGACTGTGACCGGCATCTTCGCGACCGGGCATTACCTGCACGACTCCGAATTCCTGCTCGTCCCCATCTATGTCGGTCAGGAACTCTATGGATTGGGAGACGCGCTCCACGGGATCACGGTGCGCACGGTCGATCCATATGGGGCCGAGCAGGTGAAACAGGAAATTCAAAAGTTTCTCGAGCCGCCGCAGTTTGCCCAAACCTGGATCGACATGAACAATCAGTTCTTCGAAGCGGTGCGGCTCGAACGAACAGTGATGTTTTTCCTCCTGTTTTTTATCATCATCGTGGCCGCATTCGGGATCATGAACACGCTGATCACCGTTACCGTCCAGAAGACGCGAGACATTGGCGTGATGAAAGCGATTGGGGCGAACATGACCCAGATCATAGGTGTGTTCCTGGGGCAGGGGATCATCGTCGGGTTGTTTGGGACTCTAATGGGGCTGGGGCTCGGAATGACGCTGATCCAGTATCGGAACGAATTTAGTAACTGGCTCGCGGACCGCTTGCACATCGAGATTTTTCCCAGAGCGGTCTACACCCTCGCGAAGTTGCCCGCCGAAGTCATCCCGATCGACGTCGCCAAGATCTGCATCGGCGCATTTTTGATCTGCTGCATCTTCGCGTTTCTCCCCGCGTTACGCGCCGCGCGGCTCGATCCGGTAAAAGCGTTGCGCTACGAATAATTGTAGGGCTCTATGCCAGACGCCTCGTGAAGGGAGGCCTTTCACAGAAACGCCCTCCAATTTCAGCCGTGGCAGCGGGACAAATAGATCCTACGTTGCTGACCATGAACCGCCTCGCTCTTCTTGCTCTGCTTTCCTCGTTCGCCGCTTCATCTCTCTTCGCCCAGATCGATCGCATCACCGGCAAACCGTTCGCGACGCGTTCTGAAGTCCTGGCCCGCCACGGCATGGTTTGCACGAGCGTCCCGCTCGCCACCCAGGTCGGGCTCGATATTCTGAAGCGCGGCGGCAACGCGATCGATGCCGCTATCGCAACGAACGCTACGCTCGGCCTGATGGAGCCGGTCTCGAACGGCATCGGCGGCGATCTCTTCGCGATCGTTTACAGCGCGAAGGAAAACAAACTCTACGGCCTCAACGGCAGTGGCCGTTCGCCGCTCGGCCTGAGCTACGAGCAGATGAAAGCCGAGCTCGACAAGTTGAACCGCAAAACTATTCCGCCCCGCGGCATGCTCCCGATCAGTGTGCCGGGAACAGTGGATGCATGGGCCGAGCTGCACAAAAAATTCGGCAAACTCAAACTAAGCGATGATCTCGCTCCGGCCGCGAAATATGCCGAGGAAGGTTTTCCGGTCACGGAGCTGATCGCGTTTTACTGGCACTTCGGGCCGGAGCTTTACAAAGATTTGCCCGGAGCCTTTCTCGAAACTTATACGCTCGACGGCAAAGGACGCACGCCGGCCAAGGGCGACATTTTCAAGAACCCGGCACTCGCCCACAGCCTGCGTTTGATCGGCGAGAAAGGGCGCGACGCTTATTACAAAGGCGAGATCGCGGACAAGATCGACGCGTTCATGCAGGCGAACGGCGGTTACCTGCGCAAAGCTGATTTCGAGAAACACACTTCTACGTGGGTCGATCCAGTGTCGGTGAACTATCGCGGCTACGACGTCTTCGAGTTGCCGCCGAACGGGCAGGGGATCGCGACGCTCCAAATCCTGAACATGCTCGAGGGCTTCGATCTCAAAGCCATGGGCTACAATTCGCCCGCGGCTTTGCACGCCATGATCGAGGCAAAAAAAATCGCGTGGGCAGATCGCGCGAAGTTCTACGCCGATCCGGCATTCGCAAAAATTCCGCTGACCGGTTTGCTTTCAAAAGATTACGCCGCCGAACGGCGCAAGCTGATCGATCCCATGCACGCCTCTCACAAAATTGCGCCCGGCAATCCGGCGCTCAAAGACGGCGACACGATTTACATGTGCACCGCCGATGACGAAGGCAACATGGTTAGCCTGATTCAGAGCAACTACCGCGGAATGGGCAGCGGCATCGTCGTTCCCGGGCTCGGATTCATGTTCCAGGATCGCGGCGAATTATTTTCGATGGAGGAAGGCCACGCGAATGTTTACGCGCCGGGCAAGCGGCCATTCCACACCATCATTCCCGGGTTCGTGATGAAAGACGGCAAACCGTGGGAAGCGTTCGGCGTGATGGGCGGCGGAATGCAACCGCAAGGCCACGTCCAGGTGCTGACGAACCAGATCGATTTCGGCATGAGCGTCCAGGAAGCCGGCGACGCGTCGCGCTGGCAACATGAAGGCGACGCCGAACCGACGGGTGAAAAACTGACGGAGACCGGCGGCTACGTGAACCTCGAGAGCGGTGTTCCCTACGAGAGCGTGCGTGAGTTGAAGAAGAAAGGCCACGACGTTCGCTTCGATCTCGGTGGTTACGGCGGTTACCAGGCGATAAAAGTCGAGATGCACGACGGCCAGCGCGTCTATGTGGGCGCGAGCGAGAGCCGGAAGGACGGACAGGCGGCAGGGTATTAGGTCTCAACCCATCAGCCTATTCAATCTCTAGCGTTGCGGCCCATTCTCGAATTCTTTTTAAAGAAGGAGTAAAGGCTTCATCGCGATCCTTCTCCATTATTGTTCCAAGCTTAAGCGTGAGCTGGGCTTTGTCATCCCTCGTGGACTTTTTATCTACTGTAGTTAATGCCGGGTGGGTCACGCGAAAGTCGGCGGAAATGTAGTACCGATTGTCTTTGCTCAATCCTTGAAGGATGTAAACAAGCTGTTCGTTGTCGGGCGACGAGTCATCCTGATAGAATTGCGTGACGTAGAAGACGCCGCTTCCCCATTTTGCGTCCAAGTAGCTGCACTTTACGTCAATCAGGTGTCCGGCATTGCGCCTTGGATAGTCGGGCAGCCATTCCCGACCAGGCGCTGTATCATCTAAACTAGAGATAGCGTGACGATGCTTCAAAAGTTCGCGCAGGCTATCGACATCGGACTGGATGGTCTTGTAAGGAGCCGTCTTGAGTGCCGCGATATTGAAAACGCGAAGGATATTTTTCGCTGTCATCAAATAGCGCGGCCCCTTCTCCAATGACGGATACCGGCGTTGATCTTCGAAAGCGACAACGGTGGCCGGCGGAATGTCGTCGGGGAATGGGCTATCCATTTCCTTAGCCTTCGAAACGGGCGTTCCTAGGTTGGTAAAAACGTAAATGCGTTTAAGCGGCAACGGAAATGCGCCGAATGAAACCTCGGGCGATTTGTCTACGTCGTTTTGCGGCGCGGCGTCACCTAGCCCGTGCGACAGAATCAAAACCGCGATTGCAGTCAATCTGGAAGGAAGAAGCATATAGGTCAGAGCGTCTTGAGATACTCCATCAGATCGCGCTTCTGCTCCGCTGACAGCTTCGTGCCGTAGTCGTGACCGGCGTTGGAATTTCCTTCGCCGGTCGTGTCGAACTCGTAAACGCCGGCATCGGTGTAACCCATCTGGTTCGCATCATACTCTTGCGAACCGCGATGGAAAATTTTCGCGCGCTGCGCGGGCGACGTAAGCAATTCCTGCATGGTGCGGACTGAGCCATTATGCAAATAGGGCGAACGCGCCCAGACTCCGCCCAAGGTTGCGGCAAAATATTTTCCGGTGCTGCGAACCCCGAATTCTTTCGGTGGTTCGTAACCGACCGCTTCCAGCTCGGCGAGAAATTTGTTGAAGCCCTCCGCCTGCTTTTCCGTGAACAATTCCGCGCGATGCGGATCGGTGCCGACTTCCGCGATCGAATACAAACGCTTGTCGCTCTCCGGCCCGCCATGACATGAAGCGCATTTCGATTCGAAATGCGCCGTACCGCGTTTCGCCGCAGCCCGATCGATTGCGAACGGATATTTCGGCGGCCGGATACTTTCGGAAAGATCGGTCTGCCGTTTCACCGTGGCGAAATCCAAATCGGCGTGCTTGCCATGCAGCGGCGCCCCGAGCCCGAGTGACGCGAGCAAATTTCTCGCGAGGGGAGATTTCGTGTTCCCATCCCAATGCACCCACGTCCGCTGGTCGACGTTCCAAACCAGCCCGAACTTGATCGGCGCATAAGGTTGCGGCCGGTTGAGAAGCGCGGCGGAAAGTAGGCCGAAGGCGTCATTGCGTCCGGGCCCGGACGCCGGCGGGACTTTGTCTGGCGGCTGATCGGGGACGTGAAGCGCCGCGCGCATGTTGTGAAAGAGTTTGAGCATCGAATGCGCGAGCTCCGGCAGTCCGGCCGCATCGTTTGCGAGTTCCAATTCGCTCGGCGCAATCTGGTGCAGTTCGCCCGGCGCAATGTCCTTTCCGCCGAACGGGTCCGCGGCCATCCGCTCAGTAATCTTCGCCTGCTGTTCTTCCCACGCAGCGTCGAGCGCCGGGTTTGCGAAGTACGCGTTCAAAAACAATTTCATGTTCGCCGGCTCGGATGTCTTGAACGTCGAGACCAGGACGGCGCCGAAGAATGCTTCGACATTGAAATGGCTCGTCGCGCCGAGAATGCGAATCGGTTCCTTTCCGGCGCTCGTGATCTGAGCGACATGGCAAGACGCGCAATTGATTCCCACCGCCGACTGGCCGCCGAGATGTTTGACGTCATTCTTTCGGCTGAACCCGATCGGCCAGCCGAATGCTGGATCGGGAATCAAACCGAGATAAGCGAGGTCGGACGCTGGAAACAAATCCGGATAGATTTTGATGAACGCGCGCAACACGCGTTCCGGAACGACTTCGGTGCTCATCGATCCGTGGAGAAAGAAATCGAGATCGTCCGCGGACCATTTTGGAACCTGGGCGGAATCGATTTTCGCTTTGGCCGTTTGATCGGTCGCAGCGGCAATTGCTGCGGCGCCCGCGATGATCGCGAGGACTGAGAGGATCCTTTTCATCGCGGCGCATCGTAAGAAAGTGGGGCCGGCGATGTAAAGCCGCCGGTTGACCCTTCGCGCGCAAAACCGTACAACCGAATCCGTCCGCAGAACTCGCATGGCCCAATACGAACCAACGTCGCGGCGGCCAATCGGCGAAGGCTTTCGAGCGACGGCGCGGTTCGCGACCGCGCTCTGCGTCCGGCTCAACGTCCATCCCGATGCGATCTCTTACGCTTCGATCGTTGCCGCCGCGATCGGAGCTTTCTGTTTCTGGAAATCCGGCGCGCATCCGTGGCTGCTTTTTGTCGCGCCGCTTTTTTGTTATCTGCGGCTCTGGTTCAACATGCTCGACGGCATGGTGGCGCTCGCGTCCGGCAAGGCGAGCTGGCGCGGTGAAATCCTGAACGATCTGCCGGATCGCATTTCGGACGTCCTGATCTTTGTAGGCGTTGCGCATAGCGGCTGGATGAATCCGTTCCTCGGATACTGGGCTGCGATGTTCGCGCTGCTCACCGCTTACGGCGGGATGTTCGGGCAAGCCGTCGGCGTGCAGCGCGAATTCAGCGGCGTGATGTCGAAGCCGTGGCGGATGGTGACGGTGCACATCGGCGCCTGGATCACACTCGCTTGCTATTGGTGGAACAGCGGAGCGTTGTCTTTGCGCGGACTGACGATCCTCGACTGGACTTTTGTCGTGGTGGTGGCCGGCTGCCTGCAAACAATGGCTGTCCGGCTCCGGCGAATCATGGCAGCATTGCGCGCGAAATCCGCCGCTCCCTGATGTCTCCGCACCACGCGTTGCACGACCCGATTTTCCTCGCGTACCTGCGGGTCATCTTCGTCTCCCTGTTCGGAGGAGGCATCGTGCTGGGGATTTTGCATTGGGGATTTCGCAAGAAACTCGGCTCCATTTGGAGCACGTATCGGTCGTGGCTCATCATGGCGCCGGTTGGCTTGGCTGCGGTTTTCGCCGGCCGCGTCCCGACGATCATCGGAGTCACGCTGCTCGCGATTTTCGGATTCAAGGAATTCGCGCGCGCCTCGGGATTGTATCGCGACTGGTGGATGACGGGCGCCGTTTACGCCGGTATCGTCACGGTCGGCACCGCGTCCCTGATGTCGCATCCGCGCGGTGAAGAACCGGGCCCGGGCTGGTACGGATTCTTTGTCGCCGTGCCGGTCTTCGCGATCGCGCTCATTCTCCTCATCCCGATTTTACGGAACCGCGCCCGCGGCGAATTGCAGCGGATGTCGTTAGGCATCGTCGGGTTCGTTTACATCGGCTGGATGTTCGGCCATCTCGGGTTCCTCGCGAATTCAGTGAACGCCTACGGTTTTCTGCTCTACGTGGTTTTCGCCACGGAGCTGAACGACATTGCAGCCTTCACGTTCGGCCGGCTCTTCGGTCGCCATCCGTTGCGCAGCGAGATCAGCCCGAAGAAAACCTGGGAAGGCGCCCTCGGCGCGCTTGCGGTCTCGATGGCGTTACCGTGGCTGTTGCGATTTTCGTTTCCAGATTTTGGACCGTGGCAGCTCATCCTCACCGGCCTCATCGTTGGCATTGGCGGCCAACTCGGCGATCTTTCCATCAGCGTGATCAAACGTGACATCGGCACCAAGGACATGGGCGCGCTCATCCCCGGTCATGGCGGCATCCTCGATCGGATCGATAGCCTGATCTACGTGGCCCCGCTCTTTCTCCACATGGCGAACTATTATTCCAAGCTGCGATGAAGCGCTGGCAATACGAACCCGCCGCCGATCTCGATCAACGACTGATCGAGCGGCTCCGGAATTTTCCCCGCGAACCCGACATGCTCGTCTACGGACTGCGTTCGTTCGTGGCGCTGATCATTCGCGGATTGCTCCGCACGTATTGCCGATTCGAGATCGTGGGTGAAGAGCATCTGCGCAGCAATCGCTCGTTCGTCCTGGTAGCGAATCATTCCAGTCATCTCGATACCGTCTGTCTTCTCGCCGGATTGCCGCTGCGCCGGTTGCACCGGGCGTTTCCCGCCGCCGCCGCCGATTATTTTTTCAAGAGCGTGCCGCGGACCTGGATCGCAACGGTTGTCGTTAATGCGTTGCCGTTCGCGCGCCAGACGCATGTGCGCCAGAGCCTCGCGATTTGCGGCGAGCTGCTGGCGAATGCCGGTAACGTCCTGATCATTTTTCCAGAAGGAACGCGCTCCCGGACTGGCGAGATCGGGGAATTCAAGGGAGGCATCGGTGCGCTCGTCGCCGGACGCGATGTGGCCGTTTTGCCCTGTTATCTCGACGGCGCTTTCCGCGCCTGGCCCAAGGGAAAACGTTTGCCGCGCCCGCGCAAAGTGCGGCTGATCATCGGCGCGCCCCGCAATTATGCGTCGGTGCCGCCGGAAAAAACTGCGAGCGCCTCCATTGCCGCGGAACTCCGCGCTGCCGTCGAGCAACTGGCGCAAGAACATGGAAGCCGCTGAGCACACCATGTCGAGCTGGGATGGCGCGGAGCTTTACTATCGCGCGTGGATTCCCGAGACGCGCACCGCTAGAGCGCTGCTTCTGTTTCATCGCGGCCACGAACATTCCGAGCGTTGGTCGGAGTTCGTCGAGATGCTCGACCTGGAGGACGTCGCGATCTTCGCCTGGGACGCGCGCGGGCACGGACGCTCCGCGGGCGAACGCGGCGCCGCGGAAAACTTCGGCACGATGGTGAAAGACGTGGACGCGTTCGTGCGCCATGTCCGCGATCATCACGACTACGCGTTGGAAAACATGATCGTACTGGCGCACAGCGTGGGCGCGGTTTCCGTTGCGGCCTGGGTCCACGATTATGCGCCGCCGATCCGCGCCATGATTCTCGCCACTCCCGCGTTTCGCGTCCGGCTTTACGTCCCGCTCGCGATCCCGTCACTGCGGCTTAAAGAAAAATTCCTCGGACCCGGTTACGTGAAGAGCTACGTGAAAGCGAAGATGCTCACGCACGATCCGGCACAGGCTGCGCTCTATAATGCGGACCCGCTCATCTTCCGACAAATCGCGGTCAACGTCCTCATCGGTTTGCATGATGCCGGCACGCGCCTGCTGGCCGATGCCGGCGCGATCAACGTGCCCACGCTTATGCTTTCCGCGGGTCGCGATTGGGTTGTCAGTCTCAAGGCGCAGCGAGAATTTTTTAACGGCCTGTCGTCATCCGAAAAACGGATGCACGTTTTTCCCTCCGCCTATCACGCCATCTTTCATGAGCGCGAACGCGCGCAGGTCGTCGATCGCGTTCGTGATTTCGTCCAGGAACGATTTGCCAAACCGAGGGAAGCGCCATCGTTACTCGAGGCCGATAAGTACGGCCACACCTGGGAGGAGCACGAGCGATTGAAATTGCGCGGCAGCCCGCACTTCGCCCTGGTCCGCGGCGGGATGAAAACTGGCGGACGTTTGAGCAAAGGGATCGGCCTCGGCTGGCGCAGCGGGTTCGATTCCGGTTTAACGCTCGACTACGTTTACGAAAACAAGGCGCAGGGATCGACCCCGCTGGGGCGCCTGATCGATCGCAATTATCTCAACAGCATCGGCTGGCGCGGCATTCGGCAGCGCAAGAAGAACCTGGAAACTTTGTTGCGCCGCGTCATCCGGAAGACGCAGGCGGAGGAGCGGGCGGTGCGGATCGTCGATATCGCCGCGGGCGGAGGGCGTTATCTGCTCGAGACGATGCGCGCGCTGTCTGAAATTCCGATGACGGCGCAGTTGCGAGATTACAAACAGGAAAACGTCGATGCCGCCGCGCGGCTCGCCGTGGACCTGGGCCTAACGAATGTGGAAGTGGCGCGGGGTGACGCGTTTGATCGCGCCACGCTCGCCGCCCTCGAACCGCGACCGACGATCGGCATCGTCTCCGGATTGTTCGAATTGTTTCCGGAGAACCGCGGGGTGCTGGCTTCGTTGCGTGGTCTGGCGGAGGCGATCGAGCCGGGCGGCTATCTCATTTACACGAATCAACCCTGGCATCCGCAGGTGGAATTCATCGCGCGCGTTCTGCGCAATCGCGAGGGCGAACCGTGGATTATGCGACGGCGGACGACGGCGGAAATGGACGAGCTGGTTCGCACCGCGGGATTCGAGAAGATGGAAATGGAAGTGGACGAGTGGGGGATGTTCACCGTGTCGATCGCGCGGCGGCGAGCTGAATCGACGGCTCCGCCGCTCGCTGCTAAGAATGGCGCCAATGGCGCACAATAGAAACATCGAGTCCGGCAGCCACCCGACTCGACTCACCCAGCTCGCCGCGTCGATCGGCCTTTCGGCGTTGTTCCTCGCCATCTACGGCTGGTGCAACTGGTTCACGGCGCAACGGACTAGCGTGCCGACTCTGTTCTTCGAATGGGAACGATCCATCCCTTTCGTGCCGATTATGATCGCGCCTTACATGTCGCTCGATCTGCTTTTTGTCGCGGCCCCTTTTCTCTGTGGGAGCAGGCGCGAACTGGCCACTCTCGTAAAGCGCATGGCCACCGCGCTTCTGGTCGCCGGCGTTTTCTTCGTCCTGTTTCCCTTGCGCTTCGCGTTCGCGCGCTACCCGGTCAGCGGGTGGCTCGGTCACCTTTTCGATTGGTTTCAGGGATTGGACCGGCCCTACAATTTGCTCCCGTCGCTTCACATCGCGCTTTGCGTCATCCTCTCGGACTTGTATGCGCGGCATACGCGCGGCCTTCTCCGGTTCGCGTCGAACCTCTGGTTTATCCTGATCGGGCTTTCCGCCGTGCTCACATACCAGCACCACCTCCTGGACGTCGTGGGCGGTTTCGCGCTCGGCGCTTACTGCCTCTATTTCATTCGGGAACCGACGCCGCGTTTGCCCGCGAACGGGAACCGGCAAGTGGGCGCGCGGTACGCCATCGGCGCGCTCCTTCTCGTTGGCCTGATGCTGGGCCTCTGGCCGTGGGGTGCGTTTCTGATTTGGCCCATTGTGTCGTTAGGCATCGCGGCGACTGCTTACTTTGGCGCGGGGCCGGGGATATTTCGAAAACGCGACGGCCGCTTGCCTTGGACCGCGTGGTGGGCGCAGGGTCCGACCTTGTTAGGCCAGGAAATTTCCCGGCTCTATTATCGCCGGCAATGCCGCGCGTGGGATAAATTGACGCCACGGATTTGGATCGGGAGCGTGTTGAGTCGCGGCGAGGCGACGTCCGCTGTCCGGGAAGGAGTGACGGCGGTGCTCGATCTGACGGCGGAATTCTCCGAGGCGGCGCCATTTCGCGCGGTAACTTACCGGGATATTCCCGTCCTCGACCTGACTGCGCCCACGTTCGAGCAACTCGAGGAAATGGCCGCCTTCATCGAGGAGGAATCGAGCAAGGGGATCGTCTACATTCACTGCAAGATCGGCTATTCCCGAACGGCCGCCGCTGCCGCAGCCTTTCTGCTTCGGACCGGAAAAGTCAGGACGGTTTCAGAAGCGATTCATTTTCTCCGCCAGGTTCGGCCCACCATTGTAATTCGCCCGGAAGTGATAACTGCTTTGCGCGAGTTCGCGAGGAACCGGACGGTTTCTCCTCGCCTCCACGAAGCGCTGCTCCAATAATCGGCCCGCTATGAAATACAACGACTTGATCCAGCTCTACTTTGAGCGCACGACCGCCTTGCAGAACTACTGGACGCTTTATGTCGTCGTCGTCGGCGCCCTGCTCGCGTTCTCCTCTCTGCGCAAACAGCCCGCGGCGGTCACCACCCTCGTTGTCTCGATCCTGTTCGGCTTGTTCGCTTACGAAAATCTGGATGCGATCAAGGCCACGGCGACGCAGCGGCACGCGACCCTGGCTGCGATCAAGCAATCCGATGCCGGCTCGACCGCGCCCGAAATCAAACCTGTTCGCGACCTTCTTGAGCCGACTCTCAATCCCGCGTCGCTCAGCTCCACCCAGACCACCCATCTCATCAGCGACGTGCTGACAATTGCGGGGCTGTGGGTCATGGAATTGCGCCGCCGGAAAAATGCAATTGTCGCGGCGGTCGTGGCCCAGCCGTTTCCCTGATTTAGGACCGCTAGTGTAGGAAAGCTGTAGTGGCGCCGCTCCGTCGGCGCCGGACGAACGCGGCGACGGAGCGCCGCGACTACAGCGTGATCCGTTCGCGCGGCTGCTATTTCTGGCTATAGCGAACTCGTGGCCGACGAGCACAATCACGTTGATAAACCGGAACCCCGCTGGCAGGCGTTGCTCGCCTTTCTGGCAGTGGGCGCGATTTACCTGGCGCTGCCGCGCGATCTCATCATCGGGCCGACCTGGTTTCTGCCGACGCTGATCGTCGTTTTGCTGGTCCCGACCGTGGTATCGCATCGAACCGGCAAGCGTTCCCTCAATCGTGCGCTTGGAATCTTCATCAATGGCATTACGACGCTGGCCTTGATCGGGTCGGTGATTCTCCTCGTGCGCGCACTTCCTTCGCATCGGGAGGCGCCGCTGAAACTCCTGCTCTCCGGCGGATTGCTCTGGCTCACGAACGTCATCGTGTTCGCTCTTTGGTATTGGCGGCTCGATGGCGGCGGCCCGACCCTGCGCCACGAAGAGAAGAAATTTGGCAGCACCAGTTTTCTCTTCCCCCAGATGCAAGTCCCGCACGATGAGCGCGCCCAATTCGCCTGCACAGGCTGGCGGCCGCGCTTCGTGGATTATCTCTTCGTCGCGTTCACTCAAAGCTCGACCTTTGGACCCACGGACGCGCCGCTGCTCGCACGCTGGGCCAAGGTTCTCTCGATGATCCAGATTTGTATCTCGCTCAGCATTGTGATCCTGCTGATCTCACGGGCCGTGGGCGTGCTGTAGGCTCCTTGAGGCTTAAATACTGCTGCTTTTTCCAGTCGTGATCACGCGACGCATCTTGCTGTTCTTACTCGGGCTGGCGTCCATGGCCCAGGCTGAACGAATCAATCACGAGGGACGCATCCTCGGCCCGGCGCCAGTCGTGACCGCGCCGACCTTATTCAACACGCCTTCG